>OATC01000079.1_pt1 | contig 50309 bp, 53 predicted proteins | sample 1475871 | NCBI WGS metagenome assembly OATC01 (sample SAMEA2579940, study PRJEB22360) | human gut metagenome | biome: human gut; feature: human-associated habitat; material: faeces | place: Denmark | collected 2008/2010
GACCTTCTTCTAGGATGTCGGTCGCCCCGGTAGCGTCAGCCGGCGAGGCTGCAGGCTACTACAGCAATTCCGATAACTACTATTTTCTGGGCAGCCTGCAGAGCCTCTGGATGGGAGAGGGTGCAAAAGAGCTGGGCCTGGAGGGCAACGTCCGTGGCGATGATCTGACGGCCGTGCTCGAGGGCCGTCTGCCGGACGGCTCACGGCTGGGTAAAGAGGTTAACGGACAGCACGTCCACCGTCCGGGCCATGACCTGACCTTTTCCGCTCCCAAGAGCGTGTCCATTCTGGCACTCATCGGGAACGATAAAGAAATGCTGGAAGCACACTACCACGCCGTCCGCGTGGCGGCCGGCTATGTGGAGAAGCTCATCTCGGCCCGGAACACCAAAGACGGCGTTACGTCCATCGTACACACCGGCAAGATGGTCGCGGCCGCCTACACGCATGACACGTCACGTAACCTCGACCCGCTGATACACACTCATCTCCTGGTTGCCAATATGACGGAGTATGAGGGCAAATGGAAAGCTCTGGCCACGGACTATATCCATAACGCCGGCTTTATCGAGACCGTCATGAAGCACCAGGTCACGCTCGGAAAAATCTATCGAGGTGCCCTTCGTGAACGTGTTGAATCACTTGGCCACGAAGTGAAAGAGGTCGGCAAACACGGCATGTGGGAGATTAAGGCAATTCCGGATGAAGTTGTGGATGAATATTCCTCCCGTGGCCGGGAAATCAGAGGGGCTGTCGGTGCTGAAGCCACGCTGCGCAGCCGGGATGTGGCCGCCAAAGATACCCGCAGGGCGAAAGTCGACCCTTCGCGGATGCGCCTGATGGAGCGCTGGTTGGGTCAGATGAAGGAGAAGGGATTTGACCTGAAGGCGTATCAGGAAAGCGTGGTGCCGCGTGATGCAGGTCTTCGTGAGACCGCGCCTCAGCCGGAGCGAGATCACCAGGTTAAGCCGGTTCCTGCCGGGCCTGAACAGGCTTCTCTGCAGACGTCGTCCACGGCAGAAAAGAGCGTCGATACACCTGCTCAACCCGCAGAACGGGAGAGCCTGTCCCGTCAGTCAGTATCACAACAGACTGACACGCTGAGTCAGCCGGCACAGACCGGTCCCGAAAAGACGCCGGCGGCCAGGAGCTTTCCTGCAGCGCAGCTGGACACTGAAATACCCCGCCCGGAACTGACTGAGGCTGTCCGGCTGGCCATCTCGCAGCTCAGCGACAGTAAAACGCGCTTCACCTTTGGCGAGCTGATGATGACAACCGCTGAGCTGAGCGAACAGCTGCCGGAGATTCAGGAAATTCGTGTGGCCATCGATGCGGCGCTGAAGGACGGCATGATTGTGCCGCTGGACAGTGAGAAAGGGGTCTTTACCTCCCGTATTCACCTGCTTGATGAACTCTCGATCCAGGCGCTGAGTCAGGAACATCTCAAATCCACAAAAGTCGTCAGTTTCACCCGCCCGGCGCAGTACGCGCCGGCGGCGCTGGAAGTTGTGGAGAAAGACGCCCTGGTTCTGATGAATGCCCCGTCAGGCGTGGCGGGCATCCGTGACCTGACTGCGCAGCTGGCCGGCATTGCCGGCGCGAACGGTCGTGACGTGCAGGTGCTGGCCAGCTCTGCCGAGCGCGCCATTTCGCTGGCGAAATCCGACGATTTGCGGGAGCGGATTATCAGCCGGCAGCATGTTCTGAGCGGTGATTTCCACATGAAACCCCAGAGCACGCTGATAATCGAAGGGGCAGAGCGTCTGGGGCTAAAGGAAACGCTGGTTCTGCTGGGCGAAGCGCGGGCGCAGGATGCACAGCTGGTCTTTCTCGACAGTGCCGGACGACAGGCGAACGGTAACGCTATGTCCGTGCTGGAGTCCGCGGGGGTTGCCCGCTCCCGCCGCACGGAGCCGGCGCCCGGGCTTGAGGCAGAAGTGGTCAGTATTCCGAACAAACGCGACCGTTACGAGGCGCTGGCCAACCGGTTTGCAGAGCTGAGCGGAGGCAGTGAAAACGTCACCGCCGTCGTGGTCGGCAGACGTGAACAGGCTCAGCTGACGGGCCTGGTACGTGAGGCGCTGCAGAACGCAGGACAACTGGGGCGCGACGGCGTGGAGATAGAGGCCCGGCAGCCGGTCTGGCTCGACAACAAAACGCGCCGCCTGCCCGGTTCATACCGTCCCGGCATGGTGCTTGAAGATCGCACTGACGCAAAAGAGCGTAAGTCGTATGTGATTGACCGGGTGCATGAGGACACGAGAGTCCTCTCGCTCATCGACGGTGACGGCGTGCTGATCCGGATGAAAATCGGGGATATCAGCGCTGACTGGCGTCTCTTCAGCCGTGAAACCCTCAGCGTGGCCACCGGCGAAAAACTGCTGTCCGTGGCGGGCGACCGCGAGCACAGCCTGAAGGCAAAAGATCGTCTTGAGGTGACCGGGATAAGTGAAAAGGGGATTGAGGTTAAACGGGGGGAAGACACCCTGACGCTGCCAAAAGACCAGCCGCTCTATCTGTCACATGCTTACGTGACGGCGCCGGGCGGCCGGGATAACGACACCGGCGTGGTGCTTGCCGCGCTGAACAGCCGCGACATCTCGACCCAGACCATGAACTCGCTGGCGCAGAGTGGCCACCGGGCGGAAGTGTTCACTGCCGAAGTGCAGGACCGGGCTGAAGCCAGGCTGCAGCGTATGAAAACCAATGCCTCTCCCGTGCAACTGGTCAGAAACCTGAGTGGCCACGATGATGTCAGTCAGGCGGTGGGTTCACTGCATGACCGCGTCCGGACGGACGCCGGACTGGCCGTGTGGCGTGCCATCAACGACCAGCGTACCGTGGTGATCAGCGAGCTGAAGCTCGCGACGGAAGCGCAAAAATATCATCCCGACCTTGAGGCCATCGGGAATGAAATTGGCGCGATGATCAAAAATGGCGAGCTGTTGTCCGTATCCGCAGGGGGAGAGCCGGTGCTGGTTTCCCGGGCCACCTGGGAGATGGAGAAAGCCATTCTGCGCGTGGTGGAGGAAGGCAAGGGCACGCAGCAGCCGTTGCTGGAACAGGTACCGGAGGCAGTGCTGAACGGCCTGACCGATGGCCAGAAAAAGTCGACCACCCTGGTTCTGGGTACCAAGGACCAGTTTATCGGGATTCAGGGCTATGCCGGCGTGGGGAAAACCACGCAGCTGAAGGCGGTGATATCTGCACTGGAGACCCTACCGGCGGATGTTCGTCCGGTTATGACGGGGCTCGCTCCGACGCACCAGGCGGTGAAAGAGATGAGCGACGTCGGTGTCCGGGCGCAGACCATCAAATCCTTTATCGTTGAGCATGACCAGGCCACGGCCGCAGGCGGGAAGCCCGACTACAAAGGACAGGTTTTTCTTATCGATGAGTCCTCAATGGCAGGCAACCAGGATACGGCGGCACTCTTCCAGGCCATTGCCAGCGGCGGCGGTCGCGCGGTCTCGATGGGGGATATCGACCAGTTTGAATCGGTCGACGTGGGCGCACCGTTTAAGCTGATGCAGGAGCGCAGTCCGATGGATGTGGCCATCATGAAGCAAATCGTCCGTCAGAAAGACCTGCAGCTGCGCGGTGCCGTTCACGACATCATTGATAACCGGATCGATGCGGCCCTGCAGCGGATTGAAACCCAGCCGGCTGACCGCGTGGCGCGTAGCGCTTCAGCCGCGCTCCCGGAGAGTGCCATTCAGGAAACGGAGACGCCTGTTATCGATATCGTTGCTGACTGGACGGACCGGACGCCGGAAGCTCGGTCCCGCACGCTCATCATTGCGCAGCTGAACGCCGACCGTAAGGCGATAAATGCCGGCATTCATGCCGCGCTGGCTGCGCGGGGAGAACTTGGGGAGAAAGGAATCACGGTGCCGGTGCTCGATAAAATCACCCATACCCGCCATGAGTTCAATAAAACAGAGGCCTGGCAGCCGGGAATGGTAGTTAAACGCGGCGACCGCTACCAGGATGTGCTGGCCGTTGACCGTAACGGCAGTACGGTGACGGTACGTGATGAGGAGGGAAAGATTGGTCTGTATTCACCGAAGCAGCTGATCACCGGTGACGTGCAGCTGTTTCGCCGCAGCGAGATGGAAGTTCGCACCGGCGATCTGCTTAAGTTCACGGCGACCGATCGCGAACAGGGTCAGATGGCCAACCAGCGCTATACGGTGGAGTCGATAAGCGAGGCAGGGAATATCCGTCTGAAGGGGGAAAACGGTCGCATTACCATCAATCCGGAGAAAGTCCGGGCGCAGCAGCATCTCGACTACGGCTGGGCCGTAACCGGCTACGGTGCACAGGGGGCCAGCAGCGATTATGTCATTGCGCTTGAGGGCACGGACGGCGGGCGTAAGGCGCTTGCCTCACGTCGCGCCTTCTACATCTCAACCTCACGCGTGAAGGAGCACGTCCAGATTTACACCGACGGGAAAGCGGACTGGGTTAAGGCGATAAAAATGCCGGAGCGTGATATTAAAACGGCGCACGATGCGCTGGCACCTGAAACGCAGCGTAAACAGGCGAAAGCCATCTGGGCAATGGGGCAGTCGGTGAATAAAACGGCCATCGGCCGGGCCTGGGTGCGCCATCAGGGCATGCAGGAGGCGTCACTGACAGCAAAAATCATCCCGGCCACACGCCGCTTTCCTGAACCAGCGCTGGCGCTTCCGGTCTATGACAACAATGGCAGGAGTGCGGGGCTGGCCCTGGTTTCCCTTGTCGCCAGTCCGGAGGGGCGGATGACTCAGGGGGAGACCCGAATGGTCATGACAGAGCGTGCCCGTGGTGCCGTGCTGCAGCGGAGTCAGTCCGGAAACACGATTGTGGCCAGCGACCTGACGGGCGCACTTGATGCAGTACGAAATCATCCAAAGGACGGCGTGGTCTGGCAGACCGGCGATGAGCCCCCTTCAGCATGGCTGCTTAAGGTAAGCGGTGGGACAAAACAGGATGTGTCACCGGGTATTGTCTCCACGCTGACGGACGAACAAAACGTACAGCAGCAGCGCGAGCTGATGCTGGCAGACCTGGTTCGCAATGAAGAATCCGGACGGAGCAGGCAGCCGGAGCCGTTGCTGGCGGAAGTTCCACAGGAAGAGGTGATCAGACTGAAACCGGAAGACATTAACCCGCGTAAACCGGAACCACTCAACCCGGATGCTGATGTGATCGCCCGGGTGAGAGGTGAGGAAAACACCGATGGACAGGAAATAAAAGCCGCTGCAGGCGTCAGAAGTGAGCTGGAAGGTGCTGATAAGACCTCCGGTGAACTGTCGCGGGCATCGCGTGTTATTGCAGATCTGGCAAACGCTGAACGCGACATGGTCAGGGCGGCAGAAAATACGGAGCGCGGCCGCACGCCGGAGCGTGAAGAACAGACCCTCACCCGAACCATTCAGAAAGAACGTTAATCCCCCTTTTAACCATGAGAATCAGGCTATGAAAACAAACAAATTAGCAGCATTAATAGTTACAACATACATTGGCTTTATTTCAACGGCACACGCTTCGGCCCCTCAGCCGGTATTCAGCCCGGAGCAGGAGGCACGTATCGGCGAAATCGCTGCCGACTATCTGGTGTCCCACCCGGAGATTCTGGTGACGGTCAGTCAAAAGCTGCAGGAACAGCAGGAGGCACGTAAGCAGAAGATGTTCGCACTCAGCGTGATGGAGAATCAGGCGAACCTTCTGCATGATCCGGCCACACCGGCTTACGGACCTGATAATGCAAAGGTCGCGGTGATTGAATTCTTTGATTACCAGTGCGTGTTCTGCAGCCGCTTCGCGCCGGAGCTGGAGAAGGTCATGAAAGCGCAGCCGGACGTCCGCTACCTCTTTAAGGAGTGGCCAATATTTGGTGGTCGCTGGGAAGCTTCACTTCAGGCAGCGCAACAGGGGCTGACGGTCTGGCAAAAGAAAGGGCCGCAGGCCTATGTCACCTATCACAATGCCATCTACGCCACCGGCCATAATGAAGGCAAACTGACGGCGCAGGATATTCACGGAGCAGCGTCAAAAGCGGGACTGACCAACCCAGCTCCTGGCGACCATACCGCATCCCTTGAGAAAAACAGTAACCTGGCTGAGGCGCTGGGACTCACCGGAACGCCGGGGATCATCGTCATGCCCGTTAGCGGAGCCACTCCTGACACCATCACGGTTTTCCCGGAAGCCGTTACCGCTGAAAGACTTCAGTCCGCTATCCGTAAAGCCACCCCCAGTCAGTAAACCCTACCTGATAATTTGAGGGCGTCTGGAATCATGGTTCACGCGCTGACGGAAGAAGCCAAAAATTTCTTTATTCACCATGGTTTCAGTCGCTTACAGACTCAGCTGCGGACATTGTTCCTGAAATTCCCTCAATAGTATCCTGCAACTTGATGCTAGGAACTTAATAAGCAACGACGGGATGACGCATCTGTGGCTAATTCAGTACACCACGACAAAAAGTAACCGAGCCGTCTTGAGTCAAAGAATCACTTATCTTGAACCAAGGAATGTCAGAAGCGGTGTGGCCACGAATGGTATCCCCTGCGCCACTGTGACTGCATTGGCAACCAGTCCGACAATATCCCCAATTTTTTTGCCGATGCCCGTGTCCTTCAACGCTTTGCTGTATTCCTCATTAAGCGCGGCGCGGCCAATGATGGATTCCATTGCCTCCATGATCGGCTCTACACCTGTTATCTGATAGCTCTCAATCGCACTGAGTATTTTATTAAGGTACTGCAGAATGGTGGTGCGCATCTCAATGGATAAATCTGCGGCGATAGTGTCTTCTTTGAGCTCTTCAATCTTCGCCTTATACTCACTCATCTCACTTTGGTCTATGAGGGCCACTTCCCCTTTGGTTCTGAAAAGCAGCGACAACATGTTGAGTTCTGTCAGCGTTCTCTCATCAATAGGGGACATGATACCTCCCCACATTGCATTCAGGCTAATCTGACTAAACGCACGAGAAACTCTGTCATTCCAGTGAGATAACCCGTTATCAGGGAAGTGATTTTCAAGCTCTGTCTGTACCTTTCCAGGCAGCTCAAGTAAACCCGCAAGACCCCGATAAAGTTCATGATCAGGTACTCCGGGCATATTCAGAAACTGCTGAAGTACCCAGCGAGTGTCTCTGCTAGTGTTGCTATTGTGGGTTCGAATCAGAAAATCATGAAGCCTCGCGGCCGCGTTATCGATTTTCACAGTCTGTCCTTACTGAGAATAGTCTGAATGTAAAAAGAATTTAATCATCTGATCGCCGCCATTCAAAGTTGTTTTTACGGCTACTGGATTGTTAACTTATTAAGTTGCTAACTTGTTAAACGAACATGGTGTTAAATGTCAGGTCAGGTTCAGGCGATCGCGGGCTTCGCGCAGGCGGTTTTCACCGCGGCGATCATACTGCTGGGTGGTGGTGACGCTGGCGTGGCCCATTGCATCTTTAACCGTTATGAGATCCTCGCCGTTATCCAGCATAGCCGTGGCAAAGGTACGACGCAGGTCGTGCGGGGCGCATTTCGCTATCCCGGCCTGGCGCTGGCGTACCTGCAGGATATGGTACACCGCCTGGTCGGTGAGACGGTCATTCGTCAGGGTGTCAAAGCGGCGGATACGGGTGAACAGCGGTCCGTCTTTTTCCCCCCGCACGTCATCGATCCACATCCTGAGCCGCTGCCAGGTACCCGCCGGCATATAGGCCAGCCTTTCCTTGTTCCCCTTACCCAGCACCCTGAGTGCCCGCTCATCTGTGACAACGTCACTCAAATCCAGCCCCACAGCTTCCGAACGGCGCAGACCGCAGCCGAGAATGACGGCCAGCATCGCCGCATCGCGCACACCGATACTGGAATCATCCACCACGCAGGAATCAAACAGCGCCCGGATCTCCTCCGGCGGCAGGGCCCGGCCGCGGGGCAGACGGCTGCCGCGCAGGTTACGCACTGCCCGGATATGCTGGAAGCTTTCCACATCCATCAGCTTCAGCATCCAGGCTTCCTTCGCCACGCCTTTCAGCGCCGAAAGGTAGGTGTTAACGGTGGGCCGGGCCCGGCCGGTGTCGCGCAGCAACTCAGTCACGGCCATTACGTGATGGCGCCGCAGGCTGCCCCAGCTGCAGGACTCCAAGGACGCGGCGCCGAGCATGCCGGCGACGATGTTCAGGAACGAGGCCATGGTCTGCCGGCTACGGGGGGAATTGAGGGAAAGCAGGTAGGCCCGGGCGGGACTGACCGGGGCTTCACCATCGGACAGCGCCGGCAGGAAAACCTCCTCCGGCGAAATGACCGCCGGAGGGTGGAACCGCTCGGGTTCATCATCAGGCATCAGGGTCATCCAGGGCTCCGTCCGGGCCGGAAACCGTCCGGCGCGCTGCGTGAAAAATCGGGGAAATGATACTGTCAGAGCGTACCGCAGAAAGTCTACTTTTTCAAAGATACATTTTAATAAGTAGGTGTTCTTTTGCTCTATTAACAAAAATTTATTAAAATAAAATTTAATTTCTTAACCTATAAATAGGCTGCATATGAATCTCGAAGATATTTTTGTTACAGAGGGAGTTCCACAATTTACCTTCGTGCGTCCACCTAACTTTAGCGAACTGCTTATAGATATTCGCCGTACTGGAAAACCAGTAATTGTTGAAGGGCAGTCGGGCACAGGAAAAACAACAGCAGTAAAACAGATCTTGTTGGAAATATACCCTGAAAATTCACCAAAAATATTGAGCCCTAGAGAGCCAAAAGATTTACCATTGATTGAAGCCATAAGTGAAAACTCAGGAGATGAAGTTTTCATCATAGATGATTTTCATAGACTAAATGACGAGTCAAAAAAAAGAATTGCAGATTTAGCTAAAGTTATCGCAGAACGCGATGACAGGAGCAATCTGCCGAAATTAGTAATTATTGGTATAAACAATGTTGGTTCCGATCTAATTCAATTAGTACCTGATGTTGCAAAGCGTATTGGAATTCATCGAATTGCACCAGGGACTCCTACTTCTATAATGCAATTAATAAAATCTGGATGTGAACACTTAAATATAGTGATTACACCTATAGAAGAAATTGTAGGAGAGAGTCGTGGTGATTATTGGTTAACCCAGCAAATATGCAGAACCGTTTGTGTTTCTGTAGGAGTAGATAAAACGCAGGAAGAACAGAAAACAATTATGTGGGATAATTCTGTCGTTAACCAGTTAGTCGTAGAGAAACTGCACCATAATTATGACCCAGCTGTCAAAGAGTTTTGTAGGGGCAGAAGGTTTAGACCTACCAACGACCCATATTATAAATTGCTTCGCGCTGTATCTGAACAGGGTAATTCGAATGTTGACTTGAACGAATTAGCCAACTCAAGACCAGATATAAAGGGCAGTATCAATAACGTAAAAGACCATAGACTTAAAGTACTCTTAGAGCAAAAGGACATGTGTTCTAGATTATTTTATTATGACACCGAAACCAAAAGCTTTGCCATAGAAGATCCAGCATTATTTTATTATTTAAAGAATTTGAATTGGGAGTCTTTGAGGCAAAGATGTGGTTTTAAGAATGAGCATGAAGACTATGAGTTTGATATCGCCATTTCTTTTGCAGGAGAAAATAGAGATTACGCAAAATATATTGTAGACAAACTGAGTGAGCTCGATATATCCGTATTCTATGATCGCCATTACGAAGACAACTACTTAGGTGGACCTTGGTCAAAGTATTTTCATGAAATATTTGCTCAACGTTCACGCTTAGTTGTTGCAATATTAGATCAACATCATAAAGATAAAATATGGCCAACTTTTGAAAGAGAATGTTTCAGTATACGTGTAAAACAAAATGAGGTTATCCCGGTTTTCTTTGATGACACAATTTTCCCTAGTATTCCTACGGACCTAGTATCTATTAGATTTGAGCATCTCGGGAACGTAGAACAACAGAAGGATGATATAAATCAGTATATTATCCAGCGTATAACTGCAAAACTAGACTCTCTTTGAGTATTTTCCTGTTATTACGAATTTTTTATTTAAACTTGGTCATGTGTACTAAAGTTACCTGTCACTATAGCCGTTTATAAAAGGCTATAGTGACGATGGGTATTTAGTTATTAATGTCTCGAGATTCTTTAAGCAATATGCGTGGGATTTTAATTTTTGTATAGAGTCTATCAAGGCTTTCTAATGCTTTTATTTTATCGTGTTTATCTTCATATGAAGGAGGAGTTGCGAGCCACTCATGAAATTCGTTATTATCTATGTTATAACGGGTGCCGGGATTAGGATATGCAAATAAAACATCAGTGGAATCACATGCTCTTTTTTCAATTCCACTAAGACTCTCTTGAGTAACTCCGTACCTTTTACGAGAAGAACGCTGACAAAGTTTCGCAAAACTTAACTCTGAAAATATCCACGGAGATGCAATATGCTCATCTCTACTATAAATAGAGGTCATTTTAATTGAATTGTCAGTATGCAAAAAAAGAAACAATTCACATTGAGAAATTGTACTTTGCAATGCGCTATTCAATATCATATATACATTTGAGGTAGTACGATTACGATTTTCGTAACTATATAACCCATCGTCCTTTAAACAATATTCGTTATCTATTTTCTTAAGTAATTTATCAGCCCATCCCCATACGCATGAATCAACGAAAACGTCTAATCCTTTATTTTCAAGACATAATGCTAATTTTATTACATCGTTTTCATCATGATGAGAGTGTGAAAGGAATACATCCGCTTCAACTTTAGGAAAGAAATCTTCGGTAATTTTCTCCACATTTAGGTAATTGTCTCTGCCCAAAAGATATTCTTCAAGGTTACGGATATCAAAATATCGCTTACTTTTGTTTTTAAATTCTATTATTTGGTCATCTGAGAAAGTGAGTGAACTTGCATTGAAATTACGAACACCTAAATCAACGAACATATTAATATAACTCCAGTAATGTATTGAGAATTTTATATAAAAATACTTCTAATACTATTTCATATGCTACAACATACATTGTTAGTAATCGGTTTTTCTAAGTTAGATTTCATTTATTAAATCTGTAAAAACCCACTATACATTATTTTAACGGGGTGTGGGGGGGAGGTGAAAATGAGCCATAAGTATATTTTTTACAGCTCAAACAATTACGAGATGTGATTATCCCATGTTATCAAATAGTTAAAAGCTTGCGACGGAACAAGCTAGAATAAGTTCTATCTCGATCGAATATGGGATCATATTGACCTTGCTGATAAATGATTTGTGCTGCTGCACCAGTTGTTGAGATTGGAAGTACTACAGCGTTAGGATGGCGTTCCACAAACAGTTTATGTTCTTCAAAAATACCCTCCATACCTCCAATGATCACTGCTGCATCGAAATTACGGCTACAGATCATTTCTTGCCTCATAGCTGTCAAACTTGCTTCCCGATTACTATTAACAGCTGGTACCATGTGAACATCAACAAACCTATCCAGTTCAGGTGGTAAACGCCCCTCAAATAGCTTACTTTGGTAAATTGCAAACCGATTACTATCCAAGTTGGCCTCCCGTGAGAACAGAGCCAAGAGTGGTGTTATTGCCGGATGACCGCCGCAGGTTATTCTACCGATTGGCAACACAACTTCTACCAAGGATTTTATAGCCTCACGAATAGCGAGCACATCAGCAGTTTCGAAAAATGCTCTATTACGATTCGGCAAAGGAACGCTGGCAGATAGAAATACCTCTAGCATTCAATGAACTCCCTAAGACGTTGAGATACTTTCGGCATCTGTACCGCACGAACCGGTAGATAGTAATCGAGCCAATCCAAGTGCGAAAGCCAAGTTTTTAGGACCCCTCTGTTGTCATATATCACCCATACTTTACACTCTTGAACAGTATAGGTTTTAATAGATTCGAAAATATCATTAATATGGTTGGAGGTGGGTATCCCAATAGCTGGAACAATTGCAAGTTGTTGCCCAGACTCAGATTTCAGCGAAATCCACCCGTCGACCTGAACGTTAGGTTCAAGTCCTTCATCACGGGCAGCGTCACAGAAATTATCAACCAAATACCTGTGGCGGGCTGCAATTGCAGGTGCTCGCAGTCGTTCGACCTCATCACATATTCTGTCTATAACCTCTTGTTTTAGCCAGCGACCTCTCATCGGAATGCATCCCACAAAGTCGTTCAGCTTAAGCTTCATAAAGTGGCTGAACGATGAACCGGGATCTTCCTCCATCCCCGGCCATAGGAGATGCAAGATTTGAACGTTTGTAGCATTAGCTTTGGCCAATTCTTCAGCAGTCCAGCGACCTTCCCTGAATCCAGGTGTGTCAATTAGGACTACAACATCTGAATCAGACATTCGGTGCCATAATTGAGCCTGAAAATCTGCTGCTGGAGGCACTGACCGTACATCAATGAAAACATCAAATCCTCGCGCGTCTAGCGCATCATATAAACGATCGGCTAGAGGCTGAGATCCACTCCGCTTGTAACTAATAAACAATCGCCTCTGACGTCGTAACAGCCTAAATGTCTCAAGAGTTAATGTAGCTAGACGGGCAATCCCTTTACTATCGGCCCCTAACACGATGGCATTTACATGCCAGAGTTGAGGAGGGATTTCTACTTGTACCTTAGACAAATCAGATACGACCGGGGCAATAACATATGAGTCTTCAATCAACTCGTTAACAAGTGGAGTATCAACACCATTAGCTGACGAACCGAAATATACTATCATTGTCGGTAGTCTGTTGTTCCTTTTATAGGCGTTTGCAGCATTGAGATAGTTTATACTGTTAGATGGCAAGCCAAGCTCAGAAAGGGCATCCCCAATATAGTTTTTGAGTTTCTCGTCATATCCATCAGACATGCCTAGCATAATCAGCTGATAAGTCGCAGTAATATTTGATGTATTGCTCATCGACCGGCCATCCCTGCGGCAGTTTCTATCCATACACCAATATTTTTTCTCCCCTCGTCCTCTTTAAAATCAAAGCTCAAGCAGTGAGTAGAGAGTTGAACAACGTTGTTAGTTTCGGGGGCCGCGAACCATAGGTCACGTGCAGGAATTGCCGTAGTATAGTCTGCATATTTCACCCATTTTTCACCATTCCACTCAGCTAGATAAATCCCATTGTCTGATTTGTAAAGCCCCATTTGAGCTAATGGATTTGCGCCTTTTTCAGATGTTTTTTTGTCTTTATTTTGGATCCCATGAATGTAAACGTTTAGTAAACCATTTCCTTTGATAATGCTTCTGGCAATTTCGTAGCGGACCCAGCGTCGCTTCCATGTTTCAGTACCTGTAAGGACACAGGTAACAGACGTATTTTCTAGCCCTTCACGAAGAAATTTTTTGAGCGTATCGTCGTTCTCTTTTTTTGAAGCCTCAAACACGCTGCTATCAAAGAACCCTCGGTCTATCTCATTTCCCTCTTTTACAACCCAACTGTTACGGACATTCCAAGCTCGCCAAACATCGGAGCCATAGTGAAAGGAAAAGAACGTTCTGCGTGGCATTTTAACTCCATTTACAATATCTAAATAAGTAAATGACAAGATTCTTTCGGATAGTACAGCCTTACGCTCGAATTCAGAAGCGAAGCCATCTGTAGACATTATGACCCACCCCCAGTATTAGATACAACCGCCAGTTAGTAATATCGGTTTGTTTACCTCCACATTTTCCATTTCGCCACCGTGCTGCAAACTCTGATGGCGTCTGATAATTCAGTGCCGAATTTGGACGACACTCGTTATTGCTGGTCAGTTCTTATCGTCGCCGGATAGCCGCGAAACAGTGCAATGTTGTCCAGAATACGCGTGACCTGAACGCCTTAAATCCCGAATGCGCTGGTAATTGTCAGACACTCCTTCGTGAAGTCGTCCATACAGGTCAGGCACTTGATCCTGCGATCGATGGCCAACGCGTCCATGACAAAATCCATCGACCAGGTCATGTTAGGCGCCTCCGGGCGGAGTAGCGGCAGACTTTCTGTTGCCAGACCTTTATGACGTCGTCTGCGTTTTACGCCCGGCCCGCTCAGATGATAAATGCGGTACACGCGCTTGTTATTAAAATGAAGGCCTTCACGACGCAGTAACTGCCAGATGCGTCGGTAGCCAAAAAACCTACGCTCCAGTGCCAATTCAGTGATGCCCCCGGATAAATGCGCATCAGCCGCCTGACGCTGAGCCTCATAGCAGCAGATCGACAGGGACAAACCTGTAAGCCTGCAGGCGCGACGTTGCGACAGAGCGGTCGCATCACACATAAACTCAACAACTTCTCGCTTGTGGTCTGTCGTCAGTACTTTCGCCCCAGAGCCATATGAAGCACCTCCTTATCCAACATGGCTTCGGCAAGCAGCTTCTTGAGTCTGGCGTTCTCTTCCTCAAGCGACTTCAGGCGCTTAACCTCGGGCACCTCCGTACCACTAGTGTAAAAGGTGGCGTCGGAAATGGCGTGCTTATGGCAGAGCTCACGGGCAGAAACCCCGACTTCGGCCTCTCGGAGAATACTGATGATCTGTTCGTCGGAAAAACGCTTCTTCATGAGGATGTCCTCATGTGGCTTATGAGGACATTACTAACGGGTTATTTCTGAGAAGGTCGTTCGCGATGAAGACTGGCAAGTCCCGCAGCTCCGAATTCACAAAAGCGGTTCATAAGGCGCTGAGTTTGGCGTTCCGTAAGATTTAGTTGATGGGCAGCATCACGACGACGCATGCGCTTTTCGACAACCGACGGAATGACATTAATCCGGTTCAGTTCTTTATCTGACATAGTCACTAGCATCCAGATGTCTCCATGGCACAAAGGCGTTATCCTTTATGCCAGAAAAAGTGACATCACTAACAAATGGGTTAAAAGTGACATTAGAATATTGCAGTTACAAAAACCAGTGCGCATAACAAAGATTATGTTAAATAATGTTTATTTTTCGTTTAATATCAATGCGTTAATTTAACTCGCACCCCTTTCTTACCAATGAACCTATTGCGGCAGTTTGAGAAACAGAGTCCGTTCTTGGGTTTGCGATGCCTTAAAACCATGATGAAGATAAAATCCTTTGGCTTCTTCTGTCAGCGCATGAACCATAATTGCACGAACGCCTATATTTTCAGCCACACGATAACAGCGCAATACTGCATCGTGCAGTAAATCAGCACCCAGCCCTTGTCCACGAAATGAGGCATCGATAGCCAGTCGAGCAAGTATGATTACCGGGATTGGATCTGGCATATTGCGCCTGAGACTTCCCGTTGCTTCTACATGGTTAACGCTGCCGGTGGCCAGGGAGTAAAAACCGGCAACCTGTTTGGTGCCTGTTTTACATACAACGAACGTTCTGGCAGCACCAAGTGCCTGATTTTTCAACCCTCGCTGTTTAAGCCAGTCATCGAGAACGGCCTCCCCGCTTACGAACTCAGCCATTTGATGTGAGCTGGATAAAGGTTCCGGTGCTGTTACACGTCCCACTGAGGTTTCCTTGCCAGGAGTTTATTGATGGCAGCGTCATCCGCAACTGGCGCATCGAGCATATCGATAAACTCAGCATACTGCTCATCGTTAAAGTTGAATACGCGACGATCGAGGATCACATTCTCAGCAGCCTGGCACGCCATTTCAAGGATAAAGTCTGTGCGTGATTTATGAAGGATTTCTGCAGCAGCATCGATAAGTGCTCTTTGAGACTCCTTGGCTCTGAGGTTGAGCTGGACATCTGATTTCATGAGTGTGCTCCTTGTATAGCAATTGCTTTACGAGCATAACACATGAATAATGTATAGCAAACGCTATACACACTTTCTCTCACTGCAGATATAATCCTAAAGCTTCACAGTGTAACGACTTGAGTTAAATGCCCTGCCTGTAGATTTCTTTACACTCTGCAGGCTTACCGGATTACACATAATTCCCCTGACATTACAACGAGCGCTGCCGGCAAAAATTTCTTAGGGACAATCAGCACGCGCTGATGGGTAGTAATATGGCCTAACATCTGGAAAATTAACTTACGAGAAGGTAGTATTCGGATCGTCAGCGATCGTCTTGTGGTGGGACAGATTGTTGATTCAGATTACTTTTGTGACCTAACTCAAACTGACGGTTTGACTGCTTTGTGGTGAGGCAGGCGGGTGGCAGAAGATGGTTTTACGGAAGAAATGCGGACTTCCGGAAACAAACAGGGACAGGACGTGTCCAGTAAAACGTTCAGGAGCAGGTAACGGGATTTCCCGGAGCCTGAATGCACAAACCCCCTGAAATCTGTATCCACTTTGGCGGGCGGTTCAGATTCAGGGGGTCCAAAAGCAGGCGCGTTGCCTGTGAAGGATTATAACGCATGCACCATAGAAAACAACACCCGGCCGCCATAAGAACAGGCCGCCGTGAATGACAATCAGATTTCTGTTCACTGGTCAGATCTACCGAAAGATGAGCTAACCCGTTTCTGGCAGGATGTCGATGCCGGCACTCAGGGTAATTTCCTCATTGCACCGGTCAAAAAACTGACCCGCCGCAAACGCGGTGAACATTCCACAAAAGCCAAATGTGAGAACCCGGCCTGGTATCGCCCGGAGCATTATAAAAAGCTCTCCGGACAGCTCGGGCATGCCTACAATCGCCTGGTGAAAAAAGACAAAGAAACCGGGCAGATCAGCCTGCGCATGCATGTTTCTCGTCACCCTCTCTATGTCGCCGGCCGCCGTAAAGCAGGACGTAAATATGGCTTCCGTCCGGAACGTCAGCGCCTGCTCGATGCGCTCTGGCCAGTGCTCATCAGCTTCTGTGATGCCGGCAAGCATACCGTTGGCATGTGCATCTCCCGTCTTGCAAAAGAGCTCAGTGCAAAGGACGCAAAAGGCAATGTCATTCCGGAAACGGAGGTGACGGCGTCACGCCTTTCGCGGCTTATTGAGGAACAGGTACGGTTTGGCGTTCTGGGCCTTGCGGAAGAACGTACCTGGGATCGTGAATCCCGCTCCTGGCTGCCAACGTATGTTTATATCACCCCCGTGGGATTCCAGATGCTGGGTGTCGATATGGACAAGCTGTTTAAAGAGCAGGAAAAGAAGCTCCGCCAGAGCGCCGAGCGTGAGCAGCTGATCCGGGAAGGGGTGATGAGCGAACATGATGATGTTCAGCCCCATTCCGCGCGGAAATGCTGGTCCGGCCGTAAGCGCCGGGAGGCACTCGTTTACCGCCGCAAAAAAGGCGCGGAGCGTAAACGTGCCAACAATCTGATTAAGCTGCCGGCAGATGAACGACTCCATGCAATGTCTGAATGGATTTACCGCACCCTGCCGGCTGACGAAGCGTACTGGTGCACATCTGAGCGCCTGAAGGCTCTGGCCATCCAGCATCTTTACCAGCTGGATCTGGCGCTTTCTCCACCTGACTAATCACAGACGAAACAACAGTCTTTCTGTTTACAGGCCCCTCACTGGGGCTTTTCGTGCTGGTTTTTTTCGGCCATTCTGCTCATTTTTCATCCTTTACTCCTTTCTCCTTCCGATCACCATGACGTTCTGCCGGTCGTTATGGTCCGCAATGGCCACTGTCTCTTTTTTTTACACAGAAATCCGCAAACGAATAAGTGAAGTAACCCGGAAATGAATAAAAGACATTCCGCAAAACAGTCTTACTTCACCCTTTTTATCTCTCTGTTCATTACATTCCAGAGTAGATCTTTGTCTTCGGCTACTCTGTGGATAACGTAAAATGCCTTCGCATGCAGCGGCCTCACGGCCGCGCGCTCAGAACAAAATCAAAAGTTCCTCCCGTCGCAAGCGCCGGGCACCGTTCTGGCCAGAACCCAACACTGCATACTTACCTGACCCCTGCTAAACCGACGCCGCCCCGGCCCGAAGGGCCGGAACACCCTCGCTTTAAGAGGGATGTTGTAACTAGAAATCAGAGCCGCTGCAGTTAGCGTCGCGGTAAGCTCGCTGTACACGCTCGTAAGCGCCTTACGGCGCTAACGCGGAGATACAGCCCGTCAGCGGCCTCTGGCCTCGACGAGCTCACTCCGACCGCGCACATCATCATTCGGCGTGGCGGTTAACGGATGTGGCTTTGCAGGGTAAGGGATGGGACAGGCAGAACCTTTCAAACCGCAGCGGCTTACGCCGGTCACGGCGCCCGTCGGCATTCTCTCCCTGTCTGGCCTCAGCTGGCGCCTCCATGCCGCGATGCGGCATCAGTGAGTTCTACAGGACAGCGTGCCCATTTTTTGTTGTCAAAAATCGTTTCGGGAATATGTTTTCAGAAACAGATAAGCGAGGCGATAAAATGGACACGTTGCTTTTACCCGGCCAGAACCCCCGTGCCTGGGCGGAAACCATGATCAACCTGGAGGCCAGGAAACTGGTTAACACGGCCAACACGGTGGCGGCTATGCATCTCCAGGATGGTTTTATCCGGATTCAGTTTGTGGATGAGATCAGGGCATTTATCATGGCCCAGTTTGAAGCCGCACGCCGGGCAAAAACGGATGATGACTGTATGGCCTGCCTGCAGGCATTGCGCGCAGAGAACACCAGTCTGCTTGAACAGTCCCGTTCGCTCAAAACCGGCTATGCAAAACTCTATGCCGAGGTGAAGGTTGTCCGGGACGAGAACAAAATTGTGGGCTACATCATTTCAGCGGTCGACGTCGTGGTGGCCGGTGCGGCCATCTTCGGTGGGATCGTCATGATGTCTTCGATGACGCCGGTGGGCGTGGTGGCCGGCGCGGTGATTGTCGTAAATGGATTCAACACGATTTCACGGGAAGCCGCGCACAACCTCCTCGGCGATAAGCAGACGGAGGGAATTTTCGCTGACGGCTCGATGGAGATCGCTGAATTTCTGGGCTTCAGCCGGCAGCAGGGTCTGGGGACCTATAAGGCAGTCACACTCTTCAGTGAGGTCTACGGCGCGTATGGTCTGCGGCTGAAACCCGAAGCACAACGGCTGTGGTACTGGACCAGGCCCGATTTCTTCAGGAAAGTATCCGGTACGCCACGTCCCGCAATGGCGCTTAAGATTGCGGGATGGGGGGTTAAAGCCAAAGTGGCGCTTGATTTACTGACTATTGAGCCTTCCGGGAAATAGTCTTCTGCAGGCGGAATGCTTTCCAGCCCAGCGCAGGTGGGAAGGTCACCCAGGCGATGATCAGGACAACAAGGGAGCTCATGCCCCCGGAAAGAATGTGTGTCCGGCTGCCGGCAATAAGGGTGACCAGCATTACCAGAACCAGCGCGACGGTGATCCATACCGACACACGGAACCGCCGTGAGAGCGCATCGATGAGATGCTGCATGGTGCCTCCCCCTGCTGCAAGCCGGCCCTGTAAATTGTCCACTTCGCTCTTGCTGAAACCTGCCTCAAGCAGCTCTTTCTCACTGATAGCCATCTCGTCCTCCCTAATCAGGCGAAAGTATACTGTATCAGACCAATAATCCCCAGGTGACCGGCGTAAGCATAATAAAAGAAATTACGCGGCATGAAACGTTTGCTGCCTTCCGGACAGATTCTCCTGCAGAAGGAAACTACTGCCAGGGGGAATACCAGAGTAGGCAGCGTGGCCAGTAATAATGTTTCTGCGGGCAGGTTCAGGAGATGCGATAACCCGTTTAAACAAATCAGTGACAGTACGGCAGTGATGGCCGCCAGCCGCTGCACTTCGGGCGTATCGCTGCCCGAAACGGTTGCCATACTGATGGCCAGCGTAATTCCAGCCAGTCCGTAGCTTGCCGGATGCAGTGGCCAAATCATGAGGACCAGGAGCAGATATCCGGCAAGCATTCCTTTCCGGCCGTGCCGGTAGTGCAGGGCAAGCAGCTGCGTGACGCCGGCAAACACGAACAGTATGTTCAGAGCCCACCAGGGCTGGTGATGCCAGAAGGCCAGGCTGAACACCGGCTGCGTGATGACTGCCCAGATCCACAGACGACTGGCTCTCTTCTGCAGTCGTTCCGGGCTGCGCTGTACGTTCATCGCCCATATAAGCGTGAACAGGGGGAAGGCCATCCGGCCAAGCGCATACATCACCGGCCAGGCTGGCGACAGAAACACCGTATTGGTGTGGTCGATAATCATGGCCAGAAGTGCGAGGAGCTTGACCATATCCAGAGCAGCGGGACTGAGCTGGCTGGCATTCCGGATACCGGGAAGAACGTCGGGTACTGAATGATTCATGCTGAATATTCCCCTGGCGACACGCGGTTAACAGCCAGCCCTGAACATAATGCCAGAATGCCCTGCCGGTTTGCGTTGTGACCTTAATCTTAAGTTTCTCCAGAATCTTGCGCACCGCAAATTCTGATTTATCACGCAACACGCGCATTGCACCTGCCACATCCTTATTCTGAATACAGATATTTAAAATATGAAAATCGTTCATAACACTCCCTTCCTTACTACATATATCGGCAAATATATTGATATATTTAGATTAAGGAGTGCAATTGCTTATTATTTTACCATATTTTGCATGGGCAGATTTTTATAATTATAAAACATGCTGCTGCAAAATAACTTAATATACATCTCAACCTAAAACCGATTATTCCTGGCTGATATCCGAAGAGGGAGCAGGATGAAGCTTTGCATAATCTTCTCGAAGCGATTTTGCCGCGGGTTTCCAGGCTTTCGCCCACTCATCATCCATTCTTCCTACACCAACAATCTTCAGTGCGACAGCATAGGGGGTGCGCCCTTGCTGTTTTGAAAGCCACAGGATGTGATCATCAATTCTGTCATCAGGTATATCGTCGATAATGGAATGGATAACATCGAGATCTTCTGGCAGCCACGGCTTTCCAGTACGGGGAAACACCAGGTCCGGTTCGCGCGGTTTCTTTACCTTCTCGTTTTTAGCGATCTGTCTGGCTTCTTTCTCCGCAGAAATGAGTCGTAGTCGCTCCTTAAGCCCACCCAGTGTGGCAACCGTTTTAATTAAATTTTCTCGCTGTTCGCGAGTAATGCTTTGCTCATCGCAGATCAGGTCGTTCAGGGTATCGATGAGTGTATCTACCCGATTTTCTGTTAATTTCATTTCCAGTTCTCGCTTAAGGCTACAACTCAGCATTCTATTAGATATCTATCTGATTTCGCATCCCTGTTGAGCTCATAAATGCAGTCCATGGTCTCGATCACTGAGCATGGAAGCCTGATGCTAAAATGATATACTGATGTAAGAACAAATCTTACATAATGAAACGGAGGGGTTATGGCCCGTACGATGACGGTGGACGTGGGTGATGAGCTGCGCGAATTTATCGATTCCCTGGTTAAGGCTGGTGATTACCGTACCCAGAGCGAGGTCATGCGAGATGCGCTGCGTCTTCTGCGAGAGAAGCAGGCTGAATCCCGCCTTCAGGAACTGCGCGATCTGCTGGCCGAAGGTATCAACAGCGGCGAGGCGAAACCGTGGAACAAGGATGCATTCCTGAATAATGTCAGGGCCAGGGCGGCAAATGAAAGAGATTGAGCTGACACCCAAAGCAGAAGAAGATCTGGAAGCAATCTGGGGCTACAGCTTCCGACAGTTCGGGATTGTTCAGGCGGATGCGTATATCAGCCGTATAGCAGCGGTTTTTAACGTGCTGGCCATGCATGACATCGGCACGCATCGCGCGGAGCTGGGAGACAATATCTGCTCGCTGCCGGTGGAACAGCACATGATCTATTTTGTGCCATCGCATTCGGTGGTTACGGTCATACGTATTCTCAGCCAGTCTCAGGATACGGCACGGCATGAACCCTGGAGATAATCGAGTAAGAAATTAAATAAACTATAATAAATTCAATGACTTAATTCGTGTAATCTATCTTATGTTAAATCAAGATGACTCGTTAGCCTTTCCAGTCACGCTGAAGATTGTCCTCTTTTCAGATAACCACCATATTAATGGAACGCCCCATATGGGACGTTCTTTGCGTTCACTCTAGGTCTGCGTGCCTTTTAAACATCGTTTCGCTGGTTTCGCCGAGCTGGGCCATCAGCTCAAGCACGATTGCGTCATAGGCGATAAAGCAGAGCTGCTCAAAAGCCGAGCCCATAGGCTGTGAAAAAGCACCGTCTTCACGCTCGTTGTCTTCTTTCACGGTTCCAGGCAATACAAGAGTGCTTTTGGCCAGTTTGCCGATTGTGGATTCCGCTTTCATTGTGACAAGCGCCACATCCATGCCACAGGCTACGGCCTTCTGCGCCAGGCTCACCAGACTGCCGGTCTCACCGCTGCCGGAGCCAATAATGACCAGATCGCCCGGTTTCGTATGAGGAGAAGAAATTTCGCCGACAACGCTTACTGAAAGACCGAGATGGAGAAGACGGTTTGCAAAGCCGCGGATGGCGATGCCGCTACGACCCGCGCCCTGCAGAAAGATATGTCTGGCATTCTTAATCTGTGAGACGAATTGGGCAGCCTGAGCATCATCAATCTTCATCGCATTTTGCTGCAACTCGCTCAGGATATTTAAAGTATTTTGTTGAACGCTCATGTGATTCCCTCCCTTTAAGCGATGGTACGGCCACCATCCATCAGAATGGTTTGCCCCTGGATGTACGAGTTATCTTTATCAGCCAAAAAGATTGCCAGGTTAGCCACATCGTCAATGGTGCCAAGGCGGCGTACCGGGATTTTTTCCAGAACAGCATCAAGATCGGCCTGAGTGGGATAATTGACGCGCATCATTTCACCGGTATCAATCAGACGTGGAGCGATAGCGTTAACATTGACACCCTTAGGCCCCAGTTCTTTTGCCAGACCACGGATCAATCCTTCACCGCCAGCTTTGCTGGCCGGGTAACTCACTCCGCCGCCAGTACCGGAAAGCGCGGATCCAGATGAGATATAAACGATAGATCCATGGTTAGTGGTGAAATCGTCGTAGAATGCTTTAACTGTGTTAAACAGGCCAGTGAGGTTAATTGCAATTGTTTTATTCCACTCTTCAAAAGTGATGTTATTAATCTTATTAGCAAACGCCACGCCAGCGTTGAGTACCAAAATATCAATGCGTCCGAAGGTTTGAAAAACCTGCTCGCGAACGTTTTCCAAAGCTATCGGATCGGATACATCTGTTTTAACGAATAAGGATTTAACATTACCGAAAGTTAACTCTTCGGCAGTCTTTTTACCATTTTCTTCATTATAATCGACAATGACAGTATGAGCCCCACGGTCTGCGAATTGCTTAGCAATTCCTTTACCGATCCCATGTGCCCCACCGGTTACTAGCGCGACTTTACCTTCAAAATTACTCATTTCACTATACTCCTCAAAATCTCATGACAAAGGGGAAGACAACTCCCCTTTCAGGCAATTGGTGCTTTAATGAATGCCAATAATAATGTGTAGGATTACTGAATTTATTTAGTAGCAACTTGCTATTGAATCGCCACCCTTAATGCCTGATAGCTTTCTCTAGGGGTGTCATTAAATAGCGCACCGCCAACAACAATTAAATCAGCTCCAGCCTCTTTTACCTTTTTAGCAATTTCGGCGTTAACGCCGCCATCAACTTCAATCTGAATGTTGCGCCCGGCAACCATTTTTTTAGTATTGCGGATTTTCTCCAGGCTCTTTTCAATAAATGTCTGCCCGGGCTGACCTGGATTAATGGTCATAATTAAAATATAATCAATATCATCCAGGAGGTATTGAATTACATGTTCCGGCGTCCCTGGATTGAGTACCACACCGGCTTTGCGCCCCGCTTTCTTGATCTTCTGGATAATATAATGCACATGTGGTGTTGATTCATAATGAACCGAAATCATTTCCGCGCCGGTTTTAATAACGTCATCGATATGTCTTTCCGGATTTGCCAGCATCATATGCACATCAAATGTCATTGAACTGGCTTTTTTCATTGCCGCAATTTGATTAGGGCCGAAAGCTATATTGCTTACATAAGTTCCATCCATTAAATCAACATGCAGAATTTCTGTTTTTTCTTTTTCCAGAAACTGAATTTCTTCCTGCAAACGTAATATGTTTGCACCAAAAACTGATGGTAAAATTTGTGCCATTTTAGTCAACTCCGTAAATTAATGAGTAACTGTGCTCAACCAGTAGGTCAGAATCTCCCATGGGCCGGTTAATACGAAGTCCGTGCCCTGGCCATTCAGGCCGACGCCAGCACCGTTCAGGAACTGAGTTGCACCTGGTGCGACATATCCCCCCAGATACATAACCACCACACAGAACAGTAAGGTTGAGATAATCGAGCGAATAACGTTGCCGTTACTGACCATGACGGTCATGGTCGTCATGTAGATAATTGACATCAGCACGCCGATTGGGAATATCTGAATACCCGGTAAAACCAGCGCACATAGCATTGTCAGAGGGATGGTAATAACGGTGACAGTAACCGTCGCTGGATCGCCAAGTGCCAGCGCGCAGTCCATCCCGATATTCAGTTCCGCATCTTTACCCATCTGCTTTTGCATGATTTCTTTAGCACTCTTACCTATCGGGTTAAGCCCTTCCATAAGGACCCCAACCACTTTTGGCAACAGCACCATGACGCCAGCCACGCCCATCGCCATTGGCACGATAGTTGTGATGGGCTGTTTCGTTAACAATCCTAGGATACACCCGACAATCACACCGATGATTGCGGGTTCACCGAATACACCCAGTCGCTTCTGAACACTCTCTAAATCCACATCCAGCTTGTTTAAACCTGGAATGAAGTCGATAATTTTGTTAACAGCCCATGCAAATGGAAGTGTCCATCCGATGTGGATCATTGTGGTACAGGTTGTCCCCTCCAGGCCATAGTATTTTTGCCATCTTGGCGCAATAAGATCGCCAATAAACAATGCGGCTACGCTCAGAGCCACGGCAATACCCAACCCAAGGAAAAAGCTGTCAAAGACGAAATACGCAAGCGCCCCCGGAACCAGGAAATGCATATAGTTCCAGATGTCCACATTGAGAGTTTTGGTAAGCTTCAGACGAACCAGGATCAGATTCAGGATAATGCCAATAGGAATAACCATTGCGGCAAACGGGGCAACCCACGCAGCTGCGCCAACGGCAGGCCATCCAATGTCAGCCACGGTGAACCCGCTGCCAATTTTTGAGTAATACGCAATTGCTGGCTGCAGGGCTGTGTTTAGCAGCCCAACAACCAGTCCCAGGCCGATGAAACCGATACCTACAGTAATGCCAGATTTAATGGCAGCACCAACTTTCATTCGAAAAATCAGACCTAAAAGGAAAATAACAAGCGGCAATATTGCTGTAGCGCCCATGCTTGTAATAGTAAACATGATGCTTTTTAACATTTCCATTTAACCATCCCCCGTCTTTTTTAGACTTTAGCCTTTGGAAATTTCGCTTAACAGTTCACCTAATTTTTTACGCAGTGCGGCTTCGTTAATACCGGTAATAAAACCTGCGACGCTCATGTGCGGCTTACCAATATCACCTTTATAATTATTCGTTGTCAGAACCACATCAGCGCTTTGCATTTCGGAGGCCAGTTCGGACATACTGCATTTATTAATTTTTACGTTGGCAATGCCGTATTCAGCACAAACCGATTTAACTTCATCAGCGGCAAGTGTGGAGGTTGCTACACCGCTTCCGCAGGCTACGAGGATAGTAATCATGGTAAAATCTCCGGGTAATTGTTATTTAATTATCGTGTTAATAAACAATGCTCTTGCTTCTTCAGCAGGAAGCTCCAGCATCTGGTGATAAAATTCAGCTAGCTGAAGATGGTTAAACAACGCCTTCAACAACTGCAATTGATCTGCTGGTTGAGTAACAACCAGGTTAACAACCAGGCGAACCCACAATTTCTCGTCACCATCTGCCTGATTAACTTCAATTTCCTGAGGTAAACGGATGATGTAAATCGCCGGGCTGACGGCGTGCTGGCTATCGCAATGTGGGATAGCGACAGCATAGCCATCAAGTAAAATTCCGGTTGGGTAGTCGGCTTCACGTTCACGCAACGCCTGGAGGTAAGTGTCTCTTACTATCCCATCAGCCAGATGTTTCTGGTGAATATGCTCCAGCACTTCATCATAATTTTTGTATGCCGCACAATCCGCGACATTGATAGAAATTGTGCCCACTAGCTTCTCCTTATTCCGTCAAACGCTCATGTGAGCATCTTTGCAATCACATGAGCAGTTATAGCACATCAATGATTTGCTGAAATGGGAAGCTTGCAAAAGTTATATCTTGATCACACAAAATCACATAAGCGCATCAATGAAAATGCTCTCATGAGCAAACCTGACGATTAATTAATGCACCACACATGATTAACTGATTGATTTTTAATAAATTGAATTGAATTGGCTTATTGATGGGACTTTTAAGATGGCAATACTTAAAACGCTCTTATGAGCGAAATGTTTTGATTGCAGTTGTTTCTGCAGGACAACTGCACATAAGATGTACCGTTATTGATATTATTATTTTAAAATCAACACGTTACGACTGTTGTATGTTTCGCAACTTCGGCAATACCGTCTTTATCAGCAATATCATTAGTAATCAGCGCGGTAATCTCAGACCAGTCGCAGATCTTAAACAAGCTGCTTCGCTGGAACTTAGTGTAATCGCCCAAGATATATTTCTTCTCGGAATGGGCAATGATCGTTCGATCCAGAAAGGCATCCGAGGAGGACGGCGTGGAGGGACCTGTCATATTGTTGAAGCCATCGGTACCGATAAAGCATAGATCTACGTTAATATCATTAATCATTGACACAGCCCACCCGCCAAAGACAGAAGAGCTTTTCTTCCTCAGCTCTCCACCGAACAAAAAGACTTGGTTATCAGATTCGATCAGCACACAGGCTACCGGCAAAGAATCGGTAAAAATTTTAAAGCCAGATTTCATGCACAACAGATTAGCCAGTTCATAGTTAGAACTCCCTGTGCCAATGATCATTGAGCTGTTGGGGGGGATAAAGTCCAGCGCTTTTCTGGCGATAGCTTGTTTGAAGGTACTGTTTTCTTTTTCCCTGACCTGGAAAGGATGTTCGACAGCCCCCTGCTTTAAGGTCGCCCCTCCATGGCTTTTAACCAACAGTCCTTTTTTTTCCAGATGAGTGAGATCTTTGCGGATAGTTTCATAAGTGACCTCGTACTTTTTCGCAAGGTCACTAACGTAAACGGTACCAGCCGAGATAATCTCTTCCAGGATCAATTTTCTCCTCTCTTCAACCAGGTACATCCTTCCCCCTATCAACATTCTTCATATTGCAATGAAGCGAATCATAGCACAGAAGATGCAAACAAAAACAAACTCAAGGAGAAGACGAGTCGCCACAGGCCTGTGATAGGTCATTTGAGAAAACAACAGTTAACTAATAATAAAATCATATAAAAATCAATTAATTAAAAAATAGTAAATCAACTTACATCAATACATCCTCTAAAAAAAACGTCCCTGAACTGAATAGGTAAATTGGCGTAAATTAGCTTTTATTTGTCTTTATTGGTTTTTAATGATAATAAAATCAAATGCTTACTTATTTTGTGACTTGGATCTCAGTTGACAACCAATATTTACCAACCGCATACTTGGCCTAAGTTCTTTATGACAGGTTGGTTGAGATGAAAACGAAAATTGCAATCGCATGTGATGATGTAGGATTTGATCGTAAGGAGGAAATTAAAAAGTACCTCGAAGAAGAGAAAAATGCCGAGGTCGTGTACGATCCCGTTAAACGAAAAGAAGAAGGTTTCAATAACTTCGCTCGTCTTGCGGATGAAATGGCAGGTGTTATTCAGCGGGATGAATGCCGCCTAGGTATCTACATTTGCGGTACCGGAATTGGCTTTACTTGCCAGATAAATAAGCACTGGGGGATCCGTGCTGTCGCCGTCACCAATCCCTACTCGGCCAAGCGAGCAAGACTCAGTAACAATGCGCAGGTGATTGGACTTGGCTGCAGAGTTAATGATCTTGAATACACAAAAATGATCGTTGATGCCTGGTATGACAACGCTTTCGACTTTGCCACTGCAAGGGAAAATTCCAAAAAGAATCTTCTGGAAGCAGAACGCAGTGACAACGCATTGCTGACGAAACCTGAAAATGTTCGATGGAATATGGGTTTCAGACCAGATGATGAGAAATCAGAGGGCTAATAAATGGAACTGATCACACAGTTTATCAATGACCTGGGTAACTTTATTTTTATACCGTTCATCTTCCTTATACTGATGAAACTTCTGGGGCGTCCCCTGTCGGAGTGTATTTCATCAGCCATTAAAGTTGGCATCGGTTTTATTGCATTAACCATGACCATCAAGCTTATGCTTGAAAAAATGCAGCCAGCGGTCACAGGACTTGCTGAAGCCACCGGCTCCTCACTGAACGCTATTGATGTTGGCGGCGCAGCAACCGCCGTAATGGGTTTTGGCTCAAGTATGGGGGCGATTATTATCCCTCTGTGCGTCGCGGTGAATATTGCCATGCTGGTTGCCCGTCTTACGGACTGCGTAAACGTTGACGTGTTTAACCTTCATCAGAATGCCTCTATGGGGGCGATTGTTGGCGCTTACTCTGGCAGCTTCCTCTATGGTGTTCTTACGGCTGCATTGTTCCATGTCTGGGCACTTATTGCGGCTGACCTCGGTGCCAAAAACAACGAGAAATTCTTCAACCTGCCAAAAGGTGTTGCCATCTCCCACCCGGTTGCAAACACCTATTTGCTGTTCGCTTATCCGTTTAACTGGATTTACGATCGCATCCCTGGATTCCGTAATCTGAACGTAACGGCGGAAAGCATTCAGAAACGCTTTGGTATCCTTGGCGATCCAACCATGGTTGGTTTCATTATTGGTATTCTTCTTGGCTTCTGTGGCTATGGTTGGGAATCACCGTATCACACTATTATCGTCAGCCTGCAGCTGGGTATGTACCTTGCCGCAGTGATGCTCCTGCTGCCTCGCATGACCTCAATCATGATGGAAGGTCTGGTTCCGCTGTCCAACGTGGCACGTAAGAAACTGGTTAAACGTTTCCCGGACCGTGAGATCACTGTCGGGATGGATACCGCGCTGATTGTTGGTCATCCTTCAGTTATTGCGCCTGCTCTGCTGCTGATCCCGGTCATTGTTATCCTCGCCGTTGTCCTTCCCGGCAACCGAGTGATGCCATTGGGGGATCTCTCGCAGTTCGTATTCTTTATTGCATGCATGGTGCCTGTTTTTAATGGGAACATTCTTCGTACCTGGGTGACTTCCATCATCCTGTTTGGTGGTGGGTTATACATTTCTTCCTGGATGGCGCCAGCAACAAATGAAGTGTTCCAGAAATTCGGCACCAATCCTGATGCCAGCGTGATGTATTCATCGCTTAACCCGTCTGCAAACCCATTCACCGGTCTCTTTGCTGGACTCAGCCATGTTGGCATCGCAGGCTATGCTCTCGCCGCTGTGTTGCTGGTATCCATAGGCTATTTACTCAAACAGAAAGCGCGCCGTCAGTTGAAAACTGAGGCAGGAAAAACGGCTTAAAACTTCAGAAGGTAATTAAAAATGAAAAAGATTTTAGTTGTATGCGGGAACGGTATTGCCTCCTCTTCCATTATGGTTTCTGTCCTGCAGGACTATCTGAAAGAACAGAATATCGAAGCGCAGGTAGATAAATCCTCTTTAATGGCCTGCACTACGGACACGTTTAACAGCTATGACCTGATTGTTTCTTCAACCAAGCTGGATAACCCAGGCATCATTACTCGTGTGATTGTGGGAGCGGGCCTGTTAACTGGCCTGGGCGAAGATGAGATTTTCGATGCTGTTAAAGAAGAAATGCTTAAGTAGGTGAATGATGAAACTTGAGATTCTGGTAAATGACGTTGAGGGTACGATCGCTGACTGGCATGCAGCAATTGAGTTTGCAGGCCAGAAACTGTTGGAAAAAGGCTATATCACTCCCGAATATATTCAGGCCTGCCTGGAGCGTGAAAAGACTTATCCCACGGGTTTATTGATGGCGAACGGTCAGGGCATTGCCATCCCACATGCAGACTATACGCTGGTAAAAACCAACAGCATAAGTATTGTGCGTTTTGATAAAGGAGTCGTGTTTGGTCAGATGGAAGACGCTGACCTTACAGTGGAATGCAGCATTATGTTTAATCTCGCATTCGCGACCAGCGATCAGCATATGTCTGTGCTGCGCCGTCTCTTTACGCTCTTCCAGGATATTTCGTTCATCGAGTCGTGCCGTAACCTTAAAACGCACGAAGTCGGGAAATATGTTGAAGAGATGCTTATAGCATCCTGATAAACAAAAGGCAGACATCACCTGTCTGCCTCTTTTCAATATAAGAATGACCGTCATGAAAAAGTACTCCCTCGTTTTGAAAGAATTATCTTCACTTGTGGATAAAATCGATGACAAAGAATTTAACTCACTCGTTGATTCTATTATCACAGCCAGTCATGTATTTCTTGCCGGTGCTGGACGTTCAGGACAAATGATAAACGCTTTTGCCAACCGGCTGATGCACCTTGGCCTGTCCGTCAGTGTGGTAGGGGAGGTTAGCTCTCCACATTCTCGCAAAAACGACCTGATGATCGTGGGTTCAGGCTCCGGAGAGACCCAACGCCTGATCAACCAGGTGAAAATAGCAAAGAATAATGGCGTGTATATCGCGCTCATTACTGCCGCACCAGACTCTACCCTGGCGACGCTGGCGGATTACGTACTCACTATCCCGGCAGGCCCCAGCGCCCAACCAATGGGCTCCCTTTTCGAACAGGCTTCCCTGCTGACCTATGACAGCATTGTTTTGTCGTTAATGGCCAATCTTAATGAAACGAGTCAGACGATGAAAGAACGCCACGCCGATATTGAATAATACCGGCGTGGCGTAAATACTAGCGGCTATTAATCCAGAAGTTTAATAGCCGTATCAAAGTCAGTAATCAGCACATTCAGAAGACCTGATTTGAGAGAGGCAACAATACCTTCATATTTTTCGTCCCCTCCAGCCACACCAATCAGTTTCTTTGTGGCCCGCAATTGATCTGTCGTAATGCCGAAACCCAGGCGGTTCAACGGGCTATCCAGTATTTCGCCTTTGCTATTAACCAGGGTTACGCATACATCAGCAGTAATGTCCTGGCTTATTAAAGCATCACGCCAAGCCTCAGGGAATATATCGCATAGGCTGGAAGAGCCTGTTTTCCATGCCCCAATACCCGTAATAACGACATCCATATTTGAGTAAAACTTTTGCGTATCCTGAACAGCCTGATCGTCAGCGAGTTTCTGGGCTAAACTCTCATCATCCACCCACATAGGCACGTACATCGGGTGCGCTCTTCCGTGAGAAATTGCAGCAACTTTGTGTATTAAATCAATCGGTCCCTGACTAAACTCAATGCCAGGATGAACACCAGAAAGCTGAACAACATCCAGAACAGGTAGTGTCGTCAGTTGACTCACCGTACTTGAAAGAACCCGCCCCCAGGCGAGACCAAACTTCATACCCTCTTTGAGAATCTCGCTCAGGTAGGTTGCTGCTATCCCTCCCAGCTTGACGTTTAATTGTTCCTGGGAAGACCAGGATTCTGAAACAGAAAGCACAACAGCATCCTGTAATCCGTATTTCGTACAGAGATTTTGCGCAATTTCCTCATCCAGAGCCTGCTGTTTAGGGAAAGTAAATTTCACATACTCTTGCGCAATGGCTTCATCAATCAAACGTGCAACTTTGAAGCGAGACAGACCGAGTTCTTCAGCAATTTCTATCTTCGTCTTCATTTCAGAGAAGTAACGCTTAACGACAAGAGAGTAGATAAAACGAGGGTCGTAGTTACGAAGCTTCTGATTTTTGTTCTGCTTTGGCATACCGGTTATCCATGCAAAAGTGGTGGCATCACAAATCAATATTTACTAATGACTTCATTGCTCAAATGTTTTACTCAAAAGTGTACACTTTTTTTGGCTCATCAGATAGGCATGTTTGCGATTTACTCAACCATGGTGCTGCAGATCATTATGTAAAATCATTCTCGGCTATGCATCATAGCCAGAAGACAAACAACAATGTTGAGGAGTGAAACATCCAGTAAGAAAATAATCAGATGCACTGCATTCCAGAAGGCTAACAACTCCGGATGAACAAAAACTGACATAGCCTCATAAGGACAACGTCTTCTGCCGAAACCACATGAAATACAATGGTATTGCCACAGTCATTTTTGTTGCCTCAACTTTTAACACATCGGCAAATCCGCGCAGATATATTATCTCTCCCTTAACCGATAATGTGGTTACAAAAAATTGATTCTTCCGCAACACGTATACCAGCTCATGCAGGATGACTGATGGTGTCGCGGCACGCCAGTGGAGATAGCGGTGAAAGATGACTGATTGATGTTCACTCGCTCCCGTAATGAAGGGATGGCGGGGATCTTCGTTGATGGCAATCCATATATGTTTTGCAGCAATAGTTTCCCCGTTTCCTCCTACCGTGAGGGCATCGAAGAAACGGGCAAAGTCTTTAATTATGCTAACCTTGTTCTTCCCAAATACATTTCAGTAGGATGGCTCTTTCCGGTTGATACAAGCCCAGCCAAACTTCCTGGTTTCGATTGACGTGTGTATATGCCTCCGCACGATTGTTTTAGGCAATACAGTCGCTATCGCTACATTGCCAAATTTTTGCATTATGTTGCACTTCAGCCAGCTTCGTTTTGGTTAAGATTCAGTAGTCTTGACTGAACTACCGCTTAATACCTTACTTATGCGTCTGAGCCCCTCAGCCAGCATAGCGCGGGGGCATGCCAGGTTGAGGCGTATATGCCCGTCGCCATTACCGACAAACATCCCCCCCCCTTCAAGCAGTACACCAGCATACCTGGCAAAGAACAGGGTTATATCGCTCTGATTGCTAACATTCATGAGAGGAGATATATCAATCCAGGCAAGATATGTCCCTTCGGGTATCAAAAACCTAACCTGAGGATGGTATGTGTAAAGGTAGCTCTTCAAATAAAGAAAGTTTTCATCAATATAGTATCTGACCTGTGTCAACCACTCGTCACACTCGGACCAGGCGGCCTTGTTAGCTACGAGGCTCAGTGGAGAGATAAAATCATCATACAGTCGAAGCCAGTTTGCTCTTACGGAGGCATCGGGGATCATTATGTTTGCCAGCAGATTACCCGCCAAGTTAAACGTTTTGCTGGTAGACATGCAGGTGATAATTTTATGATTTTCAGGAAAAACTGACGCCGCGGGGATATGCCGGACGCCCGAGCGGGATAAATCACAGTGGATTTCATCAGAAATCACCCAAACATCATGCTTAATGCATAAGGCAATCATTCTCTGTAGCTCATCGTGTCGCCAGACGCGCCCGGTAGGATTATGTGGGTTACAGAGGAAGAAGACTTTAATCCGTTTCTGTTCATCACACAGAGCTTGTTCCATCGCCTCGAAATCTGGTGTCCAGTGACCTTGGTTATTTTTAAGCGGACATTCGACGACGCGACGACCGCTATAGTCTCCGGCTTTTTTAAACGGTGCGTAAGAAGGGGTCAGGATAAGGATGCTGTCTTCTTTATGGGTGAGCAACGGTACCAGTCGGTTAAGCGCAGGAATGATACCGGGGGAGAAAACAATGTTTTCCTCCTGAAACCGGTATCCGTAATTCCTTTCACACCAAGCCCCAAAAATATCATAATAATCCCTGTCATAAACGCGTGTGTAGCCGAGAATTTTTTTATCTAACCGGGAACGTATAGCTTCAAGCACCGGCGCGGGTGTGGAAAAAGCCATGTCTGCTACCCAGAGGTTTATAAAACCATTGGACGGCACTTCCGGCACAGTTCCTTCACAGGCACCAAACATATATTCGCGCCAGCCATCGACGGTTAAGCTATCTGTCCCTGTCCTGTCCACTACTTCATCAAAATCATATTTCATAGAGGTTACCCGATTAGTTTATTCACAGAAGTCATAGCCGCACAAAATTTTGCTCACGATCCGATATACCACTGTTTTAAAGCCTAAAAACCTGCTAATAGAGGGCGAGTCATGACTGGCACGTTAATGCCAGTACCGTGTTTTCTGACCTGGTGCCTTGATCACCAACAGAATTCCTGCAAGAACTGCCAAGGTTGAAAACGCCATTCTGAGGCTGAGTGACTCGCCCAGAAACGTTACGCCTCCCAGCATCGCGAGGCAGGGCACACTCAGCTGAACCGTACTTGCAGCAAAAGACTCAAGACGAGGTAAAAGTGAATACCACAAGACATAGGCTCCGGCAGAAGCACCGGCACCTGAGAATAATGCCAGGAGAATACCGATGCTATCGAAGTGCGCTCCCTGACTAATAATCGGCGATAACACCAGGGCAAAAGGCACAGCAACGATGAAATTTGCCGCAGTGGACTGCACAGCATCGGGAGAGCGCTTTCCGCAGAGGGTGTAGGCCGCCCAGGCAAGACCAGAAAGTGCCATCAGAACAGCGCTGCCCAGGGGGGGCGCTTTGGCTCCCGGTAAAAGAAGAGCAACCATGCCAGCTACAGCTAACCCAAGCCCCGTTGCTCTGGAAAACGACAGCCTTTCTCCATGGAAAAGACCATGGGCCACCATCGCCAGTTGCACAACACCAAATAAGAGCAACGCCCCCGTTCCGGTATCCAAATGGATGTAGGCAAGAGAGAAACACAGAGCGTAGGCCATAAGAAAGAACCCGCTTTTCATGCTCCAGACGCCCTGCTTTTTCCCCTCACGCCATAACAACAGTGGTAACAAGACCACCGCCCCGCTAATCAGGCGAAGGTCACTGAATGTCACCGGATCAATATGTTCGCCTTTCAACGCAACCCGACAGAGCACAGAATTGGCGGCGAATGCCATCATTGCTATCACTATCTTGAATCCAAAAGACCACACCATCAGCTTTACGCCTCAGAATTAACAAAATATCTTTTAATCTATCAATTAGTAGATAGAATGACAATATCTACTTTCGAGAGCCAGACCCCGAAATGGCTGGCCCCTTAAGGTCATGCATGAAACATTGGCCTTTATCAATGCCAGTTTTATGTGTAGTCGTATACCCGTTCCTAACAAAGGAAAACCCATGAAGGATTTCAAAGAACTGCTCGAAACAGCATCAGATTACAACGAATTTGTTGGCAGCGGATCAGAAGAAGACCGCAACGCATTGCGGCATTTTGAAGTGCTTGCCAACAAGGCATTACCTGATGATGTCATCAGTAAGCTCTCCCAGCTTCCGGGTTCGTATAGCATTCTGGTTGCAGCTGAAATGTGGTGCCCGGACTGTCATAAAAACTTGCCCGTTATCCATGCCGTTGCCGCGTCAGCGCCGGCAATTCGTCTGGGCATCGTTACGCGCAATAAGGCGGAAGCCGTCTTTAAAGCCCACTTCGGTGTCGAAAAAGTCAAAATTCCGTTTGCGGTGATACTGGATGAAAACGCGACTCCGCTGGGGCAGTTTATTGAACGGCCTGAAAATGCTACCGGCAAGAACGGAGAAGTGATCGAGAGTTACAAAAACGGCGAGCTTCTGGCCGAGACCGCCCGTGAAGTGACTTCAATTTTTCCAGGAAAATAGGAGATCAACAAAGTTAAATTAATGAATCTCAACATTCAGGTAATAAGCCTGAATGTTGAGCAGTGCCAGGGAAATAATAAAAATAAACTCTAGCAACATTGATTTCAGCCCTGCACATAAGCAGGGCTTTTTTGCGCGTAAACAAAGCATGTGACGCAGTCTTCTATGTCAACCAAAATGGTATGCCCATTTATTCAATGGCCAACGACAGCACCTGCGGCTTCGCGATGCTTTTCTCGCCCTCTAAATGTAAGCAGAACTCCAGGCAACGATAATCCCGGCGACATATTCTGCATCCTGGGGATGCGTCAGAAGATGATCAGCTTCGCCCAGTGAGATAAAGCTTTTGGGGTGTCGGGCGGCTTTAAAAATTTTCTCTGCCTGTTCAATCAGCACGGTATCATCATTGGGAGCATGAAAAATCAGCAGCGGCTTATTCATGGTAAATACCTTTTCCGCTATTTTATGCTCCTGAATATTATCCAGCATTTGTTTTTTGAGCGTGAATACCCGCCCCGCAAGCTCGACCGGAAACGCGCCATGATTCCTGATATCTTCGATATTGTCTTTGAACAACCGCTGTACATGCGTCAATTCGCCTGGCGAACCAATAGTTACGACAGCTCTGGCCTCAGGAACTTTGGCCGCAATAGAGAGAATTGCTGAACCGCCAAGGCTGTGACCAATCAGCAGCGAAGGAGCCTCGTATTCCCGACGAAGATAATCTACCGCGCATAGCAGATCGGAAATATTGGATGAAAAATTGGTATTAGAAAAGTCGCCTTCGCTGTTGCCTAACCCGGTGAAATCAAAACGAAGCACAGCAATAGAATTTTCTGTCAGTTTCTTCGCAATGCGCGCAGCACCCTTCAGATCTTTCCCGCAGGTAAAGCAGTGCGCCAGCAGGGCAAAGGCTTTTGGATTTTCTGGCAATTCAAGCAACCCGGCAAGTTCCTCACCCTCTGCATTCTTGAAGGTAAATTTTAATTTTTTCATTGCGTTAACTTTCAGCATGACTGAATTACAAAAAAAATGGCTATGAGCCACCCCATCATGGGGTGGCTTTGCGAGGTTACGAGAAACTTATCTGCGAACGGCCATGATACCGGCATCGACATCCCAGATTGCGCCAGTCACCCAGGAGGCTTTGTCGGACAACAGGAAGAAGATGGTATTGGCCACATCTTCCGGTGTGCCGACACGTCCCAGCGGATGGAAAGCATTCAGCGATTGCATTGCGCCGGCAATGTCTTCTTTCGCCATGAAGCCTTCATAAATCGGGGTATGCACGATCCCTGGCGAGACAGCGTTCACGCGGATACCCGCGCTGGCCAGTTCAATGGCCAGATTACGCGTAAGCGCGTGTAGGCCGGCTTTGGCCATGGAATACGCGGAAGCTGGTGAGTCGCCGAGTGCGGCTTGCGCGCCAATAGATCCCACGTTCACGATAGCACCTTCACGGCCGTCGGCCAGCATGTTCTTCACCACGTCCTGCGTGATGAAGAAGGTTGCCCGGTTCAACATCAGGTACATGTCGTAATCGGCTTCCAGATGCTCGGTAAAGCCTTTCGGCATGAAGATCCCGGCCGCGTTGACCATTAGGCTAATATCGCGATGATTAGCATTAATCTCCTGACGAATGGCGTTCATGCCCTCTTCGGTCATCAGGTTTGCCGCAATTACGGACACGGAACCCAGCGTGCTCAGCTCTTTCTGAACCGCTTCTGCCTTGTCTTTTTTATTACCAGTCAGTACCACGCTACCACCGGCTTTCAGCACCATACGCGCCGTTTCGAGCCCCATTCCGCTGGTGCCACCCACGACAAGCAGTTTTTTGCCTTTAAAGTAATCGCTCATTTTGAACTCCGTTATTTGCAGGGTAGATGTGGCCGGCAGCTATACCGCCGGCTCGTTCAGGTTTCAGATACTGCAACCGTCAGCGCCACAGGTCTGGCCGTCGGTTTGTGCCAGTTCAGCCGCTTTTTCCTCCCAGACTTGCTTTAAAGCATTCAGGAAGTTGTCCGCAGATTGCGCGCCGCTGATGGCATATTTTTCATTGAGCAGGAACAGCGGGACACCGCTGACCCCGATCGACCGGGCATAGGCTTCATCTTCAGCCACCGAGGCACGGAAAGCCTCATTTGCAAGGGCATCTTCGGCATCGGCTCTGGACATGCCCACTTCGACAGCTAACGCAATGAGCTCCTGCGGTTCGAAAATGGAACGCCCTTCAGTCACACTGGCCTGATAAAACCGTTCTGCCATGGCGTCGCCCATATTGGCGTGACGTGCAGCAGCGAGCAGCGTGTGGGCATCTTCGGTATCGCCAAAGAGCATGGTGTCAAAGTTATACTGGAGCCCTTCGGCCTTCCCGGCCGTGCCCACCTGATTCATCATCAGTTCAGCCCCATGTTCCCCGCCAAACTTCTTGTAAAGGGCTTTGCGGAACGGCACGGCCGGCCGGTCGCCGGAGATACGGAAACTGTGGTGGCGGACCACGACCTGTTCCTTGTGTTCAAAGGCGGCAAGGCCCTGTTCGAAACGCTTTTTGGCAATCCAGCACCATGGGCAGACCAGATCTGACCAAATATCTATCGTAATAATCGGCTTAAGAGTTTGCATATTGGCTCCTGAATACCTCATGAATATCGTCTGACGGTGCCTCTTTATGTGGGCACCGCACATGCCACCATCTGAGTGACGTTAGTTGGCTTGCCAGGCGGGATAATCGGTGTAGCCTTTTTCCGGCGACCCCGTCACGCCGTAATACGTCGTGCGATCGCTTTCAGCCAGCGGCCAGCCGTTCTGCATTCTTTCGACCAGATCAGGGTTGGCAATGAACGGCACGCCAAACGCCACAAGATCCAGTTCGTCTGCCTCAAGGGCAGTTTCGGCAATCTCGCGGGTGAAGCCGCCGGCGGCAATAACCGTGCCCCCCAGAGCTTTACGGAACGCGGCCTTGAAACCGGCAGGAACCGGAGCCTGGGTATAAACAGGCTGATAATAGAGGTGCACATAAGCCAGCTCACGCTGGCCGAGGGCCGCAGCGATACTGGCCCAAATCTCTTTTTCATCTTCATAAGGTGCCAGGTCGTAAATACGCCCGAACGGTGAAATGCGCAAGCCCACCTTATTGCTACCAATAGCCGCAGAGATGGCATCAACCGTTTCCAGCAGGAACCGCTGACGGTTTTCCACCGAGCCACCGTATTCATCAGTTCGTGAGTTCAGTTCACTGCTGAGGAACTGGTCGAAAATGAAGCCGTTCGCCGCCATGATTTCCACGCCGTCAAATCCGGCCTCCATTGCCAGACGCGCTGAATGAACAAAGTCAGCAGTAACGCGGCGGACTTCTTCGGTTTCCAGCGCACGCGGCTGGCTTGGAACTACAGGACCCGGTTCGCCAGACTCGGTCAGCGCAAAGACCGTGGTGTTAACTGCCTGTACAGTACCGGCGGAAACTGGCGCGATGTTGCCAGGCTGAAGAGATGTATGAGACATCCGGCCCACATGCCACAGCTGAGCAAAAATACGACCACCCTTCGCATGTACCGCATCGGTCACTTTGCGCCATCCCTGAACGTGTGCAGCGTTGTAGATGCCTGGGGTATACAGATAGCCGCGCCCTTCCTCAGAAACAGGCATGCCTTCGGTGATAAGCAGACCCGCAGAGGCGCGCTGGGCGTAGTAAAGTGCAACAACGTCATCTGGCACGTCGTTCATTGTGCGTGTGCGGGTCATCGGGGCCATGACCACGCGGTTTTTTAACTGCATGCCTGACAGATTGTAGGGGGTGAACAACTTACTCATCGTGTACCTCGCAAGGCGAAAGAGAGAAAAGCCCCGCAGGGGCCGGAGTGAATACTTAGTGCGTCGGGAGATGAAGGTCGTTTCCCAATCTCATTAAGCGTATGCCCACACCATATCTATCTACTAGTTGATTGGTCAAGAGGGAAAGCACAAAACATGCTTTTACATTATCTCCGAAAGCGGACACGAGAGTGATGTGTGAAGGGAGTTGCCACACTTAGCACAGCCATCAGTCTGTGAAATCAGAAGGTTTAAATGCCAATCTTGAGCGCTATGGAGCTAAAAATGGCTGGCTCAGGGCGGCAGCAAGCCCTTCTCTAATCTTATTATCTGGATGATATTTGTTCCTATGGAGAAGAGAGAATGTCCAGACTTAACTTTACCATTATGAGTACAATATACCTCGCGTTGTCGAGCCAGGTAGCTTTAGCTGCAGATTTTACGCTGACAAGTCATGAGCTTGAAAAAAAATATTTCCCTGATGCCCAAACACTGAGTACACCTTATGGATTTGGGTGCAGTGGTGGAAACATTGCCCCCTCTTTTAACTGGAGCGGTTCTCCGGCAGGAACCCAAAGCTTCGCTCTTAAAATTTATGACAGGGATGCGCCGACAGGTCTGGGTTGGATCCACTGGCAGGTGGTGAATATTCCCTCATCCCTTCACTCGTTACCGGCTGGGATAACGGCGGATAATAAAAATCTCCCGCAAGGGGCTCTTCAGACCCGAACTGATTTCGGTATCCCGGGTTATGGTGGCCCTTGCCCACCGAAGGGCGAAATGCACCGTTATGAGGTCACGCTGACGGCACTTCGTGTCGACAAACTTCCGGGAATAACCGCAGACTCAACGCCCGCACTGGTCGGCTTTATGACAAAAGCGAACTCACTGGGCGAAGCGCACCTTCAGATTACGCAGGGGCGCTAACCCAGCCAGGTTGCCGATGGTCGGGCCGGAAACCCGGACCAGGCTGGGGCTGAACCCGAAGCGGGTTCGAAATCTTGCGGCAAACTTAGACGGATTTTCATAACCGACTTCTTGGGATATGCGGGTGACAGAAAGATCGGTCACCTGCAAAAGTGTCAGGGCGCGACACATGCGAATGTCTGTCACGAGGTGGGTGAATGACGTATTTTCGGCATGCAGATGGCGTCTCAGCGTGGTGGCGGACATACCAAATTCAGCCGCTACCTGCGCAGTATTCCAGTCTTGTGATATGTCTGCTGCAACGAGTTTACGGATTTTTATCGCAAGTCCGGTATGTTTTTTCAACGCGAAGAAAATGTGGTATTCATCCAGCCAACTCAACATTTCTTCCATACGCCTGGCCACAATACTTTCAGGTATGTTTTCAGTATCTGCAATGGCATCTGCAGTGTGATAAAAGGCCTTGCGAAAACTGTTACCAGGCTCCGCCATTTTATTTGCTTCGTTCATACTCATACGTGGGGCATGCATGAAGCAGTAGTTTTGGACGAAATCGGAACAGAAACTCAGCCATGATGCTTCGTACGTACCCGTTAAAGGTGATGGCGTATTGATAATATCAAAAGAGTCTCCCTCACCGATAACCACTGCGTCACCAGCCTCCAGGTTTATCTCTCTTTGTGCCCAGCGTATTATTTTCCTGCCATGCCGGACCAGGATAATTGTGGGTTCATCAATGGTGATATGACGCATCATCAGGGGCTGCGTATGCTGCACATGCGCTGTACTCCCTACATTAATACGACTGGATAGTGTTCTTTCCATCATCGCCTTCCGAAAAGGAACAGGCCTGTCCTGTAGTCCGACATTTTATAGGTGGGCTTGCTTTTTATAAAGTAATCCCGTTTTTACAATACATCAGTTTTCTCACTGAGATGTTGTGAATATCATACTCCTCAGAACGCCTTTCATATAAGATGACGATTAGACATTGATAACTAAAGGCATTTTCTTCGCTTCTACACATTCTGTTGATGATAGCTTTTTTTGTTAAAAAAAACTACCAACTGGTTGGTAGAATCAATATTAGGTTATATCCTACAGGAGTGAATGATGCGTGAATTAACTCTATACAATGAAGATAATTTTAGAGAAATCGAAAGGTATGAAGGAGTTGCTGTGGTACGCTTCTCTGCCCCCTGGTGCCCACCTTGTCAGATGAGCGAAGACATATTTAACCATTTTGTCGGACAGATTGAAAGCGACGTCAAAGTCGGCAAAGTGAATGTGGATCTGGCGCCGGTACTGACCACCAAATATAAAATTTGGGGACTACCGTCCGTACTGATGTTCAGGGACGGGCAGTTGGTCAAGCGTATACCGGGTGTGAAATCGGCAGGGTTTTATCAGCAAGCATTATCAGAGCTGAAAAAAGGGCAGTAATATCCTTTTATGTATGTTTAAAAAGTCTCTTAGCAATCTGATGCCTCATCGACAAGCGGTTACCCCTCGCTCAGAGAGATAACCGCTGAGTTATAAAAAAGTCGACAAGTCAGCTTAGCGTTAGTTATTGTGCTGGAAGGCTGGCATTAGCGCTTTGTTATGGTCGATTACTTCATCCAGTGCATTTTCAAGCAGTTGCCCGCTTTTGATCAACGGATTGATGACCAAAGCGCGCCATGCCGTATATCGATTGCCACTGATGGCTGCCTCAATGGTCAATTGCTCAAAGCTTTTCATCAGTTGAATCAGGCGAAGTACATCTTCTGGGAAAGGTTCGACATTCAATGGTATAGGTCCTGAACGGGTGATCATTGAACTGACCTCAACCGCACAGTCATCCGGCAGGTCCGCAATCGCACCATTGTTTCGCGTATTGACATGCATGATGATGCGTTTGTCATTATATATAGCGCTCATCAATTCACATGCCGCATCCGAATAGTACTGCCCTCCCCGACCTTCCAGCGCTTTCGGTTTCTCGGAGAGTTCCGGGTTTCGATAAATTTCGAATAGCTCTCTTTCGAGCTCTTTTACTATCTCACCACGAGTACCTTCCCCTCGTGCTTCGCCAAGCTCCTGACGGTACATGTCGTCGCTCATGTAGTAATAACGCAGGTAGGGGCAAGGAATCATTCCCATATTCGCCAACAACCGATCCGGCCATTTGAAAGGAGGAATATTTTTTGGCACCAACGGATCATTCCCCTCTGAAATCAGATCAATAACCTGGGGAAGCTTATCCTTACCTTCATGATATATATGGCGCGCAAAAATGAAGTGATTAAGTCCCGCGACCTGCATGATGAATTCATTGATGTCACTGACGCCTAAAGCACTGGCAATACCCTTTTGCATGATAACAGGCACATTGCACAGCCCTACGGTTTTGACTTTACTGTATTTCAGTATCGCTTCGGTGACCATTCCCGATGGGTTGGTAAAGTTCAGCAACCAGGCATCCGGGCACAGTTGTTCCATTTCTTTCGCTATAGCCAATGCAATCGGGATAGTGCGGCATGCATTGGCAAACCCACCCAGACCATTGGTTTCCTGACCGATCATGTCATATTTCAGTGATATCCTTTCGTCGCTGATCCGCGCTTCAAGGCAGCCGGCCCTGAACTGAGAGCAAACAAAATCTGCACCGGGCAGTGCTTCTTTACGGTCAAGGGTTTCATAAACGGGAATATCCAGCCCATTTTTTTCCAGCATCCGTCGGGTTAGGGCCGCAATGATCGCCATTTTTTCACGACCATCCTCAATATCAACCAGCCATAATTCGCGGATCGGAAATTCATTTTGACGTTTGATAATGCCTTCCATCAGTTCAGGTGTATAGCTTGAACCCGCTCCAATAACCACTAACTTAAGACCCTTCATAAGATTATCCCCTCATTGTTGTTGTCAGGACGTCTGTTGGGTCAATTAAAGAGCACATGGGCTTAGTGGACAAACGATCAATTCCGGGGTATGCATTAATGTAAATAATGCATAAAAGAAATTTAGAAGGAAAATAACGAATGCTCGCTCAACAGAACATGCTGGCACTATTGCATACGTTTGAAACGGCAGCACTGCATATGAGCTTTACTAAGGCGGCGACTACCCTCAATCTGTCGCAAGGTGCTGTTAGTCAACGCATTCGCTCTCTTGAATCCATGCTCGGATTCAGACTCTTTATCAGAATGACCCGAAAGCTTCAGTTAACCGATGAAGGGGAGCGTTTACTTGGCGTGCTCGCGTTTTCACTTAAACGCATCAGTGATGAAATAGAAGATATTCGCGTGCAGGGGTTGAGAGGAACCTTGTCAGTCGGCCTTCCACCTACCTTCGCTTTTCTCTGGCTGATGCCGCGCTTACCGGTATTTACCGAACGCTGGCCCGGCCTGAATATCAATTTCAGAGTAAGAGCCGGTCTGGTAGATTTTAATCTTGAACGGGTAGACGTCGCTATCTACTACAGTAATCTAAAATACCCCGACCTCTACTGCGAACGGTTATCTGAAGAGACGCTGGTTCCCGTCTGTATTCCATCTCTTGCAAAAAAAATCAGGCAAGCAAACCATTGGTTAGCTGAAGTCCCATTTATCCACACGTCTGAATCCGTTGATTCACAGAATGTTTTTTCCGAATGGCGAGAATGGTGCCGGGATTCTGGCAAAAACCTGCCTGTCGAAGATAATTTTTTAAGCTTCAACAACTGTCAGATGTCAATTGAAGCGGCACTCAATGGCAGCGGTATCATCATGGGCAGAAAACGACTCATTCGACATTTCCTCGATGAGGGCCGACTGGTTGCCCCTTTTGAAATAGAAATACCCGCCGGGCGAGGATATGACCTCATTATGCCCCGAGAAAACATTAACCGACCGGGTGTTCAGGCTTTGGCCGAATGGGTAAGAAATGTGTTTAACGAAGAATAAAGTCTGTTTTCGTTCTGATAAGGGTAATGTAAGCCATAACAGACCTAATCCCAAAAAGTTGGATGAAAATGTATGTCAGAAGTGAAAAAAGGGCAGTAATGCCCTTTTTTATTTTCAGCGTGATAAATATTACGCTTTCATTTGCTTAATCGCATCCAGCGTACGCGCTGAATAGACGACAGCAGCGCCTGCGTTAAGGTTGATTGCCACACCCAGGGCTTCAGCAATTTCTTCTTCTGTTGCACCGGCTTTGACGGCAGCTTCTGCATGAACAGCAATGCAACCATCACAGCGGGTCGTCACCGCACAAGCCAGTGCGATTAACTCACGCATTTTCGCGCCAAGAAGGTTGGTCTTATTACCGGCATTGCCCAGAGCCATGACGCCTTTTAACGTTTCCGGGGTCAGTTTACCCAGCTCACCAACACGTTCCATTACTTCTGAGCGATATTCATTCCAGTCTAACATGGGGTTATCTCCTGAATTATTTTCTTTTAACAATCATTAGGATCTGTTCAAGCGTATCGTTGAAAATCTCAGGCTTGTTAATCGCCCGGGAAACAACGCTGGCACCTTCGCATAAATTTAAAATAAGCAGTGCCATTTTTGATGGCAGCAGGTCAGCAGTCAGTTCCCCTGCATCAACGCCACGGCTGACAATCCTGGTCAACCAGGCAATCTGCATATCGAAATATTCGGTAGCCTGTACTCTGATATTCGGTGGCAGATTGGCCATTTCCGCAGACAATGCACAGCACAGTGGCATACGCGACGTGCGATAGCTCTCGATGAAAAGCTCCACGTAAGCGGTAAGCATCTGCACTACCGTATTCTCCGTCGCTTCAATCTGTTCAAATCGATTTTTGGTATCGGTATGGGCCTGAATCACCACTTGTTCGCCCAAAACGTCTTTGGTTGGGAAATGGTGATGAATACTGGCCTTGGTGATACCAATGCTCTTAGACAAATCGGCATAGCTGAATGCAGAGTAACCCCGTTCACGCATCAGATGGTCTGCTTCATTAAGAAGCCTTTCTCGTGTCATGACTGACATATAATCCTCATACCTGTAATCTACTAGTTGGTAGATTTTATCTGCAACGGATGTTCCCTGCAAGGGTCTTCAGCCAGGAACAACAATACAACCTTCTTCTGATAACGTGTTTTCATCCGGGGCTAACAGCCAACAAGTCGAGTAAAATGACTGGGTGCAGAGATTTTCTTCTTTAAGGTTTACCTGTTATACCAGGCGGGTATCAATGTTAACCGGATTCGCCAGGGTATCGTGGATTGGAGAACTTGCTGGCAGGGCGCGAACCATTTCTTCGAGCTGTTCACGGCTGGCCGTTGGGCTGGATAGTTTAACGCCAACTCGGATCCCTTTTGCCCCTTTACGAATTTTATCGTCAAGACCCAGGAAGCCATTCAGATCGATGTCAAAGTTCAGATCAAGGTCAATACCGTCAAGATCGATGCCTTTTTCTGCCGCCATCACGGTAAGCGTTGCGGTATAGCAGCCAGCAAGCGCCTGCAAAATGTACTCAGCAGGCCCCATACCGCTATCAGTACCTGACAACTCAGCAGGTTCATCGCCGACATTTACAAATTTGCCGGAGCGACTGGTATCAACCTGACCATTCTGAATCGTCGCATGAGTTTCCACCCGTACGGATACCCCACCGTTAGACTGACTCTTCATGTTAAACGTGATATTACCCAGTTCCGGATGCTGGCGAATAGCTTCTCGTGTATTGCGAATAACATTAGCGTCAGCAACAGGTTTTTTTGAATTAGTCATATTTACTCCTCAAAATATAATCAGAATTTAATAAATGGTTAAGTAAAACGAAACTCAACCAACTAGATGGTAGATTACACACCAAATGAGATGTTGTCTACTACCTCTGACGCATTTATGAAACCCTAGCCAAATCTAAACGGAATTTAGATGAAGATGGCCTTGGTCAATCGCTCCACATCGCTTTATCGAAGGCAGTTTACGGTGATCAGACAAAACGCCTTAATACCATCAACTCAAAAAGCTCACCTTAACTCCCGGTCAGTTACCGTTATCCAGAGCTTTTCTATTACCCGTGCCGATGTCAGTTCATTCCCTCATTCCACCCTTCCGTTCGCCTGACTGCCAGTCATCTGACCAGCCAGATGCACTCGTGGTCACCGATTGCGATTAAGCCATAACAACGCTGTAGCTGTATAAATACACACCCAGCAGAGAATAAGCGAAGAAAAAAAACAGGAGTATGAGGAGTAAGAAAACAATATCGTATTTCACAATAAATACCCACTGTGGTGTGCGGACGCCACAGTGCCAGTTCTCCAAAGAGAGAATTCTGCCAGGGCATTCTGTAATGCAACACCCGATGACTCAGAAGGTGTATAGCACCCCAAAGGAAGCCGATGTTTCATTGTGCCGAAAGACAACCGGGCTCTTTTCCGCATGGCTGTCCAGCCAGGTGTAGTCGAGGCTGATTAGCGTGCCCCACGCCGCTGTAAACTGATGGCTCCATGTCAGGCTGCTGTCGGTGCCATAAAATCCTCCGGCAGCATGATACGGGGCATAACCTGTGCGCGCGCTCTGCCGGTCGCTGACACCGTAAACGGTATTCATATACCGGCTGTCACCAAACAGTGCCGCCGTGGAAAACGCTACGGTGTCGCTGGCGGTCTGTAGCGGAATGAGCGTGGCAGACGTCTGGTAATTCCCCCCCTGGCTGTCGCTCAGCGGGAGCGTGGCTCTCCCTTCCACTGTCAGCCAGGGCGTCACTGTCCAGCCCACCGCAAAGGCGGTGTTGACGGTAGCCCTGATGTTCCCCATGCGCCGGAGCTTATCGCTGCCGTCCCGCCAGTCCGAATTCCGGTCTGAACGACCCAGGTTATAGCCCAGGGTGTGTTCCAGGTAGAGGCCACTATCGCTCTGCAGGTCATAGCCTATCCCCTTTTGCGTATCCAGGAAGAATGCCCCGTCGCGGGCCTGCACCAGCGGAATTAGCTGCCAGCGCCGCTTGTCTGACCCACTGTAACGGGGCAGATTCTGACCGGCGAGGCCCACCGACATCATGGATTGCTGCGGACTGGCGTCATCGGCACGGGCGGTGGTCGCCAGACCGGTCAGCGCGAAACAGGTCATGTAAAGCATCAGTTTTCTGGTTATCATCGTGGCTCCTGAGCAACGGTTTGGGGACGACCGCCAGGCATGTGGCGTCTGTTCAGGGGCGAGTATGCAGTGGCAGTGTCAGTAAACTGCCAGGAATTTATGAAGAAACGGTCAAGGTGGCTGGAATGTCCGGAAATCGAATACTGATAATTGAAGATGATGCCGACGCGGCGGACGTGCTCAGTGCCTATCTTGCGCGTGAGAATTATGCGGTCAGCGTGGCGGGTGACGGGCCGACGGGGCTGGAAATGAGCCAGCGGCTGAAACCGGACCTTATCCTGCTGGATGTGATGCTGCCCGGCATGAACGGTACGGAGGTGCTGGCGGCGGTGCGCCGAAGGGGGAATATTCCGGTTATCATGGTTACCGCTATGGGTGATATCCCCGACAGGATAGGGGCCCTGCGTTACGGGGCGGATGACTACGTGGTCAAGCCCTACAACCCAGGAGAGGTGGTGGCCAGGGTGCAGGCGGTGCTGCGACGTATGACGCAGACGCCGGAAACACCCCTGCTGCGCTGGCTGGGGCTCGAGGTGGATACAGCGATGATGACTGCCGGCGTCAGGGATGAGCGCGGAGAGTTCGCAGCACTTATGCTCACGCCGACAGAGTTCAGCCTCCTGGCGACCCTGATGCAGGCACCGGTGCGCCCCTTCTCCCGCCAGCACCTGCTGGAGCACTGCCTGCCGGAGAGTGATGCACTGGAGCGCTCGGTGGACACGCACGTCTATAACCTGCGCAAGAAGCTGGAGACTGCAGGAATTTCCGGCGTGCTGGTCAACGTGCGCGGTGTGGGCTACCGGTTCTCTCAGCCATGAACACGTTACAGCAGCAGACCCTTTGGCGCTGGATTTGCGTGCGAATTCTGGCGCTGGCCATCGGTTCCGTGGTGGTGATTGCCGTGTGCATGTGGCTGCGTTTTGCCGTGCAGAACCTGTGGAACCTGCACCGTATGCCGTCCACCCTGCGTGATGAATTTATCCTCCTGCGCGCACATCCTGAAACCAATCTGGCCCGCTTTCATGAGATTGTCGACACGTGGTGGGGCGCCAGGTATTCCGACCCTTCCATTGCCTCTGCGGACTGGCTGATGGTCGGTATACTGGTGGGGGTGATGATACCGTTTATTGTCGTCCTCGGGCTGCGGGCGGCCCGTCCGCTCTCCCTGCAGTTCAGTCGCCTTGCCGCGGCAGCGCGCGCCGTTGCTGCTGGCGACTTTAGTGCCCGGGCGGTGCAGGTGGACAACGCGCCGCTGGAAATGGCCCGCTTCACGCAGGACTTCAATACCATGATGCAGCAGCTGGCACGCTATGACCGTGAGCTCAGGGCCTCCCACGTTGCGATGGCGCATGAGCTCCGCTCTCCGCTGACGGCGGCCATCGGCCGACTGCAGGGTATGATGGACGGCGTCTTTACGCCCGAGTCCCGGCAACTGGCGATGGTCATGAAACAGCTTCAGCTGCTCAGCCGCCTCACGGATGAACTGCACCTGCTGTCGCTGGCGGATGCCGGGCAGCTCATGCTGAATAAAACGCAAACCGATCTCACCGCCCTGTTGCGCGAGCGGACGGCCTGGCTTGGGCCACAGGCGCAGGCCGCCGGTATGATCCTGAGCGTAACCTCCCATGAACCCTGCCTGTCCCTGGCGGACCCGGTCCGGCTGGGACAGGTCATCACCATCGTGCTGGAAAATGCCCTGCGCTATGCGGCTGAAGGCGGGGAGGTCTCGGTGTCCGCACAGGCGACCCCTGAGGGGGCCCGGATGGTGTTTCGTGACCGGGGACCGGGCGTGCCGGCGGATTTTCTGACGGTGATGTTTGAGCGCTTCACCCGGGGAGAGTCGTCGAGGGCGCGCCACTCGGGCGGCAGCGGGCTGGGATTATCCATCGCACGGGGTATCTGTGAGGCTCACGGGGGAACCATTCACGCCGCGCCGGGAGAGATGGGAGGGCTGGTCATTACCGTCACCCTGCCGGCACATCACGACCGGAAATAATTCGCGCTCTTGACCCGTTCTTGACGCAACGCAGGCCGTATCTTGACAGAGCGCCGGTGTAATGGCGGCATCTTTGTTCAGGAATACGGCCATGACGGAAAACCTCCCCGAATTCACCGACTGCATGCGGCAGGCGCTGCGTCATCTTTTCACGACTGCGCCGCTAAGCGCGCTGTTGCTGCCGGTGTGTCTTCTGCTTGCCGCCTGTGGGGACAAGCCGGAAAAAACGGTACCGCCGCGCCCGGTTCACACCGTGAAGGTCCCCGCACCTTCGGTTGCCGGAACATTACGGCAGACCGGTGAAATTCGTCCGCACGATGAGGTGCCCCTCGGGTTTCGCCTCGACGGACGGCTGCTGACCCGGTCCGTGGACGTGGGTGACCATGTCGCTGCAGGACAGATACTGGGCACGCTGGAAAACAACACCAGTCAGAACCAGCTGAACAGCGCGCGTGCCGACCTTGAAAGCGCGCGGGCGGCGGAGCAGCTGGCGGTACTTAATCTCCGGCGAATGACGCAGCTGATGCCTTCGGGTGCCATCGCGCGCGTGCAGCTGGATACGGCCCGGTCAGACTGGCAGGCCGCCGTGGCCCGCCGGCGCAGCAGTGAGGCGGCCCTGAATACCGCCCGGGAGAATCTGAACTGGACGCGTCTTGTTGCCCCGGCCACCGGTGTGGTCACGCAGGTCAGCGCCGAGCCCGGCCAGGTGCTCAGCGCCGGTCAGGCGGTGGTGACGCTGGCGGTGAGCAGCGGACGTGACGCCGTGATTGACGTGGCGGACCCGCAGGCGTTTTCGCACCCTGCTGGCAGTTTCAGCGTGTCACTACTGGCTGATCCGGCTGTGTCGGGCCCCGGGACACTGCGGGACCTCCCGTAAAGCC
>OATC01000088.1_pt1 | contig 44376 bp, 34 predicted proteins | sample 1475871 | NCBI WGS metagenome assembly OATC01 (sample SAMEA2579940, study PRJEB22360) | human gut metagenome | biome: human gut; feature: human-associated habitat; material: faeces | place: Denmark | collected 2008/2010
GACCGGGGCGAAAGATCCGGCGAAGCGCCAGATCCCGCTGCTGAAAACCCTGGTTGCCGGCGTGAACGTGCCGGTGCAGGTTGGCGGCGGCGTGCGGACGGAAGAAGACGTGGCCGCCCTGCTTGATGCAGGCGTGGCGCGCGTGGTGGTGGGTTCGACGGCGGTGAAGTCGCCGGAAGTGGTGAAAGGCTGGTTTACGCGTTTTGGCCCGCAGCATCTGGTGCTGGCGCTTGACGTGCGGATCGACGCGGAAGGCAACAAGCAGGTGGCGGTCAGCGGCTGGCAGGAGAACTCCGGCGTAACCCTGGAGGAGCTGGTGGAGAGCTATCAGTCCGTCGGCCTGCAGCACGTGCTGTGCACCGATATTTCCCGCGACGGGACGCTGGCCGGGTCTAACGTCTCGCTGTATGAAGAAGTCTGCGCCCGCTATCCGCAGGTCGCGTTTCAGTCTTCCGGCGGCATTGGCGATCTGCATGATATCGCCGCGCTGCGCGGAACCGGAGTGCGCGGGGTGATTGTCGGCCGGGCGCTGCTGGAAGGTAAATTTAACGTAACGGAGGCCATTCAATGCTGGCAAAACGGATAATCCCCTGTCTCGACGTTCGCGACGGCCAGGTAGTGAAAGGCGTGCAGTTCCGTAATCACGAAATCATCGGTGATATCGTCCCGCTGGCAAAACGCTATGCCGACGAAGGCGCGGATGAGCTGGTGTTCTACGATATCACCGCCTCCAGCGACGGCCGCGTGGTGGACAAAAGCTGGGTGTCGCGGGTCGCGGAAGTGATCGACATTCCGTTCTGCGTCGCCGGCGGCATTAAGTCGCTGGACGATGCGGCGCAAATTCTCTCCTTCGGCGCGGATAAAATCTCCATCAACTCCCCTGCCCTGGCGGATCCGACGCTGATTACCCGCCTGGCCGACCGTTTCGGCGTGCAGTGTATTGTGGTGGGCATCGATACCTGGTTTGACGCCGCGAGCGGTAAGTATCACGTCAACCAGTATACCGGCGATGAGAGCCGGACGCGGGTGACGCAGTGGGAAACCCTGGACTGGGTGCAGGAAGTGCAAAAGCGCGGGGCCGGCGAGATCGTCCTCAATATGATGAACCAGGACGGCGTGCGTAACGGCTACGATCTGGCGCAGTTAAGCAAGGTCCGCGCCGTGTGCCACGTGCCGCTGATTGCTTCCGGCGGCGCGGGCACCATGGAGCACTTCCTGGAAGCCTTCCGCGACGCCAACGTCGACGGCGCGCTGGCCGCCTCGGTGTTCCACAAGCAAATTATTAATATTGGTGAACTGAAAACGTACCTGGCAGCACAGGGCGTGGAGATTAGGGTATGTTAAGTGAACAGCTGGATTGGCAAAAAACCGACGGTCTGATGCCGGTCATCGTGCAGCACGCCGTTTCTGGTGAAGTGCTGATGCTGGGCTATATGAATCAGGATGCGCTGGCGAAAACCGAAGAGACCGGCAAGGTGACCTTTTATTCGCGGACCAAACAGCGTCTGTGGACCAAGGGGGAAACGTCGGGCAATTTCCTCAACGTGGTGAGCATCACCCCGGATTGCGATAACGATACCCTGCTGGCGCTGGTTAATCCGATTGGCCCAACCTGCCATAAAGGCACCTCAAGCTGCTTTGGCGAAACCGGCCATCAGTGGCTGTTCTTATATCAGCTGGAGCAGCTGCTGGCGGAACGCAAACACGCCGATCCGGAAAGCTCCTATACCGCGAAGCTGTACGCCAGCGGCACCAAACGTATTGCGCAGAAGGTGGGGGAAGAAGGCGTGGAGACCGCGCTGGCCGCGACGGTGCATGACCAGTTCGAACTGAAGAATGAAGCGTCGGATTTGATGTATCACCTGCTGGTGCTGCTGCAGGATCAGGGGCTGAATTTGACGGATGTGGTGGAAAACCTGCGGAGCAGGCATAAGTAAGTCATCAAAGGGAGGCGGCATGACGCCTCCCTTGCAATATCAACATCGCCAGCGCGCTGGTTGATATCACCTGTTTATCATCGTCATGACTTTTTTCGTGCGGCTATTTCTTTAACTAGCCTCAATGGTTTCGTCATTTTCCATGACAAAGATGAAACCAAATCTGTATAGCGCTGAGTTAGCTCATGGTACGCATTTTCGATGCTGAGCAATTTCTGTTGTTGAGTTTGATACTCGTCCTCTAAACGCGCATTCCGCTGTTCAAGCTCGTGGATAATGGTGGTTTTATCGCTAACCTGCGCCTTCAGAACATCAATTTCACTTCGCTGAGATACCGTCGACTGTTTAAGAGAAGTCATTTCTTCCTGCAGCGTTGAGTTCATCATTTGTGCATGTTCAAGCTCGCGTAACGCTCTGTCTTTCAGCGAAAAAATATACTCTTCCGCTGTCTGATTAACGATCCGGCCGTACGCAGCTTTGATAAAGTCATCATAAAAGTCATCACGATCGATTTCTAAAGATAAGATGAACGACTTTACTTGCTTAAACAACGGGTTAAACGTACTGCCAGAAATCGTATTGAGATGCCACTCAAGAAAAACAACGGCGTAATTATTAAAATCACGACTTCTGGACGCCAGTAAATCACGATCTTGCATAAACAAACGTAGCGAAGTTAATGCCTCCAGCGCACAGTGCCACGAATCTTCTCTGGTGGAGGAAAGCGACTCAGCGCGGTGGATAGTATGAGAGATTAAGATCTCATCAACCAGAGAGATGCGATTTGCTAACAGCATGAAACAACTCACAAAGTACAGGTCGTTTGTGGTTCTCAGCGGTTGAAACTCCAGGCCCATTGCCAGGATAGCCTCGCGTCTGAAGAGCTTATCCCATGGCCACCATATAAAGGCTCTGAAAAAATCGTCAGCAATTTCCCGTGAAGAGAAGACCTCTTTTTCAGGCAGTAAATCCTCACGCGCCGACAAAGGCATGGGAGAACGGGTATTGGTTTGCAAATCGACTGACTGGCACCGGCAGATAACAACATCCGTTTGCAGGGCCGTAGCCCGGTCGGACATTCTCTTTAACATCTCTTTATCGGCGTAATCGTCATCGTCGAGGAAAATGATGTATTCGCCGGTCGCTACTCGTAAGCCGATATTTCGCGATTCGCCGCCACCGACGTTGCTCGGATTGGTGATAACCCGGACTCGCGAATCTTCACTGGCTATTTTAGTGACAATATCCAGAGTATTATCCGTTGAGCTATCGTTAACAAGGATAATCTCAATCTCTTTTAAAGACTGGGCTAACACCGTAGTAAGCGTCTCAGCAATATACTCCGCGGCGTTATGGACAGGGATAATAACGGATACAATAACGTTACTTGATTCATCAGACATTCAATCACCTTCAAAATAAGAGGCACGCAATCATTAAACTCATCATGCGTTTGCTGAGCAGTTACATAGCGTAAAATGCAACCGCTTCGGAGGTGTTTGATTTACATGAAGCTGTAATCTCTTGCGTTATATCATCCCTGAACCACATCATGATAAGTCTTTAAGGTCTTGCTAATGATCATACCGCTAGAAAACTTATCCTGAACGCGTTGCCGTCCTTTGATACCCATCTCTACTCGTGCTTTGGGATTGGCTAACAAGAATTCAAGCTTATCGGCCAGCTCCTGCGGAGAGTTACTTTTCACGATAATGCCGTTATCGTTATTAACGATCAGGCTATCGCAGCCGCCAACATCGTAGGCAATGCAGGCCCGGCCAACCGAGGAAGCCTCAAGCAGAATACGCGGCACGCCTTCGGAATAGATCGAAGGTAATGCCACAATGTTCGACTCCTCGATCAAGTCGCAGACGTTAGAGCTGTGCCCCAACCAGTTAATCAGACCTTCTTTATGCCATTGCTGGATCACCGCAAGGGATATGGCATCCTTATCGTTTTCAACGAGTATCCCGGCAACGTTTAGCGTAAAATGAATATTTCTTGCTTCGAGGATTTTCTTGGCTTCAATTAAATCCCCGAGCCCTTTACTCCAGAGCATTCTGCTGGCAAACAGCACAACCGGAACGTCACGCTCCTGCTCCAGAGAATATTTATAGATCTCCGGATTGATACCCGCGCCATCGATGACAATAGTCTGCTGATAGTCAATCCCGACAAAACCCGCCAGTTTTTTACGATCTTTATCGTGCTCAAACATAAATATACTGCGCTTATTACTGGCAATACATTTGTAGGCCATGATGGTGATATTGCGCAATAGCTTAAGCAAACCCGTATCACCTGAAAATACACGACCCAGACCGACAAAACTCACGATGACTGGACGGTTGTTTGTCCTGGACAGGAGCCCACCGATCAGACAGGGTTTAATAGTGATACAGTGTAAAAGGTCGGGATTAATTTCTTTAATGAGCTTTCGGGAGGCAAAAAAGGCCCGAAAGAAAGTTAATGCATTAAATGATTGAGCATCAAGTGGGACATTATGACACTTAAAACCGAATGTTTTAAATTTATTCAGCACTTTACCGTCGACAAAATGACTGATGATGTGAATCTCATAACCAGCATCTCGGGCGGCGATCGCACGATCAATCCAGTGCAAATCAAAATACCAATCCGAGTTTATGAAATAACACAGTTTTTTCATTGCTATATCCACTTAATGATTCTTACCGCTGATTCCTTTTACACCATGGATAATTCCACGACGCAAGTATTTAAAATATAACAATTTATTGCGTTGCCATGGCAATATTGATACATATTTAATCAACCGTAAAAGGATTGAGAGACGGCTAAAAATGGCAACTCGCGGAAAAATTCTCTTCGCCAAAATAAGATTTCGACAAAGATAATAAACCTTCCATTCGGGAACAATACATTTCCCCTGGATACTCACATCGTGGGTAAAGATGACCTCGGGAGAATAGCGAATAGCTTCGCCATCTAATGTCAGCTGATAGCCAAAATAGAGATCGTCAAAATATAAAAATAACTCGTCGTGAATACTGTGGAGATGCTTTTGCAGCACATCTCGCTGAATAATCATACCGACAAAGGAAACCGTCTGTACCGCACACGCCCGGCAAACCGACGGAAGAAACTCCGCAGGATTTCTGATGTAGCGTAATGTGTCCATAAACGATGACGGAACTTTGGCAAAAGGCATGTTCATCGGACAGGGTTGCCCCTGAAGATCCTTGACCAAAGCGGTGAACACCCGACAGTTAGCCTTTTCTAGCTGGGCAAATTTTTCCAACGCATCGCTCTCGGGCCAGGCGTCATCATCGTAAAAGAAAACCCAGTCGCTATCGACGTTGTCGCATAAATATTGACTCCCGGCCTTAAAGCCACCCGCGCCACCGCTGTTGGATGGCAGATTAAGAACAATCACTCGCGGGTCGCTAAGGGTGGCTAACCAGGCCTGGGTTCCATCCGTGGACCCGTTATTGACAACAACAATCGCTGTAAAATTTAATTTCACCGTGTTGGCAATAGTCAGCTTTAACTTCTCTAAACGATTATACGTGACTATTAATGCGGAGCAATTCATCGCACAGAAACCGTAAATACTGGCATAGACTCATTACTGCTAAGGGAGGACAAGTACTTATCAGCTGTATTTAATGCTTCAGCGATAGTAACATCCATATCCAGATATCGATAGGTTCCAAGGCGGCCAACAAACGTCATATTCTTTTCATTTTCCGCGAGGGACAAATATTTATCGAGTAAAGCCATCTCCCCCATCTGACGAATCGGATAATAAGGGATATCCTTTTCGCCACATTCGCGGCTGTATTCCTTGTAACAGACCGATCCCTCATGGGATTCCCAGGGCGAAAAGTACTTATGTTCAGTGATACGGGTATAAGGAACATCCAGCGAGCAGTAATTCATTACCGCGCAGCCCTGATAATCGCCCTGCCAGGTGAATTTTTCAAAATCCAGAGTACGATAGCCCAGGCGACCATATTGATAGGAATAAAAAGCATCCAGCGGCCCGCTATAGAACACGTGATCGTACTGTTCTCTCTCTTCAGCGTTAAACGATTGCTGAAGTTCGATGGTAATATTTTCATGATTGGCGATTGACTCAATCATTTTCGTATAACCCAGTTTCGGCATGCCCTGAAATCTGTGGTTAAAGTAATTATCATCGTAGTTAAAACGAACCGGCAGACGCTTAAGAATCGACGCGGGAAGCTGCGAAGGCTCCATCCCCCACTGCTTGATGGTATAGCCCTTGAAGAACGCCTCATAGAGCTCTTTGCCGATAAAACGCAGAGCCTGTTCTTCAAAGGTCTTCGGTTCCAGGATCGAACTGTCCCCTTTTTCGGCAATAAGCGCCCGGGCCTCATCTGGCGAACAGGTCTTCGCAAAAAACTGGTTGATGGTATGCAGGTTGATCGGCAGAGAGAACACCTGGCCATTCACGGTTGCTTTGACACGGTTCACATACGGCATCATCTCAGCGTGCTGAGTCACATAGTTCCACACTGTTTCATTATCGGTGTGAAAGATATGCGGGCCATAAACGTGAACCATAACGTCGGTTTGCGGATCGCGCGCATCATAGGAGTTACCGCCTATGTGGTCACGCTGGTCAATAATTCTGATGTGATGACCTTGTTCAGCGAGCTGGCGTGCGATAACCACACCGGAAAAACCCGCTCCGACGATGAGAATATTTTTACTGTTCATAATATAACTCCAGCAGCCTTAACCAAGAATTGAGCGTCTAACTTTATAGTAGTATTTTGTTATCGTGTTTCGCCTCGGTGAACCAACAGGAGCATATTTATTGAGGAAAGGCATCAACGCTTTTTTGATCTTAGTCTGAAGCAGAACTGGCGTTTGCACTGCAGTTTGCGCAGGACTTGATGAATTTACCGGAGATAACTGACGGAAATAGGTCTCTTTTTCCCATGGCGTATTGATGACGTTTTCCAGGAAATCGTCATAAAAGTCAACCTTGTCCGTATTCCACGGTTTATTCTCCCCGGCATAGTGAATCATATTCGGGTTCTTTCTGGCTTTTAAAAAGCGCATATATGTTGCGAACTGGAGATTGGGGAAAAAGTCATCCGTATTGCCATTACCGTGATAGACATTCCACTCCAGCGGTAAAAACTCAACCCGGCCATAGAAGACTTTGTTCATGATGTCCTGGTCGAGGAACCAGTACTTCTTCTCTTTGAGCGTCTTAATCAGCGCGGAGAAGGTATCTTCCTGCACCATCTGGGCAACGTTAAAAACGATAATTCCCGCCTGGAAATACTCATCCGGATTGGTCATTTTAAGCGTTTTTTGCAGATACTCGCCGGCGGGCATCACGCCATCTGCCGACTCCGACATCGCACCAAACTTGACGAAGCCTTCCATCACGATATCTTTAACGGCGGCAACAAGGTTTGTGCCGAGGTCGACATTAAGCAAAGTCGCAAGATCGGCCTTCACCACAGTATCGGAATCGATAAAAATGACCTTCTCATATTCACGGAAAAGCTGCGGAATAAACAAGCGAGCATAGGTTGATGCGCTAAAGTGCGCGCGGGTATGTACGCCATTCAATTCAGTAAAGGCATTCACATCAAAAAATCGAAGTGAAAAGTTTGTATGGGCCGAGACCAGTTTTATTAAGCGCTGCTTGTTAAGGTTACTCACCTTATTTTCCAGCACAACAATATCATAATGGGTGTTTTTATCAGAATGGCGAACAATGGAGTTGATTAAGGCTCCACCGCTGATGGCATAGTTGTCATCAAAACTGATGACTATCGGCGCAGCGTGAGGAAAAACCGGTTCCAGCTTGCCGTTGAATGTCTCATTCGTCACGAAAGTGCGCTGAAGTTCTTTAACTTTCAGGGCCCGGTCTTGCTGCTGCTTAATAATATAAATGTTAAAAAGACGCTCAGCGATATGTCCAATAACACGCTTTTCTTGCGCGTTATAATTATTCATAGAGATGCGGCTTTCAAGATTAGTCAAAATCGCGAAGAGCCATTCTGAATAATCTACGAACATATCTTTGTGCATCACAAACATGTTCGTATAATAGCCATCTGTGGCATTGTTAAACTGCTGAATAGCCGCTTTATAATCCGGATAAAGCTCTTCGACAACCTCCAGGGCAGCCAGATAGTCCTTTATATGTAAAAACTCACCTTTCTCATAATGATCGAGGTTATTTTTACTGCCGGCAGAGGTCACAGACCACTTCTTTGGTAACAGCAGGTCAAACCCTGAAATACAATCCTGGATTGCGGTGTCGGTTAAACCAAACTGCTTTTCATACTCTGCATCAATAACGGGTGAATTAACGACGCCCCAATTATCTTCCGGAAAGCTCTGCTCTGAGGAAAAGTTCAGATGTCGGCGATAATGCATAAAGCCGACATAATCAGAAAGAGATTCATTTTTCCAAACCCAATAATGTGCTGTTAACTCACAGTAAAAGGGGTTTTTAAACGAAATATTATCATCTGTATCATCGCCAATACAGCCGATATCATTATAGGAGTTGGCTTTACCTACATGCAATGGTTTGATAATCGATGCATTAAGGAATGCGCTCGGCTTATGATGACAGGTATAGATCTTAATACTATTCATTTAATTACCAGATTTAGGCCATTGCTTGTTTATAAAGTTCGATGATTCTTTCAGCAGAACCGATTTCCCGCAGACGGTGATTTTCGATCCAGACAACCCGATCGCATATCTTTTCCACATCACTCATGTTGTGGCTAACAAACAATATTGTTACGCCACGATTTTTGAACTCTTTAATCGTCTTGATACATTTAGCCTGAAAAGAAATATCGCCGACGGCAAGCACTTCATCGATAATCAAAATATCAGGCTCAACTTGACTGATAACAGAAAAACCAAGCTTCGCTAGCATACCGCTAGAATAGACGCGGATCGGCTCATCGATAAATTCTCCTAATTCGGAAAATTCAATGATGCGCTCCATTCGCTGCTGCACCTCTTTACGGCGTAACCCAAGAAGTGTGGCATTAAGAAAAATGTTCTCGCGCCCCGTCAATTCTGGATGAAAGCCGCCGCCCAGCTCAAGCATTGAAGCGACTCGCCCACGCGTGGTGACCGATCCTTTTGTGGGTTTTATCACGCCGGCAACCAACCCCAAAGATGTGCTTTTGCCTGCGCCATTTCGCCCGATGAGCGCAACGGCCTCTCCTTTACCGACCGTAAAAGAAACATCCTGAATAGCAAGATATTTGCGGCCCTTCAGTAATTGAAATGCTCTTTTGGGATGAAATATTAAATCTTTAATACCTGAGCCAATATGATGGTAAAGTGGATACTCTTTTGTCACATTATTAAAATCAATTACTGGTTCCATCACAAGATCTCTGCAAAGCGATATTTTAATTTATTAAAAATACTCAGACCGATAACCGTCAGCACTATCCCCGTCAAGTATAATACTGAAATATGCTCATAGTTTAAAACCCCATCCATAAATAAGTTGCGCCAGCTTAAAATCATACTCGCCAGAGGGTTATAGTCAATAACCCAGCTATATTTTGCCGGAATCATATCGGATGCGTATAAAATGGGCGTACAGTAGAACATCAACATAATACCGAGAGTCACAAATCTTTCCAGATCTCTAAAAAATAGATTCAACGTTGAAAAGATTATGGATATGCCAAAGGTGAATATCACCTGCCCGATAGCAATGAGCGGTATTCCCCACAGCCACGAAAGCGAAGGACGCATACCGTAGACAAAAAGAAAAGCGACGATGACAGGAATGGTACACAAGAAGTGTAACCCTTCCATCATGACATTACTGAGCGGGATAACTGAGCGCGGAAATACAGTTTTTTTAATAATTTGCGCATTAGCAATAAATGAAAAAAGTGAATTTGTTGCTGAGCTTGCAAACCACTGCCAGGGAAACAGCCCCGTTATTAGAAAAAGGGTATAATTAGGTATCTGAACACGCATGATCAGTTTGAAAATAAAATAGTAGATCATCGCAAAAAGCAAAGGATTGGCAATTGACCATAAATAACCAAACACGCTACTTTTATACCGTACCTTTAGATCTTTATTAGTGATAACAACAAGCAGGTCAAATAAATACCCTAGATTATACTTCATTTTTATACTCATAAATTATTCTACGAAATTTTAAGCATTTTGTTATGCACTTTAGATTTCGCGTTGTAGCTGACTAAACCCCCGTCAGCTGCGATAGCTCTAACGCCCGAACTTATAGATTGCCGGTAGATACCGTGACTTGAGCATACGAGCTGAAAACCTAAGCACATAGATTAAAGCAAGATTTTCCCGAGTTTTGTCTCCGCTTTAATGCATTGGCAGCAGCCGACCATTGTAGATCTTGCATACCGAACTGGGACAAGTGAGATGCTGACCTGGAGATGACCAGTTAATGTGCTGTTTCATGGCAAACAGTAAAAACTGCTATTTTACAGTCAGATACCCCCTCCCCTTAATGTTATGAGATAGCTTTAAATCACGCTACCGCCCTTGGCTGTCGCAACCAAACTGCGTAATGATTCATCTATCTTGTCTGTCAAAACCTCCAGCGCCTGTTATCACAACCCCAGCGCACTGGCTCAACGCCGTCCTGAGGTTAAACAGCGGCTGTCGAAAAAGTGGCCGCCCGTGACACCGGGTGTTGCTCGCTTGAAAACGATAAAGATTCAAGCAGGGGCACACTCTCGCTGTTTGCTTTCACCTCATCCATCAGGAATTTCTCAATTCGCTCATCCGACAAGCCTGTTTTTCATGCGTCACAGGGCTCTGTCTCCGTTATCTGCCCATTCATCTTCTGATGAATCAGCGCAAACTGTGCTCCAATATTGATTGAAATGACGCCAACAATCAGTTTAGTGTCATATTTAATGCTGCGCACAGGATAGCTGATTAAGCTGACAACACAATGGTCATGCAAATGAGCAGCAGCATTATAGCGCTGGTCTGTAGGAATAAAAATGAAAATACGTTGCCAATCAATTCATATTGCAAATGATTCAGCAGGTAAACATAATTTAAACAAAATTTAGAAAAGAAAACAACCATTTGATTTAAAAAGAAAAAGATTAAAAACCCGCCTTCGATGTGAAATAATTGTAAACTCAAACATAAAATCAATTTTAATCTGCGTTATTTCTCCGGGGCATAAACCGTTTGGGCAGAACAGGGAATCCTGAGTACGCGATCAAACCATACGAAATCATTACCTTGCTAATCATAAAGCACAGATAATGAATTTCATTCAAACTACAGAACGCCAGTACAAACCCATTGATATCCGGACGCCAGCGCTTCCCCAACGAACATATGAACATAATCAGCAACGGTAAAGCAGGTGATCCACGCGGCAAGCCAGTGTAAAATCAACGAATAGATAGCGGGACACAGTCACCCCAGAGGATGAATATGAAATTTTTAGTAACTGGAGCCGCAGGATTCATCGGCTTTCATACCTGCAAGCGCCTTCTGGAGGCGGGTCATGAGGTTGTCGGCCTCGACAACATGAACGACTATTATGACGTCAATCTTAAGCAGGCCCGTCTGGATTTACTCCCATCTCCCCTGTTCAGTTTTCACAAAATCGATCTCGCGGATCGGGAAGGTATTGCCCGGCTTTTTGCTAACGAGAAATTTAACCGAGTGATCCATCTCGCCGCGCAGGCAGGAGTTCGCTACTCCCTGGAAAACCCGTTCGCTTATGCTGACGCTAACCTGATTGGTTATCTGAACATTCTTGAAGGCTGCAGACACAACAACGTTGAGCATTTGCTCTATGCCTCATCCAGTTCGGTCTATGGCCTGAACCGTAAAATGCCGTTCTCTACGGAGGATTCGGTTGATCATCCGGTTTCGCTGTATGCCGCCACCAAGAAAGCGAATGAACTGATGGCGCATACCTACTCGCATCTTTATGGCATTCCAACCACCGGACTGAGATTCTTCACCGTCTACGGCCCGTGGGGCCGTCCGGATATGGCGCTGTTCAAGTTTACGAAAGCCATGCTTGAGGGTAAGAGTATTGATGTCTATAACTACGGCAAGATGAAGCGCGACTTCACCTACATTGACGATATCGTTGAGGCGGTTGTAAGGATGCAGGACATTATCCCGCAGCCTAATCCGGAATGGACCGTTGAAACGGGTTCACCAGCGGATAGCTCGGCGCCATACCGGGTGTATAACATCGGGAATAGCTCACCGGTTGAGCTCATGGATTACATCACTGCTCTGGAAGAGGCTCTGGGGATGGTGGCGGAGAAAAATATGATGCCGATACAGCCCGGCGATGTGCTGGAAACCAGCGCAGATACCAGGCCGCTGTATGATGCGGTGGGATTCAGGCCGCAAACGACGGTTAGCCAGGGGGTGAAGAACTTCGTTGACTGGTATAAAGCCTATTACAAGGCGTAGTCATATCAGGCATTGTGGATTTAGCCGCAGCAGAACGCTACTGCGGCTTTTTTATATCGGAAATGGTCATTGGATAAACTTATCTATCCCTGCTGCAAGTTGAGATACGTAATTTATTTATGGCCTGCCGCTGAAACCACACAATACCTAAACGCAGATTTAACACGAAGCAAACAAAACCTTCAACAAACTCTCATCTAAGCCACTTCCCTTACCCTCACCGAAGAGCATTACCTTATAAAGCAAACCATCCCCAGCTCATCAGTCTGCCAGCAAAGTCGGCCACAGCGCTATTGTTCAACGTAACGGTAATGAAAAAGTTTTTTCCACTTTTCTCAAAAAAAAACCACAAACACCATATAGGAATTTTCTTAAATTCAGGCTATGTTAAGCAGGTAAAGGCATGCTTTTGCAGAGATATTAGTTCGCAGGCAAATGGATTTATAACATTCCTTTCATTCTGGTACGCATTATGGCAAACATAATTTTCTTAGCAGTTGCTGCCATCCTGTTGATTGTTTCAGTCTATTTTCTGATTTCTTATATCAAAGATCAGAAAAAGACCAAGCTGACTTTTAACAAACGAAAGTGGTGAAAAGAAAACTTAATATAATTATAATACAGGCATAGGAAATAATAATATAAGAATAAAACATTGCCAGCGGTGGGGATACGCATAGTCTTTACAGCTGGCATTGGATATCTTTTAAAATAAAAATGTCATATTAAACTGATACTATACCCTTAGTACCAGCACGCTATTCACATGGCCATGAATGTGGCTTGTGTTTGCTATGCCTGCGCCCTTCCCTTGAAAGATCCCGCCCCTCGCTCGTGTAAATTTCAATCAGCGCTTTAACTCCCCGCAAAGAAGTAGGCCTGTGAACCCGGGATCCAAAAACAACAAAAGCCTGCAAGCAGGCTCTGTTTTACCTTCCGGCGCTTATCTCCAGCGTCTACATCACAGTGACGGTAGCTCTTCACAAGGTGAATTTAACATATCCGACCTCAATGGTTGGGACAAGATGATCGATTGAAGAATTTAAGCGAGGTCACGTTTTTTAGGGAGTTGGGCCGGAGAAGAGGAGCAATACGATTCGCCAGGCGAATAGCTGCCCCCTTCAGGAGAGAGGAAAATTCTGGCCGACAGCGTATCTCCCGGCCAGAGGGGGGATTTAGTCACTACCGAACAAATCGCGGGTATACACTTTGTCAGCGACATCCGACAGCTCTTCAGCCATTCGGTTTGAGACAATCACGTCAGCTTCTTGTTTGAACGCGTCTAAATCGCGAACCACGCGGGAATTGAAGAACTCATCTTCCTGCATAACCGGTTCGTAGATAATGACCGGGATACCTTTGGCCTTGATACGCTTCATGATGCCCTGAATTGAGGAAGCGCGGAAGTTATCGGAGCCACTCTTCATGATCAGGCGATAGATACCAACGACCTTAGGCTTGCGCGCCAGGATGGAGTCAGCGATAAAATCTTTACGCGTGCGGTTAGCATCTACGATGGCACCGATGATGTTATTCGGTACAGATTCGTAGTTTGCCAGCAACTGCTTGGTATCTTTCGGCAGGCAGTAGCCGCCGTAGCCAAAGGATGGATTGTTATAGTGATTACCGATTCGCGGATCGAGACACACGCCTTCGATGATCTGTTTACTGTTCAGACCCTGGCTTTCAGCATAGCTATCCAGTTCATTAAAGTAGGCTACGCGCAGCGCCAGGTAGGTATTGGCAAATAACTTAATCGCCTCAGCTTCGGTAGAGTCAGTAAACAGCGTCGGGATATCCTGCTTAATCGCGCCTTCTTTCAGCAGATTAGCAAAACGCTCCGCGCGTTCTGAACGTTCGCCAATGACGATACGAGACGGGTGCAGATTGTCGTAAAGCGCGCGGCCTTCACGCAGAAACTCAGGAGAGAAAATGACGTTATCAATGCCCAGGCGCTCTTTAATATCACGCGTAAAGCCAACGGGAATGGTGGATTTAATAATCATTACCGCGTCTGGGTTAATCTCGGTGACATCACGAATAACGGCTTCAACGGTCGAAGTATTGAAGTAGTTGGTTTTAGGATCGTAGTCAGTGGGCGTAGCGATAATGACATAATCTGCATCACGATAGGCATCATGCTTGTCAGTCGTCGCGCGAAAATTCAACGGTTTTTCCGCCAGATATTCCTGGATCTCCTTATCGACAATCGGAGAAATCTTTTGGTTAATCATATCAACTTTGGATTGAATGATATCCAGCGCCACCACTTCGTGGTTTTGCGCAATCAGGATGCCATTCGATAAACCAACATAACCGGTACCGGAAATAGTAATTTTCATTCGATCACACTTTAATCAGTTAACTGGACGGCGGCGGATGGCCGCAAATTAAGCAAAACTGTTGATGTTTCTACTCTCAGGAACAATGTAAGTCAAGCAAGACACCAAAGCTCTCTGAAATACTGTATAGGCCTATAAAGGGCCTATACAGTAAATGAAGCTATATTTTATGCTTATTTATATACTTCAGCCGTCTTTAAGGTATGAGCCTGCAAATCCTTATCAGATAAAGAGAGCGTACAGTCTGCAATCTCCGGCCACTGGATATTAATCTCCGGATCGTTCCAGATAATGCTCCGCTCAGACTGCGGCGCATAATAGTTCGTGGCCTTGTACACAAACTGCACCGTTTCGCTCAACGCCATGAAGCCATGGGCAAACCCTTCCGGGATCCACAATTGACGCTTGTTTTCCGCGCTCAGTACCGCACCCACCCATTTACCAAACGTTGGCGATGAACGGCGGATATCGACCGCCACATCAAACACCTCGCCTTCAATGCAGCGAACCAGTTTGCCCTGGGCATGCGGGTCAAGCTGGTAGTGCAGCCCGCGCAGCACGCCCTTCTGCGACTGAGAGTGGTTATCCTGCACAAACTCCACTTTCCGCCCCACTGCTTCATCAAATACTTTACTGCTGAAGCTCTCAAAGAAAAAACCGCGCGCATCGCCGAAGACACGAGGTTCAAAAATCAGCACTTCAGGGATATCTGTCTTAATAATATTCATAATATTTCTGCCCGTTTACTTGCCCAGAACTTCTGTTACCACGCGCGCCACGCCCTGACGCCAGTCCGGCAGCGTCACGCCAAATACACGCTGGAATTTCTCATTCGACAGCCGTGAGTTCAGCGGACGTTTTGCCGGCGTTGGGTAGGCCGTGGTGGGGATACCGCTTACTGCTTTGATTGCCAGCTCTGCGCCGTGCGACCGCGCCACCTCAAAAACAAATTCCGCGTACTCCGCCCAGCTGGTTTCCCCGCTGGCCACCAGATGATAGGTCCCGGCTACAGCACGGTTGCGCTGTTCTTCACGAATGGCGATTGCCGTACAGTCCGCCAGCAGCTCTGCGCCGGTTGGCGCACCGTGCTGATCGTTAATAATCGACAGCGCCTCTTTCTCACCTGCCAGACGCAGCATCGTTTTAGCGAAGTTTGCCCCGCGGGTGGCATATACCCAACTGGTACGGAAAATAAGATGGCGCGGATTCGCCTGCTCCAGCGCGATTTCTCCGGCTCGTTTGGTTTCGCCGTACACGTTCAGCGGCCCGGTCGCCTCATCTTCCAGACGATAGTGGCTTCCCTGGCCGTCAAACACATAGTCCGTTGAGTAGTGCACCATCAGCGCCCCCAGCTTCGCTGACTCTTCTGCCAGCACCGCCACGCCCCGGTCGTTCAGCAGATCGGAAAGCTCGCGCTCGCTTTCCGCTTTGTCCACCGCCGTATGGGCAGCCGCGTTCACCACTACATCCGGTTTTACCGTACGGACCGTCTGCGCGATCCCTTCCAGATTGGTCAGATCACCGCACAGCGTTTTATCAAAAAAGTCCACGGCAACCACTTCGCCCAGCGTGGACAACGCACGCTGCAGTTCCCAGCCCACCTGACCATTTTTGCCAATCAGTAAAATTTTCATACGTTAATATCCCAATGATGACCGGCAGCCATTAATGCTCATTCAGCAGACGTTTCAGGTAAGCACCGTACTCGGTTTTCTTCAACCGTTCGGCCTGTACCGCCACCCCTTCCGCGCTCAGCCACTGCTTGCGATAAGCAATTTCTTCCAGGCAGGCTACTTTCATCCCCTGACGCTTCTCGATGGTATGGATAAACTGAGAGGCCTCAATCAGGCTGTCGTGGGTTCCCGTATCCAGCCAGGCAAAACCACGGCCCAGCAGTTCAACCTGCAGGTCACCCCGATCCAGATACATCTGGTTCAGCGTGGTGATCTCAAGCTCCCCGCGCGCGGAGGGTTTAACTTCCTTCGCCATTGCCACCACATCGGTGTCATAAAAATAGAGTCCGGTCACCGCCCAGTCAGATTTCGGCTTCAGCGGCTTCTCTTCAATCGACAGCGCTTTAAAGTTCTCATCAAACTCCACCACACCGAAACGTTCCGGATCGAGAACCTGGTAGCCGAATACCGTAGCTCCGGATGTTTTGCTGGCCGCCGCATCCAGTTTCCGGCCAAAGCTCTGACCAAAGTAGATGTTATCGCCCAGGACTAATGCACAGGCATCATTACCGATAAACTTCTCGCCGATGATAAAGGCCTGCGCCAGACCGTCCGGCGACGGCTGAATCGCATAGCTGAAATTCACCCCAAACTGAGAACCGTCACCCAGCAGACGCTGAAATGCGGGCATATCCTCCGGCGTGGTGATAATCAGGATATCCTTGATTCCCGCCAGCATCAGAACAGAAACCGGGTAGTAAATCATCGGCTTGTCATAAATGGGCAGTAGCTGCTTGGAAACACCCTGGGTGATCGGATATAAACGCGTGCCGGAGCCGCCGGCCAGTACAATACCTTTCATGCTTCTTTCCTTTTTAGTTGTTCAGGCCAAGACGTTCACCGGCATAGGAGCCATCCAGCACGCGCTGCCACCAGGTCGTGTTGTTCAGGTACCAGTGGACCGTTTTTTCAATTCCGCTTTCAAACGTCTCTTCGGGCACCCAGCCCAGATCGCGCTGAATTTTCGCCGCATCAATGGCATAACGCAGGTCATGACCCGGACGGTCTTTCACAAACGTAATCAGATCGGCAAACTGGCTGATATTGCCCGGCTTCTGTTCAACCACTTTATCGAGAATGGCGCAAATGGTTCGCACGACATCAACGTTTTTACGCTCGTTATGACCGCCGATGTTGTACGTTTCACCACTGCGGCCTTCCGTCGCCACTTTGTATAGCGCCCGGGCGTGATCTTCCACGTACAGCCAGTCGCGGATCTGTTCTCCATTGCCGTAGACCGGCAGCGGTTTCCCGGCGAGGGCATTGAGGATGGTCAGCGGAATAAGTTTTTCCGGGAAGTGATACGGGCCGTAGTTGTTGGAGCAGTTGGTCACCACCACCGGCAGGCCATAGGTGCGGTTCCAGGCGCGGACAAGATGGTCGCTGCCGGCCTTGGAGGCAGAGTACGGGCTGCTTGGCGCGTACGGAGTCTCTTCGGTGAACAGATCATCGGTACCGTGCAGGTCGCCGTAGACTTCATCGGTCGAAATATGGTGGAAGCGGAAAGTCTGCTTCTGCGCCGTATCGAGAGCTGACCAGTACTGGCGGGCCCCTTCCAGCAGGGTGAAAGTTCCGATCAGGTTGGTCTGAATAAAGGCAGCAGGCCCATCGATAGAGCGGTCCACGTGACTCTCTGCGGCCAGGTGCATCACAATATCCGGACGGAAATCGCTGAACTGCTCTGCCACAGATTTGGCATCAGTGATATCTGTCTGAGAAAACGAGTAACGTTTATTACCGGCAACCGGCGCCAGGGACTCAAGGTTACCGGCGTAGGTGAGGCAATCTATTACGCGTACTTCGTCGGAGGTGTTTTCAATGATATGACGAACAACTGCAGAACCAATAAAACCTGCACCACCAGTGACAAGGATCTTCATATTTAACTTACCTTTTATTACCAGAGCCTAATAAAATTCGAAATATATTCCTCAGGATATCAATATCATATTAAATGATTTCCTTTAGAAAAACATTCGCAAATTACGTTTTTAAAAAATTAGGATAAGGGAGTACTAATTACAGGAGAGGAATTCTATTTGTGGAAAATTTATGCCCGGGTTAATACCCCGGGCAAATGACAATGAAAACTTTATTCCATCCACTCAGTATGGAACACACCTTCTTTATCGGTACGCTTATAGGTATGCGCACCAAAATAGTCACGCTGCGCCTGAATCAGGTTAGCAGGCAAGACTGCAGAGCGATAGCTATCGTAGTAGGCGATGGCCGCAGAGAACGTCGGAACCGGAATACCATTCTGAACAGCATATGCAACAACATCGCGCAGGGCTTGCTGATAATCATCGGCGATCTGCTTAAAGTATGGAGCCAGCAGCAGGTTGGCAATACCGGCATTCTGCTCATAGGCATCAGTAATCTTTTGCAGGAACTGAGCACGAATAATACAGCCGGCGCGGAAGATTTTCGCGATCTCACCGTAGTTCAGATCCCAGTGGTATTCATCAGAAGCCGCGCGCAGCTGCGAGAAACCTTGAGCGTAAGAGACGATTTTGCCCAGATACAGAGCGCGGCGAACTTTCTCAACGAACTCCGCTTTATCGCCTGCACTCTTCGCCTGGGGTCCGGTAAGAACTTTCGAAGCAGCCACACGCTGATCTTTCAGAGAAGAGATGTAGCGAGCGAATACAGATTCAGTGATAAGTGACAGCGGTTCACCGAGGTCAAGAGAGCTCTGGCTGGTCCATTTGCCGGTACCTTTGTTTGCCGCCTCATCGAGGATCACGTCGACCAGGTATTTACCCTCTTCATCTTTTTTGGTGAAGATGTCTTTAGTGATGTCAATGAGATAGCTGCTAAGCTCACCTTCATTCCATTCGGTAAAGGTTTGCGCCAGCTCTTCATTAGAGAGCGCCAGCCCGCCTTTCAGTAAAGCGTAGGCTTCTGCAATAAGCTGCATATCACCGTATTCAATACCGTTGTGAACCATTTTGACATAATGACCAGCGCCATCGGCACCGATATAGGTTACGCACGGCTCACCGTCTTCAGCGACAGCAGCAATCTGCTTGAGAATTGGAGCAACCAGTTCATAAGCTTCTTTCTGCCCGCCAGGCATAATCGAAGGACCTTTAAGAGCCCCTTCTTCACCGCCGGACACGCCGGTTCCGATAAAGTTAAAACCTTCAGCAGAAAGCTCACGATTACGACGAATCGTATCCTGGAAGAAGGTATTACCACCATCGATGATGATGTCACCCTTGTCCAGGTAAGGCTTCAGAGAGTCGATGGCACTATCAGTGCCTGCGCCCGCCTTCACCATTAACAGGATACGGCGTGGAGTTTCGAGCGACTCAACAAACTCTTGCACTGTATAATGTGGGACCAGTTTCTTGCCCGGATTCTCGGCAATCACTTCTTCGGTCTTTTCACGGGAGCGGTTGAAAACGGAGACGGTATAACCGCGGCTTTCGATGTTGAGCGCAAGGTTACGCCCCATCACTGCCATACCGACAACCCCGATCTGTTGCTTGGACATTACATACTCCTGTCAGGTGTGGTCACTGCGACAAGCTCGCAGCTAAAATCACATATACTTTAACTTATTTTTCTGCTATCACATAGCTATCGATATCATTCTTAGCTCATAAATATTATGAAGAAAGCTAGATGTTAATTTGAAAGCCTTTTTTGTCTCGATAGAAATTTCAATAACATTTTATGCTCAAGGACTAAAACGCAAAAGAAATAAACCAATATGCCCATTATAATTTTCATTATCAATGATAAAACCAAAACATTATGAGAAACAAAATCCTCAGAAAAATAACGCAAGACAGAATACATTACAAATGCTGAAAAAAGTGGCTTCCAGATAGTTTGGAATAACTCAACAAAGCGTCCACCTATTACCGAAAAAGCCAAATACATATTAGGCACAAACATTAAAACATTTGCAGCACAATACAATATAACAAGTACTTTCAGACTATAAAAAGCACCTATCAAGAAAGCGCTAATTTGCAAAAATGCGTTATATATTGAAATTCTTAACAAAACATTTGTTTTTGCATGAGACATAAAGACAGCGCCTGTTGTACTAACTAACGACTGCATGATCGCAACAGGAGCAAGCCATACTAATATACCTGGAATCTGAACCCACTTATTACCAAAAACAAATAAAACAAACTCATCGCTAACAGCACAAACCCCCAACATTAACGGCGGTATTATAAATGAAATAGCCCGGAGTGTTTTTAAATATATCTTATATGCTTCTTTAGGATCATTTTGCAATCTGCTAAGTAAAGGATAAAGAGAACGTGTCAGAACAAATGTAATATTTTGAACTGGAAACAACATTATGCGATAAGCTAGAGAGTACTGACCTAAGAGATCAGCAGAGAAAAAACGTCCAATTATAATTTGATCACTATTCCTAGAAAAATAATTTATTATATTAAACCCTATTAGATTAGAGCTAAATGAAAAAATTGATTTTATATCAATAAGACTAAACTTGAATTTAGGCAACCATTTTGAATAAAACCAAAAGCCAAGTGAACTTAATACCGAATATAAAAGTGTCTGCAAAACAAGGCTATAGACCCCACCACCATTCATTGCATATAACACAGCTATTGATAACGACAGAAGAGATGAAAAGATTTCTACGGCTGCAATTTTATTAAATTTCGAATCTCTCTCCAGCAATGCCAAATGAACACTAGTCACACTATTTATAGGGAAGGCTATAGCTACCAGACTTAAGGTTGAGCTAACAAGAGGCTCCTTGAAGAAAGCAGCAATCAAACCTGAACAAAAATAAACCAAGAAAAATAAACCAGCCCCCATTAATAAATTCAGATAAAAAACGCTACATATTAGCTCATCTGTAACGTTATCTTTCTGTATAATCGCAGCGGAAGATCCCATATCTCGTAACACATTAACAAAATTAACAACAATAACAGTCATTGCCATGATGCCAATTTCAATAGGAGTAAGATATCGAGAAAAAAAGACCATTGCTAATACTTGGCATAAAACACGTATAACCTGAGAGAGAGAAACCCATTTAACATTATAAAGTAAGCTCATTGGGATATTTCCAACCATTAAAGATCAATGCTAAGATCATTATATTTTAAAATAGCGATCAATGTTTTTTTGTGTCTTATCATTATTCGAAAGACTAATCCCAACATATCCAAAAACAGCCAACTTGAATTTGTACATTAAACGTAAAAAAATGCCACCTGAAAATTTACTCGTATTTTCATGATTTAGCGAGTAACTTGAGTGCTGGATTTCTTGAACACAACACAGTGCTTGAGGACAACTCTTAACAGCAGTACCCGACAATCTCAAAATCTTACTTATCCATAGATCATCTGTTTTGGGGGCAACCTCAAGATAAGAAATATCGTTAATAAACTTATCATTTATCATTTTCTTTTTAATTACACACCCCCCGACACCAGTAATAATGAAATCATCACTATAAACACTACAAATATTAGCTAAAGGATATCTATTGTAGCTTTGATAGTAACCAAAGAGATTTCTGTTCATAAGCCTTATTCTAGATGCTACTGCATATTTTTCTTCAGAGGCATAAAAAGAAGTCAACAAAAGCTCCAGCCAATTGGAAGAATAAATAACATCATCATCAGCATAGACCAGAACATCTTTATCAGAAGCCTCCTTTAACATAGGAAATATTTTTCGATAAGGCCCGGTATTATCAGTGTATTTTATATTAAGAATATCATACAGACTATTTATCTCATCAACCCAGCTCGGGATAGCAAATATGCCTTTGTCTGCCATATAAGCATCTCTAGATATCCATAAAAAAATTTTATCAGGCAGACAACTTTGATGGATCAAGGACCAAACGGTAGCGGAACAAAGCTCTAAACGCTCAGATGTTGTCGTTAAATTCACAATAACCATAAAAACCCTTAACCTTAATTAGCATCTCTTTTATTAATAAAATATAATACCAAACTGCTATGTGCTGAAATATTATTGTCATCAGCAATTATTTCCGGACTTTTATTCCAACTTTGTAGTACTGCAACATTTGGAATGAGGGAACCTATCGAGAGAACTTTATCAATATTAAGTCTTGCACTCTTCATCCATAGTTCAGAGTTGTACCACTGATATGCTGAATTAAAAATTATACCATTTTCAAGGTTGTTTTTTTTCGTCAACTGATGTAGCAATGTTATTTCATTTTCCCAATCATCGCGCCATGATACATCGTCGTGAAGAAATTTTAGAGGCTTGTCATTTTTATTATTAAAAGCCACAAACCAATTATTAAATAAATTATATTTTTCAGTCATTGTTAGATGCTTAAATGCACCTATTGGCTCGATCTCTCCGACAATTACGTTTGGATAGTAAGCATAAACAATCTTTAAAGAATCCGATATTTTCGAAGCCAATACATCTAAGTTATAATTAACTGCAGCAGGTCCATTCATATAATGAGCAAAATAAAGAGGCTCATCAAGTGCAACATAATCAAGCTTCGCATTTACGGCCTTTAATTTCTTCATGACAGACTCAATAAGCCCTTTCCGTTGAAAAGACTCTATTTTGAATCCACGGCCATTCTCTTCCCAGACTAGGGGAGGTAATTCGACAGCAATTTGAATATTATTGGATTGTAAAAAGCTAATTTTCTTTTTTAATCCCTCATAACTATCATTTAAAATCAGCTGATAATAAAACTTGTAAACATCGATATCTCCTCTTGAATGAGCCCATTTTTTTTCCAGTTGTTTATCAGTAATAAACCCAGAATCATTTGGACAAAACCAGATTTTAACTGAGGCAAATGAAACATTATTCATGCATAAAATAATAAATAAAAGAAGAATTTTTTTTACCATTATCACCTCAACAAAACGACATAACATATAGTTATTTAAGAAAAGACAGAAGGTAAGACAATTGTTTTTCCCAAGATAATTCTCCCACAGCAAACTCACGCATTAAAAAAGGTGTATTAACTGGTAATTCAACATACCATTTGATAACATTTTCAATATTAATATCGTTTTCATCCGGAGATACAGTTAATGAAAAAAACTGATTATCGAAAACGACATCATCGTGACTTTTAATAAATGGCAAACCCAACGCTGTATATTCTTTTGATTTAAGAGAACTATTTTGATTTGTTCCTGTTCTATGGCGACCTAATGAGTCAACGGCAATATCACTTTCTTCATAGATTTGAATAAGTTTATCTCCATGAAGTGGCCCAGTGAAAGAAATTAAGTTATCCAACTTTAATTCTGCAACAATATTTTGAAGCCGACTTAACTCTGGTTCCCCTGCACCAACAATTTTAAGCTGTACCTCATAATCACCTTCATAATTTGCAATTGAATGTATGAGACGATCAAGTCCATGCCAGAAAGATAACCTCGCTACCGCAACAAAGTTAATTGTATCGCGAAATTTTGGTTTACAAGATCTCAAAAGCTTTAAGCTGGAAAGATCGATTCCATTTGAAATCTTACATGCAGGGATTCCCCATATATGTGATACATCACAACCCATATAAGGAATTAAGGAAATTTCCCTTCGATAAAAAAAGAATCCAAGATGGAAACAAATCTCAGAAACAAACCCTTGAAATCCACGAACTTCTTTCCGGTAAGGGAAAGTTGGTATCTCCATGCATATTTTACTATTCCCATTCTTTTTAATAACTTTATTAACAACCCTACCCAATAATAACGATGAAATTCCACCAAGAGGTTTCCTTATATACAGGAGCTCATACTTACCATTAATTAACTTTGCAAGCTCATTATAGTAAGATATTTTTGAATATAAGAATGTTATCTTTTCCCTAATATTACCTAGAGTGCATGTATTAATATTTTGAACAACGCCATATCCTTTTTCCCTATATACCAAATCGACATCATAATTGAGTCTAGCGAAGGCATTCGCCATCGCTAATACTTTCTTCCATACTCCATCTGACTCGTCTTTTTCAATGGCCGTAACAAACAATAATTTTTTCTTCATTTTAAATTCTTCAGATAGTATTAATAAGAACCGATAACCAAGGGATGCCGCCAAAACCAAAGAGATAAATATAGTAATATAAATATAGAGTAGCAAAGCGATACTATGTATCTTCTTTTTACGGTGGAATCATAACTCGCTATTGCTTCATATAAAACAATTGGATTTAAAAGAGCACACCAATAAAAATTCCTAATAAACCACACCATGGAAATTAGCAAAGTAGAATAAAGTACGATGCCTAGTTGTAGAGTATATAACTGGTAAAAAGATACTGAAGGTACTATATTCTTTTTCCGAAAAACCCACATAAAAAAGAACGATATCACTGAAAAAAATATTAACTCTAACGAAGAGTAGATACGCCTAAAAATATTACCATCGTAAAATAAAGCACCTTCCACATCGCCACCAAGGTATGCGCCAAATTTACTATTTATATCAACATTGCCAATACCACCGCCAAGAGATGAAATGAAGCTCATTTTACCAATGAGCATGTTGATAAAATCGAAATTGATAAAATAAGAAACAAGAAGTAATGAGGTAGTGATGATTGATAATGCGTAAATGAGTTTTGGTTTGCTTGCCAAAAACTGAGAAAATAAAAAAATCAATACAATAAGCATCGCTCCCCAGTGGAAAAATAGCGATAAAGTCATTACTAAGAGACCTAGCAGTTTGCTATTTTTTATATAAATATGTATACCGATCATTAATACTAAAACAGCCACACCTTGCCTATACACATTAATAGACAAGTCAAGTATACTTATACTTGAAAAACAAAACAATAAAATAAATGTTTTATATTCTTTTTTACAATAAAGAAAAATATTCAGAGATAATAGAGCAACGAAAAAAATCGATGACCCTATAAGGTAACCAGACTCACTTGAAGAAAATAAACTTATAGATTTCATTAACAAATGAAATCCTTCCCCCCAGGGAAACACATTTGTATATTGCAAATTTCGAAATACGCTTATGTACATCTGTGTATCAGGTAGTGAAGCATTTCTGATAGAGTAAAAATAACATAGAAAAAAAGATAACATCAAAAACAAAACAAAATCCAATCTTTTATTCTTACTTAAATATGCTACATTCGCTCCAAATAAAAACAAAATCTGAATAAGAAAAACAAGGAGTGACCATGAGTCAAGAAAAAATAAAGGCATTTAACAATCTCCAAGACATGTGTGTTCAGTCCATTAATATCAATTCTTTCAACTCATTCCAGTCTTGTAGAACTTTCCATTTATTATTCGAAGTATTACTAACGTTTTGCTCTTTTGACGCTCCATTAAAATGTGCTATACCCAAAGCAAAATTAAGTAACAATGTCATTAATTCATGGCTATCATCTGGCGAAAAATAAGCAACTTTCTTATAAGTACCAATAGTTTCTTTAGCATAAGGTAGATCTGCAGCTAAAAGATTTTGCTCTGCATCCATAGCCTCGGTCAGTGGCAATCCCCAAGTCTCTAGTTTTGAAGGAAAGATTACTCCATCGCATTCATTTGACAATATTTTTTTTATCTCAGAATGAGACTTAAAACCTATGAATGAAATATTTTCAATGCTCTTACGCTGGCATATGTCAATTATATAATCTCCATATTTGTTATGCCCCTTACTAAAGGTAAGCAATATCTTGCATGATTTATATATATCGGGATGTTCTTTTTTCAAAATATCCATTGCATCTATAAGCACCTCCATATTCTTAAAGACACGTGGAATGGCAGGATATATAAGCGTAAAACCCTTATTTTTTTTGTCGTTATCATCGGGACAATCGTTTTTTTCATGTGCTTTATGAACTGGGCGTGAAACAATTATATTATTAATTTTATAAAAGGAATGAAACGAATCAGCAATCCAGCTTTGCTGCACCACAACAGCATTATTTTTCTTTATATTGATGGCATACAAAAACCTGTAAAATTTAGTAAACAAAAAGAATTTTTTGTCTATAAAAAAATCACTTAACTTCGCCTGATAAAAGGGCGAGGGATTATGACAATATACATATTGCTTAGTTGCTTTTACTCTTGCAGTTATGTCATGTAGACAAAACCAAACATCCGGTTGAATTTCCTTTCTAATAGTTTCTGAAGTTACAAATTCAAACCAAATTCGTTTAAACCAACTAGACTTTATTGATGGAAATTCTAGAAAATGGAAATTTTCTAAACCAATAAATTCTTCAAACAATTTTTTATCATGGACCAAGCAATAGACTTGGATTTTACAATCTGTGCGCAGGATCGAAATGACATTTTTATAAATTGTTAAAATGCCACCTTCGGTCATGTTAACACCTGAAAGAACAATTTTTTTCATTTTATACTCCAAAGTATAATAAACAGCACAGTATATAATGTTCTTTCTCTAATAAATGGAATGACATTATTAAATAAGGTAAATTTATGTTCTGCCATTTTTTTATCGTGTTCCAAAAAGCGAACAGTAGCTATATTTTTATTAATTCCTGACATTGTTTTCCGTAATCGGCTAAGTTTACTAAAAATATTTCTTTTATGCGAGCCTACCAAGTTACCTGAATGCTGTCGATATAGGACATGTTTTCTTTCATCATAAATTAACATACCGAACTTAAGAGCATTATAAGCAAACCAATGGTCATGCATAGTAATATTGCATGGTGCCAAGCCTGCTTTAGACAACAAAGCTCTATTGAAGATAGTAGTGCATCCATAGATCGTAGAACGCCAAATCAAATATCGCTCATCTAGGTTATTTAGAGGATTTAAACTATTTAGTACATAAAAATCACTCCCAATAACATTCAACTTTTCATCAACAACGCACAAATTAGAAAAAACTAAACACGGTGTCGGCTCGTTGCAATTACTTTCTGCCTTTTGTATCTTATTTAAAAGTAACTCCACTTTATCATTCAACCATACATCATCCTGATCAGAAAATAGAATATAGTCAGCAATTGTTTTCTCTAAACCGTGATTGAAATTATTAATAACCCCTGCAGGATGATTTGACTTATAAAATTCAACCCTTGAATCTTTTTCCATTATTTTTTTTACAACCTTCTGAGTATTATCAGAAGAACCATCATCAGAAACTATCAACCTAATATTTTTATGGGTTTGTTCTAATATAGAGTTAATTTGTTCCTTAATATACAATTCACCATTGTATGAAGCGAGAACAATATCAACTAAAGTATCATTATTCACTCTCGCTCCTTAAACTCTCCAGTAATATTGCACAAACCATCTTTAAAACCCCGAATGATATATTTAAATCTAGTTTTCCTAGGTGAGCACAATAAGAAAATTATTGGCTTATGGCATAGGTAGTACATTGTCTTAATTTTAAATTTTAGACTAAAACTATTGCTTTTAAGACTTAGTATCCAGTTCCTAATAAGGTAGTATTGTCTCACCGGTGATCCAATTCGTACTTGTTTGCCAAATAGTGTTGGGTAATCATTATCATCAATATTATGCTCCATCTTTATATTTTGAATTTGATAACTTTTATATCCATGTTTTTTTGCTCTATGACACCATTCAACATCGATTAAATCTATAAACCACTCAGACTTAAAATAACCAACTTTATCAAATATACTTACGTTATAAAGTGACCCTGATGCTATTATAAAGTCCTTTTCAATGGCATCTATCGTGTTATTATTCATATCTTCATAATTTGGACCCACACATGCAATTCGCTCTTTAAAATTCATTGAATTGAAAGCATGAATCATTTTTGATACGAAGGCATCGTTAATTTTAGTATCCTGATCGAAAATAAATACATTATCCATACCTATTTCAATGGCATATTTAATGCCTTGGTTTTGAGCTTCTGCTATCCCTCTATTACTTCTATTTAGTATTATTGTATTTTTTTTCCCACTTAATAAATTTTCCAAATCGTAGTTAATTTTTGAATTATCGACAACAATAATATGATCAACATATTTATCAATATGTTTTACGAAGCGGCTTACCAAATCTATATTTGGATTGTAAGTTACAAGAACCACACCAACTTTCATATTTTATACCTTCTACACGCAGCTAGGCTGGTACTCATAAAATATATGCCCTTTCGATATTAAAAAAGTCATTTTTTCACTTAGAATAATATCAGCCTCTAAGATAGAGTATTATCTATTATCCATTTATTTATAGGAATCCCAGAAGCGTTTATGCATGCTCAGCTTCTTAATTATTTTTATTGGGATTTTTTTATAATTCAATCCTAATTTAAAACCGAAAATCTTCATAAAATTATTAAGAAATGCATATGGAATCCATAGTGGTGAGTTTTTCATTAAAAAATTTAGTTCAGATATTATAAACTTTTTCCCTTCTCCCTTTGCACTTCCTATTTGATCCCGAATCCATTTTTCATCACTGTGAAAAACGCCAATATCAAAATATCGCTTAAACTCATCTAGAGGGGTATAATTATGTGAATGCCTAACAATAGCATCAGCAACATACGCCACTTTGTACCCTGAAAGAATAGCTTTCGCTGTGTAAAACATATCTTCGCAAAGTATAGTATTTGATGGAAATCCTTCTAATTTTTCAAATATAGACAATCTATATGCAGAGAAAGAATTAGACATAAAAACACTTTTTAATCCCATCCTATTAATATCTTCTTTACTGCAAGAGTAGCTTTTTTCTGAATAATTAAAATATCTCGCATGCTGTGCCAACGGGTTAGCATCTTTATGTGGTAACTGTCTTCCATACGCACAAGCAACAGAAGTATCTTCAAATATCGATAGAATTTTATCGAGAAATCCCTCTTCAGGTATAGCATCTTGCGTGAGAAATATAACAATGTCATATTTATCAATATTATCTTTAACAGCTAAATTTCTCGTTCCTCCATGATTGAATTCTCTTTTATCAATACACATTACGTTAAAATTTGATTCCCTAGCAATTTCCACTGTATCATCAGTACTACCAGAATCAATTATTTGAACAAACGTATTTTCTGAAGAAAACTTTTTTATATTATTAGCCGATTCACGCCAAATATCCCCGCCATTATATGTTGGGATTGCAATATAGAATTTCATGTTTTGAATCTTCTTTTAAGTAGACCTTAGTATGCACCATCTTTTTTTAATACAACCGCTACAGTTTTAAATAAAATGGCAATATCATTCCACATAGACCAATTTTTTACATACCATGCATCAAGATAAACACGAGTTTCGTAATCTACATCACTCCTACCGCTAACTTGCCATAAGCCAGTCATACCTGGTTTGCTTAACAAATAGTAATCAACTTCATCATTATAGCGCTCTAGCTCTGCGGTAATAATTGGCCGGGGACCTACAAGGCTCATTTCGCCCTTTAATACATTAAATAGTTGAGGTAACTCATCCAAACTAGTCCTACGTAAAAACCCTCCAATTTTAGTTATTCGAGGATCATTCTTCAGTTTAAATGTAGCATCCCATTCTTTTTTTGCTGCAGCATCGTTGGCTAATAAATTTTCAAGGACTTCTTTTGAATTAATAACCATTGATCGGAACTTAAGACATTTAAACGGCTTTCCATCTTTACCGATCCGTTCATGCCCGTAAATGGCTGGACCACCATCTTTTTTAACTTTTCGACTGATATAAAGTAATATAGGAGACAAAGCAATAATAATTGTGATAGAACCTGCTAAATCAAATATTCGCTTTAAAATTCGTGAAGACCACTTTGCAAGATTTTGTTGGACACGAAAAATCATAACTTCATGACTAAATATAAATGACATATCGGTACTATCTAACGGCATTCCTCGTAATGTTGGAATAACGGAGACATAACGAAAGCCTTTAATCATAAAATTACGTAACCAAGTATTACGCATCTCGCTTTGATTTGATTCAACAGCAACAATAAATTGTGTTTTTTTATCAATCGTTGCTAACCAGTTTATATGATTGGGTAGTACATTAATACCATCAATGTTCTCACCAGCAGTTCTTCCTCCTTCACTGGCAATAAACCCCACAATATTTAAGCCAAGATTCCGCTCACTGCTTATCGCTTTATAAGCTTCATGTGCATTTTCTCCACTACCGATAATCCACGTGTCGCGTTGCCAGTAACCAAGCGTATTCAAAATACGCTTAGTCACCATACGCGAAACAGGAACAAGGATCATAACAAATACCCATGTTAGCATCCAAAGAGATCGGGAATATGTCCATGTTGTAAATGCAATAACGGCTATTTCAATAACTGCAAATATTACTAAAGTTCTTAGGATTTCTTTTAATTCAAACCAGAAAGTTTTGCGATAGAAGTAATGACGCAACCGCATTGCATACCAACCTACACAGCAGAATGCTAATAACCAATGCAAGGCAATCCAACCTTCGCTTTGAACAATATTAGCCGTATATTCATACTGGTTGGCTGTAATTGGTATCATGGCCATGGCTAAATAGATAGGGATAATGAAACTGATAAAATCAGATAAGGCTAGCGTTGTACTAACTAAAAAATTCCTGCCGAGGAGTGTCATGATTCCCTCTCAATATATGTAATCTTCTATAAGCAGTAAAATTCAAACAAAGGCTAGAAGCTTAATAGTAAAAAAATCAAGCCGGATCACCAACAATCCGGCTTATATTTTTATTTATCGTCTGTATAAGAGTATCCATAGTGGCTATAGCCATAACCATAATAACTACTGGCTTTTTTCACTACACCATTTAAGATACAACCTTTTACCATGACACCACTTTGTTCAAAACGTTTGAAGCCAACTTCAATTTCCTTAGTTGTGTTCTGCTCAAATCTAGCAATCAGTAATGTCGTTCCAGCATAATGGCCAATAATAGCAGCGTCTGTTACAGCCAATATCGGTGGTGTATCAAGTATAACAATATCATAATTCTGACTTGCCCAAGTAATCAGTTCACCCAATCGGCGATGCATCAATAACTCAGCTGGATTAGGTGGAACTATTCCTCGAGATATATAATCAAAGCCCGCTATCGGAACAGATTTTATTGCTTTTTTTATCTCAGCCTTTCCTGACAGAATATCAGAAATACCATTCTCGTTATTTAACTTAAATAATTTATGTGTATAACCTTTTCGCATATCCATATCAATAAACAGGACTCTCTGCCCCGTCTGAGATATTATCGCCGCAAGGTTGGAACTTACAAAGGTTTTCCCGGCATTTGGGCTTGCTCCGGAAATCATCAGAACATTGTTCCGCGCCTCCATCATCGCAAAATGAAGACTAGTACGTAAGCCACGGATAGCCTCAATCGCTAAATCCGCTGGATTTTCCACAGCCAGGAAACTTTCGTATTCATACTCTGCTTTTTTCTTCAGTCTCATAGTCTGAATACTTTTTTTTGCAAATGTTTCCGAAACGGGGATGCTGGCATAAACATTTATACCTAGCTCTTCTAATTGTTCTGGGCTTTCAATTCCTCGACGCAAGAATACTCGTAACAATACTAGTCCAATTGATATCATTCCCCCTAAAATAATACCAACTAATAAAATTATTACCTTTTTAGGTTTTACTGGCTTAGGTTGGGCTACAGCATTATCGATAATTCTAACATTACCAATAGCGCTAGATTTAGCTATATTTAACTCCTGCTGACGGTTCAAAAGTTGCATATACACCGCTTGTCCTGAATCAACATCTCGGCTTAATTGTAATATATCTTGCTGCGTCTTAGGCATCGCTGAAATACGATGATTCAGTTTCGTCTTTTCATCCTGTAAAGTCTTACGCTTCTCCATTAGCGCCTTATAGGTAGGATGCTCTTTAGTGTATAGCTGTGAAATCTCAGATTCTCTAAATGTCAGTTCATTCAATTGATTATCAACATTTACTATCTGTTCAAGAACAGATTTTGCTTCTAAAGAGAGATCTACAGAATCTTTCTGTCGACGATATTGGTTTAACTTATCTTCAGCAGAATCTAATTCATTACGCACTTTAGGTAGCTGTTCGCTTAAAAACTCTAGGCTTTTTGCATCCTGAGCAGCTTGACGAGCTACATTTTGTGCCAAATAATTATTACTGATACTATTGAGAATTTTCTCCAACAACAGTGGGTCAGGACCTGTTAATGATAGGCTTAATATCCCTGTATCTTTACCCTGATCGACAACTGAGAACTTATCTTGCAGATCCGTAATAGCTTTCAATTTGCTCACATAAGATATGATAAATACAGAACCGGGTTCTGCATCGATATTATCTATCTTCAGAGAGATACCGTTGCGATCCAGCAAAGTGCCTGACTCACCCATAATATTTTTATCGTTGAAAGTCACACTAAAGTGGGTTTTATCTTTAACAGTTAATTCCAATTTGGGAATATCACCCTCACTTTCCGAAGGTAAATAAAGTCTGCTTACTGTCAAGGAACCATGGTCTTTACCGGTTAGACGTGCCCACCCTTTTCCAATTAAAGGAAAATAATGTTGTTCGACCCGAGCTTGCAAATTCAAATCATCAACCGTTTTGCCCAAAATCATCCGCGACTGCAACAACGCAATTTCCGGGGCTGACTGCGGTTGGCTATCAGGTAACATCTGACTTAGGCTACTCAGGATAGCATTGCCTTGCTTTTGCTCTACCTGCAATAGCGCGTCAGCCTGATAGATAGGAGTGGCAAAAAGTGCATATAGAAGTGCAACCAACGTAAATAATGCAGTAACTGATACAATCAGCTTCCTATGGTCGATAAGCTCACCAACAAGACGTCCAAGATCAATTTCATCCGCCTCTTTGTCGACGGGTCTGTTTTTCACTGATGACATGCAATGATTCCTGATAATTATGCGCCCAACTTCTCGGCCCAACGTAAGCCAGCCTGCTCGATCAACTGATATACCGAAGCAAACGCTTCATCGCTTTTACGATAGGGATCGGGGATTTCCTTTTGGTTAATCCATTGGCCAAACAGCATTGTTTTCCCTCTAGCTTCGGGAGCAATGCGACCGATTTGTTCTAGATGAGATTTTTCCATTACCAAAATCAGATCATAATGTCGGCCAAGTGATGAGGTAAATTGCCGTCCTTTATGCCCAACTAATGAAATACCATGTTTCTCCGCAATTCTTATTGCGCTATCATCAGCACTATGATCAACTAAAGCACCAGTACCCGCTGAATCAATTTTTTTATTTGGTAATGCTTGCCTTAAAATACGCTCACCTATAGGCGAACGGCAAATATTTCCCGTGCAAACAACAAGAATAGAATCAAACATTATTTCATATCCTTGATGAATTTCACTGTTTCAGTCATATCGTGAACCCCGCTAATAGTCGGAACTAACTGCGAAATGACACGATTCCAACGGACCAGAGGTGCCGTAGTAACATAGACAATATCATAGGGTTGTAGCTGAAATTCTGTACCTAACACCATTGCGGATGCATCTTGCGCATTCAATTGATAGATATTAGCTATCTTACCCTGTTTATCTCCCTGCAATTGGCGAATTACAAATACACCTGTAGCATCGCTAAAGGCTTGTGACATTCCTTCCGCATTGCCTAGTGCTTCAGCCAACGTCATACCGCTGCGATCCATCTTCATGGTACTCTGTTTACCCACTTCACCCATGACAAATACTTTCAGATCGTCATTACGTGGCACAAATAAAATATCGCCAGGATAAAGCATATAGTTCTGAGTTAGGTCACCTTTCTGCATCAACGCATATAAAGAGATTTTAGTATCTTTACCATTATGCGTAAGTACAACGTTACGCCAATCTGCATCGGCTTCTAAACCTCCAGCTGCGTTTATGGCGTCCATAACGGTTAGCGGTATATTCGTAATTGGCTGCTGGCCTGACTTAGCAACTTCACCTGTGACATAAGCTTTCTGCGATCGAAACGCAGCAATACTGACATCAACCTGCGGACTTTCAATATACGTAGTGAGACGATTGGCAATCTCTTGTCTCACTTGCGTTAATGTCTTACCCGCGACCTGAACCTTACCGATATACGGATAGAAAATAGTCCCGTCAGAGTTTACCCAGTTTCCCGTGTCACTTGCGCTACGATACTGACCTGCCGGGGTAGTGAGCTCAGGGTGATCCCAAACAGTAACCATCAGCACATCGCCAACGCCAATGCGATACTCATAGCTTTTTAACAGGCTATCCAATTGGGGATTTGAACGAGCAATGACGGGTTCGGGGCGGAGTTTATCTATCAGACCGGGCGTCATAGGATAAACATTCACTAGTTTATCTAGATCGTAATCGCTATCCGGTAGCTCAACCACATTCTTACGAAGGCTATTCAATCCCTGACCTGGCATGATTGTACAAGCAGATAAAACCCCTATTGCTAGTGCCAATGCCGAAAATCTAACAATTTTTTTCTTCATAATGTCACATCATCAGTAAACTAAAAGTGTCTAATTCCCAAACTACCGCGCATTTTTTAGCTCTTCACAGGCAGCTGAAACCAGTGTTCATATACTAGCCTGCTGACATCCTAAATTTGCTGTAGCTGAGCTATAAATTAAATGGTATTTCGATCCCGGCACTGGCACCAACATCGTCGGTGTCGCTGTTATCAGCATCGGTGTACCAGAGGGAAGTATTTAAACGCACTGATTTATATACATCCCCGCTCCAGCCCAACTGCACTCCTTTCAGAGTATCCGCTTGCGGGAAGGCTTTATTAATCGACTGGCTTTTGGGATTGACCTTGGCATAGGCCAGACGTGCGCTCCAACGCTGGTTATCTTCTGTCACCAATTCAACCTTACCGGCATACAATTGGCCATCACCGCCCATGGCGTCACCCAGAGGATAACCCTGCTGATAGTAACCATCCTTGTAAATATGGTGGGTATAGCTGTAATTGGTCCCATTCATATTTGTACGCGTATCATGCGCTTCTACATACCAGTTGACGGCATCTTTGCCCCAACCGTGGTGTCCCTCAACTCCACCAAGGTACATATTTGCCGATGGAAGATAGCCGGCCTCATCTTCACCAATCATCTGCCCATAGAAACTAATCGGCCAACCAAGCGTAGGCTCTAGCTTAAATTTGAAATCAAAACCGGCTAGCTGGTTCCCCGGTTCATTCGCTGTACCGGTGTTATCTTTACCCGTAAAACCATCCCAGAAGCTGCTAAACGACTCCGGTCTCCCCTCCCCACCCCACTGCATAATGCGCGATGCGCCCAGTTCAAGGGACTGGAAAGGAGAAAACGTCAGACGCCCGCCGATAATTTTGGTATGCGGAACGGCGGTATATTGATTCATCTGACTGGCGGAAATCTGATACTGCCACGGGCCAATCCAGCGCAGCCACCAGGTTTCCGGTGCGGCCTGTTCAGCACGCTGCATTAAAACGCCGGTCATTGGCCGCATCGCATCACCGCGGATCAGGCTGCCTTCATAACCCGGCCCCCACCACTGCGGCATCTGACCAAATGAGAGCCACTGGTTCCAGAACTTAACCGCACCATAGGCGCCGTTAGCATTAAAACGTGAACCGTTGCTGATGCGCTCATCACCTTCAACGTTACCCTGCAGGTGCACATCCCACCATTCGCCGCTGTTATTAAAGGCTAATGATAAAGAGCTATCCGCAGGCTGATTCTGACCAAAACCCTGCGGCGTTCCGGGCTTATCCGTTGAGGTGTAGCCGCTCACCCGAAAATCCGCTTTTAAAGAGTCGAGGCGCTGGTTGATTCGCGCCAGAACAACCTGTTCGGAAGAGTAAGAGGGTTTTGCCTTCTTAAGGGCCCGGTTAATCTCTTCCTGGCTCAGCGGCCAGGTCGACAGGCTGAGATGAATAACGCCACGATCGGAGAGCCACGCCAGATCGTTGCGCAGTTCGTTGTCATTCATCACTAACCCGGAGGCATAGGCAAGTGAGCTGGCAGAAGTAAGCAGCCCTAATGCGAGTGCGATTCGCGCAATTTTTATCATTGTACAAGATCCATTTAAAGCCCCGTTTCCGCAAGCTGGTGCGACAAGGGGAACACTGGTAGATGCAGCGCCCTCTGACGCCAACCTTTGCTATGTTTGGTCTACAGGTTTTGGCCCAAGAAAACGAAAGCATGCCGATCGGAACGCCGTGCTAAAGCTCGTTTTCTACTCGCAGGCTACCTGCAGTACACAATGTATGCGAAATTGTTATTGAAGGCTATTCCATCGCACCTCATACCCGCAGTTTATCTGCCCGCTTCAAGATGAATACGTCCTGATTTGATGACAACTCGCTAGTATATACAGGTCGCGAAGAGAATCACCTGCATGGAGTCCACTTTAGGAATTTCTGTCGCATAAAATGAGATGTGATATAGAGAAAAGGCCTGGTCGCAGGTACGCTACCGCCCTTGGCTTAACAGCTACCAATGCACTGTACTTCTTTCCCTGTAAATTCGATCGTAGATTCCGATAAATCGGCGGTTAATCCATCAAAGCAAACAATTTCGCGGCCATAAGTTTACGAGATTCTACCCTCAATTGGGAGCGTAATCTCACATTATCAGTTACGTTGCCAGCGCTACGAACCAATTGCCGATAACGCTATTGTTTTCTGCTCTTCACGTAAAAACGGAACCAGTACAAAGCAACTGAATAATCTCAACTTTATGATTTTACTGCTTTTTTCACCACAAAAAGAGTGTTGACTTAGTTTCAAGTTAATTATAGTTAGTCAACTACAAAAATTGATAGTAAAAAGAAGTATGCCACGCTGTTGTTATCATTAATAAATTCGATATTTAGCCAGAAAACTTATTTAGGAAACATCCTGGCTGATTATCATTGCGCTAATTATTGCGCAGAATGACCAATCACAAATTTATTTCATGGATATGAAATATCGCCGCTACTGCCACTTTCATCATAAATTTCATATTGCATACAATGTGAACACGACATGATTCTTTCTGAATCCTTCATCTTTTCCACGTTTGTCTGAATCAGTAAAATCGCTTATGCAGATCGGCCCGGGTAAAAGGTTTTTCCAGTGGGCCAATCTTCACCGCAATCTCACTCAGCAGAGATTGCGTCGGCGCCTTCGCCCCCGTATTCAGCAGAAGCGCCGGGATAACCACCATGCTCGCCAGACTTCCAAAGGATAACTGTGCTGTATGAGTGGCGCGAACGCGTGACTGTTGCAGCAGAAAAATTGCGCTGCCTGCGGCTCCCAGCAGTAAGCCGGCAATGACTTCAGAAGTTGAATGTGCGTGGACCATCAGTCGGGAGTAGCCAACCAGTCCGGCCAGAGCATAACCCACTATGACAGCAGTAAAACGAAGAGCTGGTGTAGCACGCGCGCACAGCAGCCATAAGAGGATTGGCCAGAAAGCTGAAGATAATGCGGTGTGCCCGCTAAAGCCAGTGAAGTCCAGCTCGCGAATCCCAATACCCCAACCCATAAATGCCAGTTTTGATGCGCAGACAATTGCGCCGGTTATGCCGAACAGCAGCGCCCAGTGCCAGGCCAGCTGCTTTGAATCTTTTCGCAGAAAAAGCACGATAAACAATACTGCCGCACTGGGTAACAGTACGGTGCTATCGCCAAAAAAAGTGACAACCTGCCAGTTCATTTATCTTTCATCCTTTGACGATCTCTCCAGTTCGCAACGCCTTTCCCGCGACATTTGTGTGGGCGTATGCAATCGTTAAGTTCACATTAATATGCACACGCTACCGTTGTTTAATGCGCAAACATGATCTCAGTCAAGTTTTATTTTCATGTTACACCTTGACTAAGGGCTGCTTACTTAAGAAAAATCTTAGTAAGTAATTATCAGCAAAGATTAAATTTTGCTTGTCTGACCATTTCATCATGCTACGTCTTATTCGACTACCAGAAGTCTCCGAACATTTGCTGCGTTCAAAAGCGATACACTATAACAATAAAACCAGCTAACTCATTGTATTTATAGGGCTATTAACCAGTTCTACGCGCAGTATCTGATATTGTGAATCTGACGTTGTGAACGGCCACGAATCCTCTTTTCGTCATCAGATAATTCGGACCGTTCACTCTCACGCGCTAATAAGCACTGACGCGAAAACTACGCCAGCAGCTTCTTAATACTCTCGCGGAATTTTGCCCCTTCTTTATGGTTACGCAGCCCGTAGCTGACAAAAGCCTGCATATAGCCCATTTTTTTGCCGCAGTCATAGCTGTCGCCAGTCATTAACATCGCATCAACCGACTGTTTTTTCGCCAGCTCGGCGATCGCATCGGTTAACTGAATACGTCCCCAGGCGCCCGGCTCGGTACGCTCCAGTTCAGCCCAGACATCGGCAGAGAGGACATAGCGCCCTACCGCCATCAGGTCGGAATCCAGGGTTTGCGGTTCATCAGGTTTTTCGATGAACTCAACGATACGGGCAACCTGCCCCGCCGATTCCAGAGCGTCCTTAGTCTGGATAACGGAATACTCGGAGAGATCGCCTTCCATCCGTTTGGCCAGTACCTGGCTACGACCCGTTTCATTGAAACGCGCCACCATCGCGGCAAGGTTATAGCGCAGAGGGTCGGCGCTGGCGTCGTCCAGAATGATATCCGGGAGCACCACCACAAACGGGTTATCGCCAATCAGCGGGCGCGCGCACAGAATGGAGTGACCTAAGCCCAGCTGCTGGCCCTGACGCACGTTCATGATCGTTACGCCAGGAGGACAGATAGCCTGCACCTCCGCCAGAAGCTGACGTTTTACGCGTTGTTCAAGCAAGGCTTCCAGTTCGTAGGAGGTGTCGAAATGGTTTTCTACGGCATTCTTGGATGAATGCGTCACCAGCACGATTTCCTTGATACCCGCAGCTACAATTTCATCAACAATGTACTGCACCATTGGCTTGTCGACGATCGGCAACATCTCTTTCGGAATGGCCTTGGTGGCGGGCAACATATGCATCCCTAATCCTGCTACCGGTATAACTGCTTTCAAACTCACCATTTTCATATCCACCCGTATGGTTATAAACCTTTTGATCCTGTCAGTTTGTATGTATCACTGGCATTTATCAGTGATGATACACGCTTGATACCTGCCATTCTGTCCGTCAAATTCTGAAATTACACGCTGAATTTAAGAATACACGCAAAGTCTACATACCAATAGACAGTTTTAAGAAAATTCTTATACGCATAGTTTCTAAAGAATTTCCATTTAATTACAATGAGTTACTCACCAACAGCACCTTATTTTATTCATAAGGTAGCGTAATGACGCTCATCGCTTCTCCATCATTTCTCTTTTAATACCTTGTAATCTTTCATCATGAATTGACACAGAACAAGTGACTGCAAAAAAATAAAAATCCAGCCCAAATAATCAATTATATTGATAATAAAATTATTTAACGTACAAAAGCGCCTGAATTGCAGCCAATTACCCGTCACGTCTGACTTCACGGTCAGCAATGATATTGCTGAAAAAAACGACGGGCAGCCCGCTGACTTAAACCCTCTTCGCTGCTGTTTTTACCGCTTGCCATCACATATAACGCTCATTACATCGTCCTGCAAAAATTGATCTACGGCAAGCCACGACATTAAGTAGTATAAAAATCCAAATTCAAGAAAATCGTTGATATATACATCAAATCTATTGATTGACTCTCGCGTTATCTAAGTAACGTATCCGCCTTCTGCTGCAGAGCAGCATGGTCCTTCACCGCTCGGGTGACATCTGGCTTAAAATCGTACGCACCGTCTCCGCCCGTATCGCTGAAATTTCGCGCGTTAATTAATAAGTCCCATCCCATAAGCGCACTGTGGAAAGGTTATATCCTGCACAACTGACTCTTTTATTTGCTGGTTTATTGGGAGGCGGGTTCAGGGCTGAGCTAATTAACAGCAGAAAATATTGCATTTTATCTATAGCTTATCCATGATCGATTCATGGCACTCTTAGGTTGTAAAGGTTTTAACTGAATATGGAATGGATTGCCGACCCCTCTATCTGGGCCGGGCTCATTACGCTTGTCGTTATTGAACTGGTACTCGGTATTGATAATCTGGTCTTTATCGCCATTCTCGCGGAAAAACTTCCTCCCGCGCAGCGAGACCGGGCCCGCGTCACCGGTCTGCTACTCGCAATGGTGATGCGCCTGCTGCTGCTGGCTTCGATCTCCTGGCTGGTCACGCTAACCAAACCGCTCATGACCTGGCACGATCTGAGCTTTAGCGCCCGCGATCTGATTATGCTGTTTGGCGGATTATTCCTCCTCTTCAAAGCCACCGTTGAACTTAACGAACGGCTGGAAGGGAAAGATAGCGATAACCCGACCCAGCGCAAAGGCGCCAGGTTCTGGGGGGTGGTAGCGCAAATCGTAGTGCTTGATGCCATCTTCTCTCTCGACTCGGTGATAACCGCGGTCGGCATGGTTGACCACCTGGCGGTCATGATGGCTGCGGTGATTATTGCCATTAGCCTGATGCTGATGGCCAGTAAAGCCCTCACCCGCTTTGTTAACAGCCATCCGACCATCGTTATTCTCTGTCTGAGCTTCCTGCTGATGATCGGCTTTAGCCTGATTGCCGAAGGCTTTGGTTTCCCTATTCCTAAAGGCTACCTGTACGCGGCTATCGGCTTCTCGGTCATGATTGAATCCTTCAACCAGCTGGCGATTTTTAACCGCCATCGCTTTCTCTCGGCCAACCTGACGCTACGCCAGCGAACTACCGAAGCGGTGATGAATCTGTTGAGCGGGCGCAAAGACAGTAGCGAGCTGGATAGCGAGACCGCCTCGCTGGTTGCCGATCGCGACGATAACCCACTCTTCAATCCGCAGGAACGGCGGATGATTGAGCGGGTACTGAATCTCAATCAGCGTACCGTCAGCAGCATCATGACCTCGCGTCATGACATTGAACATATTGATCTCAGCGCGCCGGAAGAGGAGATTCGCGCCTTACTCGACAAAAATCAGCATACCCGCGTCGTGGTTACCGGCGGCGATGATGACGAGGATATGCTTGGCGTCGTGCACGTGATCGATCTTCTGCAGCAATCATTACGTCATGAACCGCTCAATCTGCAGGTTCTGATTCGTCAGCCGCTGGTGTTCCCGGAAACGCTGCCGCTGCTTCCTGCGCTGGAGCAGTTCCGCAGAGCCAGAACCCACTTCGCCTTTGTGGTCGATGAATTTGGCTCCGTAGAGGGGATTGTGACGCTCAGCGACGTCATGGAGACCATCGCCGGAAATCTGCCTAATGAAGCAGAAGAGATCGATGCCCGTCACGATATTCACAAAAACGGCGACGGGAGCTGGACGGTCAACGGGCATATGCCGCTGGAAGACCTGGTCCAGTCCGTTCCTCTGCCGCTGGATGAGAAACGTGAATACCATACGGTTGCCGGTCTGCTGATGGAGTACCTGCAGCATGTGCCGCAGGAAGGTGAAGAAGTGAAACTTGACGGCTACGTGCTGCGCACGCTGCAGGTGGACAGCCATCGGGTACAAAAAGTACTGATAGTGCCGCCGGCGCAGGATGAAGATGAACTGGACTATGAAGTGTGATGCTCTCTTCGATGAAGCATCAAAAGCCGGACGCAGGCGGGTTAATCGATTTTTAAGGGTCTGCTAATCTTTCTGCCGGGTAGTGGCTATCGCCTTACCCGGCCGTCAAAACCTAAACGCTCAACACATCCCTCGTTAGCCGTAGGCCCACGCAGGCGAAGCGCCGCCGGCAATTCCAGAGGAATGCGCATTGCCGGCAATCTTAGCACGATGCGCTTCTTCTGCTTTTCCTGGCTAACTTACAGTTTGTCGAGCAGCTTCTTCACATCCTTGCCGTCCTGGGTGTTTTTATTGCGTTCAGCCCATTCGCTGAGCCGTTTCCTGGCTTCATCCTGCAGCTGCTTGCGGAGTATCTGGTCAACCTGCAGGCTGTAGCTCAGCGTCTGCCAGTTACCATAAATTCGCAAAGGGATCGCCGTCTGCTTGAGCCTGTCGATGAGTTTGCTTTCGCCCTTCCAGCCGCCCAGTACCCGCACGTTGAAGAGCATATCACAATCTTCTTTCAGCAGGTTGAGCTCACCCTGACCGGTCAGCGCCATCATGTCAGATTGGCCCTGCATATGCGTCAAGGTGACCAGCCCATTATTTAGCGCAAACTCGGTGCTGACAGAGTCCAGACGGGTCGCATTGTCGTAATTTTCCTGCGCCTGAACGTTGGTGCTGCGCTCGACGGCCTGCTGTACCAGCTGCTGGAAGTTGAGCCCTTCAGTGCGCGTATCAGTGAGCTGCGTTACCGCCTGCCCCTGCCAGCTGCGGCGGAACTCGTCGGCATCGATCTTACCGCCGGAGAACTCGCCGGTCAGCGAGAGCTTACCGGTGAGGTTTATCGAATAATTAAACGCTTTCAGAATCGAGCCGATCTCGACGTTGTCGAGTTGCGGCTGGAAAGAGGCATGCGGCGTTGCGCCCCGCGCGTCGAGCGAGCCGGGGAGCGAGAGTCGTCCACCGTCCAGGCTCCCCTGCATCTGATGAATCGTCAGCAGCCCCTGCTGGTTGCTGATTTCACTTTTCACCTGGGTAAAGTGCATTCCCCGCCACTGCAGCTGGTCAGCCGTCAGGTTCAGCCGGGCGTTAAAACCGCGCAGGGCGTTGTAATCCTGCTGAATATCGTTATCCGCAATAACCGGGCGTAGCTGCCTGTTCTGGCTTTGTCCCTGCTGGTTAACGCTATTATCGCCAGAGGCGGAGGCATGAGAAAGCAGGCTATCGAGGTTGAGCGTGCCCGCCTGAAGGTTCAGCGTCCAGTCAGGCTGGTCGCCCAGCACGACGCTGCCGTTGCCGGCAATGGTGCTGCCGTTAGCCGTTAAGTTCAGCCCATCGAAGCTGAGCTTTTTCGCATCCTCGACCCAGCTGGCCTGCATGCTGGCCTGGCCGCTAATCCCTTCTGGGGGAAGCTCCGCGCCGCGAAGCTGCCAGTTGAGTTGTGAAATATCCGCCTTCAGAGAATGAGGATAATCACCGCCCTGCACCTGGGCGGAGAAAGAAAGCGCCAGATCGCGCTGATCGCGGTTCACCCGGCCAGAGAAATCGACCGTGGCGCGATGGCTGCTGTCCTGCTCCATCTGCAAACGGATATCGCGCACCGTAACCTGCTCGCCATCTTCATGCTGAAAAAAGAGCACGCTATCGGCAATCTGTAGCTTCTGGACATCATACGACCAGCCGCGATCCTCCGGCACCTGAGGCAGCGTATTGTCGTGCGGGACGACCGGAGCCCCCTTGCTACGCACGGCTTCGGTTTTGGAGGTCAGCTGGATCACCGCGCCCTTCAACATCACCTGCTTGACCTGCAGCTGATGGGAGATCAGCGGCAGCAGCCCGACGTCAAGGCGCATATTATCCGCGCGAATAACGGGTTCTTCAGCACCCGGCGCGGTCAGGGTCATGCGGCCCGAGAGAATGCTGAGCTGCGGCCAGACGTGCCAGCGCAGCGGCCCATTGAGCTCGAGCTGATAGCCGCTACGATCCGCCACCTCTTTAACCATATAGGCGCGAAAATCGTTGGGGTTGACCAGCAATACCAGCGCGGTAAGACCGGCGACAACTACCGCCAGTAAGATCATCAGCGTGGTCAGAATTCGTCTCATGGCATCCTCAGCAAACCGCTAAAATTATCAATCCTTGTCGATTCGACTCGCTACCGCGCCCTGCTGGTCGCGATATTTCGCATCTTCGCGGCGATTATAAGGCCGCATCGCCGGCCCGGATAACGGCTCAAAACTTAACGCCCCGATCAGCATCCCCGGACGCAGCGCCAGCGGCAGCTTACCCGAATTATAGAATTCCAGTACGATGCAGCCGGACCAGCCCGGATCGATGCGGTGCGC
>OATC01000097.1_pt1 | contig 41134 bp, 42 predicted proteins | sample 1475871 | NCBI WGS metagenome assembly OATC01 (sample SAMEA2579940, study PRJEB22360) | human gut metagenome | biome: human gut; feature: human-associated habitat; material: faeces | place: Denmark | collected 2008/2010
TGAAAACCTATATTATCAACGACTCAGAAGTGTCTAGGTTATCCGTGGCGATTCAGATCGCCGTCCCAACTCACGATTTAGCTTCTCAAACACAATCAGATCTTCAGAAACTCGGCATTCCTGCATATCACAACCAGGTAGATAATGGCGAGAGCGCAACACGATCACTAATAAACGCGCTGGATGATGATTTTGGGCGAAACATTGTTATTGTGACTCACGAATGCCTACTACATTTTTGTCTATATGCATACCGTGATGAAAGGACGCAGAAGAAATTACGTCTATTTGATATCTATATTGATGAGATTCCCTCGGCCTGGTACGGGGCTGAGATAGACTACAAGAATGAGGAATATAAAAAATCAAACTTTCCATTTTTAGAGTGGATAGAGGAACAGAACGGTTTATATTTTGTTCGTGAGCAGGACAGAGAAAAGTTTCTTGCATATTACGAGAGTGAACACGCTAATAGCAAGCTTTTGAAACAAGCTCTGTTCTCTCTGCTAACAGGTCAGGGGATGCTCCTGGAGCAGGACAAATATTTTTTCTCATTTACTGCTAACCCAATCCTGTATAGCGCCCTGTGGGCTAAATCATTCACTGTGTTAGGCGCTAACGTTGGGATTAGTGAGTTTGCCTACGCTGCTAAAGCTATTCTGAATGCAGATATTTCGGTAGCTGATGATGACTTGCAGCCTGATCTGGTGCGTCGTGTCCACACGGACACAAAACGAATTGAAATGCTCCCTGTGTTTAGTCAGAAATGCACCAAAAAACTACTGAGTGAACATTACAGCGATATTCTGAACGGGACACGCAGAGCGCTGAGAGACGGTTTTATTTACACCAGCAACAAAGATGAGCAGCACAGCAACGGTTTTTACTACGCCTCACATGCTGATGACGTGTTAGAGAGTGGTGAGCGTGTTTCGATGGCCTCCTATGGTTTGAACCATTACCAGCACCTGCATAAGGCTGCGTTTCTGGGATGTGCAAACCTCGATGGGACAACCATTGGACACTGGCGCAGGTATTGTGATCTAAACGGCTGGGATTGGGCAGAACTCGAAGAGAAACGGCAAGCAGCACTGAACTATGAAAAGGTTTATCAGTTTGTTTCCCGCTGTTCTGTCCGTGTCAGAGGGAACAACAATAAACAGATTTATATTGTTCCTGATGTCGGTTGTGCGGAATACCTCAAACAACACTATTTTCCGGATGCATTGATCAAACCAGAAATGATAACAACAGAGAAGAAAAAAAGAGATACGAGCAAAGGTGACACCACGTTGGAAATCGTTAAAAACTATCTTGAACAGGGACTAAAACCAAAACAAATTGCACAACTAACAGGATTAGAAGCGCGTTACATTAGCAATTTAAAACTAAAATTTAAAAAAGCAGCATAAAACAAATCAACTCCCCAACACTCTGGGGAGGTAAATAATAAAACTGGAGGACTATTGGCATTAGCGAGAAATGTGGTATTTGAAGAATCAACAGAAATCGGATTTAACAGCAGAACAAAAAAAGTAAAAATCCCTAAGAAGTTAAAACCTCTAAAAATAATCAAACTCTACGAAGAATCTGCACCACTGACACCAGACGAACAATCAATAATTAACTCTATGAATGGTGTTAAATGGAAGCCACGCCAACGTTATGCCGGATTCAAGTTCAATCGTGAACCGCTCAAATTTGAGTACCTATTTGATAACATCAATGAGTATGAGGGCTGGTTAGAATTCAATCGTCTTGAGAATGAAAACTTTAATGGGAATGATCTTGGATTAGATTTTGATGCCAACGGCATCTCTGATTAATTATTATAAAAATAACAGGAAGGCAAAATGATTGATTTTGAACAGCACAAGAATATTGTAGAAGAGTTTGTAGAACAGCATTACCCGCTCGCGCATAGCCTGATGATTGATAGTTATATTGACCCAGCAGCATATTATTCAAACTACCAATTTTTGCTGGAGTCAATGAATAATCTCCCTGAGCATCCAGATTATTTTCTTGAATGGTTGGTAGAATATGACGCAGCTTTGTATATTAACCTGATGGAGTTAGTTGTCATCACCAGAACTATTGATAACGTGTTTGCGCAAGTTTCGTCTGGAGGGGTGGAATAATGTTTAAACGGAAGAAACCCTCGGAGTATCCAACAATCACCTCTGGAAGATATCATACACAGGACGGGAATATTTATATCAAACGTGATGATGGTATCTGGAAGCAAAATGTTAACTACCTCGCTGCTATTCCTAATCAGTACGGATGCACCACCTACGAGGAACAATTTGAGAAGATTATAGGTCACATCGAAAACGGTAAATTACGTGGTACATACGCCTCTACGCTGCATTATAAAATGATAGATGGTAAACTCTATGGATTTAATGAGAAAACGTCTTAGAATGCCACTTTTATACCACTTTATATATCTTGTGGTTACTGAAAAATATTAAAAATATCTCTAAATAGAGACTCTAATAATTGACAAAATAATGTTTTAATGGTATTATAAATACGTAGGCAATAATCAACGGATGCTATACCTAGGACATTGTTTACAGAGACATAGGCGTTATTGGCATTTCGCTTACTTTCGGGAATCCTCATTATTGCTCCGGGCCTCATTCACCCACCACAATAGATAATGGGGCAATTCTCAATATATATTTTCGTGAGTGTATATTGTGAATTGTTCCTCCAAAAGTTCAATTCGAGTTAATCAATTTTCTCTTCTGTATCAAGGCCACGCTAAATAGTGGCCTTTCTTTTATACTTTGCAAAGTAAAAGGAATTAAGTTTATGGTTACAATTACAAAAGGCGTCCAAACGTTTGACGGGAAAATCCCCGTTACTCTGTTAGTCGACGACGTCGAAACGGCTAACGAGTTAATTAAACTCGCTAAATCTGCAAATGTCCCTGTAGTAGAACAGGAAGATGAATTAAATAAATCTACAATCAATCCGGTGTTCAAACATCTGGATAAGATTGCATTCAAAAATAATAAATAGGAGACCTAAAGATGTCTTTTTTTGAAAAATATGGTGAAACCTTTTCGGGTCGCCGTGGATACGTGCGTGATACCGTTGTAGCTTACGTGAGCGATGGTGTTAAACAAGACGAACTGGTTAAACTGAATGCCGCTATTCCTGCTGATTTGCCTGTTGGTTCTGTCGTAGACTCAACCGGGGCAATTATCACCACTGCTGCCGATGCTGATTACGTCGTCGTCGAATTTGCCAAGGCAGGTTCTACAGCAATTGTTGTTGCTAACCCGTACCACACCATCCTAAAAAAATCAGGTCTGATTACCAACGGTGTTGATGTAAATAGCGTTGTTGAACAACTCCAGGCTCTGCATCATTCGTTTGCAGATTTCGCCACTGTTGCATTGCGCACAACCTGATTAATCAATCCCATAACTATTATAATAAAGAGGATTTTTAAATATGCCTTTTGATACTCGCAACAACGCATTCGAATATGCATCACCATTTGAATATTCCAACGAACCTAACCTGATTATTACCAACTTGGGATTGTTCGAGGAAGAGAATCATACTAAAAACTCAATTCTTCTGGATAAAATCTTTGTTCAATCGAACGAGACAGCACCTGAGAAAATGCCGTATGCTCAGAGTGACTGGAACAGCGCCCAGCGCTCCGACTATACCAGTATTCTTTACGATATGGTGTATACCAACAGTCTGAATACTGTTTCAAGCCGTGATATCGAATTGCTACGTGCTCCAGGTACAGACCATGAAGAAAACATTGCTATGGTTCTGGCTGAATACTCACAACGTCAGTATTCACAGATTTCTAACACTGTTGAACAGTATCTTATTGATGCTCTGTTTGGTCTCAAGGTTGAATCTCAGTATGCAGGACAGGGAAACATTGATTTCCTCGCAGGCAATGCTAAAACGTCTTACGTGATGAATGTTGCTAATACAGCAAACGTTTTTGAACAACTTGACGAGGTTAACCGCATTATTAACGTTAAGTTAGGATCAGGCCTTGCTAAAAAGCGTAAAGGGACTGTTATTCTTGCTGCTGGCAATGCAGCTAAAGCTCTGAAATATCACCACTCTATCAAGGATTATATGGTTTACACTTTGAGCCTTAACGACAGTGATAACTTTGCTACTAAAATTGTTAGTCAGAACCCAGCGTTTAGTTCCTGGAAACTTGATTCAGTAAACGTTATCGATGTGACCGGATATACTGAGATCACAGATTATATTGGTGAAAATGGTTTTGCTGTTGTTCCTATGGTTGACGGTGGATTTAAACTCCATACGGGGATTGGTGTTCGTCATAGTCGTTTAGGTCGTGAGCCTGGTCTCGTGCATCAATATATGACAGATGTTGATCGTATGGGTTGGCCTGCTATCCATACCGAAAGTGCGTTCCTGCCACAGGTTAACATTCCTGATTCAATTGTATTTGGTTCTATCTCCAGCTAATGATATTCACGGCAGCGCTAATACTGCTGCTGTTTGAGTATTGGGTTGGTCAGCAGCAAATACCAGCCCATATCCTATTAATATTTCTCTGGAGATTAAACAAATGGCAAAAATAGAACTAACAGATTCCCAGGGAAATAAGTACTCCCTGGATGTTACAGACGGCGACCTATTCCGCATTTTTAATATCACCAAACTTTCCAGCTTGGTGGGTATAAATAAGTACACGTTAAGTGCAAGGGTATGCCGTCAATATCCCGATGGTGAATATCGAAGTCTCGTTACAGCATTAAACAAATAAAAATAAATTATACTAAGCCTCTGCCCTCAATACCCCCGCTTGCGGGTGAGCAAAGCTCATTCCTGTTTAGGAAGGTTTACGGGTCAGGGGCTTTTTTATTATGGAGTAAATAAACATGAGTGGAAGTAAAATAACAGCCGCGACGTTGGTCAACGTTGTCAAATTCAAAACTGACCAGGCAAGCCTGAAAGCTGTTAGAAATGACATGAAAAAATTACAAAAGGATTTCAGCAAAACTGAGGGCACCATTGCTAAAGCAAAAATGCAGGCTCAGAAACAGGTGTACACTGCACAAATGCAGCAGCAGAGGCAGGTTCAACAACAACAGAAACAGGCAGCTAAACAAGCTGCTGTAGATGCTAAAGCAAAAGCCAACGAACAGAAAAAACTGGCAGCAGCGCAAGCACGCGCTTTGAAAATTCAACAGCAGCAATCTAAGAAGATAGCCACTCAACAAGAAAATGCTGATTTAGCGAGAAAACGTGCTGCTTTTACTCTGGGGCGTCTTCAGAATATGAGCGGAGCCGATCGCTACGCTGCGATCAAACAGGCTAACGCCCTCGTGGATGCATATGCACGGGGAAATACCAGTTTAAAATCGATGAATCAAGCTCTGAGCCAACATATAGCACAGCAAAAGGCCATGGCAAGGAATCAAGCTAAACAGTCAGGACAACCCCCTAAAAGAGGTTCATCTGGTTGGCTGAGTCGCCAGGCGAGCGCATTTATCCCCGGTGAAATCCTCGGGCCAGTAGCAGGCGCCTACGCTGCCCAACAGGCATATCAGATTATGGCGGGGACGCTGGCTGGAGCGATTGAACGGAACCAGGGCAGGAAGATGATTTCATCCATGGGGGGGAACCCATTGGAAGCTGATGCCGCCAGAATGGAAACATTAAAAAGAACCGGTTTTTCAATGAGTTATGAGAAATATAGCGATATCTCCAAAGATACCCAGGACAAGATCGGACAATTAAGTCTTGGACAATGGACCAAAGACAAACAAGGCAAGGCATCATTCAGCGGTGGTGGTGAAATGTCGGATTGGCTGCAAATAATGGTTAACCGTGGGGGGTATTCTCAAGAGGGCGCATTAAAAACACTTCAGAATATAAAGGGACCTGTGGAGTTAGCCGTACTTTTAAAATCCCTTCAGAAGAGCGCGAAACTAACTGAATCAGAATTCACTGCGCTTGCGGAAGTAATAAACGACTTCTCATATTTAGCTAAATCTGTCGATGCTTCTGGTAAAAATGTAATTGATACTATGAACACGATGGTTAACAGTGGTCTGGCGCTTAATAGCCAACAGCAGAAATCCATCGATAACCTCTCTCAGATGTCGATTGTATTCGATAACGCCAGAAATGCATTAGGCGATCAATTTGCGGCATCTTTTAGTAAAGGTTTAGAGGATTTAGGAATTAATACTCAGAATCTTTCCTCTGAAATGGGTTCATTGGTGCCTCTGGTTAAAGATTTGGGGACGGGGACGGCTCAGACTGTTAAAGGTTTTAAAGATTTGCTCGATGTTCTTTCTATTATCACAGAATGGAAAAATAGACTTCTCGGAACTGATAAACCAGAGGAACAGAATATTTTCCAGCAAGGTGCAACATTTGTTGGTGAGTCTTTATTGCCACCGGGCGTCCTCGATATGGCTGGCAAAGTGAAGGCCTGGTTAACGCCAGAGGGAAACTCTGTTGCTGCACAGGCTCAGAGTGGAACGTTAATGAATCAGATGATGCCAGCAACGCCATCTATGCAGTACCAACCAATCATCCCTGACCTCAAGGCTACATTCGATCTAAAAGTCAATCCATCTCCTGAATTTGGAATGATGGTAGAGGCTGTAGCTGATAAGCGCATAGAGTGGGCTTTTGATGATCAGAATTTCCAGATTAACCAAAGTATTTTAGGTCAATAAATAAAAGGGGCTTAATGCCCCTTTTCTATTTCTGGATATGACACAAGCTCTATTATTTGTTTTAATTCCTTCATTAATGGCCCTGCGCTATACGTCTTAAATGCCTCTGTTTTAGCTTTCTTCTCAATTTGGCCTGTAATTGTCCCGATCCTTGTTTCCTCTACCCCGTTCCTGTCCAGACACGTTATAAAATGTCCTCTAAGGCTGTGATAACATTGACGATTTGTAGCCTCTGGGATCATCTTGTCTCTCAGTCTAGTGAATGCTTGGGAGTAAAACGGCCCCTTTTTACCGTCCGCACGTTGAATTCTGTTAGCCGTTGGCAGGAGATACTCACCAGATTTTAAAGAGAGCCACCTATCAACGATGGGAAGCACTTTAGAATGTATAGGAACGCACCGTATGCCAGCCTTCGTCTTTGACTTTGTTACGCTGAACACTCTGATCCCGTCTATCTCTACAATATCGTCCCGCTTGAGGGATGCTATTTCGTCCAGTCTCATTCCACTGTATAGCCCAATCAGGATCACGCCTTGTAATTCCTCCTTTGCATTCTCTACAAGCGTTACAAGCTGCCTTGTGGTGAACGGTTCGTAGCTCTCAATAGTTCTGCGAGCCTCCAGATTATGACCATGGAAAGGGTTTCCCTCAGGGATGGCGTCATAGGTTCTCAGTGCAAACTCATAGAGGCTCCCTAAACACGTTAACCAGTTCTGTAACGTCTGACCTGCAACCTGTTCCTGTTGTGACCGGATAAACTGTGTCACTAGTCGCCGCCCAATCATATCGATCTTGATGTCAGTTTCTTGGATGGTTGCCAGAAAGATCTCTACAGCCCGCGCTGATTTACTCAGAGTGGAATATGATCGCCGGTTCCTATAACTTTCAGCGTACTCATCACGGATAAGGCAGAGGGTAGGGGAAGTGTTTTTGTTGTCTACAGGCTGGCTGAATCTGCCCTCAATCTGCTGATTAGTGCTCACCTCCTGATAAAGCGCTGCAATAGCCCCGGAGATGCGTTTCTCTTCGGTATCTGGCCTTAGCTGTTCTTTCAATTTATTGAATTCAATAAGAAGATGGTTTCTGAATTGTCGAGCTTTAACGACATCCTTTGTCCCTGTGGATTTGCGCCAGGCGCGTTTATGTCCGAAGACGTGGCGCATGTATTTAGGTACGAATATTTGAAACACCCAAAGGCCAGTACTGTTTTGAAATAAATACTGATTGTTGTTGATCGCCATGATATTGATCCTCTAATATCACGCTATCAGGTACATCGGCCTGTACAATATCGAGATGGAGTAAACGAGAGCTTCCCAAGCTCTATACGAGGGTTCGATTCCCTTCGCCCGCTCCAAACTCAAGTTTCCTGAAGTCTACCAAACTCAATTTTCCCTTGATAAATCAGCAGTTATAGCATTCTATTAGTCTATTGAACTCAATTGTACTCCCCCAGGGTCAAGCTCAATGTGGGGGTATGGATGGGGGTATAATTGTACCCCCTGCTGAGAGGTACCCCCCAATGAAGCTGACTGCTCGTCAGGTTGAAACTGCGAAACCCAAAGAGAAGCCCTACAAACTCGCTGATGGTGGAGGTCTTTACCTGCTGGTTAATCCCAACGGCAAAAGATACTGGCGTCTCAAATACCGTTCACTAGGTAAAGAGAAGCTGCTCGCTATTGGCGTTTACCCCGATGTTTCTTTAGCTGAAGCCAGAAGCAAGCGAGAGGATGCTAAAAGGACATTAGCGGCTGGCAACGATCCTTCTCTTGAACGGAAAATTGAGAAACTTAGTCGTCAACAAGACGCTGAAAACTCGTTTGAGGCTCTCACGCGGGAGTGGTATCAGCGTCGCTATGACCGCTGGTCTGTGTCCTATCGTGAAGAGATGATGAGAACCTTTGAGAAAGATGTATTTCCTTATATCGGTCACCGGCCAATCAAAGATATCAAGCCGATGGAGTTGCTTGCAGTTCTTTCAAAGATAGAAGCACGAGGGGCAACAGAGAAAGTCCGCAAGGTTCGTCAGCGTTGTGGAGAGGTCTGGAAGTATGCCGTTGTGACTGGGAGGGCTGAGTACAATCCAGCTCCTGATCTAGCCAGCGCCGTGACTCCTCATGACAAAGAGCATTATGCATTTTTAACCCAGGATGAATTGCCTGAGTTTCTTCAAACTCTGAACACCTATGCCGGTAGTGTGCTTGTTAAGATTGCGATGCAATTGCTTATTTTAACGGGAGTAAGGCCTGGGGAGTTGAGGCAAGCGGAGTGGCAGGAGTTTGATTTTGAGAAAAAGGTTTGGAATGTACCAGCGGAACGCATGAAAATGCGCCGCCCTCATCTGGTCCCATTATCAAGCCAGGCAATTGACCTGCTTAATCAGCTTAAGCCCATGACGGGAGCAGGAGCGTTGTTGTTCCCTGGACGTAATGATCCTAAGAAACCGATGAGTGATATGGCATTGACTGTGTTGGTCAGGCGTATCGGCTATGCCGGGCGCGTTACAGGGCATGGATTCCGCCACACGATGAGTACCATTTTGCATGAGCAGGGATTTGATTCGGCCTGGATCGAGCTACAGCTGGCTCATGTTGATAAGAACTCAATTCGTGGAACGTATAACCACGCTCAATACCTGGAAGGGAGAAGGGAAATGATGCAGTGGTATAGTGATTATTTAAAACTGTTATGAATAATATTTCATACTAATGATTCTTTCTGGGGTTTTTTATTTAATAAAATACAGCCATTTTTAATATTTATATAACCCCATCTCTGATAAATTAGTGATGGGGTTTCATGATTATGATTTTTTGTACTTACGGAGTAATTCAGCTTTTCTTGTCTCGATTTGTCGCATTATTAAGTCTTGTATTTCATTCAACCTCTCTTGAGAGGCCCCTTTCATTTTTATGTTTACAACAGTAATGCATAATTCTGGATTGAGAGAGTTTTTACGCCCGTAATCGCTAAATTCATATGAGACTTTACAATCGCCCTCATATTTCCCATGTGCAATTGTATAACTAGCTAACACTTTAGTTACTTTAACGTATGGGTGAATATGTTTCCATTTTATTGATATGATTTTATCAAGATCCCCTTTAACCCGATATTGCTCAATATCTTTTTCAAGGAAATTGGTTACTAATTGAGGTTGTGTAGAGTAATCTGCATCTTTATCTGGATTGAAATGAACATCATCAATTTTTTTATAGTAAAATTCATACCCAATGTGCTGTTTAGCAAGTTCGCTTAAAAATGATACACGATATTCATTTTCAAAATCGTTAAAGAGTACTTTCCCGCCATGAGGGGAGTCTTTGATGATTTGATCTTTAAGGAGTTTACTTTCAACTAACGACACAATTCGTTCAGATATTTCTTTTGTTTCTGGCGATGTATGATTCAATTTAACATTCATTAATAGTTGAGCACGTTCGCCATCATAATCTTTCTTAATTTCTACAGAACCTCTGAAAAATTTCTCGGTAATATACCAATCATCTAATATATCTTTACGACATAACTCGAACTCCATTATTATAGAATTATTTGATTTACCATCTAATGATGTAAAATCGTTAAAATCAGAAATTTCAATGTTAGTATATTCATTACTTATTAAATCATCAACATCGATACATCCACTAAGTTCTTCTAAAAGTTCAGCGTCATTATCAATCTCAAAATTACGAAAATTAACTTTATCTAATTTTTCTTTTGTTTTAATGCTTTGGAGTAATTCATAGGACTCTTCAGGACTCAAAAAAGAAGTTATTAGATTAGGAACCGTTATGGTCTTTTCTGAAGAAGAGCAGAAAACCCCTCTCTCCCGCAATATGTTATTAATTATTGTGGCTGTACAATTCATTTGTCCAACTAGATTTTTTAATTCGTCGCCAGATGGAATAAAGTCAATTTTATTTCTCATTTTTGATATTCCTGAAGTTAGAATTATAAGATGAGATTTGTACATCTATGCTCTCTATGATGTCATCATCTTCATTTATTTGTGACATTTTAACTTCATCTATTATAGGATCATCGGTGAGCGCGTTATATTGTTTGAAGTATATTTCATAGTGACTTGAAAAGTCAGAGCATAATTTCCTGGCTAAATTGAAAACAAGAATTAGGGACTCTTTACTAAAATCGAAATCGCAAAGTAAAATAAATCTTCGACCATTATCAGATGCAACGGATATAGGGATTATTGGTGATGTGATATATTCTACTGGCATGATTTTTGTGTGTGTTTTTGAAGACGCTATATTTAATGTCGTATTATTGCAAAAAAAATCACAATCTTTATATTTTTTTCTAATGAAGTTTAATGATTCGAATAAGAATTTAGCTCTTGCATTATCAATGACATGAATTGTATTAAATTTTAATGTGCTATCAATTCTGGTATTTGCTATGGTACCTTTAATGTTATCTTTTTCTTCATTCTCATCATTGTTTAAATAAAATAATACACCAATATCTTCTTTTCGAGAACTGCCTTTAAAGTTTTTTGTAATGTTCCTCTTTAGTTGTGATTTATTGTAGCATTCAATTGTGTTGGCAATATCTTTAAAATGATCTCTAAAGGTTGATTTGACACTGGTGTAAGATGATGCAGAATATTTAGCAGAAACAACAACACTAACTAATGTCTGTTTTTGAAGTAGAGAATCATATACGTATAAAGCATCGACACCATGTGTTATTTTTTCATGTGTTGAAACACAGCAATCTACTTTTTTATTATTGCACATGTTTCGCCAACCAAATAGAGTTAGAAAATCATTGACAATATCTTCGCCTACTTCACCAACGTATTTTGAAAATTCACCCATAATAGTCATCACTAAGTTTGAAATAACAATATTTTACAGTAATTGAACAATGAGTGCTATGCACAATTTTCGTGATCTATATCACAATTGATGATTTTTATTCTATGCGATGAGGCACTTACTGACTTGAGAGGCTTATGCGTTAACCTTTTTAAGACTTGGAAAATCACAACAAGTGTATCGAAAATAGGGAATTAAAGATTAACGTTGATGGAACCTTTGAGTTTTTATTAATTCAATTAATTTTTCTTCTTAAATGGTTTTATTGAAATTATGTTCTCATTTTTTATTGGTAATTAGAAAGTATTTCAGTAAATGTAACAAAGGTTGTGGTGTCTATATGAATTTATAAAGGTAAAGATTTGGACCTATCTTTAGTAATGGTCAATTTATTGATTTTCCGATACATCATGGGTGGGGATTTATAAGTTTTGGAAAAGACCCTCGTAAATGTCTGTTGGGAATCGAATCCATACTTATAAAGGATCTCCATAATTGATTCATTAGTATCAATAAGATCTTTTGCTGCAAGTTTAAGTTTCGTATCTCTTATGTACTTCCCAAGGCTAACTTCTTTCACCTGCACAAAAATCCGCTGAAGATGCCATCTGGAGTATCCTGCCCGCGCAGCAACATCCTCTATCTTCAGCGGTTTATGTAAGTTTGAATCAATCCATTGAATTATCTCATCGATGATGTCTTCTGTTCTGAACATAGAACGACGCTCACTATAAGAGGGCTGTGACACATCCTGTTCGGGATGCTAGTGATTTACTTATAGATTTCAGCAACCCCGTGTAGCCTGTTATCCCCCGTTGTCGACAGGATTTTGAATGATGTTGCCCCTTGCTCATCAGCCTTACGAGAAAGAACATCCGATAACTCATCAAGCGTATAGGCATTGCTGGCTGAGACGACACCGATCTTTTCTTTCCCATCTGCATGATTAATTTCTTGAGCAGCAGAAACGGAATTCACAGAAATAAACCCCATAATCAATGTAGTAATAAGCAGTGCTTTCATATCTAATACCTCTTTTAAAATCTATGTTTGAAACTGGATTCGTATCAGGGGAACTCTCCCCCTCTGTACATTCAAATATACAGACCTAAGCTGTCATGAAACTGACCGCTATATGACAAAATTGTCAGGGTTGTAGATTGATTAATTTTTTTGAATACAGGTTCAGTTCGTTAATAATGCACTCCGGTTCTTCTCTGAGCTGCATATTGTCTATGTCCAGAGCCCCATCAATTTTTTGTGGATCATCAGCCAGCAGATCTGCAAACAGTGGGGTAAGATCATGCTGTGCTTCACCTCGTTCAGCCACCAGTTCGAACGTTTTATTTTTTGCCTCGTCGTGGGTCAGGGCACTGACCAGAACCTGGGCGATTTGCTCCCGGGATATCACACCATCTTCCGGTGTTCCTGCATGGCGACGATCCCCCTGAAGCATAACGATCCTGTGTTCATCATCATTGTTGTAATCAAACCAGCCGGGCCTGACGATGGTATAGGGGTGACCAGTGGTCCTGACCAGACGCTCGGCACGTCTTTTCCAGTCATGAACCTCAGTGCGTTGATTCCAGGTGCTGAGTCGTTCAGTCACGCCAATCGTGGTCATCAGGCTGATACGAACAGATACATCCCTGAATATTCGTAAAATATTGCGCACTCCGCCATAATCTATCGCCCTGGCACCAATACGACCCTGACCATCGGAACCGAGAGTGAAAATGATGGCATCAATATCTTTCGGTAATTCGGTGAGTGTTTCAGGCAATGAAACATCGCCGTAAAAAATATCTGTTCCCCGAGGAAGCGATTTCACTTTGCGCTTATTTCGGATCAGCGCTACAGGCTGATGGCCCATTTTGATAGCGGTATTGACGACATGAAGGCCAATACTTCCTGTCGCCCCTGCAACGAGTATTTTCATGATAAATCTTCTGATAATTCAGACTTATTTTCGATAAGGTCAGCATATCAATTATCATTATTGTCAGTAATGGGGCTAAAATGATTGTGTCTATGAATACCCTTCATGAGTGTGCCATGAAGGGAATGCCTCCATAAGGAAATCGCCGATGCTCAAAGAAAATTTCAATGAACTGCAAATCTTTCTTGTGGTGGCAAGGGAGCGAAGTTTTACCAAAGCAGCGGGCAAACTGGGCGTTTCTCAGTCTGCACTCAGCCACGCGATGAAGTCCCTGGAGGAAAGGCTGAATATTCGCCTTCTGACCCGCACGACCCGAAGCGTTGCCCCTACGGAAGCCGGTGAGAGAATTATTGCCTGCCTTGAACCGCGTATTGCCGATCTTGAGCAGGAACTGGAATCGCTCGTTCAGCTGAACGGCACCGCCTCTGGCAATATTCGTTTATCAGCCGGGGAGCATGCCGCGCGAAGTCTGGTATGGCCGAAGCTAAAACCCTTCCTCAGGGAATATCCGGAAATTAATCTCGAACTGGTGGTGGATAACGGCTTTGTCGATATTGTTGAGGGGCGTTTTGATGCCGGGATCCGCCTGGGCGAAAGCGTGGATAAGGATATGATTGCGGTAAGAATTGGCCCGGACATGAGAATGGCTGTGGTGGGAGCGCCGTCTTATTTCGCTGCAAATCCTGCACCTGAAACGCCGCACGAGCTACAAAATCACCGGTGTATCAATATGCGCCTGCCGACAGCCGGTGGGCTTTACCACTGGGAGTTTGAGAAGGATGGGAAGCCGTTACGGGTTAGAGTAGAAGGGCAGGTCACGTTTAATCTGCAGGCGGAACGAATTGATGCGGCGTTATCCGGTTTTGGCATCGCCTGTATACCTGAAGACAGGGTGCAGGATTATATAAAGTCAGGAGAGCTTATTCAGGTTCTGCAGGAGTGGTGCCCGTCTTTCCCCGGATATTACCTCTACTACCCGAGCCGCAAGCAGCATCCCCCCGCTTTTGCGCTGATGATCGATGCACTTCGCTATCAAGAATAACGGGTCCGCCAATTGCAGCGGACCCGTCCGGGTATTAACGGCCTACGCGGGCCTGGTGCTCAGGAGAGTAACGTTCGCCGACGATTTTAATCGTTTCAAGCGCCAGGGTTATCTGTCGCGAGTCATCCTGAGAAAGGATGATGTCGGCGGCCCCCTGGTTTTCCTCCAGCCGGTGCAGTTTAGTGGTACCAGGGATAGGAACAATCCACGGCTTTTGTGCCAGCAGCCATGCCAGCGCGATTTGTGCAGACGTCACGCCTTTCTCTGCCGCCAGTTCACCCAGCAATGAGACCAGCTTTTCATTGGCTTCAATCGCCTGCCCGGCGAAACGCGGCACGGTGCTGCGGTAATCATCCTTGCCAAAAGTGGTTCCTGGCTTAATCGATCCCGTCAGGAATCCTTTGCCTAATGGGCTGAAGGGCACAAAACCAATACCCAGTTCCTCCAGTAACGGCAGGATCTCCTGCTCAGGCTCGCGCCACCACATGGAGTATTCGCTTTGCAGCGCCGTGACAGGTTGTACGGCATGCGCACGACGAATGGTTTGCGCACCTGCTTCGGACAGACCGAAATGTTTAACTTTCCCTTCAGCGATCAGATCTTTTACGGTACCCGCAACATCTTCGATGGGTACATCCGGATCGACACGGTGTTGATATAGCAGGTCAATGACATCAGTCTTAAGACGGCGTAATGATCCTTCCACAGCTTCACGGATATGCTCCGGACGGCTGTTTAAAATCTGCTGCTTGTTGTCGTCGCCAAAAGTAAAACCAAACTTAGTGGCGATGACCACGCGGTCACGAAATGGTTTTAAGGCTTCACCGACAACCTCTTCATTAAGAAAGGGGCCATACACTTCAGCGGTATCGAAGAAGGTGACGCCACGTTCAACCGCTGCGCGAATGAGCTCGATAGCCTGACGAGTATCGGTCGCCGGGCCATAGCCGTGGCTTAAGCCCATGCAGCCTAGCCCAAGTGCGGAGACTTCGAGTCGGGATTTACCCAGAAAACGTTTTTGCATTGAATGAATACCTCTTTGATCGCGACTTAAACATCAAGTTTTCGGCCAGTCAGCCATTCCACCATCGCCGGGTCACGGTGAGAGAAGAAGGCGCTGGTAGCGGTGTCGAGGGCGGCAATTTGCAGCATATCCTCAGCGCTGAGTTCAAAATCGAGAATATTGATGTTCTCAGCCATGCGTTCTTTGCGGACCGATTTCGCCAGTGAAACGATGCCTCGCTGGAAGATCCAACGCAGCACAACCTGGCCCACGCTTTTACCGTACTTCTGGCCAATTGCTGTTAGCAGGGGATGCTGGAACAGACCATTTTTACCCTCTGCAAACGGTGCCCAGGCCTCCGGCTGAATGCCACGGCTTTGATTCCATGGAACGGCATGCAGCTGCTGGTTGAAGGGGTTAACTTCAATCTGGTTCACCGCAGGAGCCACGTTGTTGAAGGCGATAAGGTCGGCCAGTCGGTCAGGATGGAAATTGCTGACACCAATGGCGCGAATTTTGCCTGCCTGCTGCAGTTCTTCCATAGCACGCCATGCCCCATGGACATCGCCGTAAGGTTGATGAATCAGATAAAGGTCAACGTAATCAAGTTGCAGCCGATTCAGGGAGCGTTCGAATTGGGCTTTAGCGCCTTCGTAATTCGTATCCTGTAGCCAGAGTTTGGTCGTCACAAAGAGCTCATTACGGGCGATATCGGTCTGTTTCAGGGCATTCCCGACCTGGGTTTCATTCTGGTAAGACGCGGCGGTATCGATTAGGCGGTATCCCGTATCGATGGCATCAATAACGGCTCTTTCGCATTCAGCGGGATCAGACATCTGAAACACACCGAAGCCCAGCAGGGGCATTTCAATACCGTTGTTCAGTTTTACAGTTTGCATGACGTTATCCTTCAGCTGTTGTGTTGGAAAAGCATAACGCAAACTGATTTATTCGATTAGATGGGGTAATTAGCTAGGGTTTATTAGATGTGTTCATTAATTTTTAGGGCCAAGGATTGGCTTTGCGCCAGGAGGGGACTTCTAGCTGTTCTAGAAATTTCTCGTGTCGTGACCACATTTTGTCGACCACTCCAGTGTGAATAATTTTCCAGGCCGAGGTATAATCTTCAATGCCTCTAAATTATCAATAAAACAGTAGGTTGCAACCATGTTAAAAATTACCGGTTTAGACAAGCTACAAAAAGAGTTGAAAGTGGCCCAGTTGGCACTGAGTGAGTTGGATGGAAATTTAGGTACTGTGCATTTTGACCCACAAGATCCAGCCAGTATTGAAAATGCAATTCAAAAGATAAATCAAATAGTTGACGAGCGAGTTTCTCAATACTCATCCAATTCGATTATTGGTCCATTGGCCGAGCAAATGAAGCAAGCATATCGTGAAAATTTGATCCAAAAAGCTACAAAGTTCAGAATTAAAAATAACGAGGAAAATTGATGTCAAAGGATATATTTGCAGATATTAATAATGCCGTTCTGGACCTACAGGCTTCACAGGCACAAACCTTTGAACGTCCTTTAAAAAAACTTGCTCAACTTCTGAAACATCCTGATCTTGAGCCTTATAATAAAGAATTAGTTGCAGATCTTGACTTAGAGAGTTTTCTTGAAAAGAGTGCACAATCTGCGAGATCTATGGTCGGAAGTGCAACTCTTGACTGGCCAGAAGATCCCAGAAAAGAGCTAGGCCTAACACTACTTTTAATCTGGAAATTAGGCGCAGATCCTAGCTATGCCGTCCACTTCAGTATTAATTTCTTTTATTCTGGTAAAAGAATTATCAGCAATATTCATGCGCTCACCGGTCAGTTAATCATTCCCTTTATTCGGGACTACAAAAACTACATTCAATCGAAGGGAATTCCCCAGACCATGTTAACTCCCCCTCTATCTAAGAAAGTATTTATTGTTCATGGTCACGATGAGGGTTCCCGTGAAAAAGTGGCTCGCTTTCTGGAACGCCTTGGTCTGGAAGCAATTATATTGCATGAACAGGCTAATCGGGGTCGAACTGTTATTGAGAAAGTTATTGAATACGGCAACGTGGGATTTGCGGTTGTCCTACTTACCCCTGATGATGAAGGGTGTGTAAAAGGTGGTACGCTTGAACCCAGAGCACGCCAAAATGTGCTTCTGGAGTTAGGTTTTTTTATTGGTCACCTTGGACGAGATAAAGTCTGCGCCCTTAAAAAAGGGGCAGTAGAAATACCCAGTGATTTCGCCGGTGTTGTTTGGGAACCGATGGATGATAATAATGGATGGAAGCAATCTCTTTCCCGAGAACTCGAGGCTGCTGGCCATGTAATCGACTGGAACAAAGTGATGCGTTAAAGCACCATATAATCGTCATAGGTGCTTACAGGAGGACTGACAGTTTCTGCAGCGAAGGCCATTTCATGGTAATATCTTTGTCAGTCCCCAGCGCCTAGGACTCGGAATGAAAAATGCAACTGAGCTCAAAGGTTCGAAGCTTTGCTGGGTTTCACTTTTCTAATTCGTCGCTGATTGAGCTTCAGTTTTCCATCTCCAAGAACATACCGTCCAGAATGTACCGCCAGCCAGAACTGTATTGTGATAATATGGTGGTTGATCAAAAGCTTGCACAGGCTTTTGCGTAATATTCCATTCCAGGGATAAGGTCCGAGCCCAGCACTGTAAAGGGAAAAATGTTTAAATTCTCCCAATCGCCAACGCCAATAAGACTTCATTTCGGTTTTCGCATGCTCAATGGTATTACAGTTCCATAACTCTCCCCAGCGTCGCACCCATTTGTCATTTAGCAACCAGTTATATGTTAGATGGGACCTTATTGAATCAAAGGGTTGCTGTTTTTGGCCCCCGGCTAACGTAATGACGCATTGAGTTAACTGCGTTTCGGTAATCGAAAAAAATATACCGCGCTCAGAAGCCTCCACAAGCTCCTGCCGAGGAATTTGATCTAAGTGAACAATCAGGACAGATTGGTCCAGATTTACCAAATCAATTTTCTGCTGGTAACGAATACCATGTCCAGACGCTTCAAAATAAAGTTTAATATTCTCTACCAGAATTTCTTTTGCCCGAAAAGCTATACAGGATTTTACTGTTTCATGATCGGCAGAACTAGAAAGGCGCAACGAGTACTCCAGGTACTCGCCAAGTGGTTCCCAACGCGCTCCTAACCGAAGACGACTAGCTTTGTATTCGTGAGATTTTTGATAGGTCTTTAGTAACCATAATCGAGTAATTTTATCCCATATCCACTTGAAAAGGCGTCCAGCTAAACTCCAAGGCATTGATAAGTTCATATATTTCTCCGTATTTTTGGCCCTATGCTTTCATCTTTCTACGAAGAAAAATAAAGATTTTACATATTTTTACTGTCCTTCACCTCTGGCATGCTCCCCGTTGATTAATACATCCGTGATGTTAGTAATAACTTCATTAGTTGTGTAAATAATTGCCAAGTTCCGCGCCTTGCTCAAAGCAGACCGTCACGTTCCCATTTTTATTTTTTTTTTTTTTTTTTTGATAAAACTGATGCTTGTATAGAGCCTTCATTAAGAAGGCTCTATATTGGCTCTTCCTATTGCAGATCTTTTTCCTTCAGGAACTGACTCACCAAATCAGCAATTTGCACATTATTGAGATCAGAGAACGGGAAGTGGGTATTCCCTTTGATTCCCACTTCAGGCAAATGCGTTACCGTCACATCCCCGCCATGCTTATTCACCACGTCGCGCCACTCCCGAGCCATCGCCAGTCTTACGCGCCAGCTGTCCTGCGCGGGCATGGCGACAGGCTTATCCGGTATGTTATCGCCGTAAATAATCAGAATCGGGATTTTGGTCAGAGCCATAAACTGCTCCATCGGCACCGGCTCACCCTTCAGCGTGTCGAACGCGCTTGGCATAGGGGCTGGGAGTTCTTTTTCCGGGAAGACAAAGCTGCTGCCGGGCTCGAAGGCGACAATGGCTTTGACCTTGTCATTTTTCATCGCCGTGTACCAGCCTGGCCCGCCACCCTGAGAGTGGGTGAAGAGGATAGCGGGGCCGGATTTATCCACGACGGCGGACATTGCATCCGAGATAACATTGATATCAAACGGTCCGGTATTCGGGGTCATCTGACGGAAATACTGATTCAGTGCTTCTTTGTCGTGAGAGAACTGAACGCCCTTAAAATACTCTGGCCACACGCCAACGCGGAACTGATTGAACCACATTTGTTCATCCGGTTTTGGCGTAACAGTACCTTCTACAGTCGTGCGTCCGGCGCTGCCCCGACGCGGCTGATCGACAAGATAAGTTGAGAACCCGCGACGCAGGAATATATTCTGGAACCCTTCGCGCCCATCCGGGGTACTTTCCCAGGTACGGGAGAACTGACCTGCGCCGTGCAGCATGACGATAGGGTATTTATGCGGATTCTCCGGGATTTGGTAGAACACTGAGGCATGATCGCCATGATAGGTTTGGCCAGCAGAGTCCAGCGGCTTTTTCGCGTCAAATTTTCCTGGTGCGGTGAGGATGGTGCCACCAGCAGAAAAGCTTCCCTGTTCCTGAATGACCAGCGGCTCGGCATAGACCGACTGAGCCACCAGACCACCCGCCATTACGCAGATGGCCAGCGTTTTTAAGATTGTCTTCAAGATTACATCCTCTGTTATGTTTGCCGTTCAATCATATCTGAGTTGTCAGCGTTAATTATTTAGTACCCCTGATTGCCCTTATTTGGCAGACTCATGAATGCGGACGATTAAATGCGTATTGTCTCTAACCAGCTGGTGACCGTTTCAGTGGTTCTTCGCTCTTGGTCGCATTCAATGACCAGCGGTTTTTCCCGACGTGCAGTCGGAGCAAGACGGGTAAGGATGTCGTCGCTGTCTCCTTTACCGTAGCCACCGTGAGTAATGAAGGGGATGAGTAATTTGCCCGCAAGGTTGTGGCTGCTGAGAAATGCTTGCACAACAGGCGGCACGCTGGTCCCCCAGATCGGAAAGCCTAAATACAGGGTCTCGTAGCGTGAAATATCTGCGACGCTATTTTTCAATGCGGGTTTGACTCCCCGCTCACGCTCATTTTTCGCCTGTTCAACGGTCTGAAAATAGTCTTCCGGATAAGGCGTAGCCGGTTCGATTTCAAACAGATCGGTATTCAGGCTGCGGTGAATGACGCCCGCAATCACCCGTGTATTTCCGCTGCGGGAAAAGTACGCCACCAGAACACGGCTTTTACCCTGCACGTTTGCGGTTCCGGTCGCAGCTGATGCAAAGGAAACGTTCGCCAGCGTCAGCCCGGCAAGTGCGGTGATTAACATTCTGCGGTTGGGATCATGCTCCATAATCCACTCCTAATTGTTTGCGAGCGCCTGCTGCAGCGCCTTTTCAGCTCGCGTTGCTGCATCATTTTCGCCATGTTCACGCAGAACCTGTGCCAGCTGGCGCAGCTGCGACGCCGTCAGGCCGACCCGCATGCTTGCTCGCGTATGCGACAGCAGTTGTGATTCGACGCCCGGCGTGGCCGCTAATGCGCCAACCGTTGCCAGCTCGCGGCTTTGCCAGTCAATGTTATCGCGGGCGAAAATGTCGCCGAAAAGATGCGTTTGCAGAAACTGGTTAATGACCGGGGCAAAATCAAATAGCGGACCCTGCACGGGAGCTCCTGAGATTTTTGTCTGGTTTGCGGTACCGACACGGCGAAGTTCATCCCCGACAGGGATTGGGGCAACGGGTTCTTTACCCTCAACATCTTTGATACCACGTTGTTTACGTGCTTCGACGACCTTCATCAGTTCACTAAGTGCATTCAGGCTACGCGGGAAGCCCGTATAGGCATAAAGCTGGACGAGAATCTCTTTGGCTTCGTTTATCGTGAGTCCGGCGTCAAGACCCTGATTCAGGGCGGCATTCAGCTTATCCATCTGGCTGCTGGCCATCGATGCCGCAATCAACGGGATGGCCTGTTGGCTGGCTGACAGCGTATCTGAAACCCTTTGTTCGTGGTTCATTTCTGAGGCTCCTTTATTGACGGGCGCAGCATGTGCCGCGAGACCAAAACCAAAGGTCAGCAGTACCGCTGCCGCTAATGCTTTAATGGGCGTGGTATTGTTCATCTGTCACTAACTCCTTCCAGTTAACGCTTTTGCCATCCACAATCCCGGTTATCGCCAGATGTGTCATCGCGCTGCCGGGTGCCGCCCCGTGCCAGTGTTTGACGCCCGCCGGGCAAGAGACAATGTCACCGGCGCGGATAACCTGCACCGGCTGGCCTTCTTGCTGGGTGAGCCCAACACCTGAGGTCACAATCAGCCGCTGACCTGCCGGATGCGTATGCCAGGCGGAACGAGCGCCGGGTTCAAACGTGACATAAGCCCCGGAAGCACTGATGTCGTTATCCGGTTTGAAGAGAGGATCAACCCTGACACGACCGGTAAAGTTCTCGGCTGGCCCGAACACCGCATTCTGACTTCCTGCAGGGGCGATATGGACAGCGGGATTTTGCTCCGCTGCCCAGGATGAAAATGTAATAGGCAGTAACAGCCCGAGGTAACGTAAATGTCCGATCATGCAAAGCGTCCTTATCAATGAAGAGGGGGATTGCCTGCGATGATTTTATCGAGGGGGTAATGACGTCAGGCTGACGCCCCCCTGACAATTCTGTCAGTTAACCCGGGTTCCGGCTCAGCGCCGGAGTGAGCATTGCCCGCCGCTTTATCCGCTTGTATCGCAAAGGTGAGGCCAAATGTATTGATGCCACCTTCACTACGCGCAAAGACATCTCCCCGGTGCATAATGGCGACGGCACGCACGATCGACAGGCCCAGTCCATGATGGGTATCACTCCTGGCTCGGGAGGTATCAACGCGATAGAACCGCTCGAAAAGTCGGTGTAAGTGCTCTGGTGTTATCGGATCGCCCGGGTTTGAAACTTCAACACAGGCTTGATGACCGGTTTCGCTTAACCGCACCGTAACCGTGCTGTTGGAGGGGGAGTGTCTTGCGCTATTTTCCAGTAAATTAGCCAGTGAGCGGTGGAACAGTCGTCGGTCGATGTGGGCTGTGACATCGCCCTGAACATCCAGAGAGAGCTGTTTCTCAGCAAAAGAGGGTTCCACATACTCCGTTGTTTTCAGGGTTTCTTCCCGCAGGGACACCTGCGTAAGCTGGGAAGCATGCTCACCCGCGTGAGCATGAGACAGGAACAGCATGTCGTTAACTATCGAGGTCATGCGTTCAAGTTCTTCCAGATTGGAACCCAGTAACTCTTCCAGTTCATCCTGCGAGCGTCGGCGTGATAGCCCTAACTGCGTCTGGCCAATCAGGTTAGTCAGCGGAGTCCGGAGTTCATGCGCAACATCGGCATTAAAGCTTTCGAGCTGCCGCCAGGCGACCTCCTGCCGTTCCAGCACGCCATTAAAAGATGATGCTAACTGCTGTAATTCGTCAGGTAATGCTTCGGTATTCAGGCGCTGACCATGGTCCCCGGGAGCGAGTTGCCGGGCCTGTTTACTGAGCGCCCCAACGGGACGAAGACCGATCCTTGACACGACGTATCCCAGTAAGGCGACAATCACGACGCCCAGTGCGGTAATGATCAGCAATGTCCGCGTGAACGCATCGAGTGTGCCCATGTACGGCGTGGAGTCGATGGCAACCACATAGCGCAGCTCAGGCCGCTCACCGTTGGCGGGGATCGTTTTCACTAACAGAAACAGCGAGCATGCACCTTCTGATGCGCCGGGCACTTTATTAAAGCCTTCCCGCAAAGAAGACCACTGAACACCTACCGGTGGTGTTCCCCCCATGCTAAAGCGTGGGTTATCGCTCACTATCCAGTAGCGAACGCGTTCACCTTCAGAATTGGTTAATACGGTAAATTTATTGGCAAGCAGTGACCAGCCGTCAGCAGAGGTTCGTGCGGTGATCCACGGACTCATTAATGATTCGCGGAACAGCAGCTCGTTGTGCATCTGCTTTTGCAAAGAGTCATGCAAGGAGCTTCTGAGCAGGATGCCGATAACGGAAACAATCAGTAGCGCGGATAAGGCAAACATCAGCGCCAGGTGAACGGAGATGGAACGCTTAAGCATGCTTATCCCCTTCATTTATTCGGACCGGACTTCGAGGACATACCCCATGCCACGAACGGTATGTAACAGCTTGATATCGAACGGCGCATCCACTTTGGCCCGAAGTCGTTTAATGGCCACTTCAACCACGTTGGCATCGCTGTCGAAATTCATGTCCCATATCTGCTCCGCAATCATCATTTTTGACAGAATCTCTCCCTGATGCCGGGCCAAAAGGCTCAACAGGGAAAACTCTTTCGCGGTCAGCTCCAGCCGTGTTCCGGCGCGAAATACGCGACGAGCCAGCAGGTCGAGATGCAGATCGTGAATTTGCAGCTGGGTGATGTCTGCGCCATCCGTAGCGCGGCGGCGCACCAGTGCCTGAATACGCGCCACCAGCTCAATAAGGGAAAAGGGCTTAGGGAGATAATCATCCGCGCCAAGGCGAAGCCCTTTAACGCGTTCATCGACCGAACCCCGTGCCGAGAGCATCAGCACCGGCGTCTGTTTGGCTGCTCGCACACCCTCGAGCACCCCGTAGCCATCCATCCCCGGCAGCATCACATCCAGTATTATCGCGTCGTAGTCGAACTCCAGCGCGTAATGAAGACCTTCAGCTCCGTCTGCAGAGACATCTACCGTAAATCCGGACTCACCCAGCGCACGGTTGAGATAGGTTGACGTTTTTTCTTCATCTTCGACTAACAACAGGCGCATAACGGGACTTCCTCTTAACTTTTCAACGGTGCTTCAACATCAGAATAAACCTGCACAGCATCCGGCAGACGTTGACCCTGGATAGTGATGGCATCCAGTGAGCGGGTGAGCTCGGTCATCTCAGCGGAAGTTAGCGACACGGTGGTAGCCGCTGTGTTTTGCAGCATATGGTCTTTATTGGTGGTGCCAGGGATGGGAACAATCCAGGGTTTACGCGCAAGGAGCCATGCCAGAGCAATCTGTCCCGGTGCGGCATTTTTTCGTATTGCCCAGGATTTCAGTAGTTCAACCAGCTGTAAGTTGTGTGGCAAGTTTTCAGGCGAGAAACGCGTTTCTGTCGCGCGGAAATCACCGGCAGCGAACCGGGTATTCTCATCAATCCAGCCCGTTAAAAATTGCACGCCGAGTGGACTCCATGGCACGAACCCAATGCCCAGCTCTTCACACACCGGAAATACCTGATTTTCAGGGCCACGCCAGAGCATGGAGTATTCACTTTGCACGGCGGTAACGGGTAATGCCGCATGAGCGCGTCTCAACGTATTGATGCCCATTTCAGACAGACCCCAGTGCAGGACTTTCCCCTGATCCATTAAATCTTTCACCACACCGGCGACATCTTCGATCGGGATCTGTGGATCAACCCGGTGTTGATACAGTAAGTCAATACGATCGGTACGCAGGCGTTTGAGCATATTGTCGACGACCTGTCGGATATGCTCAGGTCTGCTGTTAAGGCCCGGCAGACGCTTACCCGTCTGTTGGTCAATGTTCCAGCCAAACTTGGTGGCGATAACGATTTTGTCCCTGAACGGGGCGACGCCTTCCCCGAGAATTTTTTCGACTTCAAACGGGCCGTAGGCTTCAGCAGCGTCAAAGAACGTTACCCCTTCATCAAATGCACGGTGGATAACATTGATCATCTCGGGACGCCAGGGAACGGAGGTGTCGTATTTACGACTCATGTTCTGCACGCCCAGACCGATGGCAGAAACTTCCAGCTTCCCGAGTTTACGCTTGCCAGGAGTTGAAGGACGTTGGCTGGGTTGTCTGGACGAATCGACCTGAGAGGTTTGGCTCGCCGCTGATACGTGAGGAATCAGCGAGGCGGCGGCAATACCGGCCCCGGCGACTAATAGCTTGCGCCGCTCTGGCATTGTTGGGGCATTCTGGCTTTTCATTGATCGCTCCGTTTCTCAGAAAATTAAACATGACTCTCATTTAGGCGGGACCATTCTGCGTTGTGATTGCCAACATAAAGCTGACGGCTACCTGACAGCGCTGTCAGAAATGCTTTCCCATCCCAGCCTATTTCCTGACAAAAATGTTATTTCCCTGTCACGATGCTGACAGCCCTCTCCGCCTACTCTGAGCCTGCAAATTTGATTCTGCGAGCCTGTATAACCAGGCCGACACTCATCGGGAGAGACCATGAAATTCACGCTTATTAGTGCAATGCTACTCACGGCTATGGCCGGAGTGACCTCAGTCAATGCGGCTGATTACAAAAAAAATCCATTCACTCTCGTCTATGACGGAGCCATCACCGAGAACGTCAAAGGTAAGGTCAACATTCACCCAGTGAAATACGATCTGCATGGCATCCAGATTGCTGCGAATGTCTATACCCCTGCTAACTACGAGCCCGCCAAAAAATACCCGGCCGTGGTGGTTGCACATCCTAATGGCGGCGTAAAAGAACAGGTCGCCGGGTTGTATGCTCAGCGTCTTGCCGAGCAGGGCTACATCACGATTACCGCCGATGCGGCGTATCAGGGCGCTAGCGGTGGGATGCCGCGCAGCGTGGATAAACCTGCTAATCGTATCGAGGACATTCACGGCATGGCTGACTACATCAGCCAGTATCCTGGTGTCGATACCGCCCGCCTCGGTCTGCTTGGCATTTGCGGTGGTGGTGGTTATTCACTGGTTGCTGCCGAGACGGACAAACGGTTTAAATCGATTGCAACTATCAGCATGTTTAATTCAGGCCTTGTGCGCCGTAACGGTATGCAGGATTCACAGCTGGATACTATCCAGCAGCGTCTTCAGCAGGCTTCTGACGCTCGTGCTCAGGAAGCAGCCGGAGGAGAAGTGCTTTACTCCGGCGATGCCAACCTGACTGATGAACAGATTGTTAAATTACCCTTTGCCTTATATCGCCAGGGCTACGAGTACTACTGGAAAACCCACGCCCACCCGAACTCCACGTTTAAATACACCACCAGCAGTCTGCTGGATTTGATGAGCTTTGACGTAACGGACCATATCAATCTCATTAATAAACCGCTGCTGATGATTGCCGGTTCAAAAGCGGATACGCTCTATATGACTGAAGATGCGTTCGCGAAAGCCACCGGTACGAAGGACAAAGAACTTTTCCTGATCGATGGCGCTACCCATATCGAGACGTATTGGGTGCCAAAATACGTTGACCAGGCAATGCAAAAGTTAGATGTTTTCTTCGATAAGAATATTTAGTTAGCCTCCGATGATGCCCCAGCCGCGCAGGCTGGGTGTGTCCATCAGCTGTAGCCACGTTCCGCTTGCGTATTCACGCGATAGACCCAGATTAACGAAGTTGCGGTTAAAGATAATTACGCTGCTTAAATAGGCGCTATGAATGGAATTCATAGACCTAATCTGGAGCAGGGAATGAAAACGATGAGCCTGATGTGACAGGATGGATCGGGAGAGACTGAATCATTCACTTCAAATTACTTTCAGGCGGAGAAGCAAATGAGTACGCAAGAGCCAACATTTAGTGAGGTAGTAAAAAACAGATACTCGGCTAGAGCCTTTCTTCCATCTCCCATCCCCAGCGATATCCTCAAAGACATTTTGCTCGAAGCGCAATGCGCACCATCCAACTGCAATACTCAACCCTGGACCCTGCATATCGTTGCAGGAGATAAACTTCGTGAGTTAAGCCACGCACTGACGGAAGATCTGAGGGCCGGGAACTACAGTCTTGATTTTACGTTTGATAAAGAAGCTTATCCCGAGCCATTCAGGCAACGGGCTTCGGAGCAGGGGCGCTCGTACTATCAGGCACTGGGCGTTGCGCGGGGGGATAACTTAAGTCGATCAGAAGTGGTCGAGCGTAATGTGAGATTTTTCGGCGCGCCTCATGTTGCTCTGCTGTTCATTCCTGCTGTAGGGGACAACGTTCGCGTAGCCTCAGACGCCGGTATGTATGCGCAGACATTCCTGCTTTCTCTGGCAGCTCGCGGTTACGCAGGCGTTCCACAGGCAGTGCTGAGTTATTTTGCCCAAACGGTGCGTCGAATATTAAATGTTCCTGAGGGTTTCAGGCTGCTTTACGGTATTTCTTTTGGGATCCCAGATAAAACGCATCCCTCCCTGAGTTACAGGGAAGGGCGGGTATCTCTGGACGAAAGTGTCGTCTGGCATCAATAACGACGTTTTATTTTTTTAGCTGAACGGTCAGTGCCATCAGGGCGCTGGCTGCTGTAAACAACGCAATTATCCAGCCCATCGTCCATGGTGTGCCATCACTGAACAGGGCAAGAAGAAGTGAAGAGATGATGCCGCTGCCGTATTGTAACGCGCCCATTAGCGCCGACGCGGAGCCAGCCACATTAGGCACTGCGTCCAGAGCGCAAGCCGTGGATGTCGCCGCGATGATGCCATTCATAGAGAAGAACACGAACACAGCACCGACAATCACGGTAATTCCACCCACACCCAGGCCGGTGGTGACCGCCAGCACTATTGCCGCAATAGCGGCGATGAATACGGCATTCCTGAGCAACGCTTCCAGTGGATAGCGGTGAACCAGACGTCTGTTGACCATGCTCACCGCCATCAGTCCAACAATGTTTACTGCAAACAGCCAACCGTAATGCTGCGGGTCAACGCCGAAGTACGTGATGTACACAAACGGGGAACCCGTGATAAACGCATAGGCAGCGACGTAATAGAACGTCAGGCACAAAGTAAACCGCATGTATCTGGCGTTGGTGAGCAAGGCATAGTAGTTGTGAAAAGCTTTGATTACGGAGGCTTGTGAGCGTTTTTCAGCAGGTAATGTCTCCGGTAGCCAGAATAAAGACATCAGCATTAATGCTCCGATAATCGCCAGCAGCCAGAAAATGGCATGCCACGAGGTGACTTTAATCATCTGCCCGCCGATCAGGGGCCCGGCAATCGGCGCGATGGCCATGATGATCATCAGTGTCGAAAGCATTTGTGCTGCACGAGTACGGCTAAACAGGTCTCGGATCATTGCCCGTGCCAGCATCGGCCCGGTACAGGCACCTAACGCCTGAAAAACACGCCAGAAGACTATTTGCACGATATCCGTTGATAACGCACAGCCCACCGAGCCAATGATGAATAGACCTAAACCGATAAACAGCGGCAGACGACGCCCATAACGATCGCTAATCGGTCCCCATATCAGTTGTGCAATGCAAAAGCCGATAAGAAACCCTGTGATTGTCAGCTCTGCGTCACCCTGTAAATCCTTTGCCATGACGGGCATAGCCGGAAGATAGATGTCGGTTGATAAAGAGGTTACAGCCATCAGGGCGCTCAGAATGAGCAAAAATGATAGACCAGTTTTTTTTACTGTAGTTGAGTGAGTTCGTGCCTGTTGATTAAGCATGGTGATCCGTTGAGCATGAAGAGATAGGGGGATGTTAACGGGTTTGTGCTCGCTGATAATCACAGGCAGGAGGATTGGGACTATGAGTGATATTCATTAATCGAAAAGTTCGGTGCAGGTTTTGTGAAGTCAACGATAAGCAGCATTCTCATCGTGAGGCCTCTTCCGGCATATGGCTTAAGTCGCCAGTACCACATGCCACGCAATAACGTTCACCGTGGTAATTGTTGCCGCAGCCGCTACAGTGCCAGTCAGTCCTGAGTATCACGGGTTGAGCATCCGCCACGTAACGGCGTAACTTAAGAATTCGTCTTACTTCCTTTTCCACTGGATTTACATACGGGCAGTGCTGTCGCCCGTTCTCCGTCAACGTATCGTGCCGGGGTTCAAACCACGGGCGTTCGGTGATGTATTCAGGATGGTATTGCAGCACGCTACCGCAGAGGTGGCATGTATAGCTGATTTACCATCGCTCTTTCGAAATGATTAAATAAAAAGAAGTTCTGATACCCTCTGTCAGTTGTATTTAAGTGACCTGATTAACCCGCCAGGCATACTTGCCTCTTGTTTTTTGTTACTTAATACATCTGTTTTTTCATATGTGATATTGAACTTATATCTCTGTGGAGTATCCTGTCCGTCGACGATTGGGAGGAATGATGTCATTAACACCCTTACAGCTTTTTAAAAATCTGTCCGATGAAACCCGTCTGGGTATTGTGCTGCTGCTTAAAGAGATGGGGGAGCTGTGCGTGTGCGATCTCTGCGCGGCGTTGGATCAGTCGCAGCCCAAAATCTCCCGTCACCTTGCTATGCTGCGGGAAAGCGGATTGTTGCTGGATCGCAAGCAGGGTAAGTGGGTGCACTATCGCTTATCACCGCATATGCCTGCATGGGCGGCACAGGTAATAGAGCAGGCCTGGTTAAGCCAACAGGAGATCGTACAGGCCATCGCCCGCAAGCTGGCATCAGCAAACTGTTCTGGAAGCGGTAAAGCGTTCTGCCTTTAAAAATTTGCCTTAACATATATGTTTTTTCGAATGTGATTTTCAGGGAGGGGGTATGCTACTGGCAGGTGCTATTTTTGTCCTGACCATTGTTCTGGTTATCTGGCAGCCGAAGGGATTAGGCATCGGCTGGAGCGCGACGCTGGGCGCGGTACTGGCTTTAATTGCTGGCGTCGTACATGTAGGTGATATTCCGGTGGTGTGGAATATCGTCTGGAACGCGACGGCGACCTTTATTGCGGTGATTATTATCAGCCTGCTGCTCGATGAGTCCGGCTTTTTTGAATGGGCTGCGCTGCACGTATCTCGTTGGGGAAACGGTCGTGGCCGTTTGCTGTTTACGTATATCATTCTGCTCGGCGCAGCGGTGGCGGCGTTGTTTGCCAACGATGGTGCGGCATTAATATTGACGCCCATCGTGATTGCCATGCTGCTGGCACTAGGATTCAGCAAGGGTACGACGCTGGCCTTTGTGATGGCTGCCGGGTTTATTGCCGATACTGCCAGCCTGCCGCTTATTGTGTCGAATCTGGTGAACATCGTCTCGGCGGATTTCTTTGGGCTGGGATTCACCGAATATGCGTCGGTAATGGTACCGGTCGATATTGCCGCCATTGGCGCCACGCTAGTGATGCTGCACCTGTTCTTTCGCAAAGATATCCCGCCGGCCTACGATCTGGCCCTGCTTAAATCACCGGCAAACGCAATTAAAGATCCGGCTACGTTCCGCACCGGCTGGATAGTATTGATTGTGCTGCTGGTAGGTTTTTTCGTCCTCGAGCCGCCTGGCATTCCGGTCAGCGCGATTGCCGCGGTAGGGGCGGTAATACTGTTTACCGTGGCGAAACGAGGCCATGCCATTAACACCGGCAAAGTGTTACGCGGTGCGCCCTGGCAGATCGTGATTTTCTCGCTGGGAATGTATCTGGTGGTATATGGTCTGCGCAACGCCGGGCTAACCGAATACCTTTCAGGGGTGCTGAACGTGCTGGCGGATAAAGGACTCTGGGCCGCGACGCTGGGTACTGGCTTCCTGATGGCTTTCCTGTCTTCCATCATGAACAACATGCCTTCCGTGCTGGTTGGTGCGCTCTCTATTGATGGAAGCACCGCAACCGGCGTTATTAAAGAGGCGATGATCTACGCTAACGTAATTGGCTGCGATCTGGGCCCGAAAATTACACCAATCGGTAGCCTGGCAACGCTGCTCTGGCTGCACGTACTTTCACAGAAGAATATGACCATCACCTGGGGCTACTATTTCCGCACCGGGATCGTCATGACTCTGCCTGTGCTGTTTGTAACGCTGGCCGCGCTGGCGCTACGTCTCTCTTTCACTTTGTCATGAGATACTGCTATCTATGAGCAACGTCACCATTTATCACAATCCGGCCTGCGGCACCTCGCGTAATACGCTGGAGTTGATCCGCAATAGCGGTACTGAACCCACCGTTATTCATTACCTTGAAAATCCACCGTCACGCGATGAGCTGGTCAAACTCATTGCCGATATGGGGATCGCGGTGCGGGCGCTGCTGCGTAAAAATGTTGAGCCTTATGAAGAGCTGGGCCTCGCAGAAGAGAGATTTACTGACGATCGGTTAATCGACTTTATGCTGCAGCATCCGATCCTGATTAACCGCCCGATTGTGGTGACAGCGTTGGGAACGCGTCTGTGCCGTCCTTCTGAAGTTGTTCTGGAAATTCTTCCCGATGCTCAGCAAGGAGCTTTCGCTAAGGAAGATGGCGAGAAAGTGGTGGATGACGCGGGTAAACGGCTGAAATAAAAAAATCCGGGGCGATCTCATTCTTTATGAACATTGCCGTGGAGGTGACGATTATCTGTTGATGCCTCCTGATGCCGCTTACGCAGTTCCAGCAGCCGGGAAACCAGTATTACCACGGCGATACCGGCCATCAGCGCCGCGCAGTGGAAGGCGATTCTGCCTCCGGCATGGAAGTAGATCCAACGGGTTGCCTCAATGGAAGCGGCAAACGCGCTCAGGGCCAGAATATTCAGCGTGGCGGACACGGTACCTTTTGGCAGATGATGGGAAAAGAGCGTGAAGCGGAACAGCACCGGGTAGAGTAGCCCAATCCCCAGCGCATAAATGCTGGTACCCAGCACCGACCAGAACCAGACATGCGGCCACAGAAGATTACCGACCAGCAGGATCAGCAGGCCGGTCAGCTGTATCGGAACGGTACGCCAGATAAAGCGCGGTGAAGTTGGGTCTTTTACCACGTTCGCCACGATCGCGCTGGCGATAATCAGCCCACTGAACACCGGCACCTGAGTCCAGGCATATGCCGCAGGAGACAGGCCGCCGTGTTCAATCAGAATCACCGGAGAGAGCGCCACCCAGGTGATCATCGGCACGTTGCCAAAGGCCACCGCCAGCGAACCGGTCAGCACCACGGGATGACGAAACGCCGCGATGAAATCAGCCAGCACTTCCCCCGGTTTAAATCCCCGTCCCTGAGAGATAACGGTTTCCGGCATTTTAAAAAGCAGCAGGGCCCAGGCCACCAGGCCCAGCGCGCCAATAATGGCAAACAGCAGTTTCCAGTGCATCACCGTCATTAGCGTCGCGCCCGCCAGCGGTCCGATAACTGGCGCAAGCAGGACGATAGAGGTTAGCGCAGCCATGATTCTGATCGAATCGGTTTCCCCAAACGCTTCCTGAATCGACACATAGCCCACGGTTGAGATAAAGCAGATGCTTGTTCCCTGGATAAAACGGGCGACGAAGTATTGCGCGATCGAAGCGACAAACAGCATGCTCAGGCAGGAGAGAGCAAAAATCAGGGCGCCGGTGAGCAGAACGGGGCGGCGGCCGATACGATCTGACAGAGGGCCCAGCAGCCACTGCAGCGCCAGGCCTCCAGCCATATACAGGCTGACCGATACCGGAGCCAGGGTGACATCAGCCTGAAGCTCGTTGATGATATGGATAATGCCTGGCTGAATAAGATCCGTGGTCAGGTAAGCCGAAAAATCATAAATAATCATCGCCAGCGGAAACAACATGACGCTGCCGTACTGGATTAAACGCCGTGGCGGGGTATTCATGCGGGCTCCGGGGAATCTGCCATCCTGCATCTTAGTATCTGTAAACAAACTCAACAGACCCTAAATGGAGATAAATTAACCATGTTTTTTTGTGGTTTTTTGACCTTATCCCACATGCGCGCATCAGCGCTGGACGTGAGGCGATCGGCGCTCTATTGTCATCAACGTCCGGAAGTTGTCATTCATTAAAGGCGCTTAAATAACGGGATATCTATGTTACTGATCTTTGGCGGTCTGCCCGGTACCGGGAAATCAACCATCGCTCGCCTGCTTGCCGCCAGGCTGGGGGCCGTCTGGTTACGGATTGATTCAATTGAACAGGCGCTGATCCGCGCCGAAACCGTCACCCGGCACGATATAGGACCGGCCGGATATCTGGCGGCGTACGCCATTGCTGCGGATAACCTCAGGCTGGGCAACGTGGTGATTGCCGACTCAGTTAACCCTATAGCCATTACCCGCCAGGCCTGGAGAGCGGTCGCGACCGAGAATGCCGCGCCTTATCTGGAGATAGAACTGACCTGCTCCGACCAAATGCAGCATCGGTATCGCGTGGAAAACCGAGTGGCGGATATTCGCGGTCATATTCTGCCGGACTGGCAAAAGGTTATCACCCGTGAGTACGAACCCTGGCGCACCGCCAGCCTGACTCTGGATACCTCGGTGCTGACCGCAGAAGAGGCGGTAGAGCGGATCGTTGAGCATATTGCGTCACGCGATCGCCACGCGCCGGTAGGTTCGTAGAAGCCGCCGGGCCATCGGCGGCAACAACCTACATAAAGAATTTCACGGCCTGCTGGAGGGTGGTACCGACGCCCCATAACAGCGGCACGCTCACCGCCAGCCAGCTTACGGTTAACAGCAGCGTGGACGGGCGGGGCTCCCACGTGAGCTGGGCATCCTTGTTGATGGTATACAGTCCTTTCGCCTGCTGCTGCTGTTCCGCGGTCATCGCATGCTCTTCCGTCAGCGGACGCACCAGCTGATTACAGATAAAACCCAATACCAGCAGGCCGGTCAGGACCATCAGCGTAATATCGTAGACGCGCTCGGGCGAGACCCCGTGCGTCAGCTGATACTCGCGCAGATAGTTCACCAGAACCGGGCCGCTGATCCCCGCCGCCGACCAGGCGGTTAACAAGCGTCCATGAATCGCGCCCACCATTTGTGAGCCAAAGACGTCGGCCAGATAGGCGGGAATACTGGCAAAGCCTCCGCCGTACATCGAAATGATAATGCACATCGCGCAGACATACAGCGCGATATAGCCGCCGTGATTCACCAGCGGCAACGTGCCGTACAGCACGGCGCCCAGGCAGAAAATGATCGCAAAGGTCATTTTGCGCCCGCACAGGTCGGATACCGATGCCCAGAAAAAACGTCCCAGGATGTTAAACAGGCTGAGCAGGCCGGTAAATCCTGCGGCCATGGTTGCAATGCGTTTCAGCTGCTCGCCGTTCAGCTCATGCCAGCTGAGATCGAGCGACAGCAGTTTACCGGCAAAGATCTCCTGCAGCATCGGCGAGGCCATACCGAGAATGCCGATCCCCGCGGTGACGTTGAGCCACAGCACCATCCACAGCAGCCAGAACTGCGGAGTGCGGCAGGCAACGCGGACGTGCACCTGGATCGTGGGATTATTGCGAATCGTTTTTTGCGCCTTCTCACCCGAAGGATGCCAGCCCATGGGCGGCAGGCGATAGCCAAAGGTACCGGCGAGCATAAACAGCGCATAAATCGCCGCCAGCGCCAGAATGCTTTGCCATACCCCGTTGCCGGCCGGACCGGCGAAGTAATTCATCAGACCGTTTGCCAGCGGCGCGCCCACCAGCGCTCCCCCGCCAAAACCCATAATCGCCATCCCGGCCGCCATTCCGCGCTTGTCAGGAAACCAGCGCAGCAGCGTCGAAACCGGTGAAATATAGCCCAGTCCGAGACCGATTCCGCCGATGACCCCGGCCCCCAGCCACAGCAGCCACAGCTGATGGAAATAGATAGCGACGCTGGATAGCAGCAGGCCGCCGCACCAGCACAAGGTGGCAATAAAGCTCACCACCCGCGGTCCAACCTTCTCAAGCCAGCTGCCCCACAGCGCCGCCGAACAGCCGAGAAAAACAAAAAACAGCGTGTAGGTCCAGCCCAGCATGGAGATTTTCCAGTCGCAATCGCGGGTAAACAGCTGCTGCCAGAACGACATCGTGGCGGGGCATTGCAAGGACGCGCTTCCTCCTATGAGCTGCGACATAGGCAGCCAGTAAACGGAAAACCCATAGGCCATACCTATACAGAGATGAACCGCCAGCGCGGCCGGTGGCACCAGCCAGCGGTTAAAGCCGGGCCTGGCGATGATACGGGGTTTCGCGAAAAAATCGCGGAGGGGAGAGACCGGTGCGGTCGCGATGTTTTCATTCATTTGCGCCATTTTCCTGTCCTTTTTATCGATATTGGCCGACGAATGCTGCGGTCGGGGAACGTAGATAAAAGGCAAGAACGGTGCCATTTGATTAAATTGTGTACAAAAATGGCGACTGAAGCGAGCAAGCTCCGCCGAACGGCTGAGGCGAAAAGCCCGCCACCGGCGACGGAGGCACCGCCTGCGATAAAATCGCCGGGCGCGCTATTATTTTGATAAACGGCGATCTCAGAGTGATACGCGGTGCCGGGTGGCGAGGGCGCGTACCGGCCTGCTCGCCCGCCGCACGTTAGCTTAAGGTATCAATCCATTCGCTCTGGCGCGGGTTCTGCCGACGATAGCAGTGTACCGACACCGCCAGCTGCGTCAGGTCGGTGAAGACCATCGGATCGAGCTGAATATGCTTTTTAATCTGCTGCAGCCGGTAGGTGAGCGTATTGCGATGAATCCCCAACAGCAGCGACGTTTTGCCCGGCTCGGCGTTATTGGCAATAAAGCTGCTGAGGGTATCCAGCAGCACTTCGCCGGAATCATGCTCAAGCAGCTGGCGTACGTTATTGATGAAAAAATTGACCATATAGCTGTCTTCCAGCACCCGGAACAGGCAGAGCATCGCCATTTCGCGAAAGTAGTAGATCTGCCGCTGCGGCTGCACTTTGCTCCCCACCTCAATCACCGACCTGGCGAATCGGATGGCCTCGCGAATATCCGGAGCGCTGTCCGCCTGCACGCCAATACCGATATGGTAATGGCTGATCTGATTGCTGAGGACAAACTCGATGCCCCGCAGCAGCGTTTCCTGGGGGTCGCTCAGCGTATTGAGGAGCAATATTTCATTACTGCCCAGCAAAATCACGTCTCTTACCCCGGACAGCTGCGAGAATTCCCGCAGCAGCGTACTCAGTATTTCGCTTAGCTGGTGCTGTTCGACCTGGACGGTTACCACGACCGGCACCAGCGGCGCATCAAAAGCGAAGCCAAGCTCCACCAGGCGATGCAGCGCTTCCTGTCCGGCGGGCGAAGCGCCTTGATCAAGATATTGACCAAACAGGGTATCGCGCAGACGCTGTCGCCAGTTGGTTTCCCGCATCTCTATGGCCTGGCGGACCAGCAGCTCGGCGGTGAGTACCGCCAGTTCAGCATAGCGGCTGATCGCTGCGGGATCGCCGCTGATGCCCACCACCATCACCACGCGATCGTCATAGATAATGGGATGATTAATACCGGGATGCACATTCTGGAAACGCGCGGCTTCCGCGGTGTTGTTAATACAAATGCGTTTACCGGTGCGTATCACCTCACGGGCGATCTCATGCTGCTCGCCGATACGATGCCGTTCACCTGAGGCAATGATCTGTCCATGATGGTCAATCACGTTCACGTTATGATGAATTATCGCCATTGCCCGGGCGACAATTTCATTAGCCAGCGCCGTCGTAATAATCATACAGTTATCCGCTTATGTGCCTCTCCGCGCCGCCCGCTCAGAAAGGTTCGTAGAACATTCTCCGCTGCGTCGGCGAGGAGCTGTTCGCATGTGTTCATCGACTCCGCCAGCGGCATAGGGCGCTGGCAGATAGACCACATCGCGTCAATATGGTGTTGATACAATTGCCGACTGCTCTCATCGCGTCCGCCGCAAAGGGCCACAACCGGTACGCCGTGGCGCGCCGCTTTGCCCGCCACGCCCACCGGGGCTTTACCAAAGGCGCTCTGGCGATCGAGCCAGCCTTCCCCGACGATGGTCAGTGCGGCATCGCTAAGATGACGGTCGGCGTTAAGCAGTTCGAGCACCAGGTCAATGCCCGGGCGCAGCGTGGCGCCCGCATAGGCGATCAGCGCGGCCCCCATACCGCCCGCGGCCCCGGCGCCGGGCCGTTCGCTGACGTCGTAGCCGAGCGTTTGCGTAAGCTGCCGACTGTAGTGCGCCATACCCGCCTCCAGCTCCCTGAGCGCCGCCTCATCCGCGCCTTTCTGCGCGCCATACACCCAGGTGGCGCCATCTTCCCCAAGCAGAGGATTTGTGACGTCGCAGGAGGCCTGTATTTCGGCCTGTCGTAAGCGCGGATCCATGGCGCTTAAATCGATGCGCTGAATATGCGCTAGATCCTTGCCCGCCGCGGGAACCGGCAGCAGCGTGCCGTCCTCGCGCCAGAAGCGGGCGCCAAGCGCCTGGGCAAAACCGATACCGCCATCGTTGGTCGCGCTGCCGCCCAGCCCGATAATCAAACGCCGACACCCGGCATCCAGCGCCGCTTTTACCTGCTCACCCAGGCCAAAGCTGCTGGCCTGGCGCACATCCCGCTGCGCTTTCGGCGTGAGCTCCAGCCCACAGCTTTGCGCCATCTCGATAATGGCCCGTTCGCCGGGCAGGATCAGAAACGCGGCCTGTACGGAGAGACCGTAAGGCGAGGCGCAACGCTGCTGCTGCCACCTCGCGCCCTTCAGCTGCGGACTTTCCGCAAGGGCCGAGAGCAGCCCCTCTCCGCCGTCCGACACGGGAATTTCGACCAGCTCCAGCCCCTCGTCAACCCGGCGCAACCCCTGTGCTACCGCTGTGCAAGCGGCCTGCGCGCTACAGCTACCCTTAAACGAATCCAGCGCGATAACAATCTTCATGCGTTCTCCTGCGTTAATGCGCTTTGCGCGGCGTTTTATCGGTGGTCATGAGCTGCAATAACATCCCCAGCAGCGCGCATCCCGCCATGGTAAAGAAGGCGTAGATATAACCCGCCGGATTTTCCCACCCCCCACCGAACTGGATGAGCCAGCCCATAAGCAATGGCGAAATGCCGCCGCCGATAAACATCGCCGTGGTGATAATGCCGTTGGCGGTAGAGGTGGCGCGTTCTTCGGCGGAGTCCGAAGCCATGGCGTAGTAGATAGGCCACACGGCGTTGGCCACCAGGCCAAAAAATAGCTGAATGGCGATAAGGCGCGGCATATTGGTGGCGAAATAGAACAGCGCAATGCCGATACTCATCCACAGACCGCAGACGATCAGAGTACGTTTACGGCCAAAGCTATCGGACAGCCAGGGCCAAATTATCTGGCCCAGGGTACCGGTAAGCGTGAAGATAATACTTAGCCCGGCGGATGCCGCCAGCGACAGGCCGGAGACGTGATAAAGATACGGCGGCAGCACAACGTTAATGCCCATATAGACAATTTGCGTCAGCAGGGTATTGCCCGCCGTTAGCGAAATATTGCGGTTGCGCAGGGTGCGTAAAAAGGTCTTCATCCCTTCGCCTTTGGCAACATGGCTGCTTTCCTGGGTCGCCGGGCGCGTCATCCCCTGGCTATCGATATGCAGATAAAGCGTGTTGATGCGATCGGCGGTGGAATATTTCGCCCAGAAAATCATCAGCGGGATGGCGACGATCAGCGCCAGCAGGAAGCAGTAGCGCCAGCTGCCTTCGCCAAATGCGGAAAGCACCAGACTTGCCACCACGCCGCTCAGCAGCGCGCCAATCGGATAGCCGGTATGATGCACCCCCAGCGCGAAGCCGCGTTTCTCTTTCGGCCACCACTCTGCGGTGTTGCTGACGCCGACGGGCTCGCCCCAGCCGGCCCCGAGGTTGACGCCAACGCGCAGCAGCACAAAAGCCGTCAGCCCGTGGCTGATCGCTTTAATTCCGGAAAGAAAAGAGAGGGCGGTATAGCCCAGCACCAGCGGTACCTGAAAGCGCGCTCGCTTCCAGCCTGAACCGTAGCGATCGCTCCAGATGGAGCCGGGGATATCCAGCACCGCAAGGGCAACCATAATCAGGGCGACGACGTTGCCCCACTGTTCCGGCGAGAGCGAAAACTCTTTAGAGATGACCGGGCCAAGGCGCAGGATCATCTCGCGATCGTAGGCGTTAAGCACCCAGATTAGCCAGCAAACCAGCAGCGAAACCCAGGAGAAACGATGTATCAGCCGCTTTTTTCCACCTTGTTCGCCGGCAGGTGTGTGATTGATTGTTGTCATAGTCGTGTTTACTCCGCGGCGTCGCGACAGCATGATGCGCGCCGCCTGGTGTCAGGGTCAGAGTCAGTTCGCCGGGTATTATTGTTATCGCGGCGAGCCGGAGGTTGGCTTAGCCGGCAAAACGCCGTTCCGCTACGCCGGTCACGCCCAGGTCGTATAGGGCGAACAGGCTGCCGCGCAGCTGATTATCTTCCGGGAAGCGCGGGAGGGGCGGCTGCGCCATTGAGGTGACGTACAGCACGTCGAGGTTTTCGCCGCCGAACATGACGCTGGTCACTTTTTTCACCGGCATCTCAATGATGCGATCGACCTTGCCCTCCGGCGTGTAGCGCACCAGCTTGCCCGCGTAGACCAGCGCGTTCCACAGATAGCCTTCGCTGTCCACGGTGGCGCCATCCGCCGCGCCGCCTTCGCTGCGATCGACACGGCAAAAGACTCGTTCTCCGGAGAGATCGCCGGTCGCGGTGTTGTAGTCCCAGGCGCAGATTTCGCCCGTCCAGGTATCGGCAAAATAGAACGTCTCGCCGGAGGGGCTCCAGCACGGGGCGTTAGAGACGATGATATTTTTCTTCAGCACGTGCAGCGACAGATCGGCGTCCAGGCGATATAGCGCGCCGCTCGGCTCCTCTTCACGCATATCCATCGATCCAAACAGAAAACGTCCCTGACGATCGACTTTGCCGTCGTTGAGCCGGTTAAAGGGTCGGTCCGCTTCCGGATGGTGCAGTAGCGTCAGCTCGCCGCTGGCGAAGTCGAGCAGATGCACGCCATTCTCTAGCGCCACCACCGCGCCTTCGCCGTTCTGGCGCAGGGCGAACGAGCCAATTTTCTGCCGCACGTCCCAGCTCTTAATCGCGCCGCCCTGCGCGTTACAGGCGAACAGGCGCCCGTCGAGGCTGTCCACCCACCAAAGACGCTGCTGTTCGACATCCCAGACCGGGCTTTCGCCGAGTCGAGTTTTTAAATCCAGTAAGACTTCGATGCGCATAAGAACCTCCTGATTAAGCTTTTTCGCCGTCGGCTTGTTTTGCCGATGCACTGCCGGGGGATGACGAACTTTTGATGAACAGAGACACCAGCGCGCCGACGATCAGTAGCGCGACGGCGAACCATAAGCCGGACGTTGCCGCGCCGGTGCGGTCCTCAAACGCGCCGAGAATAAACGGCCCGAGAAAGCCGCCGCACAGCCCGAGGCAGTTAAGCAGGCCGAAGCTGCCCGCCAGCATATGCCCGCTCATGATCGAGGGGAGCCAGTTAAAGATGATGGATTGCATGGCGAAGAACATGAAAGCGGCCAGCGAGAAGCCAAGCAGCGCCACGCCGTGGCCCGCAATCGCGCCAATGGCCATGCCGGTCGCCATGACCAGATATCCGGCCATCAGCATGCTGCGCGAACGCTGCTCCGTCCGGGCGAAGCGCGGCAGCAGGATCCCGCCAGCGGCGGCTGCGATCCACGGGATGGCGGTCAGCAGACCGATCTGCAGCGGGGTAAGCTGGCCCCAGCTACCGATGATCCCCGGCAGGAAATAACTCAGGCCGTAAACCGAAAACTGGTGAGTAAAGTAAATCAGCACCAGTAACAAAAACACCCGGGTGGTGAGCGCGGTTTTCAGGGAAAAACGGCTCGGCGTATGGCGCGTCTCCTCGGCTTCTTTCTCCAGCACCGCGTTGATTGCCTCCACGTCGTTGCTGTCCAGCCAGCGGGCGTCGG
>OATC01000117.1_pt1 | contig 35110 bp, 48 predicted proteins | sample 1475871 | NCBI WGS metagenome assembly OATC01 (sample SAMEA2579940, study PRJEB22360) | human gut metagenome | biome: human gut; feature: human-associated habitat; material: faeces | place: Denmark | collected 2008/2010
TTTAAAATTTCCCACTAACACTAATAAAGATAAGGAGATAAATATTCTATTTATTTCTTGGAATGAAAATTATGATCAAGCTTGCACCGCACTAAAACATCCAGCAAGTGGTTTGCTAACCAAAAATTCTTGGTACAAAGATACTAATAATAATCCTATTACTTTTCCAAATATTGATTTAATATTTATATCTGATTTATATAAAAATATTATTGTTCATATGTTAGCTGGTAATGATAAAATCTCAAAATACATTTCTGGTGTTCCATATTTTGAAAATGAATCTTTTACCCCATTCACAACATCATTAACTCCATTTTTATTGCCATTTTCAAGATTTGCCTTAGTTAATACCAATCCATCCATAAAACAAACATATATAGATCACATTTCCATATAATGCTGTAGATTTAGTTACAGAAAAATTTGTTAGTAAATTATGTCCTGAATTTATCTCAACCTTTAAAACATTTTAGTAGTAATATTTTACCACTAAAATGTTTTTTAATATTTAATATGACCATAAGCATTAATTATGTATCCATAAGCAATAGTATCATGTGCCATTTTCCCATTAGAATACAACAAATAATCATTTCCATTATCTCTTATCCATCCATTAGCCATACTTCCATCCTTATTAAAATAATACCAATCTCCATCAATTTTCTGCCATCCTATAACCATTGCACCTTTTTCATTCATATAATACCAACTATTATTATTTTTTACCCATCCTTTTGCCATTGCTCCATTACTATAAAGGTAATACCAGTTCCCACCTTCCTGCTGCCAATAAGTAAGCATCCAGCCTTTTTCATCAAAAAGATACCAATTATTATCTATCCATTCCCAGCCTAACTTTGTATATGAACCATCAGAATGTTTATACCACCACTTATTTTCTTTTTTATCTAATATCCAAGTTCCTTTTGCAGTCTGTTTAGAAATTAATAAACTATCAAGAAATACATTGCAGTCTCCAGTAAAGTTTCCGTATCTTCCACAATCACTATATTGATGACCAGCTAATTTCCCAAATAAAATATTTGATACTTCTAAAACTGCTTTTCTATTACTATATTCAGCTGCCCATATTAATCTATCAGATAACATTGATGATATACTTTTTAAATTGCTCATATATCCTGTTGCAATATAAATTCCTAATTTTACTGGATATAATTCTTCAAATGTTAATATAAATTCTTTTACTGTACTGCATAATTTATTTACTGTAAATCCAGGATCATTAGGTGGCACTTCAATGTCTAGCATAGGAATAAGGTCCCATGAATAGTTTTTAATTATATTTATAAAATGCTTTGCCTGATCTGATCCACTATTTCCTATTCTTAAAAAATAATATGCTCCACATTTTAATCCTAAGTTTCTACATTGTTTATTAAATTGTGGTAAATAAGAATCTATAAAAGGCTGTGTCTTTCTTACACCTTCACCAGCTTTCATATATACATATTGGACTCCTGCATTTTTTACAGATATTAAATCAACACTTTCATTATTATTTGATATATCTATTCCATAAATTAATTCACTCATTGTTTCTACCTCCATAAATAAAAATAAGGCACCCTTTATGGATGCCAGCAATTATTCTTCCTTATTCAATTGTTTTGTTGTTTGATTAACTCCTACTGCAACTCCCCAGCAAAGTATACCTTGCAATATCCCATTAACAGTAACATCTAAAGCAACTTTATACTGGCTATTAATAATATCTAATAGCACTGCAAATGTTATTCCAAAAAACATCAAAATTAAAGTAATATATTTATCAGGTACACTATTCATTTTCTTTAAAAATACTCCAACAACATAAATTGCAACAATTAAGATCATTAAGTTCTCTGGGATGAAGTTTAATAAGTTTTCCATTTTACATTCCACCTTTTAGTTTTTATTTAATAAATGCAAATAAAACTGCTATTGCTCCAGTAATAAGAGCTCCAATAGCAGTTTTACTTAACCAGTTTATTGTATTTTCTAAATCTTCAATTCTATGATTTGAAACTTTAAGTTTTTCTTCTATATTTAATATTTTCAAATCACTTGTTTTACTGAAATTTTCTAATAATGTTTCTATTCTTACCAACCTTTCTTTTACGTCTTGTAATGCTTCTTTATCGTCCACATAAATCTCTCCTATAAATATTAATAGTTTGTTATAATCAATTCATTATACTTTCCTCTTCCTTTGGTTTCTTTCGATACTGAATAATTTACTTTTACTTCTTTTATATTGAATCCTTTATACCATTCTCTCACCTTTTCATGATCATTTATTGTTAATAAAAATTCACCTTTTATATTAGAAAGCTTATCCCTTAATAATAAATGTTCCTTTTCTCCAAATGTATTTCCGTATCCTGTCGTTTCAAAATATGGAGGATCACAAAAGAAAAAACTATGCTCTCTATCATACTTATCAATTATTTTTTCAAATGATAGATTCTCAACATAAGTATTTCTAAGCCTTTCTTTTAATTCTCCTAATACATTTTTATAAAATATCTGTGGTGATGGTCTTGTACTTGTACCATATCCATAAACTCCTCCTCTACCTGCAAAACTTTGAGTTATTATATATAAAAACCTTACAACTCTATGTATCTCTGTAAGGTATTCTATAGTACAATTTTTATATTCTTCAAAAATATCTCTGCCTGAAAATTCATATTCAAGCTGTCTTTCAATCTCTGGTGCATGATACTTAATCATTCTAAAAAGATTTATAAGTTCCTTATCAATATCATTTATCACTTCAACTTTACTTGGTTCTTTTCCGAAATATACCCAGCCTGCTCCAAAGAATAGCTCTACATAACATGTATGCTCTGGTATCATTTCTATTATTGTTTTTCTTAATTTACTTTTTCCGCCCATTCTACAAATTGGTGGCTTCATCATAAATATCACATCCTTCGTTATTTTTTAATTAATCTCCAGTATTTTTTAGGCAATAAAAAAAGACCTCTTAAAGGTCCTTGATTACTGCCTGTTAAATTATTCTATTGTTAGAGTATCTCTCCATATAGCAAATACTGCATTTACATATTTATCGTCTAACTCTTTTTGTAGTTCTTTCCTACCTTCTTCTGTATTCATATATGCTTTGCACCATAAATCCCCTATAGGATAATCTGTACCATCTACATTAACATATTTTTGTTTTTTTACACTAACACTCTCTTGCTTTAATTCATCTAATATTATCTTTTCCATGCTATTCTGCCTTCTTTCCTAATTTTTTATATACATTCCTGAAAATAAAATTGTTGATGTATGTGTAAAATTACTTCTAGTTAATCCGTAAGTTTTTCCCGATATGATATTTATTAAATTATTTGTTGCTTGTCCTGCTAATGGTGCATTATCATAATTATCATAATCTCGTATCATTACATTTCCTAGATATGAATATCCATACTTAGCAATATACGGTAACCCTGATATATGCAAATACCCCTGCGTATTATCATTTAAATAGCTTAGCGTAACACTTCCCTCATAAAAAATCATATTGTTTATTCTTCTATAGTACCCCATTCTACTTGTATATGTTGATTCGCCCGTAGATACTGCTCCTATTATTGATGGTGTCCAAACACCTTCTTCGTAATAGTAATTCTTAGCAGCTATATCCCCTGTAAAACCTACTCCATTTGGTGCAGATATATCAATATGTCCTTTACTTTGCTCTATAACTCTTGATGTATAATCTTCTGTTGATTGTGCAAAGTGAAAATCAATAAATGGTGTTGCAGTTGATAGCTCTATCCCACCAAAGGTTGGAAAGCAATCTTTGCTATCTGCTGCCGCACCTATATTCCCTGGAGTTATATTCACATTTTTAGCAGTACTACCATCATATGCACCTTGACTTGTACCATTCAGACTTATAGTTAGTGCATTAGGATTTTTAATTGCACTTGGAAAATCTGTTATATCTGCTTTAGCATGTGTATGCTTTGTATTTGCTTTTCCTGTTAAATCTTCAGTATTCTTTGTAACTTGCTTCTGTAAATTCTCTATATCCTCTTTAGTAGCAATAATAATACTGGGATTAATACTTATATTAACATTTGCTGCATTGCTTACCTCAAATATTGTTCTAACATTTAAATCTTTACTTGCTCCATTTGCAACTACTGGTTTATAAGTTTCTGGATATTTACCTATTGCAATCATATCACCTTCAGTATCGAACAGACCAACTTCTCTTATTGTAAATCCTCCAATACTTCCAGGTATTATTGTTTCTGCTATTATCCAGTTTGGATTTTTAGTGTCTACAGTTACAGAACCTACATTACATGTATAAACTGTATTCTTTAAATCTTTTTGATCCTCTGTTGGATTATAATAAGATCCATTACTGTCACCAACTTTTAACGTCTTTAATGTAACATTATTATTAAGTAATGCTGCATTTGCTACCTTTGCCTTACCTATATTAGTTAATATAGTGTAAAATTGTTCATCTGCCATTTTTAAGCCTCCTTCGGATATACTGTTACTATTTCATATTGAGTATCAAGACCATTTGCCACTTCTACTTTTACGCTGCTTTCAATTTCTTTTGCTTGGTATGGATAAATTGTTACTGTTTCCCCACTAAAGCTCACAGCTCCAACATTAATTTTTGATTGTGTCTTAGATATAATTAAATAATTTGCATTTAAGTGTGCTGGTTTTAATTCTTCTATTGCATAATATAAAGAATCTAATTTATAAGGAAAACCATGTTCACTTAATAAATTAAGAGTAAATGCATAATGTGGATTATCCTCAGTTATTTCAACCTTTTCCACAAAACTTTCTGCCACGCTCTTAACCATTTTTATTGTTGAAGTTCCAATACCTCTATTCTTTGGAAGCAATCTATTAATTCTTTCCTTAAGGCTTAATGATCTGTCAATTTTAATTCCAAATTCTTTTTCTTTACGTTCAATTTCCTCATTAAGTGTTAATATAAAGAACTGATTAAATACACTTTCAATTCTTTTATTTAATTCATTAATCTGCTCTGCATTTACTTTATTAAAATTCTCTATGATCTTACTGCTCTTATAATATGGGGGCATATAATTTAAAAGAGTACCTGCATTAATTGAATTATCCAAGTGACACTTCTCCTAACACACATACTTCTTCATCATTAATAATTATGTTTTCTGCAACATTATTAATTAATAAATTACTATAGTCCTGTACCCCCTCAGAACTTAAAATAATAGCACCAATTTTTGCATAACTTATATAACTATTTTGAAATGCAATTGATGCTAAAAAACTTTCTATATTCTTTTCAATATTTTCTTTAATTACATCCTCGGAATATCCATTTTCTATACTTAACTTAACACTAATATTAATAATTTTTTCTGCAGCAGACACAACTGTTATAGTAGCACCTATTGGCCTTTGCTCCTCAATATAATTAAAAACATTTTTTATTAATTCTTCATCTGCAGCTTTTTTATTAGAATTTAAAATAATTACCTTAACAGTGCCATTACCATTCCATAATGGCACTACTTTACATGCACCTACACCAACAACACTCATTGCCCAGTTTTTATAATGATATATGTTTCCACTTGTCGCTGGAGTTCTAACCTTAACATAATATCTTTGTCTTAAATCTTCATCACTTTCTTCATCATATCCATTAGTAAAGGCTTCTTCATTTATTACACCACTCAGGCCCTGAAGTGTTTTGGGAAAATATTTTATTGCTCCAGCTGCTACATTTCCACATGATCCAGTCTGTTCACACAAAACCATAACCACTGCTTCACCATTAACTATCTGTGAATTTTCCTGGAATATATAATTCAGTTCATCTGAAGCAACCATTTCTCCCTGTACAATATAAGCTCCATCACTTCCAGTTACTTTTACATATCCATCTGCAGCTTTTGCTTTTTTTCTTTCAAGTCCATATTCTTCTACTTTTTTATCAAGATTTTTTGCTGTTGCTGTTTCTGCAAATCCCTGGTCCAAAATTGTATTTAATGTTTCATATGATGATGAAAGCTCTCTTGCAACTGCAGACAATACATCAAAAATAAACTGACCTTCACTTTTATCATATGTATCATCAATATTACTAAGCATTCTTGATGTTATCTCTGCCTGTGTTTCTGACATTATATAACCACCTCACTTTTAACAGTTCCATAAATAGTCTGACAATCAAAATTAACCTTTAATAATCTCTTTTCACGTTCAAAAGAAAAGTTTTCTACTGATTTAATCGCTGTATTTCTTAAAAGAGCTTCTTTTACTTCCCTTTCTATTTCAGCTTTTATAAATTGATAAGGCAGATGACTCGTTATAAGTTCTCTAAAATCTATAACTCCATAATCACTGCCTTCATAAATTTCATATTTATTTTTTGTTGTATATAATACTTTCTTTATCCATATTTTTAATGCTTCATATCCATCAAGCTTTACTGCTCTGCCATCATTTACTTCAAATTCTCCAGTATTAAAGTTAAAGAAAAAAGACTTTCCTGTAATAGAAGCCTTTGATTTATTATTTGTTAGATTTTCAGTTGTAACTTCCTGAGTTGGAAACATACTCACACCACCTTATCAACTATGATATATCTGCTGTTTTCTGTTGGTATACATAAAACCGTATCACCAACTTTTAAATCTCTTGTAATTTCAAATGTATTATCTACATTATGACTATCACCTGAAGAATCACTAAATGGTGATATTTTTATTGTTCCTTTAATTGTTCTAAGGCTCTGGCAAACATAATCTGTTGCTTCATCCAAAATATAAGCACCATCATAAATTGATACTTTTAAAGGTTTTAGACTTATAACAGTTCCAAGTACAGAAAATTGCTGAGGTATATTATTCCTTTCATTTAATAATTTTGCTATTCCAACACCAAAACTCATACTTTCACCTTCCAATCAATTCCTAAATCTATTTTATGAAGACCTTTTACCAGACTATGATTTGCACTTTTTATTTTATAATAGCCACACAAAAGTCCAGCATTAATATATATCATTCTATTTGCTTTTATATCATCTGCACCTTCAAATGCTACTATTGGAATTGTTGTACTTCTTTCTATAACATTAAGTTCATTTAATAAGTTATTTGCTATATTTTTTGCCTGAGCAATATTCTCTGCAGATACCTGCTCAATTTTACTTAAGACACCATAAAAATACTGCATTCCACTTGCTTCTACTTTTGCTAAAAGTGATTTATTATTTTCTTCATTGCCTATTACCTCAATTTTATTTTTCATATTCTCAATGCTGCTTTCCACATCAAAATCTTTAGCAATATATATTTTAGGATTTATCTTCATATCATATAATCTTCTTATTTTTAAAACATTAACATCAATTTCTTTAAAATACTTTGTTCCCTGATCCTTTTCAGATGTTTCTAATATTTTATCAATTATACTTCCTATCTCTTCACAGCATCTATCAGTTATTTTAGTTGGAATACTGCATATATCACCTTTTATATAAGCTTTAGCAAGCATTGAATTTATTGCATTAGTTGCTGTTGTTCCATTAAATTCTATTCTAATTTCATTTTTCAAATAAAAAGAATAATCCTGAACTATATATGAATGATAATTAATTCTTATAGTCTTTTTTATAATTATTCCTCTTATAAGTTCTTTTTTATCATTGAAAAGACTTACAACCATACCTTCTTTTAAATCTTTAATGGTATCAAATGAAAGCTGTGTTCCTAATGTATCAGTATCACTATTCCAGCTTAATGTATTTGAATTATAAATAATATCACTACCATTACATATTAACTTGTACATATATATCACCTAGCTTTCAATCCATTCACCATTAGAATCAACTTTATATCCATCTGGTGTAGTGCAGTTCACATATAGTGCTCCATTCTTTGCAAAGCAGTACCATTTTCCATTAATCTTTTTCCATTCCGAATAGCACATTTGACAATTAGGTCTGAAATAGTACCATATGTTTTTCCATAAAAGCCATGTATCATGTATGGCATATCCTTTATCGTTAAAGTAATACCATTGATTATCAATAAGCTGCCAACATGATTTATAATATTGATATTTTTCAATATCAGTACAGTACCACCAGCCAGTAGAATTTTGATTCCATCCTAATACATAAACTTCTTTTGAATATTCTCTGTACTGTTTTAGTGGCAAACTATAATTATAATCTCCTCTACGATTTACACTATAATTAAAACCACTTTCTATTGAAAATTTATCATTTACATATGTGCTGCCATCACTATTAATTATTACTACTTGTATATACTGACTGTTATTTAGTGCATTATTAAAGAGCTCAATAAAATCTTTTGCCATATATGAGCTTTTTGCAAAATAATAAGATTTAGTTGGCAGCCAGCTTTCAATAGTTAATGTATATAATCCATTTTTCTTAATAAAATTAAAAGTTCCATTATCATATGTTTCAAATTCTTCATTATTAATTGATGTATTTATCCCTGGAAGTTCACTTGGAATTATAGGAAGTTCCAGTACCTTTGATTTATCATTGTTTGCAATAAAAATTGAATATCCCATACTAAAACCTCCTTACATATTCGCCATTGCTATTAAAATTTTATTATAAATATGCTCACCTACTGCATTTGCAAATTCTTCATTACCGACAACATTTCCTTGTATTATCACATTTATTGGTGGAATATTATTTTGTTTTGATGCATTTATACTTTGTGAATTTGTTTTTATCTGAGTTCCTCCAGGCAATTTCATAAGTTCTGGTCCATGCTCACCTACTGTCGTCCATCCACCTTTAAAGTAATTTGTTCCTGTAGCATTCTTTGCTGTTTTTATATCTGATTTATCTTCACTATCACCAAACACATGCTTTGATATATTTACTACTGCTTTTAATGGAGCTGATAAAAAATTTCTAAGTCCATCCCAGATTCCTTTAATGCCATCAATTATTCCACTAAATATTTCTTTAATTCCATCCCATGCTTTACTCCAGTTACCTGTAAAAACACCTGTTAAGAAATCAATTATTCCCTTAAATATCTTTAATGCTCCTGTAATAATATTGCCTATTGCTGAAAATGAGTTTGATACATACTCACAAATAGTTTGCCATATACCTTGAAATACAGGTTTAAATGTAGCAAATAACCATTGTAGAAATGGCCAGATTGCACTATTCCATAAATTTAATAATGAAGTTCCTATACTTTGTACTAGTGGCAATATAGTTGCCTGAACCCATGCTAATAATTTAACTCCAAGTTCTTTTATCTTTATCCATAAATTATTAACCATATTTCTAAATGCTGCTGACTTCTGATAAGCTAAAACAAAAACACCAACAAGAGCAGTCAATCCTAATATGATCCAGCCTACTGGTGTAATTAATATAGTTCCATTTAATATGGCCCACACTAGCTGAAATGCTTTTATTGCTATTGATAATCCTCTAATTGCCTTACTAACCACAGTAAATGTAACTGCCATACTTGCAATAGTAGTAATTGCTGCTTTGTGCTGAACTATAAAACTAAAAACATTATTTAAAACATGATAAACAGTTTCAAATGCCACAGATGCTGTATCTGCTATTCTTTGAAGTGTTCCATCACTCTGCCACTGCTGCAATTTATCTGCAAGTTGCTGAACCTTTCCTTTAACTAAATCAAGCAGACTTCCACTTTTTACAGTACCATCTTCTTGAACTCCTACAATTTTTGCGAGTGCTGACTTTGTTATTCCAGTGACAGTACTAATCATCCCTCTTGTAGTATTTGCTAACTTTTCAGCTCCACCTTTATATCTGTCCGCCATTATTGCTAAAAGAGCTTTATTAAAGTTTTCCTGATTAGTTATCTGTCCTTTATTATTTATTGTTTCCTGACCTGCAAACATTTCATTTGCTTTTTCTGCAATATCAGCTTTCTTTATCCCAAACTCTTTTAATCTTTCAAGCTCTCCCTGTTGTGCATCAATAAAAGCTTCTGTTGCCTGCTCCAAAGGCTTGTTTGTAGCTGCAGCCATATCAACAATCTGGTTTAAATAGCTTTTTGCTGATAAACCCATACTTTCAAGCTTTGAACTTGCTTCAACCATTTCTCCACCTTCAAATGGAGTTTTATTTGCTAAATTTATTGAAAACTTCATAATTTCAGCTGCTTTTTTAGTTGATTTTGTTGCAGTTTCAAGCTGCGTTTTATAACCTTCAAGGTCCATTGCTTCACTTAAGCCTTTTCCTATTGCTGCTCCTCCAAGTGCTGTTGCAACTCCAAGTCCTAATTTTGCAGATTTAGTAACTATATTCTCAATGCTTTTCCCTAAGTTATTTAATGTCTTTTGGGCTGTTAATGTTGCTTTTTGAGCTTCTTTACTTAAACTTTTAAAATTACCAGCAACCTTAACAAGCTTTTTGCTTGAATTATCCTGAAGTGAAAGAATAGTATTTAATACTTTACTTGCCACTCTTTTCACCTCCCAGCAATGCTTTATACTTCATTTCTTCAAACTTAACTTTGTTTTCTATTTCAAGATTCATACTCTCAATAAAAAATACTTTTTCAGTTTCTGTAAGATTTAATAAGTATTCAAGGGAATGACCACGATTAATATAATATGCTACATATTGTAGGGGACCTCCACTATTGTCAGTACCCCTTATTAGTTTTTTATGTCCTGTTTTACCTCATTGCTACCAAATGCATCACTTATCTTTTCTGCAAGTGACATTGCTCCATCTATTCCAAATAATTTATAAACAATATCATATGGCTCCTGTACTTCAAGATCTTGCTGTAAATCTTTATCATGAAGATACTTACAAGACTTATAAACTAAAACTTTTGCTGCTTCAGCTATAGGTGTTATATTTGCACCTGTAACATTACCTTCCTTATCCATAACTGCACCTTTTGCAGCTTCATTAAGATATTCAAGCAAATCATCATCACTTGGCCTTGTAAAAGCTACTTCTCCATATCCTTCAACTTCTAGATCAATTACTTTTTTTCTGTTTTTATAATTGTTAATTGCTTTACTTCTGAAATCTTCTAATGTTAATCTTTTTGATGCTTCTTTATCCATTTTTTCTACCTCCAAATAATAAAGGTGTTCATAGCGAACACCTTATATTTATGCAATCTTTTCAAGTGGTGTATATTTACTGAATTTAAAAGGAAATTCTTCTTCAACTGCTTCTTTTGCTTTAAAGCTTGCCAAAGAAAATTCAGTAAATACAATCCCTTCAATACTTACTCTTTCTGATTTACCTGTACTTTTATCCGTTAGGGAAGTAGTTATTTTAAAATCTGGCATTACTCCTGCAAGATATGCATCAACTAACTCTCCCCAAAGCTTACTATCTATTTTCTTAAATGTAAGAGTGCCTTCACCTGACCACCCATCAAATGATGAATAAGTTGATGGATCACCACAAAAGTTATGATCAGAAAATTCACCTTTAACCTTTGCTTCAATTTGAGTAAGATTAGCAAGTAAATCAGTTCCAAGCCATACATTACCACTTGAACCTTTTAATATTCTATTTATATTAACCATCTAATCGCCTCCATTAAAAAAGAGATATATTAAATTCAAGGTTCGCCATTGAACCAAGTATTTTTATATCTCCAGCTAAATAAACATTTCTTTTATATGGTGTTCTTCGTACCTTTACATCATCCCATTCTGCTGCTTCTTCTTTTCCACTTGCTACCCATGATTTTCTCTGCTTTGTAACATCAATCTGAGCTCTATTTGAATAATCAGGATCTAATATATCTTCTTCTGCTAAACTATCAAAATATCCATTAACTGCAGAAATAAACAACATTTGATTATCATATTTATTTCTGTAATTACCTAAATAATTGCTTCTGAACTCTTCTCTAATATCATCTAAAATAAGGTCCATAGCTTCAACTGTTTCAATATATTTCATATCTTCAGTCAATGTATTTCCATTAGTTGTTGTTAAGCTGTTTACATCTGTTGCAATTCTTACATAATCTTTATCATTGAATAATATAAAATGTCCCTGGCCAAGAGCTGCATCATTATCTTCTACTTCCTCAACTTTACTTAGGTTTGTACATTTAAAATATGTACATCCTCTTGTTACATTGCATTTAGCAAGTATTCCAGCTAAACTTGGCAGATATTTTTCACCAGTCTGCTCACCTCTGTCCTTATCTACAAAAGTAACTTTATCATTATAAAAATTAACTATATGCATACTATCTGTTGTAGCAACTTTATAAACAATTGCTTTATATGTCTTTTTATTATTTTCCTGACTCTTTATCCAGCTTGCAAGTGTAGCAAATTCATCTTCACTTCCATCACAAAGAGTTATCCATCCAGTATCAATATTTTCTAAAATTATTTTAAATGCAGCTGAAATCTTATCTTTCTCTTTATCTTCACCTACTTTGGCAATTATTACCCTATATGCTCCAAACTCAAATGCATCTTTAATATACTGATAATTATCAGCTTTATATGCAGCTTCATCTTCTTCAACTTCAGATATATCCTTATATACCTTATAATTAAAAAGAGCATTAGTATTGTCACGCATTACTAGTATTGCATACCCTCTTTCACTACGCTCAATTAATGATGTAGCTTTCTGCTTAAAATTAATCTCAATTTTAGGCATCTTTATGGTCATACTTATTCCTCCTCACTTTCTAAATTAATATCAAGTTCTTCCATCATTTCATAATCAATACCTTCATCAAGTATTTCATCTGGAATATTCTCCAATGTTTCTATATCAAAGCTTAAAATAAGTACAGTATCACTTATTTCAGCTTCAATTTCATCAATATCAATAACGAATGAATCGCTGATTTTTAATGGTGTAAGAAATTCATTTTTTATAAGATCTTTTACTTTTGAATTTTCTATCTTATATTTTCTTAAATCAGATGCAAAAAAATATACCTTACATTTCAAGGTCTGTTCTTTCATACAGCTATTCATTTTCCCACCACTATCATCATCTAAAAACACTTTTATTGAAGGTCTTATGATAGGTTCACTTAAATCACTTGCTACTATTTCTACACATTTAAACTCACTTTTTACAAGTGCATGTTTAATTTTTGCATTAAGAGCTTTATTTATTTCTAAACATGTTATCACTCACTCAGCTCCTTTAACATATCTTCTGCAAAATTTTCACAGTCTTTATTAAATTCACTCTCAAATTCATTTTTAGACTTTTCATATATGCGTTTTCCTTCTACATATCCAACCTCTTTACCATCTTTAGTAACCTGCCTATGTCCATATTCAATAAGGTGTGCATGAGGACTTCCACCGTATACTCTTACAGATTTATTGTTTTTACTACCATAAGAATAAACCTTTCCTCTTTTTATTCCTTTATAATAATTGCCTGTTCTCTTATTTGTAAGACTTTTAGCTTTGGACAATGTCTTTTTTCTTAATTTATTACCTTCCTGCTGTAAAAACTTTTTACTCTTCTTAGGATGCTCTACAATAGAATATTCAATTAATGTTTTTGCAAAATCATCAAGGTCACTTGTATCAATATTGCTCATTATAAAATCACTTCCTCACAGAATAATTCTAAAGTTTCATGTTTAAAATAAGGATCTAATATAAATTTAATATCAAATCTGTGTTCACCATATTTAATAAACATATCCTGTGTAATATCTTTTCCAGCTTCAAATCGCACAATAACTTTATGTGTTACATTAGACAATTTTGTTTCTGCTTGTTGTCTTTGAAGGCTGCCAGTCTGTGGAATTATACTTGCCCATATAGTTTTTATTTTACCTGGCCTTAAATCAGTTTCATCAAGTTCATTTTTAATAGCAGTATTACCATATACATCTATTCTTTTATTTAAGGAATTAATATTCATTTTGAACCTCTTGTGCTGTATACTCACACGATAAAGCTAAATGATTGCGAATCATTTCATAAGACTGCTTATATCTTACAGCTTCATTATTATCACTTGTATATTCAGCTTTGCAATATGTTTTTACTGCTCTTACTATCAAAGGATCATCATCAGATATTTTATTTTCACAGATTCCATTTAATTTTAAATCTGCTTTAGCTGCATTAATTGTATCTTCAATATCATTATCAAGTTCATCACCATCAATCCTTAATGCCAGTTTTATTTTTTCTAACATAATTCACCTCATTAATAAAAGGACCTAAAAATAAGGTCCAGTTTATTCAGCTGCAGCTTCTAACAATGCAAATGCTTTTGTTGTTAATACATCGCCATCAACAATTGCATATCCCATATAATCAGTAGTTCTTGCTTTAATATGGTCTTCCTGATACATTGTCATATTTTCATTAATATTAATTGCATAACCTTTTGACACATCACCAACTAAAACTGTTCCATCAGATACTGCATCTTCTTCTTTTACAATTGCTCCTAATATATGAGCTACTCCACCATTTGTAACATCAGGAATAAATAAAGGTCTGCCCATACCATCAACAATATTTGCAAGTTGATTCCATATTGTTGTACTGTTTGCATAAATGACTTTCTTATATCCACTCTTAATTAATGCAAATAAAGCGGTTAAATCTTTATACACTATTCCATCTGAAGATGTATAAGTTTTAACCTGTGGTTTATCCTTTTCAGCTTCTAATGCTGTTTTAATTCCTTTCGGCTGTGCCTTAAAAGTATCACTTACTCCTGGCTTTCCTTTACCACTTACCATAGCTTTTGAAAGTGCATTGCCCATCTTCTCTGCTATTTTTGAAGTAATATAAGTTAAGAATGCATCAATTGACATTTTCTTAAGCTTCCAGCTTACAGGAATAGCTTTTGCAAGTTCACATCCTGTTAAGTTTAATTCTCCAAAAGCAACTTCATCATCTTTTGTATTTGTATCTTCATCATACCATTCGGCATCATCACCGCTTTTAGTTTCTTTGATAATAGTTAAATCCCCCTTTACAAATGTTGGTGCTGCATCTCCAAAGATAGGGTGACTTTCACCAATCTCCTGCCATATTCCCTGCTTAACACTTTCAGGAATCAACACAGTATGAGTTGCTGCTGTCTGTGCTGAATTTTTAAAGCCATTATTTACATTTTCAAATACTATTTTTTCTTCATCACTTAGGCCTTTACCCATCATATAATTAGCAAATGCATTCTTATATGTTTCAGATTCATTTTTTATCTTATTTTCTTCAGTATTTTGTGGATTAAATGCTGAAGGATCTGCAATATTTGAAAGCTGTATTTGCGGCAAAGCAGAATTTTGAAGCGCATTAAGATTTGCCTGGCTGTTTGCAAATTCTTCATATGCTTTATCCATATTTTCAATTTCTTTAGTCTTTGCATTGAAGCCTTCAATATCACCACTATCTAATAATTTCTTGGCATCATCTAATAAAACAGTCCTCTTATTTGTGTAATCTTGATAATCCTTAAATTTCATTTTTCATACTTCCTTTCAATTCTAAATATTTAATTTTGGCATCAGAAAAGGCCCTATCTTTTTCATTTTTAAGATTAGGGCCTTTTATTGTATTTCTTATTTTTTCAATTGTTTCTCTGCTAAGCACATTTGCAAAGCATGTATTATATAAAGCTTTTGGAGCTTTATATTCAGTACTATTATTCATATTGATAATTTCATCAATAAATCCTTTTTCTTTTGCAGTTTCTGCATCCATCCAGGTTTCATTATCCATAGTTTTTAAAAGTTCTTCCTGGCTCATTCCTGTTTTTATTCTGTATGCATTTGATACTGATTTATTGGCTGTTTGTAATATCTTTGACTGTTGTTCCATAGAGTGATAATCTCCATGAGCTCCTCCAGATACATTATGAATCATATACATTGCTGTTGCGATTGCCCTGACTTTATTGCCACCACATGCAACTATTGTAGCAGCACTTCCAGCAAATCCAACTATGTCAACTGTAACATTTCCTGTGTAGGTGCTAAGCATATAATACATTTCATTTCCTGAAAATACATCACCACCACCACTATTAATTTCAACTGTTACTTCTTCACCAGCAGCATCATTAAGTGCTTTTTCAACATCTTTAGGACATACAGAATCAATTTCAAAATAATCATAAATCCATTTATCTTCATTAGGTATTATTGTTCCCTTAATGCTGACCTTCTTCATTTACATTTTCACCCCCTTCTGCTTCTTTTACTGTAGTTGTATCAAGCCTTCTAAGTGGTACATCTCCTCCATCTACTGGACTTAAATTAAATGTTTCTCTCCATTCATTTGGTGTTAATGCTCCTCTATCAACCATTGCCTGCAACGCTAACTTAGTTGTTATGCTAGCACACGCTAAATTTGAAGCATCAAAGGTAATGTAATTTCCAAAACCTCTCTGCTTACGTGTAAAAAGCTTTCTTGTATATTCATTCTTCATTTGAAGTGCTACTGGCTCAATCTGTGATTCATAATAACTGTTCCATTCATCTTCAGTATATGATGATTGAACAATTTTCTTATTTGTATTAAAAAAGCTATAAATTCTTTCTGTTGTTCTATCCTGCTGTGCTGCATTGGGTACAAAATCTTTAGGTTCAATTCTTTGTGCATCAACTTTTGCATCAATACCTGCTGCTCCAAAAGTATCACTATCTGTAGATAAATAATTATCAACAAACTGTTTTACATTCTTCTTTAAATCTTCTGGCCTTAAAGCTGTTGAATATTTTAAAAGCCATCTAATAATTCCACCATTTTTTATTGCCTTTACTATTCCATGATCTATTGTTCCAACAATTTTCATAAGTGGTGTTAATGCTTCTCCTGGACTTTCTCCAAAGATATCATCATTATTATAATCATCACGTAAATGAATTATTTCAGTATAAGGTAGTGTAAGCATCTTTCCATTCTTTAAAAAGAATCTTAAATACAATTCATTATTAATATACTTCGTTAATACACTTACACATGGAATAGGATATAATTCACAAGGCAGTCCAAATGCATCTCTTATAATTAAAATAAACGCATTATTATTTAATGCAAGCTGCGTTGCAACCTTTTCCTGCATTAACTGACCACTCATAAACGGATTAGGTTCTTCAAGCAAAAAACGCATATAAACATCTGGATTTACTTTTATATTCTTTCCATCATTTCTTATATGCTTAGCAACCAGTTTTCCAACTGCTTTTACTTTGGGCCTTATACATGCTCTTACAATATCTGATTCATATATTTTACCATTCCATGTGTAAAAGCCTTCTCCAGTTTCTGTTATCATTTCATAACGTGTAGATTTACCTACATTCTTAAAACGCTTTAAAAACTCCAGCATATATATTTCACCTCCTTTCAGCTAAATTACACTTTCATATTCTTCTTTAACTCTTTCATACTGAACATATGCATCAAGCAAACTTGCAAGTCCATCAATTCTTCTTCTCTGATTACTTGTTTTAATAGGCTGAATATTATCATTTTTATCAATATCAACTGCAGTATTACTTAAACACCATTTAAGAATAGGATTATTATTATAATTTATTATTTTACTTTCAAGGTCTGCTCCTAAATTCTTCATAGGTCCACTTAAAGTTTTCTTACCTTGAATAACTGGCTCCCATGTAGTTTCACCGAAATTATTTTTCATATCTTCAATCCAATAAGTAGCACTCCAGCTGTCATAACCTCCACTGAAAATATAAATATCATATTCTTCCTGAACTTCTAAGAACCACTCTGTAACATATTTATAATGAACCTTATTACCTGGTGTTGTTCTAAGTAGTCCAATATCTTTCCATATGTCATATGGAATCTTATCTTCTTCAACTCTTTTCTGTAGTAAATCTTCTGGAAGGAAGTACATCTGCATTACATATATTTCTTCACTGCCTGGCACCTTAAATATTATTGTTGCACATGTTAAATCTGTTGTTGATGAAAGGTCTGCTCCACCTATTCCGTATCGTGGTTTTAATTTTAAAATATCAAATACATTAAGATTATTTAACTGTTCAAATGCAAGCCATGCTTCACTTGATGTTTCTCTAATATTAAAATCTTTGCATAACAAATTTTTAACCAGTAATGGATTTGCTTTTGCTTTATTAACTTTACTTTGCAGCTGGTCAATCTTTTTTATTGTTCCTAAACCTGGATTTGCTTTTATCCAGTTTTCTTCTTCTGTCCATTCTTTTCTATTATCAAGTTCATAAACAATAGGCAGAAATCTTTCATCTTTATATCCATTAGGATCATCATACCCATTAATAACTCTTTCTGCTTCATCATATTTAATATCATAAACACATTCTCTTACTGTTCCTGCAGTAGTTGTTATAAATATTAATGGTTCTTCTCTTGCTGTAGTACCATCAACAATAACATCATATAAATTTTTATCAGTCCAGGCATGTATTTCATCAAGTAATGCACAATGAACATTTAAACCATCTAAGCTGTCTGAATCTCTTCCTAAAGGTCTAAAAAAAGAATCGTTAAAATCACTGGTCAGCTCTCCAACTAAAGTTTTAATTCTCTTTCTTAGAGCTCCTGATTTTTTAACCATTCTTTTTGATTCAAGCCATATTATTTTTGCTTGGTCCTTCTTTGTTGCACATGCATAAACTTCTGCACCAGGTTCACCATCAGCAATCTGCATATATAAACCAATGGCCGCTGCTAAAGTTGATTTACCATTCTTTCTAGCAACGACCAATAATACTTCTCTATATTTTCTTGTACCATCTAATTTATCAACCATTCCAAAAGTAGCAGCAACAAGAGCTTTCTGCCATAACTCTAATATAAAAGGCTTTCCGCCCATACTTCCTTTTGAATGTTTGCAGTAATTTTCAATAAACTCAAGTGCATGATTAGCTTTATGATTATCATATTCCCATATGCTCTCTGGATCATTAATAATTTCAGCAATATGTTTATATGCTTTGTATACTTTAAGGCTTACAACCTTTTTGCCTTTAATCTCATTTTCTTTTATCCAGTTCCAATATTCTAAAATTGGATTATATGTTATATCATAAATTATTTTTCTTGCTGCCTTACTCATTTGCTATTAACAAAATCCTCAAAATCATCATCATCTTTTTTCATTTTGTCTTTAGGCAGATAATCATTAATGGCCTTCATAGCAGAAATAAAATTCTTCACCATAGTATTATATATTTCAACTTCAGGTGACTTTTTAGTTCCCCATTGATTTTCACCATTTTGATATTCACATATAAGTCCTTCAGAATCTAATGTGTTTTGTAAATCTCTTAAAGTAACTGCCATGTAAGCAGCATTTTGAATTAGTGACTCAACTGTCTTTTTTACACTTCTGTCTAAATCTTTGAAAAGAACATTAATTTTTCTTATCTCTTTTTTAATCTCTAAAGCTTTTTCTATTTCTCTGCATTTATCGTTCGTGTTTTTTAATTTTGCCACTTACCACACCACCCCTGTAAAAATTGATTTGTGTTTTTTTATTCTCCCCTATACGGTCCGCAGGTTCTGAGCTAAACATCTTTTTTAGGGGGGACTATCTGTATAAGCTCACCTTTTTCATTAAACTGCAGGCCTGCTCTTGTTATACTTTTCTTTTCTCTTTCAAACTTGTGCTCCTTGTTATGACAATCCAAACAAAGATATTCAAGATTATCATAGTTAAGAGTTATATCAGGATCATTAATGTTCATTGGTGTTATCTTCTTTTTGTGATGAACTATCTTTCCTGGCTTACCACAGCACTCACATAATCCATGTACAAATGTTATGTAACTGTTCCTGCATTTAATCCATTCTTTACTTTTGTAGAATGACTTTGAATATTCTTTTGCCATTAAATTAATTTTCCTTTCAAAACATAAAAAAACACCCAAAGGTGTTTTTTTATTCGTATATTTCAAAAATATTATCTGCTAATTCTGAACCTGTTCCTGTTAAATAGATAATCTCAATAATAATATAAACTAAATCTAAATAATTCCCATCTAAATATCCTTCTTCACAATGAGCAACTTTATTTCTCATATTTTCATATTTTTTTAAATTAGTAACTAAATCACCATAGTCACCAAGATTAATACCATATTCATACATTATATCTTTAAATTTTTCTTCTATAATTCTTCTGTTCATATTTTGATATTTTTCCATTTTGTTTGCATATTCATTAAATACATCATTATTTCCTATATATCTTAATAAATTATAATATGTACATGATAGTTTTGAATAAAGCAATTCTATATATTGATCTAATGCTGCAAATGCAGTAAAAAAAGCTAATCTTTCATTTCCAATATTGTACATAACATAACTTGTAAGTAAATATTCTACCCACATAGGATAATCATTATCTACTGGTAATCCATATGCAATACACTCTAAATTTCTATCTGAAAACTCAATAATAGTCCACCCATCTATATCTGGTACATAATCAAATGTACATCTAAAAAAGAGCCCAGGAGCAAAATGATCTATTGTGACAATTTCTCCTTCCATATTACATTCTCCCGCAATATTTAAAGACTCCTCAATAGAATCTGGTTGTATCACTATTTCAGATTCTTCTACTGAAGAAAGTAATTTCAGTTCTTTAACTTCTAAAAAATCACTGAAAGATGCACTATCTGCATCTTTAGGTAAGCTTACACCATCAAATGAAAGATTAAGTTTTAGCTTGGTTGGAGCTATTCCAAAAATTTTATATAAAAAACAATGCTCTTCATTATCATAAATAGCCCTACTCAACGATGATAAGTTCTTTTTTCTCAAAGTATGATTCCATGCATATTCTTTTACCTTTAAAACTCCTGATTTTTTATTTTCCATTCTCTTTCTTACTCTGTAAATACTCTTCTGAAGAAATGGAACTTCTTCTTGAATTCTGTATCTAAAACTTTCTCTTGCTTCTGATTGTAATTGGTCTACTGTCAAAATCCTTTCCATGAATTATCCCTCTTTTACTATTCTATTTAATAATTATTCCAATTTTACATACTAATATTTAATTTATCGGCTATCATTTCCAATACTTAACAATCTACTTTGTATTACTATATTTATCTTTAAAATATAAAAAAGACCGTTCATTAACGATCTTTTAGATATTTCCTAATTTATATAATTGTGACTTTCCATATTCTATATTACGTTCTTTAAATTTTCTGTTTGTACAATATCTATTAAATGTATCTTCAAAATAATTTGCAGCTCTAGGATCAAGCAACACTTCAGCTAATTTATCATTTGGAAATTCATATGGAATTACTATTGGTAATTTATTAATTGCCTGCTGTTTATTTAATCCAAACAAATTTTCATCTTGTAACTTTACTAATAAAAAATCTATATCCATATCAATAGAAAACCTATATTCTTTTTCATGTGTAAATGCGCCCCTCTTATAAAATTCAAATGGTATTTCATGAAATTTATATCCTTTACCATTTTCATAATATTTTTCAAAATCTATTTCCTCATCATATTTAACTTTATCATCTGTATTATTAATAAAATGTATTTGTGTTTTATTGTTTCCATCTACATCAATAAAATCATCAATATTACATATACACTTTTTAATATCATCTTTTTTAACCTTTATTCTAACACCTGTCTTGTTTGGACTATATATTCTCCACATTGCATCAGATTCACTTTTATCCATACACCAACATTGTGCATATCTCGAATTCTTAATCATATATATATTTTCTTTAATAAATTCTCTGCTTACCTTAACTTTACTATTATGCAATGCATATTCAAAAAATTTATTCACATAATATCCTTCATATACATCTTCCCAATTCGTTATTCTAGTAAAATATAGTTTTTCATTTTCAACCAAATCTACAAATTGTTCAAATGTTAAATACTTATATAAATAATCATTATTCTCCATAATACCACCTCAATTTTATTATAAATATTTCAGATAATATTATCAAATTATTCACTTGTTTTTTCATTAATTGTTCGTGTTTTCCTTGAATTTATGTCCTATTTTCTTAGGGAATAAGACATTGACTTTTTTAAGCATATATATTAGAAGTTATTTTTTATATCAGCCTTTTATGTGAACTCACCAAAAAATAAGACATTCAAAGAGTAAAAAAATAAAAGTTTAATGGATTAAGTCATTCAAAGTTTCAGAATAATTATCAAAAACTTCTCTATCTAAACCCAAATAAACTTTTGTTTCTTCTATTGAACTATGGCCAAGCATTTCTTTTATTGCTAATAGATCATGGCCATTTGTTTCATAAATTCTATATGCATATGTTTTTCTCATACTATGAGCACTTATTTTCATTATTCCAAAATAATCTGCTGCTTCTTTTAAAATCTGTGATACTCTTTTTACTTGAATATATCCACCTTTTCTACTTGGGAACATATAGTCATAATCATTCAATTCTTTAATATACTGCTGCAGCTTAATTCTTAGATTTTTTATTATAATAACTTTTCTTGGTTTTCTATTCTTTTCTCTAATATTTTTAGAATTAAGCTTTTTACCTTCCATTATTGTAAAATATCCAGTATCTAAAGCATTTCTTATATCTCGTACTTTTAATTTAACAAGATCTCCAGCTCTATATCCAGTAGCAATTCCAAGTATAAATAACATATAATTTCTATAACTCTTTACTTTTAAATAATCCTGAATATCATAAATCTGCTCAATCTTTTTAATTGGATTAGCTGGCTGCTTTTTTTTACGTCTTTTAGGTGAACTATAGTTTTTCATATTAAATTCACCTTCTTTTTTCATTATTATTAAAGCAATATAGAATATCTGCTTTTCTATAAGGATCATAAGAAAGTATTAATGTTTCACAATTATTTTGATTTATACATTCCTTACATTTTTCAGGAGATTTAGCACATACAACTGTATTTCCTGAAAACCTAACATTTAATTTTAATTTTTTCTGCATGAATCTAATCCTCCTTTATAAAATTTTGTAACAAAAAATACTTCACAAACAACTAATTTCTTAATTGCTTATGAAGTATTTTTCATATGGTAAAAGGGTATTGAGAATTTATGACAGGTTAAAATCAATTTCTTTCTTAACCAATTACAGTATATAATATTTTTTTGTGCCTGAGAAGGTACTTTTGTTGCTACCCTAACTGCTACCCCTGTTGCTACCTTTGTGGTACCTTTATTGATACCCTTGCTGCTACCCCTACGCAAGTTTAAGTTTCTCAAATGCCCTATCAATGGACTTTTTAACACTTTTCCTAGATTTAAACAATTCATGTGAAGCAAGCGACATACTTTTCTTTTCAATAAAAACTTTTCTTATAATTTCTGCTTCATCATCCTGTAATCTTTTAAGTGCATTATCAATACGCTTATTTGCTATCTCATTAAATCTTATTCTCTTTCTCAATAATTCAATTTCATTCATAACATAATCATTATTTTTACACTTTGGCGAACTTTGAACTTTTTCATCATAAGACATTGCTCCAAGCTGCTCACCTATTTGTAATTCTTCAACTTTTAATTTCATATCATCAATTTCGATTTCTCTTAGTTTGTATAATGCTAATTCTTTTTTTATTTTTTCGCTCATCATATATCTCCTTCCTTTTTAAATAATAAAAATATCGCAAATTCAATAAAAAATGCGACATAATACTGTTATATTAAATTTTTATACTTACATATATACTATACAGTTAACCCTGCTGCTGCTAACGCAATATTAATTGCATCAGTAACTTTAATTGACTTTACATAATCAAAAAACTCAGTAGTTTTTAGTTTTTTGATCAAATTAAGAACATCATGTTCAGATTTAGACCACTCTGTAATATCTTCTATAATTTCTCTAATTTTTATATAGTTTTCATCCAGATTCTTTTCTAAATCTATTTTAAATGATTCATCAAAATGTAATTTTCCATCATAATAATTCACTAATATTAACTCTATATGATCTCTATATTTTCTATTATATAGTTTATTCATTTCATTCTTTATACTAATGAACGCTTCTAAGTCAAAGTATAATCTATTCATATTACCATTAAAGCTCAATATAGTTTTAGTTGTTGATTGTTCACTTTCTGGAAGATATGCACCATATCCTGCCCAATAAATATCCAGAAATTTCTCCGTATTATAATACCAATAATTATAACATTCATTTATTATTTGTTTAGTTACATTAATATTATATCTTGCCATCATTATTCCTACTATACGTCTTTCTTCATGATCATATGTTTCATTCACCTTTTTAAATAATATATCCATATTTATTGCCGTTTCCATATTTATTCTCCTTTGTAATAATATACTTTAATTCAAATTATATCATAATATTATTACAATATTAAATTTTCAAAGATCCTTATAATTCTAATAAGTAAGATACCATACATCAAATATTTCCTCAGGCACTACATACCCACACACTTGCCACCCACAAATAACAGGGTTATAAAACTTCAACTTCTTATTCTTGCCTACATTTTCAATTCTATAACTATTGCTACTGCTCTTGCTTGTAATAACAATATTACTTTCTTCCAGGCACATTTCCCATGCTTCAAGAAACGTATATTCTTTACTTTTATCTCTATTTTTAATATCCATAATTCCACCTAATACTGCAGGAGGACTGCTCCCCCTGCATATAAAAATTGCAACCTTAACATTTTGTAATCCCTTTGTTAGTCACAATATTTAACTATTTCTAAATTTTTTATTGAAACATAACCTCGCACACCTTCAAGCTGTGCAACAATATCTCTGTCAAAAACAAATGGAGCTCTTTTAACCTTTAACTCCCAATTCTCATATGTCTTTGCTTTATTGCCTTTTATTATTTTTACCATATCTCCGCACTTAGGAAATCTTCTATTAGCCATTAATACTCCTCCTTCTCATATCTGCCATTTTATTAATTATGTCTTTTCTTAACTTTATCGGTTCAGTGCTGGCTCTTTCAATTGACCAGCCATAAGCAATTCTTTTATAAAAAGTGCTTTCATTAATTCCATTTTTCTTAAGTTTAACTTTTACTGATTTATCATATCTGCTTGTTTCATTTGGCCTTGTTGAAATTGCCATTTGCTTTGGCCATGTATATAATCTTATTCTCTTATTAACAAGATCTTTACTTATTCCTAAAGCTGCAGCTATTTCATATTCTTCTGGAGTAACATAATAATCATACTCAGCTTGCTTCATCATCATCCCACCCTAACAACTTTTTCTCTAATTTATCCATTTTCTCTGGATCATTGTAATATTCTCTAGGCTCAAAATTATTAAATCTTAGTGGTGGCTTCTCATTTTTGCTTGTACTATTACTCTGCTCAGCCTTATTTCTATTGATGTAATTACCTTCAAGGACCTTAGAAAAATTATTAGGCTTTAACAGCCAGTCAAAAGTTATTATCCAGTTGTTTTTATTTTGACCTTTTAAGAAACTGCTATTTTCAATACTTTCTATTGCCTTAATCACATCTTTCAACCCATATTCCTTAATACGAGCATTAAGCATTTTACTTCTTGCAGTTCCAGCTTTAATTGCAATAACTTTATTTAATTTCAATTCATTCCATGCTTTTATAACCTGCTGCTCTTTTGTGCAGCTATCTATATCTTTAGATATAGTATTATCTAATGTATTATTAATTGTATTATTATATACTGTATTATTATATTTGACTTTTTCGTCAATAGGGGTATTGATGTTTTGGTCAATACCTTCTTGATTATTTGAGCAATAGGTATTGACATTTTTGTCAATAGGTATTGATGTTTGAATATATATCTTTCGTCCTATTATTTCTCGGTTCTTATACACCATTTCAATTTTTACATAACCGCCATCAGCCAAATTCTTTATGAGCCTTGATATTGTTTCTTTAGTAACTTTGTAAAGATCTGCAAAATAGCTGTTACTGGCCCAGCAAAATCCTTTTTCATTTGTAAGGGCAGTAATTTCACCATACAAAAGCTTTGCCTTATCTTTCAGCTTTTCATCATATCGTACATTTGCTGGTATAATTGCATAATATGCTTTTTCCATGACTATACCTCCTAAAAGCTATTCTTTAAAAAATTAATTGCATTATCACTTGGATTTTCAAAGTCAGATGCAGCATTTATATCTGCATCTTTTTCTGAAACATTATTTATATCAATTAAAAAATTACAATTATCATCATTTGATAATTCTGTTGTCATTATATTATCATTGTGTGGTAACTCATTGATAATGGTATTACCATTCATTGATAATACATTGGTCATTATGTTATCATCATGTAAATTATTGCTATTATCTTTTTGTATATAATCATATAAAATATCTTTAATAAATTCTGATGCATTATATTGCTTTTCAAGCAGCTCTAATATTATTTTTTCTTTTGGATTATCTTCATTAAGTATTATTGTTTTTCTTTTACCCTTTGCCATTATTTTTTACTGCTCCATATCTGCTTACTTACTGCTAATGCTCCATAAACATTACTATAAAGTGGATTTTCTAATATGCTGCATTGCTTAGGTAAATTATTTGTAATAACATCCTTTAATACTTCTGAACCTCCTCCAGTAAACCTTACATTGTAATGATTAATATTAACTGCCAGACTTATTTCATTTATTATTTCATTCATAAATAATGCCAGGTCCTTTTGTGATGCCTTAATATCTCCACGTTTAATAGCTTTTTCAATATCCTCAAGCTTATACTGTTTGTCCTCATTTAAGATTTTCAATTTAGAATAGAAATCCAATATCCCTATTTTATAAGTATTAAGCACCTGTGGTTTTCCATAATCCATTGCAACAACATTTGTTGTTCTTCCACCAATATCAACTACTAAAACATTGCTGGCCTTTACCTTATCATCTAAAACAAAATAACTTGCATAACCTTCAGGTACAACAAAAACATCTTTAATATTTACTGTCATATCCTTTTTCTTATTAACCTTTACTGTAAACTTAAACTGTTTATTTTTTAATTCACTTTCATACTTTGACTTATGCTCCATTTCACTTATTGGAAGTAGCAAAGTTAAATTAGTATCAATAAGATCTGCATCAACATTTAATTTTGATACTCCATATAGCAGCTGAGCTTTGTAATCTTTGTTAGTTTTTATATATTCTTTGCTAAAAGTTCCCTTTTCAAAATAAGTATATTGTCCATCAAGTAATACATAATTAAATCCATCAGGATATGCTTCATAATCTCTGCTTAAGTTACTTCTAAAATTTATTGGACCAGTTAAATCATTTAGTCCCTTTATATTGTTATTTCCTAAATCTAAAACTGTAATCATATTTACATTTCCTCCATTTTTCTATATAATGGAGTTAAGGATGGCAGTCCTTAACTCAGAATTACGTTGAACCTTTTTATAAGGTTCTTTTTTATTAGTACCATTGCTTTCCTTCATGTGTTACATGTAACCATACCTTGCTTTTCCCTTCAAAAAAAGCAAATCTTAAATATCTTTTCTTATGTTCATTAGTAGGTTTTAAATACTTATATTCATTATCACAATATTTATGGAGCTGCTTTCTTGTACCGTCAGCTTTTAATACAATTATTTTAGTATTAACACTTACATAAACATCTTTATAGTTTTCATCACTTTCTGCATCTGGATGTGGTGCAGTATAGTCTATTTCCTCAACAAAATTTATTGCTTTAGGAAAAGTAATCATCTTTCTATCCATTCCAATCTGATTAAAATAATTAATGATAAAGTTTTTATATATTTTCTTATTATCTTCTGTAAGATCTTCATATCCATTAACCTTTTCTGCATCAATTCCAAGGCACTTCTTTAAATCTTCCAGGTTTCTTAATCTATAATCTGTTAATCCATTTCTTTTAAATATTTTTTCAACTTCTGACCTTTCCATTCTTAAACCTCCTTGCATAAACTGCAGTTTTTATAATTACCACAGCAGAATTTTAGAATATGCACTTTTCTGCAGCTTTTATCCACAATTTTATTTTTTATCTCTGCACTATTGTGTACAAACATAGGACATTTAATTGACTGCATTCTGCCTCCTCCTTACGTTTTAATTTTTATGTTAAGTATTCTTATAAGGCCTTTCAGCCTGCTTATCATTTAGTAAGAACTTTTTCACCTTTTAAAATTGCTAATGCATTATCAAGAACTGCAAGTCTTAATTCTTTAGTACACATGCTCATAACAGCTTCAATCTGAGCCTGAGCTAAAAGATCATAAAAACCTTTTTGATCTTCCAAATCCATTATTGTAACTTTTATTTTGTCATTCTTCATATCCATACCCCTAAATCTCTTACATTTCATCTTATGAATAAAACTTCAATGTGTTACTTTGCAAAATTTCAATGCCATTATTGCTTCAACAACATCATCAAGCTCTTTCATTATGTGATTCCATTCAGGTCTTTCATTTTCATCAATTATTCCATCACATGTAATCTCAATCATTGCATCTTTGCATTTTATAAAATCAGTAACTTCCTTTTGTAGTCTTAATATTGCAACTGGTAATTCTGTTATTTCAATGTTAGGTAAATACTTTTGACCAATCTCAGCTGATGTTTTTAAATGCTGATATGCTAAATATTGAGCATTGTATATTTCCACCATCATAATTACTACTCTGTCTGGAGGTATTCTTTTTCCTCCTTCATAAGCTCTTATGCTGTCCACTGATATATCCATGAGCTCTGCAGCTTTATCTTGTGTTAAACCTGTACTCTCCCTAGCAATTTGATATATATTTCTGTACTTTTGCACCATTCACTTTTTCCTCCTTATGTATTAAAATTTATTATATCCAACATTATTGGACTTTTACTCTAAAAAAATTTTAGGATCAATTTTGTAAAAATCAGCTATTATTTTTGCTTTAGAAATAGTAAGTTCAATTTTCCCATTCTCCAGCATAGAGTATCCGCTTTTGCTGCTATATCCTAAAGCCTTTGCAACCTCTTTTTGTGTTTTATTATTATCCACTCTAAGTTTTTTTAATAATTGGTTCATAAATTCACCTCCAAGTAATCCAATAATATTGAACTTCTATATTTATAGAATAATCCAAGTTTACTGTACTGTCAATATTTTTTTATATTTAAAACCAATTTTCTTGGATTGCTCTTTATTAACCTTTTTAAAAAATGTACAATAATATTGAACTACTACTAAAGGAGATTATAGAATGGCTACATTAGCAGAGAGATTAAAAGAATTAAGAAAATCGTATAACTTAACACAGGCTGAACTTGGAAAAATTCTTGGTGTAGGTAAAACTACTATTTCTATGTATGAAACTGGCAATAGTACTCCTAGTGATGATATTAAAGTTAAAATCTCTGAGCATTTTAATGTTTCTATTGATTATCTTTTAGGAAAAACAGATTTTAAAAATTATAACAAAACTTCTGAAGAAACAGTTGCTCTACACAGTGACTTAGAATATGATGACCTTCCAGATGAAGCTCAAAAAGAGATTAGTAATTTTATTGCTTATATAAGAGATAAATATAAAAATAAATAAGAGGTGTTCATAACGAACACCTATATTTTTATACGTTAATTGTATTTTTATTGAATTTTATTATTTATTTACCACAAAAATTAGGAGGACAAGTTTATGTTAACAAATGTTAAAAATATTACTATAACAAGATCTATTCTACACATTATCAATGGATCTTCTTCGCATTACAGTAACTCATTATTACCAAATACAGATAATGAATTTAATGCCTTTTTAACAAGACATATACGATCATGTGTTAGAACAAAATCCAGAAAATCAGCACTTTTTTTACATAAACCTAACAATGATACATATAACTATATAGAATCATTATTTCTATCAAATGATGATTTTATCCAAAACTCTAGAATACTTGCAGATGAACTTAAAGCAATTTGTACAATAAAAAATAGTGGACCATATGACTTAATATTTTGTGAATATATTAATGAAGATGATGAAAAATGTATTGCCATTATTTTATTAGAATTCACCACAAGTTTTTTTCATGAATTAAGAGATTCTGATGCAATAATTAAGCGTCTTACTGTACTCGCTTCAAGTAGTTCTAGTTTTAAAAAATGTGCATTAATTCCACAAAATGATACAGATTATGAATATGATTTTATAATAAATGATAAACATAATACTGAATTTTTTCTAAATGATTTTCTTAATGGTAAAATTTTTATGGATGAAAGAAAAGCTACAGAAACCTTTATTGAACAAACTATTCTTTGGGTAAATGAAAAAATTAATGATCCATTTATAGATATAAATTTAAAAGAAAAATTTGAAAACGTAAAAAGTCAATGTATTTCTTGTATAAATGATAATGATACTATTGATATAGATGCATTTGAAGATAGTGTTTTTAGAGATGATATTTCTCAATTTAAAACTCAATATAATAGTAGACTTGAACAATTTAATTTAATTAATAAAGAAATAGTGCTAAATAATGACATTACATCTGAATATAAATGTCAAAAAATAAAACTTGATACTGGAATCGAATTAAAGGTTCCAATTGCTATACTTGATAATGCTTATGAATCCAATTATAATCGTTGTATAACTGAAAATGGTAATACAAAATTCACATTAGAAGGAAAAGTTGAAACTGAAAAAGTAAAATCCAGATAATTTTAGGAGGGAGTAGTATGTTTGATGTATTAAATCAGTTACATTCATTTACCACATGTTCTAATTTTTATGGTAAATTAGATAGTGAAAATCTTAAAGAATTTACATTATATTTTAAGTATGATACAAATTATGATATTGATACTTTTATTAATCAAATAGTTGATATATATGCTTTATCACCAATTGCTATTAAACTAATATCATCTAATACACTACCTCCTTTAAAAAACTCTACTAGTATAGAAGATTTACGAAACAACATTACTACTCATTTAAATAAACATCTTACTTTTAAAAGCAACGATATATCCTATAAACTTATTATCTCTAAAATTTCATTAATTAACTCGGCTAGTATTAACAGAAATATAAATTATTTTTATGAAATTAATACTTTTTCAAATATTTTAATAAATCCTATATATAATATTGAAATAATGTCTTCTATATTTTGCCCTACTAACTTAAATATTGTACTATTTATAAATACAACTAATATTTATATAGAGAATTCATCATGTATTTTTATTAGTTTAGATCAACTTAATCAATTGAATAATTCATCTTCTATAAATTCACTTAAAAATAAAATTGATTTAAGAAAAAATTGTTGTAATATAGAATTTAATATTCATGATATTGTACCCGACTTCTTTATTATTGACTTTGAAAATTCTTTATTTAAATACCCAGAATTCATTAAAATCTTGTTTAAAAATTTATTTTTAATGTTTTTCTTATTATACATTGCTAATTATTCTTCTTATAATCAAAATAGCATTAAAACTAAAATCTCATCGAACAAATCTATAGATTTAGATTATTCTCTAAATTGTATAAATGAGGATTTCGACAATTATATTTATTTAATACATTTATATAACTTAGCTTATAATTCTAATAGTATAGAAAATTTATATTTAGTTAGAAATATGATATGTTTACACTTATCTGATGATGATAATTTTTCAGTACTCTTAGATAAATCAAAATTAATATTTGAATCTTCAAAAGAAAATCTAAGCATTCTATCTATCCAAAATGTTGAAAAGTATTTTTCAATTCGCTACGAATTATATGATTTTTTAGATAAAAGTACATCATTTATTGAAAATAAAATTTCTGATCTTATAGACAAAATCAATAAAACCTTTATTAGTACAATAGCGACATTAATAGGTGTATCCTTAGTGTATTTAAAAGATAGAAATTTTAGTATATTAAGATTTTCATTATTAATATATACAATATATCTAGTATTAGATTCCATATTCTATTTTACATCAACAATAAAATTCTATAATACAAATAATAAAAAATATAATAATAAACTTCTATATTTTAAACCGATAATAGGAACTGAACATTATGATAAAATAGTTGCTAATGATGATATAAAATGTATTAAATCAAGATTCTATTGGTACTATTCCATAATTCTTTTGCTTTATATACTTATGATTTCAGCAGGATTATATTGTTTTTTTTACACAGATTTTATTATTTCAATCATCAAAACCTACATTTTAAAATAAGCATTGTAAAATTACAATGCCTTTTTTATCTCTTTTCTTGAACATTTGTTCGCATCGTATTATAATATTCTCATCAAAACAATGGTGGTGATACTCATGAGAAAACTTAATTTAATTTTTCATATCATAAATAAAGAACATATAATTCTAGAAGAATTAAAAACAAACACTGCATCTATTGATGGAATATACATAAAACTTCCAAGCATTCCACCAACTATTGCAATTAAGAGTTCTTTACAAAATAATAGTAAAAAATATATATCAATACTTAGTGAAGAACTAGGACACCACTTCACAACTACTGGAGATTTAACTATAAAATCAAAAAATTATAGCGAACGTCTATATAAAAATAAAAAAGAAAGAAAAGCAAAGATCTGGGCTGCTAACTTTTTAATCAGTGACTCAGAATTTGTACAAGCACTTAACAGCTGCATAATTTCAATTCCAGAAATGGCAGAACACTTTCAGGTAACTGAAGAAATTATCAATTATAAAATCTCCTCAATAATTTCTGATGAAATAAAATACATGAATATACGAACTGCATTTATGCTTAAGGACATCCCCTATAATTCATGTGTAATTTAGTACATTTAGTACTGATTTTTTTAATATATATGTACTAAAGCTCAATTAACTTAGAGTACATTTATATCTACAATTATTTATATATAAAACATTGGAGGTATTATTAATGAAGGCTGCCATCTATTCAAGAAAATCAAAATTCACTGGCAAAGGTGAAAGTATAGAAAATCAAATTGAAATGTGCAAGAAATATGCTGCTAATAATAATTATATAGAAACTTACATATATGAAGATGAAGGTTTCTCAGGTAAAAATACAAACAGACCTGAATTTAAACAAATGATGAAAGATGCTAAAATGCATAAATTTGATGCAATTATCTGTTATCGCCTTGATAGAATAAGCAGAAATGTTTCTGACTTTTCTTCTCTTGTTGATGAATTAAAGAATCTTAATATAGATTTTGTATCTATTCGTGAGCAGTTTGATACAACAAATCCTATGGGAACTGCAATGATGTTTATTAGCAGTGTTTTTGCCCAGCTTGAACGTGAAACTATAGCAGAGCGTATTCGTGATAATATGTATGAACTTGCAAAGACTGGTCGCTGGCTTGGAGGTACTCCTCCTTTTGGATTTATCTCTGAGCCTGACTATTATTTAGATGCTAATGGAAAGCAAAAGAAAATGGTAAAGCTCTCTCCTGTTGAATCAGAAATCGAACTTATTAAAACCTTTTTTGAAGAATACTTAAAACTTGGAAGTCTTAGCAAACTTCAAAAATATTTAATAAAAAATAATATAAATACAAAACGTAATGTTGCCTGGGACATTAAAGCTCTGCAGCTATTACTTAGAAATCCTGTTTATGTTAAATCTTCTGAACTTGTAATAAGTTATCTTGATAGCAAAGGTGCTGCTGTATTCGGTGAACCTAATGGATGCGGAATATTAAGCTATAATAAAAAGGATTCTAAAGATAAATATAAAGATATAAAAGAATGGGTATTATCCATAGCAAAACATGAAGGTGTTATTGAAGATACATTGTGGCTTAATGTTCAAAAACAGCTTGATAGAAATAAATGCTTGGCACCAAGACTTGTTAGCAATGATGCTTCTGGACTTTTTAATTCAGTACTATACTGCAGCCATTGTGGTAGCAAAATGATTCAGAAACAAGGCCATATTTCTGCTAAGACAGGAAAAAAATTAACCTATTATGTATGTACAAATAAAATTAACTCCAGCGGTGAACTATGCAAATGTAAAAATATAAGAGCCGATAAACTTGAACATGATGTTTTAGAACAGCTCTTTGAAGAAACTTCATATAATAGTTCATTAATTAATGCAATTGAAGAATATAAAAAAGAACTTCAATCTGAAATGTACAGTAAAAGTGATATCAATTCTATAAAGAAACTTATAAAACAAAAGCAGCTGCAGATTGATAATTTACTTGAAAAGATATCATTAAATCCTAATCTATATGACTTATTTGAAAAAAAGCTTGAAGAATTAAATTCTGAAGTAAAGCAGCTTAAATTTAAAAAGTTTGAACTTGAAGATTCTACTGCTAATATAGCCTTAGCAATAAAAGAAATAGATGCATCTACTAAAATGTTATTAAACTTTAAAAAGCTATGGGATAATTCAGATCATCCAATGAAAAAGCTTTTAATTAGTACTTTAGTAGATAAGATTTTTTATGATTATGAAGCTAAGACTGCTAAAATCAAACTTTTCTGCAGTAAAAAAAAAGGCGCTATTTAATGTAGCGCCCAAATGCTCCTGCAGTAGCTGCAAAATCTATATTTGTAACCATATTTGCATCTGTCTTTGGAATGATTCCATTTTGCTTCATAGCATATTCTAGTGCCATAGCTGGAACTCCTGCAAGACTCTTCAAATACATATTAATTTTCCAATTGCTTGGAGATTTAAATCTAATATAAAAAATGACAGTATAATTAACACCACCAAATAAATATAACATTCCCCAACAAACTAATAATAAAAGTGTAGTTACTATATCAATATTGACAGTAACTACGCCAAAAAATCGGCTCAGTCCAAAATTGGATTGAGCTTTTTCTTCCTTACCAGTAGGTGTCATAAGAACTGTAATAAAAATGTCGCAAAAACTAATTTAATTCTTGTTATCATCCTATTCCTCAACAGTTCTAGCTTTACAATGCCTTTTATTTTTTTGTAAAATATTTCTTGTTACACTTTTTGTTACACCCTAAACCCTCTCTATTCCTTGCCTTTATATATATATTATATA
>OATC01000118.1_pt1 | contig 34191 bp, 58 predicted proteins | sample 1475871 | NCBI WGS metagenome assembly OATC01 (sample SAMEA2579940, study PRJEB22360) | human gut metagenome | biome: human gut; feature: human-associated habitat; material: faeces | place: Denmark | collected 2008/2010
CCAACCTTGATAATCTAAAATGCGATAGAGAGTATAACTTATTTAACATAGATAAATTTTTATAAATATCAATTAGTTTTTTTTTAATTTAAATGATATATGAAACATATCATCTTTGTATGTTACACTTTCTAAAAGATTTTTCAATTTCATTTTCTTTTGTTCAAAAGTTAAATTATCAAAAGTCTCATTAAAATCATCCAACAATGCTATTATTTCTAATATTTCACTTTGAGTTATTGAAAGAGAGGATTGGTTTTTTAATAATTCATCTTTTTGAGTTTCTAACTCTTGTATTTTATTTTTTTCTGCAGTAATTTCAGATAAAATTATTTTAGATACTTCATCATCATCAACTAATTTTAATTTGTTCAAAAGTTGTTTGATAGCTTTATGAATTTTATTAATATTATTATCAATTGATTCAACAGTTAATTTAGATTCAAGTTGCTTAGTATTTTGAAATGATTCCTTTAATTGCTTTATTAAAAGATTTCTATTATAATTTTTCAAGTATGTTATTAGTTTATCTTCTAAAAGAGATCCATTCATATTTCCACTTTTACATCTAGTGCCACGAGAATTAACTTTCATTGAGCATACATAATAAAATACTTTAGTACCATCCTTCTTTTTTAAGCCATGAGAAACTATCATTGGAGCACCACATCCGCATTTTAATATTCCAGTCAATAATGCAGTATTTGTTTTTCCCATACGTGGAGCTTTTTCAGAATTGCTTTTTAATATTTCTTGAACTTTAATCCATGTATCAGAATCAATTATTCCACTATGTTTAGATACGGCTACTATTTTATTATCATTTTTACCAAAACGTAATAAACCATTTCCGTTAGGTTCTCCATAAGTTTCATAATTATGCTTATTTAAATATTCAAAAATTTTATCATCAGATTTTACATAAACAGGATTTTGCAAAGCAGAATTAATTGAAGTCTTTCCAAGATCACAACCATTTTTCCCTTTAATATTATTTGAAAGAGACCATTTTTCAAGCTGAGAAAGAGATTGCTCAACTAAATATTTTTCATAAATTGTTTTTACTAACTTTAGTTCTTCATTATTTTTTTTCAATTTAGTTATCGAACGTTCTTTACCGTTTTCATCAATATAATATTCTCTTGTACCATCAAAGCCTAATGGAGATTGACCACCTAACCAACGACCTTTTCTAGCAAGATTATACATATTATCTTTAACACGCTCTGCAATCTGTTCACGCTCTAATTGAGCTAAGCTAGCAAGTATACCTATAACAGCCCTACCAAAGCTAGTGGAGCTGTCAAATCCTTCTGTAGCACTATAAATTACTGCTCCTAAATCTTCACACATTTGCATCGTATTATGAATATCTCTAGCATTTCTTCCAAGTCGGTTCAATTGATAAATTATAATACTATCAATTTCTTTATTTTTAATTTTATTTATCATATCTTGATAACGTGGTCTATTTTCATTTTTTCCACTAAAGCCTTCATCTATAAATATTTCAGTATTTTCAGGGTCTATATCAAATTTGAATTGAATAAATTTTTTACATTTAATTATTTGGTTTTCTATTGATTCACCTTTTCCAGTAAATCTACTTTTACGTGAATAAATAGCGACTTTACGCATATAGAATCATCTCCTTAATATTATTTAATATGTATTTTACTTTAAATATTTATTGAATTTTTCATATATTTTAGTCATTAATCGAAATAAATCATTGTTGTTCTTTTCCGTTAAAAACATTTACTTTATTATTTTTTTTATCTTTATTTAAGGCAATATCTAAATGTGGCTCTAAATAAAGGTAATAATCACCTATAGGAATACGGATACCATATTGAGCTTTTAAATCTTCTATGACATCTTTTAATATCTCTTTACTTACACTTAAATAATCTGCAATTTCATAGTCATCAGTAGCCCCGCTCTTTATTGCGTCAATTAGTAGGGAGGGCTTAGCAAATATCTTATAACCTTCTCTACGAGCTATTTTTTCTAATTTTGAATTTTTTATGTTGCTTAAATCGGATATATTTCCGAATGTGGTTTTAAAATGTCCTATCTCTTCGGAAAGTACCTCGATTTTTTCATAATTTGTCATACTACTATTAATATATATAGTGTTTCTTATTGTTCTACCATATTTTTTATAAGTACGGAAATTCTTCTCTTTTACCTTTGCACCCATTTTTTCAGCATAAATAATTAAACTCTCATATCTTGTCATAAGAAATACCCCATTTACTTGTTATGTTTCTTTTTCCATTCTTTAAATCTTTCTTCGTTTATATCATCTAATATTATTTGGTCTGCAATTGCTTTTTCTTCCTCTGTTAAATCATCAGCATGAGCCGCATTACAACCATCTATTTCATCAAGTGACTTATAAGGAACAAATACTTCCTCGTCATCTTCTTTATTACTAGAATTGAAATCAACGTTTGTAACATTATCTATAGTTGCAGTTATTTCATTATTAGAATCATTCATATATTTAATATTGGTTGATAAATCCTTACTACAGTCAATTAATCTTTCCTTTTTCCAAAAAACTTTAGTATCAAACTTAAAAGCTTGCATTAATAATTCTTTTGATTCAGTATCAAGTTTCTCAATATTGCCATCAATTAAAAGATCTTCTCTAATAAAAGCTCGCAATACATTAATTGTGGTTTCGAAAAGAGAAACGTTTTTTACGAACTCTTCCTCAGCATTTTCGTTAATCCAATAATCTATATCTGTTTTAAAAAAATCAGATAATTTAGAAGCAAGCGATTTACTTATTCCTCTTTTGGTTTCAGCTCCAGAAATAACACTAGGAGCGACCTCAAGCTTTTTGGCTAGTTCTTTTTGAGTTAATTTAAATTCTTTTCTTTTATTTTTTAATCTTTCAGCTAATACATTGTTATCCATAGAAATCTCCTTTCTAAGTATATTATACGATATAAAATATCGCAAAACAAGTTTTTTAAAATAAAAATAAACGCAAAATGCGAGATTTTGTGAGAAAAAGAGAAAATTGAAGTATTCACTATAAAATTTTAATTTATTTGTCAAAAATGGCGTGAAATTAAGTTTAAACAAAAACGCAAAATGCGTTATTATGAATGTGCGGGAAGGAGGAACAACAATGAGCGGGTTAAGAATGTTAAGAGAAAAAAAATTAGGCTTAAAGAGAGCATATGTAGCAGAGAAGTTAGGGATAACACCTGATCATTTAAGTAATATTGAGAGAGGTGGTACACCATTAAAATTATTACAAATAGAAAAACTCTCTAAAATATATGGAATTGAATTTGAGGAGCTTGCACGTATTGCTCTAAATACAGCTAAAAGGTGGGAATAGAATGATTGAAGAAAGAGAAAGAATTCTCAACAAATTGGAAGAACTACTAAAAAATAAAAGGAAGGTACAAGGCAATGAGTAAAGAAATACAAATTTTTAACAATGAACAGTTTGGAAAAATCAGAATGGTCGAAATTGATGATAAGCCATATTTTGTGGCAACAGATATTGCAAAAGCTTTAAGATATGTAAATCCAAATGATGCAATAAAGAAACATTGTAGGTGGGTAGCAAAATGCGAGGTACCTCATCCACAAAGTAAAAATAAGACTTTAGAAGTGAATGTAATACCAGAAGGTGATATGTACAGGCTTATTACTAATAGTGAATTACCATCAGCAGAAAAATTTGAGTCATGGGTATTTGATGAAGTATTACCACAGATAAGAAAAACTGGTTCTTATCAAATCCCCAAAATATCAAAAGAACTTCAGGCAATATTTATGATTGATGGAAAGACAGAGGAACTAAAAAATGAAATTAATGGAGTTAAGAATGAGGTGTCAGACCTAAAAAATAATATGCCATTACTTGGTGTAGATTGTGACGAGATTGTGAAAACAGTAAAAAGTGTTGCAACAAAAGCACTAGGAGGATATCAAGAAACACCTGCATATAAAGACAAGTCTTTAAACCACAAGGTATATGCTGATATTTATGGTCAATTAAAGAGAGAATTTCAAGTAAATTCTTATAAGGCAATTAAAAGATGCTATATAGATAAAGCAAAGGAAATAGTAAAAAAATATAAGCTTCCAACTGTTTTGGCAGATGAAATTACAAGAGTTAATAATCAAGTATCTTTTGATGAAGCTATTTAATAAGGAAAGAGTAACAGCAAATAATTAAGTTGCATATAATAAATCACAGAAATTTTATGAGGTGAAATTATGATTAATTATGAATTTGTATGTGATAACGAACCAGATGAAGAAACAATTAGAATTTTTCATAAAGGTATAGCAGAAGATTTAATTGAAAATTTTGGTTTGGAAGTAATGAAAGAAGTTGTTAGACAAATAGAAGAAAGAGATGGGGTTACGTATTAGATAAATAGGCTGAAAAGCCTTAGATATTAGCATGACATAATAACTATAAAGTAAGGAGGAACACCCATGACTAATATACTAGCCAAAACAATATTAAAGGAAATGCAAGAAGAAATAAAAGCTACTGGAAATTTAACAAAAGACGTTGAAGCTTTAGAACTAGCAATAAAAGCATTAGAAGGAACTGCTCAAGAAGTACCAGTTCAAGATCAATCAATAAATAATGATCTAGTTGATACTATAGTAGAAAAAATTTCAATAAAAATAGCATCAGCACTAAAACAATTAAGAAAATAAGGAGAGAAAACAATGAAATATAGAGTTATAAAAATCATAAGTAAATTTAAAATAATAGTTAATGCAGGAGCTAATCAAGGCATTAAGCAAGGAGATATATTAACAATAAGAGGTAAAGATGAAGAAATAATCGACCCATTTAGTCATGAAAGTTTAGGCTATCTTCCAGTTATTAAAGCACAAGTAAAAGTTGATACAGTGTATGAAAAGATGTGTATTTGTAAGCCTACACAAGTATTTAAATTTGAAGTTGCAAGATTTAATGTAGAAATGCCATATCAAGATAATAATGAAGAAGATCATGTAATTAGAATAGGCGATTTTGTAGTTAAGGAATAGGAGGTACTGAACATGGTTAATTATAACGAACCATTATTATTTCAAAATAAAATAGATGAAATACAGCTTGAACGAGCACATTATATTGAACTTAAAAAGTATTCTAAGAAAGTATATAAGAGAGAAATTATAACAAACTCAATTATAGTATTAATAATTCTAGGTTTAGCAATTTATCTTGGAGCTACAGTATTATGTCAAGTTTTTTAAAAAGATATTTAACTTGTAGAAAGTGTAAAGAGGTATGGAATGTAAGCAGAACAGCACCATATGCAAATTCTAATTATATTTGCCTAGAATGTAGCAGTAGAAGGAGGAAGAAAAATGGAAAGATTAGCAGACTATACAGAGAAAGCTGATGAAATAGTTAGATTATCAATGAATGATGGCTATAGAGTAAATGAAGCTATAAAAATTGTTAAAGAAAAAGCTATTAGTGCACCTACCAAAGTTTCACTAATAGCAATAGATAATAGTCTTTCAAATAAAACTACACATTCATTATAGCATATTATGAAAGGAGAATATATATGGCAAATAAAAGAATGTTTTCTAAACAGATTATTGATAGTGATGCTTTTTTAGAAATGCCACTTAGTACACAAGCATTATATTTTCATCTTTCTATGCGGGCTGATGATGATGGATTTTTAAATAATGCTAAGCAAATTATGAGATTAATTTGTGCTAATCAAAATGATTATGATTTATTGCTTGCTAAACGCTTCATAATTCAGTTTGATGATGGAATTTGTGTTATAAAGCATTGGAGAATTAATAATTATTTAAGAAAAGATAGATATAGAGCAACTATTTATAAAGATGAAAAATCTAAATTAAGAATAAAAGAAAATGGGGCATATACTCTGAATCAAAATAAGGGTTTACCTTTGGTATACCAAGATGAAACCGAAGTGTTACCAGGTCAACCCAGTATAGATAAGACTAGAGAAGAAGAGAATAGATTAGATAAGGATAGTGTAGATAAGAATAGAGAAGAAAATGTGTCGTTGTCAGTTTTTAAACATTTAGAAAAATGTGGGATAGTAATTACAACTAGGTTGGATGGAAGTCAATATTCAAGATTATTAGAACTTATAGAAGCTGACATTGAATTATATGGAGCACAATGGGTTAAGGATGCTGCTGATTTAGCAGTTACTAGCGGGAAATATAATTTAGGTTATGTTGAAGGCATTTTAAGAAATTGGAAAGCAGAAGGTAGAGAAGATAAGTCAAAAGAAAGTAAAAAAACAAAATTTGAGCCTAATCCTAAAACAGCAGGATTTAATAACTTTGAACCAAGAGAGTATGATTATGATGATTTAGAAAAGAAATTGCTTGGTTGGGATAAAGATGATGAGGAAGGAGCTGTATAAGATGAAAGCAGTAATAAACAGTAATTCATTGATTGAAATATCAAAGTTAATAAAAGCTGATGAATTTAGTGTTGTAGTAAAAGATGAAGATGTAAAAATAATAGGTACAAACACATATGAAAATGAATCATATATTGAACAAGTTGTTATTAAAGAAAATAGCTATGGAAATGAGAAAAATGGATATAAAACAATTCCAAGAAATGTTATACAGCTATTTCCTAAAAATACAACTCTGATAATTGATGATGATTATATCAAATCAGAAGATCAAGAAATTAAACTGGAGTATGAAGCGGAAGAAAGTAACGAGATTAAATTCCAGAGTAAGAAAAATGCTATAATATCAAACTTTGGTGAAATGACAGAAGGGAAATATGCAGTATCAAGAGCTGAAACTAGACCCGTATTAAAATGCATGTATATAAATAAAAGTGATATTGTAGCTCTTGATGGGTACAGAATGAGTGTAAGAAGCTATAACAATCAAGTTAAAAACGATTCCATAATTATTCCAAGCTTTATAGTAGATAAATTCAATAAATTTAATAAAAAAGATGTAGCTTTTATATTTGAAAATGATGATTATGTACGTTGTTGTTTTGGAAATATAAATATTGTTTGTAGTAGGCATGTGGGAGTTGATTTTATAGACTATAATGCATTATTGCCTAAAGAAAGCAAAATAGAAGTAACAATAGAACCAAGTGAAGTAGTTAGCATATGCGATAAAATATTAAAATTTGGTTTAGATTCAAAGCTAATAAGAATGAATTTTAAAAAGAATAAATCTGAAATATCATTTAAAACATATGATGTTGAATTTAAAAAATCATTTAAGTCAAATTTGCAAGGTGAGGAAATAGAGATGGCTTTTAATCCTAAATATATTGTTGATGCATTAAAAAATTATAAAGGACAGGCAATATTAAAAATAGTCGATGAGATATCACCTATGTTAATTACAGATGGAGATAAAAAGAAAGATTTGGTATTACCTATAAGATTAATGAGGTGATATTAATGAAATTAATACAAATTAAAGGTCAGATAAGTTTGTTTGATGATCAACCAAAGACAATTAATATACCATTACCTAAAGAAGAAACCAAAGATAATACTGTATTTTTAAATCTTATTGATAAATATAGAAATTTATGTGCAAGAATAGCGAGAGTAGAAGATAAGCTATATATCGAAATTGATGATAAAACCTTGTCTTTTAAACAGGATGGGGAATTATCTGGGATATTTATAAAAGATATGTTGTTGAGACCAAAAGATGAAATCATAGTTGCAAATGAGTATAAGCCAATTACAGAGGAACAAAAGCAAACTTTACAAAAGATAAAGACAGATAAGTTTATAAAGCGTAAGTCGGATAATAATATTTTAATTCAATTTGATAAGTTCTGCATAGCTATATATCCTACGGGACATTTTGCAAAATGGGAATCACCAGCAATTTATAAAGAAAATGAAGTTCATAGTGTTACTGAAATCGAAAATATCAATAAACTGTATGAAGAAAGCAAAACGGATTTAAAAGTGCAAGATAACTTTTTCAAAATAGGTGACAAAGTCAAGTTTATGTATTCTGGAGAAACAAAGGAAGGGATTGTTAAAAGAATTTACAATAATCATGAAACAATAAATGTTGAATGGGATGGTAAAGTTACAGCATTTTATTATAAAAAAGTTGAGAGGGTGAGTTAATAATGAATACAATGCAGCGTAAATTAAATAAAACAACCAAGAATTTAGTTAAAATGAAAACAATTAATAGATCCTATAGAGAAATAAGAACAATGTTGAAAGATTTAGCAAAACAAATTGGTAAAGATTGCGGAATTAAGGTTAGATTTTAATATAGAAAAGTTATGTAAAAAGGAGATATAGATGATAGATGGTCAGATTTCTATATTTGATTATGAAACCAAAGAAAATAAAGTTACAAAAATGCAGCAAGAAACTATAGATAAAGTATTAGAGAATAATACAGGTTGTGAGGTATTACTTTATGAAAGTGGAGTAGTTGGAGTTATAACAGACTATGATCCTAAAGAAATTGTTCCTCAAGGAGATGAGAGAAAAAGATTTAAGCCAAAATGGAGAAGAAAAACATATCTCATAAATGGAGAGGGGAAGATATTAGGAATAGCTGTAGGAGAAGTAAGACATTAAATTTTAAAAAATAGTGAGGTAGAAAATAATGAAAGTCAAAGAATTAAGAGCGTATTTAGAAAAAGAAGATCAAGAGTCAGAGGTATATGTTGAATGTTATGGCAGAAAAGAAAGTTTCTCTATTGATGAGGTAACCAATGGAGTAGATGAAAATAACAATCCAATTACAGCTATTTTTATTGATCCAATAGTAGTAAGCAATGCAGATTAGTCAGAAATTGCGTAGTAAATAATTGACTTAAAGTAATAAAAGAAGAAAATGAATTAACATAATAAAGCGAAAAGAGGAAATAAGAAAATGCCAAAAAGAAATGAGTTATTCAAAAAGCTAAAAGATTTAACAGGTTATTCTTATGAAATGATAGCCAAAGAATTTGGAGTAACAAAGCAGCATATATATAGCTCCTTTTGTAATCATTCATTGACTTATGGAAATTCAAATAAGTTTATGGCTTTAAAGATAACAGATATAAAAATTAAAGAATATCAAGCCGAAATTGAAAAGCTGGAAAAGTTTAAAAATGAGATTATGGAAAGTGGTGTAGAGCAATGATAGATAGAACTGAAAAAGGGAATTTAAAATTAAAATCTTTAGATTTAGAAATATTTTTTGGTGAGTTATATGAAAAGTGTAATACGGAAAGTGAAATTGATTGGTTGCAAGAACAGTTAACAAGTATGGTTGAATGCGCAGCAGAAGAAAGAAAAGATGAGTTAGACTAGTCAGAAAGGATGCAGAATTATGGATTTAAAAGAATACATGGAACAGATGATTGATGTTGCATTAGTAGATTTAGATATTCAAGTTAAAGCAGCCAATATCAGAAAAGATGATGATATGGTCAGATATTTGCAAGGGAAAAAGCAAGGTTTGGCGATAGCTCTTGATATTATAGCTGATTATGAAGATGAGTAAGTCAGAAGGGGCGTAGAACATGGATAAGTTAGAATTAAAAGCTTGTGAATTTACAATTCATAGATTAGTTAAAGAAATGCTAAGAACTAATACAAAGGCTATACATGGGACTTATACAGAGGATGAAAATAAAGAATATGAAGTAAAGGTAATTATAAATAAAAAAAGTGAGGTGGAGCAGTAATATGGATAGATGGACTTATGAAGTAAATTTGAATAGTGATATATGGAACGGAGAAATATTTGATACTAAGGAAGAGGCTATTGCAGAAGGAAGGAAAGAAGCTATTGAATATAAAAAAGATAGCTTTAAGGTTGGAATAATAGAAGAATCAACTAATTTTGGAGTTGATGTTGACCAAGTAATTGAAAACATTCAAGAAGCAATGTATGACGAAGTAGGAGAAGTGGCAGAAGATTACTTGGATGATGTATCAAAAAAAGATGCTTTGGAATTAGAAGAAAAACTAAATGAAGTTTTTTATAGATGGCAGGAAGAACATAATTATAAGCCAAGCTTTTATAAGGTAATCAGTAAAGAAATAATTGAAGTTGAGTAAGTCAGAAGGGATGTAGAAAATGGATAGAGGATGTTTATGCAAAGAGTGTTATGAAAATTTAGTAAATGTATTACTTGATGAATCAGAATTGAATCTAGATACAGATAGAGTTCATATAAGTAGTCAAACTCCATGCATTGAATTGCCATATAAACATAAAAACGGTAATGAATATTGGGTTGATATTGAAGCAGAAGCAAATTATTGTTGCCAATGTGGAATAGAATTATAAGTTAGAAAGGAGAAAACAATATGTTAAAGGTATCGATTTTGATTTCAAGAAAAAAAGACCAGGTAATATGTCCAGAAGATTATAAAATAGGTTGGTTATATCAAGATGATAAACAACAATCTTATTGGTCAGTATGGGGAAGTGCTAAAAATTTAAAATGTGCATTAGACTGTGCAAGAATAACTATTAAAGAAAAAGGAGCAAAAGAAGTATATCTTTCAAGTGTTCCATTGGATAAAAATTTGACTTTAGAACAGAACTTAAACTTAGAAAATATAACAGCTAGTATGTAGATTGAAGGTGAGGGTGTGGATAGGCCAAAAGATTTACCAAATAGATTAGAATGTGCTTATTGCAGAAGAAGCAGAAGTCATGGTGGAGAATGTCCAGAAAAAAGTTTAAATAGAAATGAAGAGGGGTGCTTATATTTTGATATTGACAAAAGAGGATGTATAAGAAGTGCAACTTTAAATATACCATTCCCATTGTATAAAGATATACCACCATTAAATGCATGGGATGATAGCTGGACTATATATGATATTGAAACTGAAATAAAAATAAGAGAAATATTAGGACTGAAATGGAATGTGAGAGAAGGAAAGCTTATAGTTACAGCATATTGTGATTATTATGTAAATGATCTATCTGAAAAATATAAAGAATGTCAGCAAAAGCCAAAATTAAAATTAATAAAATAGTACGCAAAATGAAGATATTGCGAACTAAATGATCTTTTAAAATTGAATAATACGGTATTAAAAAATATGCTATAATTAATTTGTAATAATATTAAATTTGATTTATATAAATTAAGTTTTAGGTGGTGAATATAGTGAATATTAGAGAAGCAAACGCTGAAGATATGGAATCAATTGCAAATTTATATGTTATGAATTGGAAAAAAACATATATAGGTTTGTTATCTGATAATTTTTTGAATGGATTGACTGTTAATGATGGAATAAAAAAATGGCAAGAATATCTGACTAAAGAAAAACATAGGATCTTTGTTGCATATGAAAATGAAAAATTTTTGGGTTTTTCTGCATGTAAGGAAGATGAAGAATTAAAAAATTGTTTATATTTAGATTCATTGCATGTTTCTGAAACCTCAAGAGGAAAAGGTATTGGAACAAAACTTATCAATAGAGTAGGAAGGTATGCTTATATTAAAGGTTATGAAAATATGAGTATTTGTATTGTAAAGGGAAATAATAAGGCAAAGGGAATTTATGAAAAAATGGGTGCAAAACATTATAAAGATTTTATAGACTATTTTGGAAATACAGAATCCAATTCAGAAAAGCTCATTTGGGACAATTTAAATTCTTTTAAATAAATTCTAGATTGTTTATTAGAGAATTTAATATATTAAGAAAATAAAATTAATGAAAATACCGTATTATTCAAAAGAATATGCGGTATTTTTTAGTGCACAATACTTCAACAGTCAGTAGAAAAAAATAGATAGTAAGGAGATGAAAACATGAGCAACCTAAACGAAGAAGTTAGTGTTAAGTTAGTTGGAAAAATAACTTTTTTATTTCCACAATTAGAACTAGATTTACAAAAACAATTAGAAGTGAAAAAGACAATAGATGAAACTTTATATGATTATGAAATTCAAACAAAATGTACAGATCTAGTTGCAAGTGATATAGAAGAAAAAGCAAAGTTATATTTAGCTTGTAAGAAATTAGAAGGTTTAAGCAATAAAACTTTATATAACTACAGGTTATTTTTAGAAAAGCTAGATCAATATTTTACAAAACCATGTTCAACTATAAGCACTATGGATTTAAGAATGTTTATAGCTTTAATGGGAAAAGACAAACAAGCATCAACTGTTAATGGCTATATTACTTACTTAAAGAACTTTTTCGGATGGTTGCAGAATGAAGAATATATAATTAAGAATCCTGCGGCAAAGTTAAAGCAAACTAAAGTGCCAAAAGTAGTTTTACAAGGCTATAAGGCAGATAATTTAGAAAAATTAAGAGAAGCGTGTAAGACAGAAAAAGAAAAATGCTTGTTTGAGTTACTAGATAGTACAGCTTGCAGAATATCAGAGATAGACAATATAAAGCTGGAAGATATAAATTGGCAAGAGCAGTCTATAGTGGTAACTGGTAAAGGAAACAAACAGAGAATAGTTTATTTTAGCACTAAAGCCAAATTACATATGATGGCTTATATTGGAGAGAGAAAAGAAGGCTATCTATTCATATCAGATAAAGCACCACATCAGCATATTAAGGTTAGAGCACTTCAATTAATTCTTTCTAAAATCAAAGATAGAGCAGGAGTGACTGAAAGAGTGCATTGTCATAAATTTAGACGTACACAAGCAACATATTTACTAAATTCGGGTATGACAATACAAGGAGTACAAAAGATATTAGGACATACTAGTCCAGATACGACTCAAAGGTATGCACAGCTAAGTCAAGAAAACTTAAAGAATGAATATAAACGATTAGTAGTATAAGACAAATAAAAGTTAAATAACAGCAATAGCTGTAGCTATAAATTATCATTTAACTATCAATTTCAAATAAGAAAGGATGATAAAAAAGGTGGATTATATCAATGATATTAATATAAACGAAGCTGTAATTCATGTATTAGATAGTAATGCTTCAGAACCAATACTTAATGAATATAAATTAGAACTCAATGAAGATGTCTACAAATTTTTATATAAGCATATAGAGAAATGCTTAAAGGATGATGAATTAAAGTATGCTAAGTTTGATTATGAAAGAAATATGGTTAAAGAGGTGACACAGGATTATTTAAATGGAATTGAGGATGATTTAATAGAATTATCTAAGGAATTGGCAAGACAGCTATTTATAATAATTCAAACAAATAAAAATATTCCATCAGCAGATATTATAGTTGCATCAATAACAACAGACCAAGGTCCTATGATAGCAATATTAAAAATGGATTATGTAAATAATTTTACTCATGAAATACAGTTTATTGATGAAAAGATAGGTGTATCATTAGTAAAACAAAATGCAGGACTTCCAGGAAGTGGTCAAAAAGTTCAAAAAGCAGCTTTTATAAAACCAATAAAAGAAGATGAAATATATAATCTTATGGTTTTAGACAAGCAAAAGCAAATTAAAGATGAAGAATATGGAACTAATTATTTTTTAAAAGCATTTTTAGGTGCAAGTATTGTAACCAATGAAAGAGATATGACTAAATATTTTATACAAGCTACTGAAAATTTTGTAAGAAGAACAATTACAGATGATGCAGAACTAGCAGAAAAGGTAAGAAGTACTGTAAAAAGTAAGTTGGATGAAAGTGATTCAATTAATTTAGATGAATTAGGGAAGGAATTATTTTCACACAGTCCAATGCTTAAAGATAGCTTCATATGTGATCTAAAGATGAAGGCTATTCCAGAAAACGTGGCAGTAGATAAAACCTATGTTGATAAAAAGCTTAAGAGAGTAAGATTAAATATTGATAGAGAAATAGATATTTATATTAATAAAGACACTTATAGCAATAAGAATAAATTTGAAGTAGTGAGAAATGGTGATGGTTCAATAAATTTAGTTATTAAAAATGTTATTAACTATATAGAGAAGTAGGTGTTGCAATGAATAAAAAAGAAATTATAGTAGGATTAGATTTAGCGATAACAAATGAAGAAAAAGATAAGATATATGTAAGTAAATTAAATAGAAATGAGGATAAAATAAAATATTTACGAATAGTGAAATGTTATACTCAAGAAAAAACAGCAGACTTAGCAGGAATAAGCGTAAGGCAAGTTCAAAGAATAGAAAAAAGATTAAAAATTAAATAAATGTCGCAAAAATGTCGTGTTTATGTCGTGGTATAAGCACGACATTTTTATTAAAATATAAATAACAAATACTTAATAAGAAAAAATGTTTTGTTAAATTAAATATTTTACAAAAGTGTCACACTTTTGGTATGGAATAACTATATCGATTTTTAGGAGGTGTGTCTGATGCTGGACAAAGAAAAAGTAAAAGAATTATACCAGCAAGGAAAAAATGCAGAGCAAATAGCGAAAATACTTAGTTGTAAATCTGCTACAGTAAGACAATGCATACATAGGAATTTCAAAGACTTTAAAATTGTGAATATGATAAATAAAATTAGAGATAAAGAAATTTTAAGAGTGACTGAAAATGAAGCTAAGAATTATATGAGTGATGCAGAATTTATAAAAAGAAATAGATCGATTTATAAAACAACAGAAAATGGAGACATAATTCTTGATGAAAAAGTTTCGGGAGCTATTCCGTTTGATGTTCCAAGGAGAGTTCAAAATGAATTTAGTTTTGATAGAGTCGATAAGCGTATAAAAGAAAGTAAATATAGAAAAGATAAATTATTGTTTAGCTAAGAATCTAATTTTTCATGTTAGATTCTTTTATTATGCTTATAACTAGTAGAAAAAATATTATTAAAAGTGAGGTGTAGAAAGCTTCTAATAATACAATATTTAGTATTAAATCTACTGGTTTATTTTTATATAAAGAAGGTGAGTAGATGGAAAGTATTTATAAAATTTTAATATGTAAAAGATGTGGAAAAACAAATATATTGATTAATGATGAAGCAAATATTACTAAGGCAAGCAATAAATATTTAGCATGTGCTCATTGTGGATCAAGATATTTCAGAGAAGAAAAAGAAACAAATGATTTAAGAGAATGTATGAAGCATTCAGCATATAAAAGAGTAAAAGGATATATAAGGCAGGTGGAATAGATGGATAATCGTAATTGGGAAAAAGGGATATCAGCACCTATTCCAACTAATAAGTATGAAAGATTTAAAGAAAAACTTATTGAGTATAGTCCTAAATATTCTGAAAGAAATCTAATGTTATTTGTATTAGCAAGAGCGACAGGTTATAGAATGGGTGATTTAGTTGGATTGACAATAGGGCAACTTAAAGATGCATTAGATGAAGGGTCATTGATAATTCAAGAATCTAAACAATATAGAGCATGGTTAACTAAATTGAAAGACAATCCAAATAAAAAGCCACCAGATAAAAGAAATGCACCTTTAGGCAACAATTTAAAAGAGCTTTTAACAAAATATGTTAAAGGTAAAAAGCGTTCAGAATATGCATTTCCTAGTAATAAAGAAAAGGGAAATGAGCCTATTGAAGCACAATCCTTTAGTGTAATTCTTAGAGAAGTAGGAAAATCTTTAAATCTAAAACATATATCGGGACATAGTCCACGTAAGACTTTTGCAACAACAATATATGAAAAAAGTGGTGGAAATCTTGAACAGGTAAGAGCAGCATTAAATCATCAATCGATAGAAGAAACTAAAAAGTATCTTGGAATAAAAGAAAAAATGATTGAGGATGCATCAAAAATGGCTGATGAAGATATTTAAGTTTTATAAAGAAATGCTTAAAAAATAAAATGGTAGTTATTCATGTAGAAATTTAAAAATTCTTACTAATATAAGTTATTAAAAAATGGAATACGTAATCCACCATATTATTAAGTATTAATTAAAAAAATAAAAAATAGCGTTAAGCTTAGAAAAATTGGTGGTTTAAGAGCAATTAATAAAGTTTGTTAATTGTCTTAATTTTTGAGTGGAATTAAAAGTTAAGGAAATATAAAAAAATATCGTAGCACTTTAAAAAGTAAATGCTACGATAATGAGGTGGTTGAAATGGCAAGAAGTGATAGTTATGAAGAACTAATTGAACAGTCCTTAGACAAGATAGAATGCTGGGTTGAGAATGGTGATACTGACAAAGATATTGCTGAAAAGTTGGGGATTGCATATTCCACATATAGGAAATATAAAGGCACTAGCGTAGCACTTAAGAGCCGAATTGCTACGGCAAAAGATAAAAAAAATCAAGAAGTAGAAAAAGCATTATATAAGAACTGTACTGGATATGATTATATAGAAGAAACTCCAGTTAAAGTTAAAGAAGAATATAAAACAGAAGATGGAACTGTACTGACGAGAGAAATTGTTGTTGTTAAAAAGATAAAGAAACATAAGCCGGCTGATTTAGGAGCACAGAAGTATTGGCTAAATAATAGACTATCAAATAAATGGAAAGACGATCCTAACAAAGTGGCAAATGATAAGAAAATTATTAAGTTGAAAGAAAAAGAGATAAACTCTAAGGTGATTGAATAATGAAAGTATCATGTAAATATTGTGGGATAGTAAATAAACCTCATAAGTGTCCACATATAAAATTAAAATGGAATAAGGATAACGATAGAGCTGATAAGAAGATATATAGGACTACTAGATGGCAGAATGCTAGAGAGAATATATTAGATGAATATAATAATATATGTTTATGGTCATTATATGTTGATGGTGAGATAGTACAAGCAGATAGAGTGCATCATATAGTTGAAGTACTGGAAGATGAAACACTAGCTTATGATTATTACAACTTGATACCATTAGATAAGTATAAACATAACTATATACATGAACTATATAAGACAAATAAGGTTGAGGTACAAGATTTATTAAGAAAAATGATTGAAAGCTACCAAAAAGGCGATAGAGCACTTGGAAAGTATAAAAAAATTAAAATTTGTCCCCCCGGGAATTAAAAAGCTTTTTGGGGGGGATTTTCTAGACCACATGCCCCCATTTATACACAAAAAATTCCCGCAAGAAAGTTTTAAACTTGAGAGAAAGGAGAAAATATTTTTATGAGTAAAGCAAAACCAATTGAATTATGTGTTGGACATAGGACAAAAGAAGAAATTGAAAATAGAAAAGAAGTTCAGGAAAAATTAAAAGGTAATAATAATAACATTGAACCAACACAAAAATTAAATGATAATCAAATAGATATTTTTAATTATGTAAAAGAGCAATTAAAAGAAAGTGAAATATTAAGCAACTTAGATTCATACTTATTAACACAGTTTTCTATTGCAGTTGATAAACTTCAGTATTTAGATCAGAAGTCAAATGAAAACCCAGCATTAATTTTTAATAAGGATTTTAAGAGTAGCAAGAAATTGTACTTTGATATTTTTTCTAAGTGTTGTGATAATTTAGCGTTAACACCACAAAGTAGAGCCAAAATAGCTAATATTAATTTACTTGCTAACAAAGAAAAAGAAGATCAATTATTAAGTGTTTTGGGTGATGAAGATGATTAAAGAGAGTAAAGCTTATAAATACGCTAGTTGGTGTATTCAGCAAGATAATAATTATGTGGGTATCTATGTAAAAAAACAAGCTGAAAGATGGCTAAATATTGCTAATGGAATAGATAGTGAAGCTTATGTAAATGAAAAATTTTATAAGAAGATTTGTAAGATACTTAAATTAATGATGCATCCAGATTTGGGATGTTCAATTTATGAAGGTATGGAAGATTATCAATGGTTTTTTGTAGTTGCGATTTTATGTACAAGATGGAAAAGTAACGATAGAAGATACTATGAAACTGGATTGCTAGAAATAAGCAGAAAGAATTATAAAACATTTGTTAGTGCTATTATATTTATTATTGAAATGTTGGTTGAACCTCAATTTTCGAGGTTTTTTTCAGTTGCGCCCGATTTTAAATTATCTAGTGAGTTAAGGCTTGCAGTAAGAAAAATAATTAAAGTAAGCCCAGCGTTAGAAAAATATTTTAAAATTAATAGAGATATGATTACTTGTAAAATTACCGAAATTGAATATACTCCATTAGCTTATTCTAATGACAAGATGGATGGAAAATTGGCAAATATATACTTGGCGGATGAAGCTGGAGCTATGGATGGATATCCCATAGAAGCCATGAGATCATCACAAATAACACTTATAAATAAGTTAGGAATTATAATAAGCACTCAATACCCTAATGACAATAACGCTATGATTGATGAAATAGATATAGCTAAAAAGGTACTAGATGGATTAATAGAAAAACGTAATTATTTTGCATTACTTTATGAACCTAACCAGGAATTAATAAAAGAATGGGAAACTAATGATTTAGTCATATACCAAAGTAATCCAGTTGCTTATTCCACGCCTATGGTATTTGATGCTATAAAGGATAAGCGTACAATGGCTATACTTTACGAAAATAAGCGTGAAAACTATCTATGTAAGCATAATAACATTATGTATAAAGGCTTAGGGGTAGAAGGATACATTGATATAAGTAAAGTTAAAGAATGCGTTATTGTAGAAGATTTAAGTTTTTGGATAGGAAAGAAAGTTTATTTAGCATTTGACTTATCTCAAACTGGTGATAATACTGCTTTAGCTATGGTTGCTGAATATAAAGGAATTATTTATGCTAAAGTTTGGGGATTTATACCACATGAGAAGATAGAAATTAAGTCTAATAAAGAAAAAGTTGATTATAAGAAGCTTATAAAACAAGGAGTATGTTTTAGTTGTGGTGATGAAGTAATTGACTATAGTTTTGTAGAAAATTTTATAATGAATATTGAAAATAAGTATAAAGTTGAGATACTTTCTATAGGTTATGATAGATGGAATGCTTTAAGTACAGCGCAGAAACTTGAAAATGCTGGATATGAAATGGTAGAAATAAAACAACATAGTTCAGTATTACATCCAGCTACTAAGCTACTAGAAGAATATATATTAAGTAAAAAATTTAAGTATGATGAAAATAGACTATTAGAGATTAATTTTCAAAATGCAAGATGTACAGAGGATACAAATAAAAATAAATATGTTAATAAAAAGAAAAGCGAGGGCAAAGTTGATATGGTCGTCGCTTTAATTAATGCAATTTATTTATTACAGCAAGAACAATTAAATCAAAAAGATTGTACAATTCAAGTAATTTAAGGAGGTGAGAATATGGAGTTAAGGTTTTGGAGAAAAAAAGAAACAAGAGAAGATACTTTAACACTAGAGGACTTATTGTTGCAAGCGGGAATAAAACAAGACAATATTACGAGGGATATGGCCCTTAATATTCCTACTTTAGCTGGTTGCGTAGAATTAATAAGCAATACAGTTGCATCACTTCCTATAAAGCTATACCAAGAATTAGATGGCAAAGTAAATGAGATTAAAGATGATATAAGGCTGAAATTATTAAATGATGATACTGGTGATACATTAGATGCGTTTCAATTCAAAAAAGCTATGGTCCAAGATTATTTACTAATGGGGAATGGATATGCCTATATAAAAAGAGAAAAAGGTGCTTTTGAAAGTTTACACTATGTAAAACAAGAAAGTGCAAGTATTAATATAAATGCAGATCCTATCTTTAAACAATATGACATATTAGTAAATGGTGAAAATTATAAGCCTTATGAATTTATTAAATTACTTAGAAATAGCCGAGATGGTGCTACCGGAACTGGAATAGTAGAGAGTAATAATAAATTACTTGCAGTTGCTTATAATTCACTTGATTATGAAAATATACTTGCTAAAACAGGTGGAAATAAAAAAGGTTTTATAAAAGCATTAAGTAAGCTTACAGATGAAGCTATTGCTCAGTTAAAAGAACAATGGAATAAGATGTATTCAAAAAATAGTGAAAATTGTGTGGTGCTGAATAATGGATTAGAATTTCAAGAAAGTAGCAGTACTCCTACAGAATTACAAATGAATGAGAATAAAGTAAGTAATGGTAATGAAATTTGTAAAATATTAAATGTACCACCTAGCATGATCACTGGAGATGGAAAAGCTAATGAGAGTGATTATGAAAAGTTTGTGAAAATGGCTATATTACCAATATTAAATTCCTTTATATCTGCCCTAAATAGAGATTTCTTGCTTGATAAAGAAAAGAAGTCTTTTTATTTTGCTTTTGACATTAAAGAACTACTAAAAGGTGATATTCTTAAAAGATTTCAAGCGTATGAAATTGCACTTAAAAATGGATTTCTAGGTGTAAATGAAGTGAGATATGAGGAAGATAAGCCGGAAATAGAAGCATTTAATGATGTAATTAAATTAGGTTTATCTGATGTACTTTATAATACTAAAACAGGTGATATATATACACCTAATACAGATAAATCAAGCAATATGAAAGGGGGTGAGAATATTGAGAATTGAAATACGTAATGATAGTGTAGTCTTAGATGGCTATGTTACTGCGGTTAAACGTGATAGTAGACCAATTCCAAGTCAAAGAGGTAAATTTATTGAACAAATTGAGGAACGAGCTTTTCAAAATGCTTTAGATAGGGCTCAAAACATTGATTTGCTATTAAATCATGATACCAATAAACATTTAGGAAGTACCAAAGAAGGTAATTTGGAGCTTTTTGAGGATAATATTGGATTAAGAGCAATATGTACTGTTACAGATGCAGATGTAATTGAAAAAGCTAAAAATAAACAATTAAGAGGTTGGAGCTTTGGATTTTATACTAATAAAGATAGATGGGAAGATGTTGAAGGAAATATGCAACGTAGATATGTTGAAGATCTTGATATATTTGAAGTATCTATAATTGATAATACTAAGACACCAGCCTATATTGCAACTAGTATAGAGCAACGTGATAATAAAGAAGTTGTTACAGAAAATAGGTTTAATGATTTTAAAGCAATTACTATAGATGAAACCACAGAAAAAATTAATGTTGGAAAAGAAGAAAGAGAAGTTATTGATTACTCTTTATATGAAAAAGAAATAGAATTGTTAAAATTAAAGGCTTAAAGTTAAGTCTTTTTTATTTGAAAATATTAGAAGTGAGGTATAAATAATGAGCAAAATTATAAGAAGAATCCCAGAATTTAGAGCATTAAACAATGAAAAAGGACTTGTTGAACAAAGATGGGACTTAATGAATGAAATGGAAGGTATAATTAATAAGTCAAAGTCAGAAACAAGAACATTAACAGATGATGAAAATAAGAGATTTGAAGAAATTAAGGGGGAAATAAAGAAAATTGATAACACTTTAAAGGCAATTGAAGAAGAAAGGGCATTGCAAGATAAAAAGCCTACAGAAAAGCAAAAAGAACAAAGAGCTATTGATGAAGAAAACTTTTTAAAATTCATAAAAGGTGAAGAAAGAGCATTAGATGTTGCAAGTAATGGTGGAGTTATCCCAGTAAGTATTGCAAATAAGATAATTGAAAAAGTAAAAGAATTATCTCCAATTTATTCACTTGCAACAATTTATAACGTTGGTGGGGATTTAGTTTTCCCAGTATATGATGAATCTACACCTATTCAAGCAGCATATGTAGATGATATGACAGAATTAACAGAGCAAACAGGTAAATTCACAACTGTTAAATTGACTAATTTCATAGTTGGATGCTTAGCAAAAATATCAAAATCCCTAATGAATAGAACTGATTTTGATTTATTAAGTTTTGTTATAAGCAAAGTTGCACAAGCTATAGCAGAATTTTTAGAAAAAGAATGTTTAGTTGGAACAACATCTAAAATGACAGGAGTTTTAAGTGCTACACAGGGAATTACTGCAGCATCACAAACAGCTATTACAGCAGATGAATTAATAGACTTACAAGACAGTATCCCAGATGTATTCCAATCAAATGCTTGTTGGATAATGCATAAAGAAACTAGAAGAGCAATAAGAAAATTAAAAGATAATGATGGAAATTACTTATTAAACAAAGACATTACATCTCCATTTGGTTATTCTTTATTAGGAAAGCCAGTATATATATCTGAAAATTGTCCTAAAATGACTGCAAGCAATAAAGCTATAGTGTATGGAGATATGTCTGGGTTGTACGTTAAACTTGCACAAAACGTTGAATTACAAGTATTAAATGAGAAATATGCTACTCAGCACGCAGTTGCAGTGGTTGGTTACATAGAATGTGACTCTAAAATAGTTGAACCACAAAAACTTGCAGTTTTAACAATGGGGGCATAGAGGTGATATAAATGAAAATAAAGGCACTAGTTAGTTTTGCTGGTGCTTTGTCTATGTATGTAGGAGAAGAACGAGAAGTTGAAGACAATGAAGTAATTCAAGATTTAATTTCTTGTAATTACATAGAGGAAGTGAAGGCAACAAGAAAAAAGGTTGTGAAAGAAGATGAAAGTAAGTGAAATTACACTAGAAAATCTTAAAGAATACATGAGAGTTGATGTTAATGATGAAGATACATTTATAGAAAGTGTGTTAATAGGTGCAAAAGCTTATATTAAAGGATATACAGGATTAGATGATGTAGGAATAGATGAAAAGGAAGATTTATCTCTAGTTGTTTATGTGCTTTGTTCCGAAATGTATGATAATAGACAGTATACAGTTGATAAAGTTACTATTAATCCAATTATTAAAAGTATTCTTGATATGCATTCTATAAATTTATTATAAGGAGTGAAACATGGATAATTTAAGTAGAAGATTAAACAGTAAAATTGATATATACGAAAGAGTAGAAGTTGAAAATGAATTATGTGAAGTTGATTTTGACTATAAAAAAATAAAATCAGTTTGGTGCGAAATAAAACCAACTAGTGGCACAGTAAAAACTGTTACAGGTGATATTATTCAAGTTGATATGAAATATAAAATCACAATAAGAAGTAATTCACTTGAGAAACTTACAAATGATATGTACTTCATATATAAAGGGCAGAAATACAATATCGATTATTCTATTCCTAATTTTAAGCATAATGACAGTGTAGAAATATACTGTACTATAGAGGACATTAAATGAGTAACTTTTTAAATACAAATGAAATTGATAAATTTGCTGAGAGTGTATATGAGTTTGCAAGTAAAGAAATGCCTAAGGAAACTAAGAAGTTCATAAAAAAAGAGGGTAAAAACTTGTTGCAAGAAACTCAAAGAGAAGCAATATTTTCAGGAGTACATCATAAAAGCCATAAATACTATGATTCTATAAAGCAAGGTAGAGTATATAAATACAAGCAAAATGGAGCTATTAGTAATAGAGTTTATTCAAGTGATCAAAAGGCTCATTTGCTTGAATATGGACATAGACAAGTTTTGAATCCAGGAAAGGATGGTAAAGTTGCTCCAATTGGAAATGGAAAGTTTGCAAAAGGGGTAAAACCAGGGAAAGGCATTGGAAAAGAAATTGGTTTTGTTGAAGGATATCATATTTTTGAAAATTCAGCTAAAAGATATGATGGTGAATATGTAAAGAATTGTGAAAAGTTTATAGAAGATGTTATTATAAAGGAGATTATAAAATGATTTCATCGTTGGATATTAATAGAGCTGTTAATGAAAAGATTGAACATGCACTTGCTAATAGTGAATTTTCAACAGTTCCTGTAATAGCAAGTGATTTAAGTGAACCAATTATAAGACCTTCGTTAAAAATATTTTTTTATGATGGTAAAAGTGGAAAAATGAATAGCTGTATGAAAGAACAAACCTTACATTGTAGGGTTTATTTTTTTGCAAGCAATTTGGAAAAATACAAAATTGAAAATATGAAAGTAAGAGAGCTCATACAAAATGAGTTTTTAACTCCATTAGTAGTAAATGATACTTTCATAGTTGATGTTGATGAAGTTGAAGCTAGCACAAACGATACAGTGCTTATATGTAGCTTTGATATAGAAACATTAGAAGATATTCCAGAAATCATTATTGATGATGGTAAGGAATATGAGCCAATGGAAAATTTACATTTAGAATTGGAGGAATAATTTAATGACAATAAAACAACCAAACATTGATATTGCATTTAAGCAGAAGGCTACAAGTTCAATTAATAAGTCAGAACGTGGAATTGCTATATTAATATTAAAAAATGATGAAACAAGTAATTGTCCAGCATATGCAGTATATAAAGATATTACAGAGTATGAAGCAGCTAAGAATAAATACAGTGAAGTTAATCAAAAAGCTATAACAGATATATTTATTTTCCCACCAGCAAAAACTATAGTAGTTAACTCTGATACAGTTGCAAATGCTCTTGTAGAAATTGAGAAAAACACATCTACTGGTTGGATAACTATAGCAAGTACAGATGCAGAAGAAGATTTTTCAACTTTAATTAGTTGGACAAAGACAAAAGAAAGCAATAAGAAAACTTATAAATCAATTGTGTTCAAAGGTACTAATACAGATTGTAAGCATATAGTTAATTTTACAAATGAGAAAGTAACTTTTAATGATTCTAGAGGAGAAGTTGAAGGAGTGCAATATTTACCTTCATTATTAGGAATACTTGCAAGCTGTAATTCTCAAAAATCATGTACTTACTTTAAATGTACAAATTTATCAAGTGTTCAAGGATTTGCTGATCTTGATACAGAATTGGCCAAAGGCAGCCTAGTATTATTCAATGATACTAACTATGTTAGAATATGCCAGGGAATTAATACTCTTACTACACTTGATGGAGAAAAAGCAACTGAAGATATGCAGTTTATTGAAACAGTTGAAGCTATGGATATGATACAAGATGATATTAGAGATGTCTTTAAAGAAACATATTTAGGTCCATATAAAAATAAATTGGATAATCAAATGCTTTTAATAAGTGCTATCAATGGATATTTTAAAGAGTTGGCAAATGGTAATGTATTAGATTCTGAATATTCTAATAATGCAAGCATAAATATTAATGCTCAACGTGATGCTTGGATTTCGAGTGGGAAAAAAGAAGCTGCTGATTGGGACGAAACAAAAGTTAAAAATAGTACTTTCAGAAGAGATGTATATTTGCTAGGAGATATAAAGATTTTAGGTTCAATGACAAACTTAAAATTTGATATATCTCTTTTTTAGTTGGAGGTGGTTAAATGGCAAATGTAAATAGAATTTTAAAGGGTTCAAGTGGCAACACATGGATAGATGGCGAATTACTTTCTACATTAAAAAGTATTGAAGCAAAAATTAAAGGTGAATTTTCAGATCATAATTTTTGTGGCGATTCTGCAACTTATTCATCTTATGATGGATGGAGTGGGGAAGGAACAATAACTCTATCTAAAATTGATAGTAAACTTTGGAGTAAGTTATGTGAAGCCTATAGAACTGGAGTAATGCCAGATATTAAAATAATAAGTTCATTAACTGACAAAGCAAGTGGAAAATCTGAAAGAGTTGCATTAACAGGGGTTGTATTCACAGAATTTTCTATTATTAATTACAAAGCTAAAGAAGCCATTGAAGAAGAATTCCCATTTAAATTTAATGGATATGAAGTATTGGATAAAATAGCATAAATTAAAGGTGCTCTTAATTGTGGGCCTTATTATTTTTAAGGAGATGATTATATGGATGATAAAAAATTAACACTAGAACAATTTAAAGCTAAAGCAATAGATAAATTTAAAAATAGAAAACTTATAGCAGATATCGAAGTTCAAGGATTTGGAACAGTACCATTTAAAAGACCAAGTGATAATGATTTATTAGAATATTTAAATGGAGCAGCGAAAGGTGCAAAAATAAATTCTGATGGAAATTTAGCAGAAACCGATATTATTCCAGTAGCAGATGCAGCAAAAATTTTAGTTTATAAATGTTGCTCTTATTTACATGATACAGAGCTACAAAAAGAAGTCGAAGCAATAGATCCTTATGATATGCCATTTAAAGTTTTTGGTGTTAATGGAACTATAGATGCAGCTGAAAAAATATCAGATGAATTTGATACAGGAGATATACAAAAAGATATAAAAAACTAATAAGGGGCAGTAATAATGCCCCAGGAGAATTAAATTATGTTGCATATTATTTAAATAAAGGATTTGATATTAATTATTTATTAAATCTAACTGAATTAGAAAGATTATTTTTTATTGAAAGCATGAATTATAATATTGAAACTAAAATTGAGTTTGAAATAAGTAAGTTGAAAGCAATGTTTGGAGAAGGTGGTGAAGATAATGGCAAGTAAGACATTGAACACTATTCTTTCACTTCAAGACAATACTAGTAAAAAACTTGTCGGAGTATCTAAGAATTTTAAAAATCTTTCCAAAGAAGCACAAAAAGCTACACTTTCAGCACAAAAGTCATTAAATAATTTAGGAAAAGGAATTGAAAAAACAGTAACCAATGCGGCGAGTAAAGTTGCTAAAATAAGTACAGTTTTAGGAGCATTAGGGATAGGAACAGGATTGAGTGAAGCTATGGATCTAGAAGGTTATAGAACACAGCTTGAAACTGCAACAAAGTCTACTCAAAAAGCAGCAGAAATAATGAAATTTTCTATTGACCTTGCTAATAAAACACCGTTTGAGGGTGGAGAAATGGTTGAAGCATCATCTAAGCTTGAGAGTATGGGATTAAGTGCAAAAAGTTATCTCACCAATATAGTAGATATGGCTGCCGCAACCAATAAACCACTAGACCAAGCGACAGAAGCTTTTATTGATGCTCAAACAGGAGAATTAGAAAGACTTAAAGAGTTTGGAATAAAGAAGGCAGATGTACAGGCTAAAGCAAATGAAATGTTTGCAGGACAAGAAACAATAAATAATAAAGGTCAGATAACCAATCAAGAAAACTTTAATAAAGCATTATTAGCAATAATGGAAGATAGGTATACAGGTGGAGCAGAGAAACTTAGTAAAACAACTAAGGGGATGTGGAGTACAATCACAGGCGTTACAAAGAATGCACTAGCCAAAATTGTTGGTATACAAGATGATGGAACTGTAAAAAGCGGGACTCTTATAGATAAAATTAGAGAAAAGATGCAATTACTTGGAGATAAGCTCACAAAGTGGCAAAGTGATGGAACACTTGACAATATAGCAAGTAAAGCCACTCAAGTATTCAATACTATATATAATGTTATCAGTAAAGTTTTTAATTTTGTAGTACAACATAAAGATATTATTATAACTATAGCTAGTATGGCGGTTGCATTTACTGTTGTAAGTAAAGCAATAAGAGGATTATCGGTGGCCACAAAGGCTTTTCAACTTGTATGGGCATTGTTGAATGGAACAATTGCATTAACACCTATAGGGTGGATTATTATAGGAATTACAGCATTGGTTGGTGCATTTGTACTAGCATACACTAAATCAGAAAAATTTAGAAATGCAGTTAATAAATTATTGATTAAGTTAAAAGAACTTGGTTCAAGTGTTGTAAATTGGTACAATTCAGATATAAAACCTACATTAACAAATATAATGAATTCGTTAAAACAATTATGGGATGAAAAATTAAAACCTTTATTGCAATGGGTATCTGACAAACTAGGTCCTTTGTTTATTGCTACATGGGAAGCTATAAAAAGCACAGTTGAACCTATTTTAACTCTAGTTGGAGATTTAATTAAAGATATATTAAAATACTTACAAGGTGTTATTGATTTTTTAATTGGTGTGTTTACTGGTGATTGGGATAAAGCTTGGGCTGGAATAAAAACAACTGCACAAAGTGCGATTGATACAATTACTGATTTATGGAATGGATTAAAAAACTTGATACAAGCTCCGATAAAAGCAGTCGTAAATGTTGAAAAGAAAGTTTACGGAGATAATAAAGGATGGAATCCTCTTACAGGGGTAGCAGGAATTATTGGTAAACATGCAAATGGAACTAATTATTATAAAGGTGGTTATACATGGGTAGGTGAACATGGACCAGAACTTTTAAAACTTCCAGGAGGGAGCCAAATAAAAACAAATTCTCAAAGTAAAAAGATAGCAAATGAAAAAACTAATATGCCATCTATACAAGTTATAATTCAAGGAAATGTCATAGGAAACGAAAGTTTTATAAATCAAGTTGGTGCTGCAGTTTGGAACAAAGTAAACTTAGCATTATTAAATTCTTAGCAATTAGGAGGTTCAATATGGGAGAATACAATATTTATATATATGATAAAAATAAAAGACAAGTTTTTAAAATGCCTATTGTTCCAACTGAATTTCCTGTATTAAATAAGGCTATAGAAAATGAAGAATTTAAAACTTATAGCAATGGGACATATAACAATATAAAAGAATTAGGATTAGACAATTTTACATTGGAAAGCTGGATTCCTATTAAAAAATATTCATTTGCTAAAAGTGATGTTTTAGCAGATGAATTTATTGATTTTATAAATTATGTTATTAATAATAAGCAGTATGTATATGTTGCAATAATAGCAAATGGAAAGAGCTATATAAATGATAAATTTAGTATAGAAAGTTGGAATTATGGAGTAAAGCGTAATGGAGATTATTCTTATAGTTTAGGTTTTAAACAATATAGAGAATATAGCAATAACAATTATAAATTAGGTTGGAATAAAGATGCCACTGGTTGGTGGTACTGTACAAGTGTAGAAGAATATACTTGGTATTCTAATGGGTGGCAGAATATAGATAATGTTTGGTGTTACTTTAATGCTAATGGTTATGCGTTATATTCACAATGGCTATTATGGCAAAATAAATGGTATTACTTAGATGAAAATTGTAAAATGGTTGCTGGTAAATGGTTAAAAATCAGTGGCAAATGGTACTATTTTTATGCTAATGGAATTATGGCCAGCAATACAACCATAGATGGATATGTTATAGGTACTGATGGAAGTTGGAGGGAATAATATGTATAAATTAATAACAGATGGAATTGATATATTATATAACTCTAATAATCTAAGCTGGGGAGATACAAGTGATAGTTTGGGGACTCAACTAACTTTTGATAGCATAAAAAATTTATATATGCAACAAGTAGTAAGTTTATATCTATTTGATAAAGAAATATTTCGGGGTGTGGTTATAGACAAAACCGAAAAGAGTGGAGGTATATCCTATAACTATGTTGTCCAAGACTATTCTTATTACATGAATAATACAATTATAAAACAATTTAATAATATGCAAGCTGATAAAGCTATAAGTTCTTTACTAAGTGAAGCTTATATAGCAGGAAATATAACTACTATACCCACTTTAATTACTAAAATTTATAAAAAATCTGTAAATGAAATAATAGATGATATATTAGAAAAAGCAACTAATGACCAGGGAATAGAATATATTAAGGAACTTGAAGCAAATGTATTATACATTAGAAGATTAAGTGATTTAAAAATTAATCCAGCAGTTTTAATAGAAGAAGGAACAGATATAAAAAGCAGTACTGAAAATATGAAGAATAGTATTACTGTTGTGAATAATAATGAAGATAATACTAATATATATGCCAAGGTAGAAGACACATCTAAATACAACTGGTATGGGAAATTAAGCGATTTGATTGAAGTAGATGAAGAAAATATTGTTAAAGCAAAGAATATTGCTACAAATAAGCTAAAGGAACTTAATAAGATTGAAAAAAGTTCTAGTGTTCCTTTGCTGGTTATGAAAGAAGATATTAATAATATTATAAAGAGCAACAGACTTATATATTTCAACCAAGGAAATTTTATTGGTTATTATAAAATAAAAAGTGCTAATCATATACTACAAGATGGATTGCATAAGGTTACAGTAGACTTAGAATGGAAGGTGAATCCGTAAATGAGTTGGGATTATGATTTTGCTAGAGAATTTAAAAAGAGAGATAATCAAGAAATAGAAGGAGCAGTTATAGGAACTGTAATAAGTGTAGATCCTTTAAGTGTTTCTTTATTTAGTGGAAGTGTTATTCTAAATAATAGAAACTCTTATGTATGTTCTAACTTAGGAATTTTACAAGGAACTATTTTGGTGGGAGATGGAAAAACAGGCACTTGCACAATAGATAGAAGTTTAAAGTCAGGAGATGAGGTTTTATGTATACCTTCAAGTAATGGACAAACTTACTTTATTATAGATAAGGTGGTGAAATGATGTTTCCTACACAGGACAATACAATACAAAATGATACTTGGAATAGTAAAAAGACTAACAGAGGGAAGTCTTTTTCTTTTGACTTTTTTAAGGGAGATTTTAATGTTATAGATGGGAAATTACAAGAGATAGATACAATTGAAGCTTTAAAGTTATGGATAGAAAAAATATTAAAAACTGATAAATTTAAATTTAAAATATATGATAATACAGATTATGGAGTAACTAATTTCAAGGAATTGATAACAAGTGATTTTCCATTTGAATTTGTGAAAGCTGAAATTGAAAGAACTATAAAAGAAGTTTTATTAAAAAATAATTCAATTAAATCTGTAGAAAATTTTAAATTTGAGCGTAATAAAAAGCTGTTAACAGTAAGCTTTGATTGTTCTACAATTTATGGAACGATAGAAAATGAGGTGATTTTATAATGTCTGAAACAAAGGAAAATATAATGTTAAATCTAATTTTAAATATAGATAACAAGTTTGATACATCAGAAGGAACATTTTTCTATGATGCATTAATGCCAGTAGCAATTGAATTAGAAAAGCTTTATCAATATGGAGATGATATTTCTAAAAAAGCATTTGCTGATACTGCAACAGGCAAAGACTTAGAAAAAATAGTTGAACAATTTGGAATAAGTAGAAAGCAAGCTCAAAAAGCCACTGGATATGTCACAATAACTGGTGTAGACGGAAGTAAAGTATTTATTGGAGATCAAGTATCATCTGATGAGATGAATTTTACTTGTATAGAAAACAAAACTATTAAAGGCGATAGTGTAGATGTATTAGTAGAATGTGAAATTTATGGAGCTATTGGAAATGTTCCGGCAAATTCAATTAAGTATTTTCCAAAAACACTTCAAGGACTTCAAAGTGTTGTAAATAATGAAGCATTTACAAATGGATATGATGAAGAAAATGATGAAGAATTAAGAGAAAGATACTATATAAAAGTCAGAACGCCAGCTACAAGTGGAAACATATATCATTATCAACAATGGTGTTTAGAAGTTGCTGGAGTAGGAGGATGCAAAATATTTCCCCTTTGGAATGGAAACGGAACTGTTAAATGTGTAATTATGAATTCAAATAAGAAAACAGCAGATGAAACTTTAATAAATTCAGTTAAAGCACATATAGAAGAAAACAGACCTATAGGAGCTACTGTTACAGTTATATCAGTTATAGAAAAGTCAATAGATATAAAAGTTAATGTAAGTATTGAATCGGGTTATTCAAAAGATTTTGTAAAAGAAAATATTGAATCAGACATTGAAACATTCCTTGCAACAGTAGCATTTAAGAAAAATTATATAAGTTATGCCAAAATTGGAGCAATAATATTAGGTTGTGAAGGTGTAGAAGATTATTCAAATCTATTAATTAACAATTCATCGAATAATATAACAGTTGCAAGCGAAGAAGTGTGCGTTTTAGGAGGGGTTACCCTTGATTAATGCAGATACACTTTTAAATTATAAGCCAGATTATTATAAAAATAGTGAAGTAATTAAAAATTTAGATGAAGCAAGTGCAGATCAAATTAATGCATTAGCTAAAAAGTTAGAAAATATATATAATCAATTTTTTATATTAACTTTGGATACTGAATTAGAACATAAAGAAAAGGAATTTGGTGTTAAAATTGATAGAACTTTATCATTATTTGAACGTAGGTATAGATTACTTCCGAAGAATCGAGGACAAGGTACTGCAACCATTGAGATGATAAAAAGTGTTGCTAAAAGTTTTGCTGATGAAGTTGATGTTATAGAAGATAATTCACACTATGCATTTACTTTAAGTTTATTAAGTGAACATGGATATCCATATAAATTAGATTCTTTGTATAATTCGATAGAAGAATTAAAGCCCGCACATTTAAATGTAAGTTATTTAATGACATCACAGACAAAAGAAAAAATAAATATAGGTACTACAACACTTTGTGGTGAAACAATAACTGTTTACCCATATCAAGCTAAAGAAATCGAGGGCAATGTAAAAGTAGAGTTGAGTGGAGCTCTTGATACACAGTATGAAATAGTAACAGTATATCCTAAGGAGGGTTAAGAAATGGCAGAAGAACAATTTTACACTATATTAACCAATGTAGGTAAGGCGAAAATAGCAAATGCAACATTATTAAATAGTAACCTAACTTTAAAAACATTAAAAGTTGGGGATGGTAATGGAACTTATTACAATCCAACAGAAGACCAAGAAGATTTAAAAAATACAGTTCATGAATGTGCAATAGGAGCAATATATATTGATAAAAAAAATCCTAATTGGATTATATCAGAAACAATTATTCCAGGAAGTGTTGGAGGATTTACAATAAGAGAAGTAGGGCTTTTTGATGCTGAAGGTGATATGATTGCAGTTGGAAAATATCCAGAAACATATAAGCCAGTAGTTGCAAATGGAGCTAGTAAGGATTTAAATGTAAGGACAATATTTGAGGTAAGTAATGCGGAAAATGTTACTTTAAACCTTGACCCAAGTGTTATCATTGCTACTAAAGAAGATGTAAATAATTTGCAAGAGCAGATAGATGAAAATACTGCGTCCTTGAAAGATTTGGCGAATCCTAGTATCTTAATTAATGGTGATTTTAGAAATCCAGTGAATCAGAGGAAAACAGAAAGTATATCATCTACAGGAACATCTGTAGAGGGTTATTTTATAGATAGATGGTTATGTCTTGTGAACGGACAAGGAAATAGTGTAGTAAAAAATGAAGGTTTTATATCACTAATTGGCAAAAAGGGAACTTCGTGTTCTCAATTCAGACAATTTGTGGAGTTTCCTAAAATGTATCGAGGAAAAAATGTTGCAATATCTTTCAAATATAGAGTAAGTAAAGGAAGCGATAAAAATAATGTACGTATATATTCGAATGTAAAAGGAATTGATAATCCTTGGATATTTAATGATACTCTTATACCAGATGGTGAGTGGCATATTTATAATAAAATATTAAGTATTCCAAATAGTGATAGTATTACTGGATTTGCTCCTATATGGATATCTTGTATCAATATTGACTTTAACACATTACAAGAATCTCCTCTTACTGAAGACTGTCAAATAGATGTTGAATGGGTTAAATCTGAAATAGGCAATAAAGTAACACCATTCATCCCACGACCATATGGTGAAGAATTGGATTTATGTCAAAGATATTATCAAAATGATTTTTTAGGTAGAGTACAGTTAAGAAGTCAGAATGATACATCTGACGCCCCAATATTATTAGGTTTTATGTCATATATTAAAGCTATGAGAGTAAAACCAACCTTAAAATTAATAGATAATATTGATTTGAATAATGCAATAATGGGAGCAGGTTTTGGATTTGTAACTCCTACAAGCTTTAATTATTATGCAGAAAGTAATACAACTGGTGCCCATATTGGATTTCCATTGGAGACTGGTGTTGGAGCTGTAAATATATATTTTGGACTTGGGCGTAACATATTAGAAGCAGATGCAGAAATATATTAATAGAAAGTGAGAAAGTTAATTATGGAGAATCATACAAATAAAATCTATGCTAGATTAAATGAAAGTAAAATAGTTGTAGAGTTGTTTTCATCAGTTTTTAAACAAGCTTTAGAAAGTGATGTGCTTATAGAAGAAGGAAATGAGGCATACCATTCTCACGTACATTTAAAATATACTTTAAGGGATAATGAATATAGATATAACTATAAATATGAAAATGAAAATTTAGTTGAATTAACTGATGAAGAAAAGGAAAATTTATTTCCCAAACCAGTACAGCAACCAACAGAAGTAGAACTTTTAAAACAACAACTATTGGAAACACAGGCACTTGTTACAGAAATGCAATATAACAATTTATTAAAAGAAAATGGAGTGATATAAAATGAATACTGTAATGGAGAATTTAATCAATAACAAATTTTATGAAACTAAGGAGGATGTAACTAAAAAGCTAAATGTATTCTTTGCATTTAATGCTATTACAGAGCAGGAATATACTGCTTTAATGCAATTAACAGAAAGCAAATATACAGAAGTTACTGCGTAAAAGGCGAAAGGGATGCAGTAAAATAAAATTTAAAAATTAATAAATGAAAGCATAAT
>OATC01000121.1_pt1 | contig 33886 bp, 38 predicted proteins | sample 1475871 | NCBI WGS metagenome assembly OATC01 (sample SAMEA2579940, study PRJEB22360) | human gut metagenome | biome: human gut; feature: human-associated habitat; material: faeces | place: Denmark | collected 2008/2010
GCGGCTTGCAGCGCATTGATAATCAGTTCTTTCATCGGATCGTTCTCTCCGTTGGTTTTAATCTCGTACTCAATGGGTTTGCGCACGACTTCTACAGGTTCGCCGACCAACACGGCTTTGCCGTCGTCATCGATGAGGTACTTCTGTTTGAAATACTTGGCTTCATCGCGGTAGATGAAGTTGTCTGGCCATACCGATTCGGGCCAGAGCCACTTATCATCAGTACGGCCTTCGTGAAGCTTGTCGCTGATGGCGCGCTGGATATCGTCGAAAGAGAAATTCGAGGCGTTGGTAAAGAAGAACTTCGTTTTGTTGAGCAGACCCTCGCGGGTACAGTCCGCGGCGTCAGAGAGCAGAGCAACCTCAATCTCTACCTCTTCGCCTTCGGAGTTCACGAAAATGCCTACGCCATCAGATGGCGTTCCAGCGCCAGGCTCATCGAGCAGCACCGCGACATGGTCAAACATCATGTTGGTGGCGATCTCGTTGTACTTTTTACCTTTCGACTCACCGTTTGCGGCGATACCGGAATACAGGAGTCCGGTAGAGATATGTACGGGTTCTGAGTTGGTACCGGCGATCATCTCATCAAGGCGGTTAATCAGACGCTTGCCCTTCTCGCTTGACTCGGCGTACTGGCGGTTAACGTACATATCACCCGTCACCTTCCCACCTTCGTGGCTGACGTTCTGCAGCCATGCGCCGACGTGATATTCATTCACCGCCCGGACATCGCGAGCAGACACATGCTTGCCGTCAACCTTCGGGTGGCCCAGCGGCATCGGGTTACGCTCAAGCGTGTTGTAGGCCTTTTCGATTTCTGCTGCCGGGTACAACTTCCGGTTCATCACAATATCGTCCACAACAGGCGTGATGCCTCGAACCACGATATGTGGCTTGCCGTCGATGGTTTCAGTAGTGATGTTTGAAGCGGAGTTGACGACGGTCAGCACATTAACGCGGTTGCGTTTCATGCTGGGTCCTCATTGGTGGATTTCAGGCAATAAAAAAGGCCGCCGTAGCGACCTATTTGATGAATTTATCTGAACCCCCATTCCTTGGGGCTAGATAGTGCTTGCTGATTCAGTCTTGCTCCGATAAGAGCGCCATCAGAAGTGAATTCAAGATGGAACAGTGGGCCTTTTAAGGGGCTAACCCTAGGGGTTGATAGTGATTTGACGATTTCCTCTTCACTAAATTCCCTCTTTCCTATCGCCTCTGCCATCCGCTTTATTTCGAGTAGCGTATGAATCTCAGTCACTTCCCCGTGGCTAGCAGCCCAAGACCTACTATAGCAAGACCAAAAAATACAGTTATCAAGATCATTTAGTGGCATTTTCATATTCCCGTGGACTTAAAAGACCCCAAAATTTGGTAAGAGTTATTTTTGCCATAAAGATCGCTCTTTCGCCAACTTCTCAGCCAACCCTTTGTTGAATATGCTGCCGTCGTCATTGAGCAGCACCGGAATCTGGCTACAGTAACAGTTGTACCGGTTGCCGTTCTCGGCGTAGAAGTCTCGCACCTGCTCGGTGGTATAAACCTTGCCGTGACGGCTGGCGTGCCAGATGCGCGTCGTTGGCTTGAGTGCTGACAGCCACAACAACCCAGCATTCAACCCCAGCCGGTCAGCAGCCCAGTCCGTCTCGTTCCATTGCGCCTGTCGCAGCGCGCCAACCTGCTCAGTCTGAGCGATGGTTTTGGCCTTCGACATCGACACATCGAGGCGCTTGCTGATGACACTGGCCGTTTCGCGGGGGTTAACTCCGCGCGCTACCGCATCGGTAATGATGTTGGTAAGATCGCCGCGGGCGGTATCGCTGATGACTTTCCAGTCACTGAACGTTGTCAGCCTGGCTGCTGCTATCTGGTTAAGGTGACCGGGACTGCTTAAAAGCTGCTGTAGCGTCGTCTGGCTGGCGTATACCGGCGACTGTACAGACAAATTCGTGAAGGCCTGCTGCGTTCCTCGCTCATACTCTGCGGCGACATAATCCAGTACCCAGAGGTTCTGGCTGCCACCGTCCAGCAGGGCATCGTCCAGAATCGTTTGCACAATCTGGAGAAGGTCGGCTAACTGCGCCGCCGTCATGTCATAAATGTAGGTGCCGGCGTTAACCTGGTAGAGCGACGGCTCAGCACCTTCGTTATTGCACATCAGCCATGAACGATCGCTGTTAACCTCCCGCTGTCGGCCAGTCAGACGCTGGTCAAACACCATTTTCAAACGACGCTTAATATCCAGATACCGGCCTTCGATATCCTGAAACATCCTGCTAACCGGCCTGGCTGATTGCGTGGGGTCGACTTTGCTGCGGGGGATTATCGGCGTGCCGACTTTACTCTTTTGCTCCTGGGTCATCGGAAAGAGGGTCATCGGTTGTCACCTTGTCGTCGGGGTTGGGCGGAATAACCTCTTTGCGCGGTTCAAGCTCACCGACTGCCCTTACCTCGTTCTCATTGACCGCCGGGGTGCCGTAGGCTTGCTGGGTTTTCTGTGCCACATCAGCCATAGTCGCCATGTTCGCGAGCTTTTCTTTTTCGCTCGGCGCCAGTAAGTCAGACCATGCCAGCGTGACCTCGCCCGATGCCGGAGGGTCAATAATGCCGATGGTCCAAAATCGCTCTATCACTCGCGTGATGACGTCGGACATAAAACCCCAGCGACGCTCATTACAGCGGTTGGCCCACACCGTTTTATCTTCCTCTGAAGCGAGGTTGCCGGTCTGCTTGCCAAACAGGATGTTAAACGGACACTGAATCGTCGACGCGAATGAGTTTGCAGAAACCGTCCACGTTGGTGTCGGATCAGCTGCCGCAACAGAAAGTACGCTCGCCTTGCCTGCCTGCATGGCTATTGCAGCATCCGTACCGCGGTTAAGCTTATTCACCTTGTCATTCATCGCATCACCAAGGCTGTTATATCCAGCATCCTTGGCTTGCTTGATGAGCGTGTCAATTTGGGTGGCGGCGTCGAACTCCATCGCCAGTTGACGACTGGCGTTCTTCAGAAACCCCTCAGCACTACCACCTTTCGTCTTCTCAATATCGAGGAGGTCATTGTAGCCGGCTTCAAGAAGCGGGATTCCCGACAGGATATTCTCATCCTCTGAGCCTTCACAGAGCAGAATGATACGGTCAGGATGCACCTGAACCGAACGAGGGCTGCTATACGTGCCCTCTTCGCCTATCGGTTGTTCATTGAACTGATAGCTGACGGGCTGCCCGTAGGTTTCCGACCAGGTATCAATATCAAGGTTGCCAGGTTTGACTTGCGGCTCCCATGCCGGGATCAGTTTAACCAGTGCAGCACTACCTAGCCTCTGGACCAGTGCCACATCAACAGGCTCACTCCAGTCTCGATTATCTTTCACCTGAATCAGAAGTGCTGAGTAACGCCCAACCATATTGCGGCGGTCAGCGTCTTTAATTTTCGCCCAGTGCTTTTTCATCAGTTTGGTAACTGCCTTTTCCCATGGGGTAGTTTTGGTCGACTCCCTGTCTTCATCACCATCGATGATGGTCGGCCTGTCCATCCAGCAGGAATCCAGCAATTTATGGACAGCTGCAAAACCGGTAGAGCCGCGGCGATACTGGCGATAGAAGTTGTCGAACGTCAGAGTGTCAGGGTAGCCGAACTCGTCCCATAATTTGGTCCGCTTGACGTTGCCATTACGCCCTCCGTAGAGCATGCGCTGGCGCCCAATTGCATCAGCAAGGGCATTAACGAGGAACTGCTCCCCGGTGCTTAATTCACTCACTGATGAGCTCCTTAGAAGAAGACTGCGCCAACCTTTTTCGGTGAGTGCAGTACGCGGTAACGAGTACCATCCCAGTCATGATCTTCCTGCTGGGTGTCTACGTCGTCAGGGTTTTTATCGTCGCGGACAAGCACAGGGATACGGCTAATCCAGCCTCGGCAGTAGTCGAAAACGTAGAATGCTGGCTTCTCAGGCACGCCTGATTCCAGCTTTTTACCTTCGATAACAGCTTCCAGCATGTCAGCGAATAACGATGCGCCATTGATGCGGGAGCCTGGCTTTTTATCAGCTGGCAACCAGGTAACTCCCTGCGCTTCCATCTTCTGCGCGATCGATAACTCGTTATCCCCAGTGTTGAATATCGCGCCGTCAGCCGGTCCAGGAATAACCTCACTGCAGATGCCAGGCATAATGTGCAACTGACCTTGCGTAACCCCGTCGAGTTGAATCTCTTCCGGCTCGTCTGCATCTTCGCCCACCAGGCGCTTATCAATCCACGCCACGCCTTTCGCGACGTTGGTGGATGACATGTTCAGGCCTTTGTTCAGCTCATCAGGCGGGCAGCCGTACCATTCTCCGATCAGGATTATCGAACCTGCCGGCGGGCAGAACTGCCGGCCATCAGGTAACTCAGCTGCAGTACCATCAGCTTGCGCCCACCACAGGTTGGAGAACGGTTTCGACTCCCCCCAATCGTGAGAGCGGTCCACTGCCCAGCTATCCGGTATGCGGAACGGCTTAATAACATGGAGCGCCTCATTCCACAGATGGTCGAAGCGGCCGCCGCTGGTGACATCCCATGAGCCTTCTACCCACGCTTTACGCCGGTTTGAGTCTTTGATGGCCATCAGCGTCGCGATGTACTGCGGATCAAGATACGGGTTCTCTTTGAACGAGCCGTGGATTGCAACGCGGGTAAGCGTCACATCCTCTTCTTTCTCTGTCTGAGGGTTAAAGACCCTCTGGGTTTCGCGAATGATGGTGCCGCGAGGCGCTGGCTCGATGAAGCGTTTCTTCACCCAGGTATGACCGATGCCGAATGGGTTGGTAGTGCTGAATGTCTCTAGGGGGATCGGCTTCAACAGGCTGCCGTCCGCCAGCGGGTAGTTCTCAGGCCTAAACGACGAGCGCCGGCAGGAGAACATCATTTCGTAGAATTCAGCGGACTGCTGCTTTGTCAGCTCGTTGAAACCGATGAACGGGAATTCCTGCCCGTGAAAATCCCAGTAGTCGTCTGCCTCTTTGCCGAAGCGGAAGAGAAGCTCCTCGCCTGTGGGCCATACCCATCGCAATTCGCTCGCAGATGACAGATATCGAGCGCCATCGTTGAACAGACGAAACATACGCTTCGACTGCGTGATAATGTCGGCAAGGTTCTTATATTCGGTATCGAAGATGACGCCACGCCAGAACGAGCCATAGCCCACGCCGACATTGCGCCGGAACCGGGCCAACTGCGCAGCAGTTTTACCGGGTCCGCGAGTACCTTCGAAAAGTATTTCGTTACACGGGCAACTCAGAGCCAGAGACTGAGATCCAGGCAGTGGCTTCCATACGGCTTTGTAATTCATCCACCGAGAACCTCACCCTGTTGTTTCTGCGCCGCCGCCTCCCAGTCATCCACGTTATCGCTGGTTGGTACCAGCATGACGTTATGCGTGACCTCTTTCGTTTCAGCCTTATTCTCAATGCTGTATGCCTCGCGCTCGAGGCCGATAAGCGTTTTCAGGCTGTCGCTCAGGTCTTTCATGGATTTAACGCGGGAAGGAAGACTGATTATTTTGTGGTAGAGATCGTTGAGCTTATCCATGCCTTTATCATCAGGCGATCGCATCATCTCACCCAGGTCTTCAAGCGCGGCCACGTTGCCACACTCTCCGGCCAATTCATCGAATAGCGTGTTGGTCAGTTCGCGAGCCCGCCGGATGTCACCCCGGTGCTCCATGCGTACCGTTGCAATAACCTCGGCTGTCGCCTCTATCAGTACGCGTTCGGTCAAAGTGCTTTCGTTGCGTACCGTCCTGCGTACCTCCCGCTTGCGTACCAAGTCGTCAGCCTTTTGCTGAATCTTCGCATTCAGGTCGCGCGACCAGTCGTCACGCTTTGCTCGCTTACGGATAGCGCCTTCGCTGATACCGTGCTGCGATGCAATTTCACGGAGAGACATCACCCCGGCCCGGTACGCCGTCTCGATGGCCTCCCAGTCGGGTTTGCTCATACTCCATTCCTTATTTTATCTGTTCAGCACCGCCCCTTATAGCCGCGCCATTGCTGCTTTCTTTTCGCCTGGCGGCGTGAGTGGGCTGCCTCCTATAAGAGACAAAAGCTATTCAGAAGTTAATGCGACTCACTATAGAGAGGCCTCATCCAACGTGTTGGACATTTAATAGTGGCGAGTATTGGAGGCAAAGTAACCAACCAATGCCTTTAATGTTACCGGAGTAGGAACAGATACCCGGGGGACTTAAGTTACACACTAGAGATAACAACACTAACCCACGACAAAGGAGGAAAAATGATGGAATACCTAAAGGCTTTATCGCCTTACGCAGCATCCATTAACTGCATCACCTTTCTGATTTGCCTTCTGATAGCAAAATATTTCGGCGTTCTTCAATACTTCTAATCCCCGCCTTATCCAGATTGCACTGCCCCAGCGCAGAGTAAATCTTCGCATTTACTCCAGACTAGCCTACCTCGCAAACGAAAAGTCAATTCCTAGTATCAATGAGTTGTAGTTTAGTCGGGCATTATTAAGCCACCCGAAAGTGGCCCTTGTATCAGTTGTTAGGGAGCAATAATTTTAAGATCAAACACCTATACCCAACATGGGTTTAAAATCCTTCAACCTTTCAGCTTTTATAACTAACCCTAAATTCAGGCCAATTTCTGTGCGAACAACAACATCATCTGACGTGGGCACATTTACAATTTCAATCTTTCCTTGAACGTCTAAGACTGGGCCGCCATATAAGATCCCTAAGAAAATGAATCTTTCACCCATTGCTGTACCGGTATCACTATAAGCAAAGGATCCTTGGTTCATTATATAAACCGGTGATCCACTCGAACCACCATAACATGCCATATCGATCATAAATTCAGTTCGCCCCTGCCAGTCCTCCAGCGGGGATGATGCAGTAGACCCTTTTCGTGTAATGGGTCTATTATTTACAGTATCCCATAACCCATTCGGGTATCCTGTCATGTATACATCTTCAATGGGTGTGATGAACTGATCCCCCAACATTTGACTCTCTTCAAGCATAGCGATTTGTGGATGAATGCCATCATTTTTCATCTCGTAAAACCATTCGCTTACTGGAAGTATACAGAGATCAACATTCGGGTCAGGATGCATCATAAATGCAGCTTCACCTTCCGGAATATCAAGAGTCTCTCTATTTATATGAGGTTGATTTTCACATTCAATATTAATTACTAATCTTACTCTCGTGGCCCCTCTAACCACATGCTTATTTGTGACGAGTAGTGGGACAATATCATCTCTGTTCCCAGTATTAGCATCAAAGAAAAACCAAAAACCGGTCCCCACAGAAGTCCCGCCCGGTACGCAGCACTCAATCCGAGTCGTCGATTTATGTACCATTTTACTGGCTAACATCAAATTCACCTCCTGATATGATTGAAAGCATATACAACCACTATGCAGGTTAGGTTACTTTGATAAAAATCACAGCTTCTTTTATGGTCAAAACTATCGCACATAAAAGCTGTCAAGCAACGCTGTTTTACTCAGCTAAAGAATGAAAGACTCTCGATAGTTTGCGTGTACGATACGTACCAAAAGCCCCGCGTAAGCGAGGCTCTATGTCGGTTTATCGGCTACTTCTTAACGCAGTCCGGCATTACCGCGCCAACAACGCCAGCCAGCGCTACGCCGCCTGCGATGACGGTTTCCTGAATGCCCGAAGGCAGCTGATAACCAAATACGCCAGCAACAACAAGAATGATGCCGCGCCAGGTTGACGGCTCTTTCAGCCGGTTAATGAGATAGTTCATAGCTCCACTCTTTCCTTTACCCAACCATATAGAAAATCTTCATTTGCCGCCCGAGCTTCAGCAAGCTCAAGATAGCGAGCGCCCTGGCTGCAATTCAGCCCCTTCAGAAGCGTGTTTTCACCATCTTTGCCACGAACGGCGAGATAACTTTTCAGGGCGGCGATGGTGATATTGCCGATCGCGCCGTCCGGCCAGAGGTCCGGATATAGCTTGCCCTGCATATTCAGTGCCGATAACCAGCGCTGCAGGAATGCACTGGCGACACGTGGCCCCATGTTCACGCCGGTATCGCACAACTCCTGCGCAATGGCTGGCGACAACTCGGCGATGCGGTCAAACTTCGGTTCAGTCCAGTATTGCGACAGGTAAATGGCTTTGGCGGTTTCCCGTGGTAACGCCTTCATATCACCTGCGTAACCATATGCGCGGGCGGTAGTCTGCGTGATGCCCCAGCGCGTTGGGCCGCCTTTATCATTCGGGTTATTTACGTAACCCCCTTCTTTGCCGAGAATCCCCTCGATAATCTGATCTGCTGTCATGGCGCCTTAACTCCGGTAATGCGCTCCCAGAAATAGGTCAAAGCAACAGAACCCATTGCCCCGCTAATTCCGGAAGTGGCCAGTATCATGTAAATGCTCAGTCCGCTTTCAATGCTCACCAGGCCAGCAATAACGCCGGTAAACCCTGAAACCACCATTTGGGCAAGAGCATTGATCAAGCTCCATGTTGCCTTGCTCTGCTTCACATCTATCAGGTAGCGGACAAGTCCACCCCAGCAAGCAATGATCAGCAGAACCAGCCAGGACATCCCGGCAATGCTCTCTTTGTCTTGCATACGTTTAGCCATAGTTACCGCCTCCGATGAAAGATCGGGAAGCTGTGTGAATAAATCGGCGGGCTCTGCGCAAGCGCCCTGCGATTGGGTTATGAACCGTCGCAGGTGAGCCCTGTATGGGGAATGGCCGCCAGTTGGAACAAGGTGAATAACGTTTTGGCGACCAAAAGAGAAAAGGCCCGCGAATGCGAGCCCTAAATGCAGAAAGCCCCGACGTTTGTCGAGGCTCTTAAATTTGTTCTAACGGTGAACATACAATGCCCATCGTTAGAACAAATTAACACGAATTCGGGAAAAGTAAATATCTCAGCGCGTTATTTGTTTGAGTTGTGCCTCTGCCCATGCCTCCTCTATATCGAATTTAGTGATCAGCACGTCGAAGAACGGCTTAACCGACTTCTTCCAGGTATCTAGGGTGATGGCGTCAGTTATCTGGCAAATGGCACTGTGCACAGCAGTGGAGAGGATCCGCTCATAACCGCGCCCACCACAGCGTTTACAGTTACCCATGACAGGCACGCCCTGTTTCTCTGTCTCATCCTGATTCACTACCTTTCCCCTTCCGTGGCAGTCGTTACAGGAAGCACTGACGGTCCCTTTTCCCTGGCACTTTTGGCAGAGCACCCGAACCTGCTCCCTGACAGACTTTGCCTCCTCCCAGTATGATGGATAGATCCCCTTTGTAACTTTGACCCGCTTTGGAGGTTTGCCATCTGGATAAGTTACTTTGTTGGTGAACACCTCTGCATCGATGAATCCAGACCCATGGCAGCAGTCACATGTTTTTTTACTGGAAGCGCTGCGGGAGTAATCTTCAAAGGCGAACTCTGCGAGTATCCGGATAACCCGGGGTTTTACGTTTGGTGTGAGTTTGCGCAGCGCAGCTACTTTATCGCACCGGGTTAATGCGTATTCGGCCAGCAACGCGATCGCCCTTTCCCTATCATTGTTGCTGATACCCATCTTTCCGAGGAAGGCGCTATACCCCATTGCAGCGCGCTCCTGCGTCATACCCATTGCCGCCATAATATCGGTACCGGTCAGTGAATCAGAGGCGGTAGCACGCGGAGAATCGCTAATCAGCGTGGATTTTGCGAAGTGGTATTTCACTGTGTTTTCAAGGTTCATGCTCTCTCCCCGGATCTGACAGGTGCGAATAAAGTTTTTAAGGATGCGATATGCCACCGGGAACGACCCGTGATAGCGGACAATGTTCAACTGTAGCCAGCGCTGGCGAATACATTCAGTTGTGTTCATGTTCATGCTTTTACCAGCCCTTCTTTTTTCCATATGGACAGCGTTCTGAGCACACCTTCCGCATGCATCAGCCGCAGTTCATCATGGGTGTAATCGGTGGTTTTCTTCCGTCCGTCGATCAAGTCGTGGCAACAGCTGCAGGCGATAGCCGCCTGAGTATCGTCAGGCTTGCATCCTGTGCCGCACGTACCCGCCAGCCGATAATGCGCCAGCACGCTGGTTTCCGGGTTGCCGTTGCAGTAACCCGGGATCCTGACTGTACATTCGCGGCCGCGCGCCTCTTTGCGTAGGTTCGCCATAATCACCCCCACATCCGATTTCGGGTGCGAGAAGCGGGCCGGGGAGGATTTTTGTCCTCCACCAGCTGCGCACTGACGGTCCAGGTGATTAAATCCTGATTCAGGCTGCGCTCGACCTTTACTCCACGCTTGCGGTATTTCTCCATTAGTTCATCAGCCTGCTGCGTGGTGCAGTCGTGATGGTGAAACCATGAGTATTTCATCGGCATCACCCCGCGAAGCTTAAAAGCTGGTTTGCGGCGTTCTCGACTTCCAGCTGGCTGTTGAATGAACGTGAGAGGATCCATCGCCAGAGAACATCAAGCGATGCTTTGTACAATTGCTGAAATTCACACTCGTCCATGCTGGCGAAAGAAATGCTGCGGGGATGTTTTTTTAGCGTGCCGTCCGGCAGCTGTATAGCGTCATAGTGGCCAGCTTCGACAATGACCCACGCACGGTAGGCGTCGAAAGATTTGCAAATGCTGATGCTACCAGCGCGTTTCTCGGCTATACGGTCGAGGTATTGCTCGGCGGCATCAAGCAATGCCGATTCACTCCCGCCATATGCCGCCAGGTATCTGGCATAACCTGTGATAAGCCTGCGCTCGTTAGAGGAGATCGCTCCCCCGGTAGGCTCCCAGTATTCAAAGCCGAGATTGAGTAAAGCGAAATAGCGGCGATGAAACGCCGGGTTGCGGACAAGCTTATAGTCAGCTTCCAGAACGGCGCCGAGCTTGCATTTTGATTGCAGGAAATCACTGGTCTCCTGCGTTGCAGGGATCAGAATTCCTTGAGACTGTTTTATAAGGTGTAATTGTTGCGCCATGGGTTTCACTCCGTGGCGCTGTGATGCTCCGTTGCCGTTGTTCAGGCGGCAGCTAAATTATTGCAGCTTACTCTCGGTTTCGTCAATGCAACCAGAATCTTTAGACAGTTCTTTAAATTCTTCAATTGTCAGCAAAAACTGGTTTTTCCTTACCTTTTCGAGCCCGGTAATTTTTCCTTCCTCACTCGAGATTAAAAACTTCCCACCTTGCCTGATTATGTCTACCACTTCGGCGATATCGAGATCCACTTCATCCCCCTGAGCGACATACAGACGCAAAATATAGTCCGGCGACAGCATCAAAGGGACACGCTTATTGCGATACTTTGGGGAATGCCAGTCACCAAAAAGGTGTATCAATAAAACCAGTCGTCGGCGCTTTCCCAGGTCTCCTGTAGAATTTCTGCAATGGTTTCTTTATCACCATCTATGCCGCCGAAAACGCTGAGCCCATCAGCACCCGCGCGACGAATAGATAATTTGCAGTCATCATATTTTTGATTTAATCGCCGAAGGAATTCGGCCTCTAACGCTGGTTCAGCACCGTTAGGTAGTTTTTTAGCTTTGTCGATGGTTACTTCGATTCTCATAGTATCACCCCACTCGATACACTGTATAAATAAACAGTACACCTAGCTTACTGAATGTTCAATATCTTAAGAGCACAAAATGTTAATTTTTGTCAGTAATGTCACAAGAAAAACTGCCACATGATATTGAATTAAAAGATTATTTTTTCCTAAGCCTGACCACCTTGAAGTAACGCGGAAAAGATACCCGCAACAACTGGACGTTTTGCTCTCGGAAAAACCGCACTCATTCCACTTTCCTTACCTTCAGTTTACTGATGTCATTACGATGTTTTAGCTTCGTTTTCCTCATTTTATGCCAATCCCAGTGCGGGGAAGACTATTCGCATGCGACTGCTCTGCCTAACTGCCGCATCGTAGTAAGGTAACTATCGTCTTGAGTCTAAACCATTAAGGCGCGTCATATCACCGCAGGTAGCACCCAGTGAAGGTTACGTATCCTAAAAAAAACATAAGGGTAGTTTTTTTGTTTTGAAGATAGCAAAATAGGTATCAAGTCCGTTTGTGGCAAGAAAAACAAGATATATCTACACATGATAAGGAGAGAGAAATGATAAAAGAAATAGAAATATCAAACTTTAAGAGCATAAAAAATATAAAGTTAGAAAAGTTGAAGAGAGTTAACTTTATTGCTGGGAAAAACGGAAGGGGGAAAACCTCAATTCTTGATGCAATATTTATAACAAATGATTTAACATCTCCTGATTGCCTTGTTAAACCTGTAGTATTTAGAGGTGGCACACCAAACCTTACAGCAGGTGAGTTATGGTATTCATACTTTAGAAACCTTAACAAAGAGAATAAAATTAAGATAGCAATTAACGACTATAATGGGGCTAAAGAGGAAACAATAATATCTATAGAAAGAAAAACGAAAGGCTTTCAAAATATAGGTCTCGTAACTAGTGATAGTATAGACAAAAACAACGTATCACCGACTTCCTTCCAAGGAGGTGAATCTCTAAAAATTAAAAAACACGATAGGACAAAAAACGAAAACTCATCTCTAAGAATAGATGTAACCCAACAGATTAACGGCTCGCAAATATCATCAAATGTTGTTAACCATGGAGGACCAATAGAACTAAAACCGACAACATACATTACAACCTCAAATGCAATAAACAATGCTAATACAATATTGGTCGTGGGCAATCTAATAAGAAATAAAGATATAAAAGAGATTGTCATAGATATGAAAAAAATAAATAAAAAAATAATAGATATACAAATTGGAATATTAGAAAATACTGCAGAAATACTTTTTGACACTGGTGAGAATAAGCTTGTTAGCCTTTCATCAATGGGAGAGGGAACCGGAAAACTTCTAACACTCCTCGCAATTTCATATAGCACAAAAAATGGTGTAATCCTGATAGATGAAATTGAAAATGGCATACACTACTCATTAATGCCATCAATAATAAAAATACTTACTGAACAATCAATTAAAAACCAAAATCAAATATTTATCACAACCCATAGCCTTGATGTGATAAATACAATAAGTAACTTATACGCAAACAAAGAGATTTCGGATGAAATCCTTTCTTTTTCTAGAATAGGTTTCTCAGAAGCAAAAGATGAGACATTATTAAGTACATTCTCACTTCCGGAAATAAAATTATCCTCTGATGAAAATTGGGAGATAAGGTAATGGAAGATTTAAAACAAAAAAAAGAAATCATTTCAAAAAGAAAAATACTATTTGTTGAAGGCCGGGATGAGGTTTTATTCTTCTCTGCATTATCTAAAAAGATAGGATTGCACAGTGAAATCCAAGTCATAGATTTCCAAGGCAAGGCAAATATGAAGAACTTCATTTCCATGGCCTCTAAAACTGAGGGTTTCATTGAAACTGTAATATCGTTTGCAATAATTCGTGACGCTGACAAAAACTTCAAAAACACAGCAACCGAAGTTTCAGATGCAATAAAAAGCATATTCTACATTGAAAACACGAAAAATGGGGAAATGATACAGGGTAAGAATATCAAAGCTGGCTTTTTTATTATGCCCGGAAATGAAATGACTGGAGAGTTAGAGGATTTAGTTTTATCCTCCTTTAAGGGGAATAAAGTATCAGATAAAATTGAGAACTATCTTGATGAATTAAAATCAATCACGAAACCAGACGACGAAAGCTCACCATTTATTTTCCCCAAAAAATCATCCAAAGCAAAAATACAAATTTATTTCTCGAGCATGGAAGAATCAGATGCAAGAATGGGAATTTCAGCGGAAAGGAAATATGTTGACTTTGATCATGCATCCTTTGTTGATATTATAAAATTTATTCAATCTATGTGAATTAAATTATTGAAGAGGCATTTTATTTCATTATAAAATGCCTTCATTTAGTATATTTATTATACAAAGGAGGCAGCATATCATTGCTCACTAAAAAATCATAAGTATTCACTTATGAAGAGTGTATTTCCTTATTATCATTTATCGGTCAAGTAAAGAAAACACAGCTCTCACAGCCAGACCTCCAATCTGATCTGAGTCCCCAAACCCGGCACTGATTGCCTGGTTTTAGTTTATTCCAAGTGCTTATGCGGCCTGCCTCGCCCTACACATCTCGGGCAAGTTAGCCCTCACCAGCGCCTCAGCAAACGGCGGCGGGACGGCATTGCCACAGCGCGCGACCTGCTTATCTTTCGCGTATTTCACCCCGCGGTAATCCTGGTCAATGATGTACCATTCGGGGAAGCCCTGCGCCCGGTATAGTTCGTGTGGCTGCAGCATGCGCATGCCGATATCAACAATACGGTAGGTCACGCCGTCAATATCCACCAGCCCGGTGCTATCGGCTCCGCAATACTCTTTCAGGAATGCTAACACCTGTTGCGCGCGCTGCTCGTCGTAATGCTCAACAGCGAGAGTGGTCTCAACTTCCCCGACGTGCTGACCACCAGCGGTAATAGTCGGCATCGGCGCATCAGTTCGCTGTCCGTCGCGGCAGGTACCGCGCAGCTTAACCAGGTGGGAGGCTACAACGGCGTGGTGATTGCCAGTCGTAACCGTATGCGCAGGAGATTCCACGGATCCGCCAGGATGCCCGGTATTGTTCACCATGAGATGCGCCGCAACTACCGCATGATGGTCAACTGTCGTCACTGAATGTGTAGGTTCATCCAGCCCCACACCCGATCCGGTGTAATTGCCGCCGTAGTGTTTCGCCAGGAACGCCCCGACAACAGCATGCTTTCCGCCACCAGCCACGACGGTACCCAGCGGTTTATTAAATCCTGGCACTCGCGGAGCCTGCCCGGGCCTTTCGCTATATCCGGTTTGAATCAGAGTTGGCACTACCAGTTGTGATTTACCGCCGCCGCCCGCGGTGATTGTTGCGCTAGGTTCGTCGGCACGGTGTCCGATGCTGGCGCCGAACTGCCGGGCGATAACCGGAGCGACGACACAGGCGCGCGATTCTTTCAGGATGGTGTGAGCGGGTTTATCGAGCGGGCGTGGTTTAGCCTGGTACTCGCTGCCGCCATTGCCAGCCAGGAACGGCACCAGCTCTGCCTCAACAATACCCAGAGCATGGCCATTCCCACCCGGGCGCCTGGACGTGCCAGCGGTCACTGTCGGTACCGGATCGGTAACTGGCTGCCCGGTGGCCCCTGTTCGAAATTTTGTCAGATGAGGTACCGCGATTGCGTAGCCATGGGTTTTCGTTATTGTCTGCAGAGGTTCTTCCAGAGCCTGTCCTCTGAAGCATTCATATTTACCGCGTGTCGTTGTGTGATTGCACTTCACAATGAACGGCGACGCACTGTCGATAACAAAGCGCTGGATGCCGCGCGCAATACGTTTGAGCGTGTTCACCGCCAGTGGCTTTTTGCGCCCGAAGATGCTCGGCGCGGGGATAGACCAGTCTATGCATTCCGCAGCTGTTCGCCACGGTGCCAGCTTGCCCGCCAGCACGGAGGCAGACTTCGGATCCCCATGGGTGGCCTCCGGCCAGACTATCGGTTTCCCGTCCCGGCGCATGACCATGAAGAACCGTTTTCTAATCGTCGGCGCGCCATAATCGCAGGCGCGCAGCTCGCGATACTCAACGGTGTAACCCAGACCGTTTACCAGCCGTACTGCATCCTCGCTATCAAGCGAAATATTCAGAAACTCGCAGCATTCAATCAGTGCGGGATGGTCCGCCGGGATGCCGGTTGTCAGCATGCCAACAAACGCCTGGAATGTTTCGCCGACGCGCGCCGGGTCCGGACGGCTGTAACCAGGGTAAACAGGGCCAATAAAGCTGCTCATCATTTCATCAGGTAAATCAGGCTTAGGCGGGATTTCAATAAGTGGGCCCCACGTTTTAAACTCTTCAACGTTCTCCAGCATCATCACCCGAGGGTCAACATCCAGCCCCCAGCGCAGAACAATCCAGGCCAGCCCGCGAATCGCCTTTTCTACCGGCTTGGCCCCTTTCGCCTTTGAGAAGTGTCGGCAATCAGGGCTAAACCATGCCAGCCCTACACGGCGGCTGGCGGTCGCAACTTTCGGGCGAACTGAATAAACCGACTCGCAGTAATGCAGCGTGTCGGGGTGATTAGTAGTGTGCATCGCGACAGCATTGGGATCGTGGTTTATAGCAATATCCACGCTGCGCCCTATCGCCAGCTCGATGCCCGTTGAGGCGCCGCCGCCACCAGCAAAGTTATCAACGATGATTTCGCTCTCTCTCACGCGTATTTCTCCATGGCGCTGGCCAGCGAACGAGCCGCGGCGATAATTGACGGTACCGGCATTTTTTCCAGCCACATCCTGTTGATGTGGTGCTGCAGGCGGCGCTGGTGGTGCGACGGGAGTTCCCCGGCGTTTTCTACTTCTGACAGGACCATCGCTACTTCAGCTGGCCATACAGTTTCAGGCACGTCCACCAGCAGAAGGCTTTCCAATTCCTGAATGCGTTTGCAGGCATATTCCAGTGAAGGCTCCACTACTTCACCTCCACATCAATCCGAGCGATGGCACAGCATCGCTCTAATGCTTCTTTCACCCATCGGCGATAAGTCACAGGATGGAATGTTTCCGTTTTTCCGGCACCACTCCAGAACGCTTTTGAACTGGTATCAGGCAGAGTAATGGTCAACCTTTTAACAACGTTGGTATCGTTAGCCGGAGAATTGCCGCAGCGCGACTCGGTATTTTCGGCACCCTGAAGCATGGCGGCGCGGCAGGCGTCATCAATTCGACATTGAATACGTGAGAGCAACTGGATTTCACCACCAAGAAATTCCTGGCGGCGATTTACGTCGCACATAATCTCCCTGGCCGTTTCAAGTGCTATGGTGTCGAAATGCTGAGTGATAGCGCTGTTATCCGGCACTGGCTGCGGCAACATGGCTTTGAATGCTTCGATGCCAGCGTCATATTCAGCCCGCTCCTCCGGCGTCATAGCCTCAAGTTCGGCGGAATGCTCGGCCCTGCGCTGAATGGCATCCAGTACCAGTCTGGTTTTAACGCCTTTCCCGAAGCGCAGGCCAGGCTCCAGCAATACGGGGCATGGTAATGTTTCGGGATAATCAGGCACCACCGGCTGCTGCGCGTGGCGATAGACCGGCACCGGCTCGTTCAGCCGATCGGCATGCTCAGGTTTGTAAATCATCCCGCGACGGTCACCATCTGTGAAACCATAAGGCTCGCTGTCGGCCTTGCGGCGTTCATGTAGCTCTGCGGCCATAGCCATCCATTCATCCCGGGTGGCCGAGTTGATATCTGTGCCAGGTAATGGTTTGAACGCCACTAATTCCGCCAGGCGCTCGTCTGTTATAGTTAATTTGCTGGTCATTGGTTGGCTCCTTCTGCTGCCCGGTTCACTATCACGCCGTCATAAATTTCGTTTAGATGCCCTTTCAGCTCCATCCTGCGCAGGGCTGAAAGCATGTAATCGCATTCGACCTGTTTATTGCCGGTGAATGGCTTATCCTCTGCGCTTCCCCAGCAACAGTTTCCCTGCGGCCATCCGTGAACCTTTCGAACCTTTCCATTAACCACATGTAGCAAACCCCAGCCAGACGGAAGGCCTTCGACAGAGATAATCCCCGGCTCGCTGATAAAGAACCGCCAGTCACCCATGCCAAGCTCGGGGCGTAGTCGGAAACGTTTTTTCCTGTCTGCGAGCAGGTCGGCGCGTGAGCACTTAGCCTCTATCAGACAGGAAGCGAAATTCCTGAACCCCATCGCGTCTGGCTGTTCTCCGGTGCTGGTTACAGCAACAAAGCGATCGTGAAAGCAGACTTTGAAGCCGTTCCGCTTAAGGAATTGATAGGCTATCTGGCAAAGCTCATCGTGTGTCAGTGCCATCTACTCAGCCTCCCATTTGATGCCTGATTCATCCAGTGCTGCGTTAACTTCTGCTTCCGGGTATGCGTATATTGCGCGATGCGCATCAGTGCTATCTCTGCGATGCAAAACGCTAATAGGCTTCGGCAGTTTCACGGTGCGGGACTCCAACTCGGCGATGCGCTTTTCAGCCGCATCCAAGTCTTCCCCTAATTTCTGTGCCATCTGGAACCAGTTAGCGCGCTGCTCTTCTTTAAGCTCCAGCGCTTCTACCAAAATGAGAACATTATCGGGGCATACCGTAAGCTGGTATTCATTGAGCGTAGAGATCCGAGTATCAAACGGCATTACTGGCGCTTCCCCTGCATATTTCGCTTTTTCTGCCGCCGCTTTTATCTCCTGGGTAAATCTGGTGATATCAGTCATGGCTGGCCTCCTCGAATAACACATCACCCTCAATACCGCCGACCTGATAAACGATCGAACCATCTTCCCGATATTCCATCGGCGCAGCGCTCCATCCTTCTCCTTTGGGATCGTCATCGTCGCCAACTTGAACAAAACCGCCAGCAACTACACGGGCCGGATACATTTCGCCCTCAGTCCAGTATCCCTCGGTATCTTTTATGCATTTGATTTTCATGCTTGAACTCTCCCGTATCCCGGATATGGTTTTTCTCCAACAAATGCATCAAGGGCTGAAATGTCTTCAGGATTTTTGACGGCATATTGAACAGGCTGATCGTCATACGTTGTGCGGTTTTTCTGGACCTTCCAGCCGCCAGGCGTATAAGGGCAACGGCGGAACTTCACACCATCACCGCCAGCTACGTACCAGACTTGAAAGAACCCTGTGCGCTGTCCGCTATAAGAGCCTCCCTGTTGTTTTTCAGCGCCTTCAGCGACGAAACGCCATTTACGTTGTTTGCTCATTTGTCGGCTCCCTTATCTTTCCGATGACTGAATCTCTGAAGGTCAAAATCAATGGTCGCCCGCTGGTCGCGGAACAATCCAAGCCGCCCGTAGCGGATGACCTTTCCGGTTCTGACTGCTGCCTGGAAATATCGACCTGCAGTATCCCGGCACATGCGTAATTCCGTGCAGGCTTCTTTTACCGTCAGGCGCCCTTTCTCGCGGGTTAGTTCGATAATCGCCTGGACGCAGGCCTGTTTTTGTTCACGTGATTTGTTAGCCATGGTTACGCCCTCTACCAAGGCCAAACTTCGCGCGGATTTCAGCGATTTTGTTTAAGCCCTGCTCCTGTGTTAATGGTCTTCCGCCAAGCTTCTGGATCTGCTTAACCGGCTCCGGAATAACTTCACCCGCGTTCACCCGACGAACCATGCGCAACAGTTCCTCTGATGCTTTTCGGCGTAATTCGGAGTCGCTTAGTCCCTTCGCGCGCATATCGGTATACAGACCGGTAATCATCCAGTAGCAGGCTTTGTGTTTCAGCGTTATCGGTTCGATTTTGTGCTCAGGCCATGGGTACGACTCAGCGTCCGGATACTGACCGCGGGTCCGGCAATACTGGTAAACCATATCAACCAGCTCACTCGCGTCTGGCAGGCCTACCGTTACCGCCTCCTCAGAACGACACCAGGCAACAAACTGACCAGGTGATGGCATAAACGGTTTTTCCTGTTTGCGGGCAACACGCATCCCGGCGTTAATCTGCTCTACCGTGGTGATGCCGTTCTCTTTGAACGCCAGGAGCCACTGGCGACGCATCTCGTTGAGGTCGTCCGCTGATTTGTTGGCCAGCGCCGGGAATACCGCGAGCAGCTGGCGAAACAGTTCGTTGAATACCTCAGCCGTCTTTGTCGCCTGATGTGCAAAGCTCTGCGCATCGTGCATCTCAGGCATACCGGCGGCGATACGTTGGAAGTTCTTCCGATCGAAGTTATGCATGCTTTCTGCGATAGATTTCATTCGAGTACCCCGTCGATCCAGTCTGTATTGTTCAGCGCACTGGCGCCTGATGTGGTTTTTGATGGGCCTGAGCTGCGCAGGCGTTTAGTCGTGAGCGGATCCCACTGCTTGCGTAGTTTTGATGGGCTGAGAATGTTTTCTTGCCAGAAATCGTCTTCATTGGCCCACTTGAACAGTTCGCAGATTTCATAGTGAGTGCGTTTGTCCTGCAGGCGCATCAGGCGGATGGTGTTTGCCCATTCAACCCATTTCGGCTCTGAGAGGGAGGCATTCACGGTGAGGGCTTTATCGAAAATCCATCGCGCGGCTTTGAGGTCGTCAGCTGTTCCCCAGGATTTACCAGATGGGGTGTAAATCCCGTCAGCAGCTTCAGGATGGCGAGAGAGAAACTCCTGAGTTTTCTTGTTTCGGGATTCTTCAGAATTCCGAGACGAAGATCTTTTAATATTGTTTTTGTTATAGTCTTGGGTGTCTACCGTTTCCGGGAAGGTTTTTCCCGATTCCGGGAAGGTAATTCCCGTTTTCGGGAAGAGTTTTCCCGTTTTCGGTTTGTCCAAAATCCAGGCAGATAGCTCTGTATTTATACCGACGGTTTTCATCACACCATGCTTGTGACTAAAAATAATCCCCCGCGCCGCGAGTAGTTTTATCGCATCTGAAACATGAGAATCACTCAAACCGGTTAACTCAGAAATGACGGTATTTGTTACCCGATCCTGTTTTTTGTTCCATCCGTAGGTAAGCCAGATAACTGCCTCAAGACACTGCCACTCGCGCCCGGACATGCGCAGCCGCGGTTTGAGTTTCTGTATCTCATTGGCGATCCTGGTATAGCCGTTGGACAGGTCGGCCATGCGACCTCCCGTTAGTTCGGTTTTGATTGGAAAATTGATAACTTCAGCGGTATTTGACATACTTAATCCCGTGAATTGACCCAATTGATTCACCCGAAGACCGGCTGTGTTCGAGCACGACGGTCTTCACCCTTTCAGAACAAGCCAGCCTGATTGCTGCGCTTTCGCACGGAGCGCTTTGCTTCCCGGCGTTCAGCTGTGCTTGTCTGCTTCTCTGCCCATAACTTTGCGTGTCGCATAACATCGTCAAACATTCCCCCTTTTCGGCTTGCCTGTGACATCCGCTTGTACATATCGACCGCCTGGTATGCCCCCCCCCTGAGCCACTGCCTGCGTGAAGCCCTGGCGAAGCAGTTCCTCGCGGACGTTCTTCTCTATGAATTCGATGTGATTCATTCAGTCCCATCCCAGCGGACCCGGGCGGCACCGCTCAGCACGCAAGCCTATATCAGCGAGCGTTTCAACAGACTGCAGGTAATGTCTGGACACAACGACAGCTTCCGGCGGTACAACCTGCAATCCGAGTATTGAGAGTTCTTTCGCCACATCAGCAAAATGGCCCTCCCCTTTACGCCTGCTTGCCGTTGACTCACTGATCCCCAAAAGTTCGGCGTAAACCTTTTGGCCGACCGATGAAAGCCGGTTGAGTAAGACACTTTCAATCTCAACCGGATTGAGAATAGGTGGATCTAACTTTCGTGCTATTGCGTTTTGCATTGGTGATAATCCTTTTGAAGTCATTGATTTATTGATGCTTCATCAGTTGCTCTTGGAGGTGTGAATTCGGGCCAAATGTTCATCCAGCGCTCTGGAAGGCAATCAGCTCTCGTAACAACGCCTTTTGTGTGATTTTCAATCTCTATGGCCCGTTCTGGTGATATGGCGGATTTTCCAGAAGCCATCTGAGATAGATATGATTTTGATATTCCGAGTTTTTCAGCTAGGAACTTCGCGTTACCGCGCTCTAAAAAATATTGACTAAGTTGCATTTGTGCTTCCTGTCCGAGGTGTATCGCTATGAGTTTATATCTTTATAAACAAAAAAGTAAAGAATTTGATTGTTTAGATTTTACTAATCACAATGGCGTCATGAGCACAAAAGAAATAAGAAGCAAGCGACTGGCTGACTGGTTTGCTGAGCGCACTCTTCCTGAGAGAGAGAAAAGCTATTTATCACAACTGATAAATGGTAAGACTTCTTTTGGCGAAAGAGCGGCACGGCGGATAGAAAGGGATTACAATATGCCCCCAGGTTATCTGGATGCTATGGATGGCGGTAATGAGCATGACGGCTCTATGCCTTCAGTGCTTTCGTCAATGCTTACAGCTGATGAAGTTAATCTGATTAAGTTTTATCGTGGTTTTCCGGATTCTGAGAAAAAAACAGTACTAATTGAATTCGAAACAAAGTTCAAAAAATACAATCAGTTATTCGCTGAACTACTCGCCTCCCGTAAATAACATACCTCTTCTTTGTTAAGCCGCCTTCTTGGCGGCTTTTTAGTTTTACGCTTAACCCATCGAAAATTTAAAACCAATACAATCAATTGTTTATAGAAAAATTAACTTTTTTGTTCATAAAAGAGTTTACATAAAGGTTTATATTTTCATAAACTCACTCCATCAACAACGCGCTGCGTTGCTCCGATAAACGTTCCGCTGGCCGGCGACAAGGCAGAGGTTGAAATGAGTAAACAAGGCATCAGAGCCATGGTCATTTCGGCAGTTATCGGGCTCATCTTCTGGGTTTTATTCATCATATGCATTGCGGGGGTTATCTATGGCTAATCCAGTTCCAAACAGTGGTCGCGCAATACCAATGCGTAATCTGCGCACCGGCGCGCCCTGGTCTGTTTCATACGACCATGTTCGCAAAACCTATTTCCATGAACCGCAGGGAAATCTGCGCTTTATCCGTCAGCCCTTTTACTCAAGGGAGCTTGCGCCCTATCTCGTTCCGGCAGGTACCCACTGATGAGCACAATGTTCGCACTGGTAATCACCGTCGGCATGCTAATTGGCGGTAATCAGGATGTTTTGCTGGGTGTTTATGACAGCGAGAAAGAATGCCAGGAAGCCGCAGTTGAGCAAGGTGTAAAGGGCGAATGCCTGCCGTTGAAAGGCGTTCTGGCTGAACACCCCGCCGGGTTCACCGCACAGATGTAGGAGGCGTTATGCAGAAACGATGTGCGTATTGCCGCAAGGCACTGGAGGAAGGAAAAGTTGTGAAGATGACCATTCTCATCATTCACGGCACGCAGTTAGTACCACGTGAAAGAACGTATTGCTCGAAACGTTGTGGCGAATACGACGCCATGGCCAACGAGGCCTAACGTAAAACCCGCCGAAGCGGGCTGTACGTCCGGTGCCACCGACCAAAGTTACACCGGAAATTACCAAAACCAATGAACACCCAATGGGCGCTATCAATGGCCCGGGGATTCTAACACCCAAAATTGAGGCTATCACATGGAATATTTTTATCTGATAAAGGCAACTCAAAAATCGGGTAAAGCCGATGCCATTATCTGGCGTTCCGCAAAATCTGAAGCTCGCGCGCAGCTGCAGTTAGACGTTGATCTGGAAGATGCAGAAATCGAAACCGGGCGCGGCAAAGACTACCTGAAACCTATTCGCACCGATTTCCCGGTATTTAATGACCTTCCCGCTGAAGGTGTTCTGGATTTTGAATGGTGCAAGCGCTATCAGCTCGGCGACGACCAGCGCACCTGGCAGGTTATCCCGGGGGCTGTTGCTAGTTCAACCACCGTTGTTGAAGATGAGATCGTTAATGATGATTCAGACGATACGGTTTCAGGCGATGAAAACTCCCTCTACAACCTCGCAGAGATGCCCTTCCGCATTCAGCTGCTGGCACAGTATATGGCAGAAGAAAGACACGTTTATCACATCAGCATCCCGCATCGCGGGCGGCTTTCCGCCATGGAATTGGATACAGATAATTCGGCAGTTCAGGATCTCATTCTTGCCGCTGAAAGTATTCCTGAAATAAAGAAATACGACATGCCGGCTTTGTGGAAATTTACTAGCGCAAATAAAAAGGTCTTCCCTGAAGGGAAGCGCCACGAACTTGGCAACCGTATTCAGTTTGCGAAATTGTGGTTCGAAACCAATGCTATCGATCGCGGCATCCTTACCAGGGAATGGGCAGTAGGCAATCAGATTTCAGCAGTTCCCCATGCTGACACTCACGCTATACCCGAACGCTATAAACGCGCCGTAACGCAGAATATCGCGAATCTGGCTATTGAGATCGCTATTGCTCAACTGTACCCGGATGCAGAGCCGGGAAAAATCAGCCGCCCTCAACTCATCGGCGCCAAAGACCTGGTAGACAGGAAAGAGGATGTCCATGTTAAGGCGCTCAAGATTCTGAGCAAAACCACAGACATTCTCGATTATGACGCAAATAGCATTTTCGGCGTTACCCGTGCCATTAAATGGAATGGAGAAGAAAGCACGTCAGAACTGCGGGCAATGGTTCGTAACTGGCTCGCGGCTAACGGCATTTATGAAAACGGCGAGAGCTCAAAAGGCTATCCGGAGTGGGAAGAGGATCCACGCGCGGGCCGTCAATCAAATGTCGTTGAACAATCTCACGAAGATCTGACAGAAACCAAACAACCTGAAATTGCCAAAGTCAGCGCTGGCATGTACTCCATTGAAGGCCTCATGGCCACTCCTGCCCCAAAGACCGACAACGAAGAGGCCACCAGCGATGTGCAGATGGAAGAGACTCAGCAGGTCAAAAACGAAGCTGATAATCCGGTACCGGCAGGCGAAAGCGCTGATGCAGATGCTGAAAAAACAGATGCCGTAAACGCACGCAAAATTTTAACTGAGCGCTGTCCTGGCCTAGCCGCTGCGGTTCTGCAGGACCAGGAACCAACAATCACGCCTGAAGGTTCCGCCGAAGAACCAGACCAGGAACTTACAGCGACAGTATGGCCAGAATACTTCGAGCCTGGCCGATATGAAGGTGTACCGAACGAGGTTTATCACGCCGCCAACGGCATCAGCTCCACGATGGTTAAAGATGCCCGGGTATCGCTGATGTATTTCGAAGCGCGCCATGTCTCAAAAAATATCAATAAGGAACGCTCGCCGGTTCTGGATATGGGCAACCTGGTGCATGCGCTGGCACTGCAGCCGGAAGACATAGATAAAGAGTTCAGCGTCGAGCCCGAAATCCCGGAAGGTGCATTCACCACCACCACTACGATCCGCGCCTTTATCGACGAGCACAACGCCAGCCTGCCGCCGCTGTTGAGCGCCGACGATATCAAAGCATTACTGGATGCACATAACGCCACCCTGCCCGCATCGTTCCCGCTTGGGGCATCCGTTGACGAATCCTATGCGTCATATGAGCAACTCCCGGAAGAGTTCCAGCGCATCGAGAATGGGACTAAGCATACCGCTACGGCAATGAAGGCCTGCATCAAAGAATACAACGCCACCCTGCCCGCGCCGGTTAAAACCAGCGGCAGCCGCGATGCCTTGCTGGAACAGTTGGCAATCATTAATCCTGACCTGGTCGCGCAAGAAGCCCAGAAGGCGCAGCCGCTGAAAGTGTCGGGAACCAAAGTGGACCTGATGCAGGTCGTGAAATCCGTTAATCCTGACGCGGTATTCGCCGACGAACTACTGGATGGCTGGCGCGAGAACCCGGAAGGAAAAGTGCTGGTTACCCGTCAGCAGCTTAGTACTGCGCTGGCCATTCAGAAAGCACTCCTGAATCACCCGACCGCCGGCAAGCTACTGACCCACCCGAGCCGCGCCGTCGAAGTGAGCTATTTCGGTATTGATGAAGAAACCGGGCTGGAAATCCGCGTGCGTCCCGATCTTGAAATCGACATGGGAGGCCTGCGCATTGGTGCCGACCTGAAAACCATCAGCATGTGGAACATCAAGCAGGAAGGCCTTCGCGCGAAACTGCACCGGGAAATCACCGAACGCGATTACCACCTGAGCGCGGCTATGTACTGCGAAACCGCAGCGCTGGATCAGTTCTTCTGGATTTTCGTCAACAAAGACGAGAACTACCACTGGATCGCCATCATTGAGGCATCTAGCGAACTGCTGGAACTCGGCATGCTGGAATACCGCAAAGCAATGCGCGCCATCGCTAACGGTTTCGACACTGGCGAATGGCCGGCGCCAATCACTGAGGATTACGCCGAAGAACTCAACGATTTTGATGTGCGCCGCCTCGAAGCGCTGCGCGTACAGGCATAAGGGGATATGACTATGGAAAACACAAACATCATCACATCTGAACAGCAAGTGCCAAACAATATATCTGCAAACAACTCCATTTTTAACGTTCAGGCACTGAGCCAGTTAACGGCGTTTGCAGAACTAATGTCTGCGGCCAGCATTGCGATCCCGGATCATCTCGCAGGCAAACCTGCCGACTGCATGGCAATCGTTATGCAGTCAATGCAATGGGGAATGAACCCTTACGCTGTCGCACAAAAAACGTTCTTTGTAGGTGGAAAAATCGGGTACGAAGCCCAGCTCATCAGCGCAATACTCAGCAGTACGGGAGCCATCCGCGGGCGTTTTCATTATGAATACGAGGGTGACTGGTCTAAATGCACCCGCTCGAAAGAAGTTACAACTACAAAATCCGGAAGAAACGGCAATTACGAAAAGACAGAACGTATACGAGCCTGGAGTGATGAAGATGAAGAAGGCTTGTATGTGCGGGCCGGGGCGGTAATTAAAGGTGAAACTGAGATCACTTGGTGTGAACCCGTTTATCTTTCAAGCGTGGTAATTCGAAATTCGCCACTTTGGGCAACTAATCCTAAGCAGCAGATTGCTTATCTCGCGACAAAATACTGGTCTCGTATCTACTGCCCTGCCGCAATCATGGGTTTTCAGGATGCTGATGATCTTGCCTATCGCGAAGAGAAAGTTATCAATCCAGAGCCTGTTCAACGCATGAGTATGAAGGAAATCACCTCTGATGTTGAAACGACCACCAGCGCGCAGGAATCAGCAAGTAACATTGATGCCGTTGCCGACGATCTACGCAACCGCATTGATACAGCTGACTCAGTGGATCAGGCCAAAGCCATCCGCGTAGATATCGAATCACAGAAAGCACTGCTGGGTACTGCTCTGTATACCGAACTGAAAAACAAGGCAGTTAAGCGCTACTACCTCGTTGATGCACGAAACAAGATTGAGGCCGCGATCAATTCACTGCCTAACCCTGGCGAACCGGAAGCTGTCGAGCTGTTTGCTAAAGCTGAAGGCACCCTCACCGCCGCCAGACGCCATCTTGGTGATGAACTGTATGACCAGTTCCGCATCACCCTGGACGACATGAAACCGGAATACGTGGGCTAAGGGAGGCGGGAGGGTCCGCCCTCCCGGTAACGATATGACGAAAATTACTGAACGCGGAATGATTTTTAACGGGGAAGAGATACCTGAACAGCGCCGGGAGGCGGTGGCGGGCTGTCAGCGCTGCGCTGATTGCCAGGAGGAAGAGGAATTGCGCGGTAAGCATCGGAGGTGATATGGCGTCAGATAAACCGATAACAGCTCAGCAGGCCGCCGACTTACTCATCGTGTCGGCGCGGGTAATCTACCGCCTGATTGAGTCAGGAGAACTCGCCGGCCGCAAGGTCGGCAACAAGTACAGAACGACCGAAGCGGCATGTATTGCGTATTTGTCATCCCCGCAGGAAACTAAACGAGCGAACGCGGGTGAGCATAAAGGAGGTATTTTATGTCCATCACCCTCAGAGGCGGCATGTGGCACTGTCATTTCTTTACGCCGTCAGGGAAAAGAGTTAGGCGATCTCTTGGCACGGGGGACAAAAAGCAGGCGCAGGAGCTCCACGATAAGCTAAAGGCTGAAGCATGGCGGGTTGATCAGATCGGCGACCTGCCTGTAAGAACCTTCGAAGAGTGCTGTATCCGGTGGCTGCGGGAGAAAGACCATAAGCGGTCGCTGGATGATGACAAAACCAAAATAGAGTTTTGGCTGCAGCATTTTTCCGGCCGTGATGTATCGAAAATAACGGTGGAGGAAATTTACGAAGCCGTTAACGGGATGATCAACCGTAAGCACCTGCAGGTGTGGGAGAGTAAACGTGATGCCGCGTTGAGGAAGGGTAAGCCGGTTCCTGAGTACAAACCACGGCAGGTTTCTCAGGCGACGAAGGCGCAGCACCTTTCCTTCATTAGGTCCTTGCTCAGGGCCGCGGCGAATGATTGGGGATGGATAAAAACGGCACCAGTTATCAAAACCCGCAAGCCGATCAGCAAGCGGATACGGTGGCTGACCAGAGAGGAAGCTGAGCGGTTGATCGAGTGCATGCCGGAGAGCATTAAGCCAGTGGTGATATTTGCACTGGCAACCGGCCTGCGCCGCTCAAACATCATCGGGCTTGAGTGGCAGCAGGTCGATATGCAGAGAAAGGTTGCATGGGTAAATCCGGAGAACGCAAAAGCGGGCAAGGCGATTGGCGTGGCTCTGAATGATACCGCATGCAGGGTATTAAGGGATCAGATAGGGAAGCATTCCCGGTGGGTGTTCGTTCATACCACGGCAAAACATCGCCCGGATGGAACGCTGACGCCCGCTGTGAGAAAAATGCGGGTGGATGACAATAACGCCTGGCGCGCCGGACTGAAAAAAGCGGGGATCGAGGATTTCCGTTTTCACGACCTCCGGCACACCTGGGCGAGCTGGCTGATCCAGTCCGGCGTCCCGCTTTCTGTTTTACAGGAAATGGGAGGATGGGAGAGCATCGAGATGGTGCGTCGTTATGCTCACCTGGCGCCGAACCACCTGACCGAACACGCACGGAAAATTGACGCCATTTTTGGCGCTAGCGACACAAATACGACACAAGGAGGAAATCAGGCTGGTTTAAAACTGGCGTAAGTGACTGTTTCTTAATGGCACGCCCTACAGGATTCGAACCTGTGACCTACGGCTTAGAAGGCCGTTGCTCTATCCAGCTGAGCTAAGGGCGCATTGAGAAGCGAGCTTCATGATGTGCAATCGCCGGAATTATACGGTCCACGCCTGATGAGTCAATGTATTTTGCCGCGAAACTGCGCTTGCCTGTGCAGGCTGGCGGCTTATGCCGCAAAAGCAGTATAAAGTTTATCCAACCTTATGTTTCTGCACGTTAACCTTTCTTCGACTCCCGGGCTCCTTTTTGCGCCATTCGCAGCGCGGTCAGGGCCGTTTTTCAGCCTCTGCAACGCCTAAGAAAGATAAAATCTTAAACGAAGACTGACAGCGGGGCTGGCTTCTGACAAAATATCGTCATCCCCCTTTCGTAAAGATACAGATGGAATCCTCTCTCTGATGGCAGCAAAAATTATTGACGGTAAAACGATTGCGCAGCAGGTACGCTCTGAGGTTGCGGAAAAAGTGAAGGCGCGCGTTGCGGCCGGATTTCGTGCTCCAGGGTTAGCCGTCGTGCTGGTCGGCAGCAACCCGGCATCGCAGATTTATGTCGGCAGCAAGCGCAAAGCGTGTGAAGAGGTAGGCTTCGTCTCCCGCTCGTACGATCTCCCGGAAACCACCAGCGAAGCGGAGCTGCTGGAACTTATCGACACCCTGAATGCGGATAGCGCCATCGACGGCATTCTGGTCCAGCTGCCGCTGCCCGCCGGCATTGATAATGTCAAAGTGCTGGAGCGCATTTCGCCGGACAAAGACGTTGACGGTTTCCACCCGTATAACGTGGGCCGTCTGTGCCAGCGCGCGCCGCGTCTGCGTCCGTGCACGCCGCGTGGGATCGTCACGCTGCTTGAGCGTTACAACATTGATACCTACGGCCTGAACGCGGTGGTCATTGGCGCCTCCAATATTGTCGGACGCCCGATGAGCATGGAGCTGCTGCTGGCAGGCTGCACCACCACCGTCACCCACCGTTTTACCAAAAACCTGCGTCATCACGTCGAAAACGCCGACCTGCTGATCGTGGCTGTCGGTAAACCGGGCTTTATTCCGGGCGAATGGATTAAAGAAGGCGCGATCGTGATCGATGTCGGCATTAACCGCCTGGAAAGCGGCAAAGTGGTCGGCGATGTGGTCTATGAAGATGCCGCCGCGCGCGCGTCGTACATCACGCCGGTTCCCGGCGGCGTCGGCCCGATGACCGTAGCCACCCTCATTCAGAACACGCTGCAGGCGTGCGAAGAGTATCACGATATTCAGGAGGCCTGAGATGGCGAATTTTTCTTTAGGCAAACACCCGCACGTTGAACTGTGCGACCTGCTGAAGCTTGAAGGCTGGAGCGAAAGCGGCGCGCAGGCTAAAATCGCTATCGCCGACGGTCTGGTCAAAGTCGACGGTGCGGTGGAAACCCGTAAACGCTGTAAAATCGTCGCCGGTCAGACGGTCAGCTTTGAAGGTCAGAGCGTTACCGTTACCGAGTAACACGTTCAGGCGCCGCAGCCGGCGCCTGTCCCCCCACCCCGACAGATGATCTCTCGTTTTTCTGCACTTCAGTCAGCGCCGCCATCTTCCGATATCACGTCCTGTGTAGCACAGCCGCTCCCCTGGCTGCCTCCGGCAACCTGCACTTCCGCCTGATACCTCTTCTCCCCGACGAACGCTACAGCCGCTGGCCGGGAACATACGCAGGCGAAATCAGGACCGCGCTTCGTTTCTTAGCCTGAGTCAGGGCAAAAAAATGCCGGGGATGGCCCCGGCTAAAAAGAGAGAATGAGACTACTTACGGCGCCAGGTGGTGCCCTGCGGGCCATCTTCCAGCACGATGCCCATCTCGTTGAGACGGTCACGCGCGGCATCCGCCGCCGCCCAGTCTTTCGCTTTACGCGCGTCCAGACGCTGCTGGATCAACGACTCGATTTCCGCCACTTCCCCGTCGTCCGCCTGCGCGCCGCTCTGCAGGAAGGCATCCGGCTCCTGTTCCAGCAGCCCCAGTACCGAAGAGAGCTTGCGCATATGCGCGGCCATCGCGTTGGCCGCGGCGGCATCTTCGGTTTTCAGGCGGTTAACCTCACGCGCCATATCGAACAGCACGGAATAGGCTTCCGGAGTATTAAAATCGTCATCCATCGCTTCGATAAAGCGCGCTTCAAACGCCTCGCCGCCGGCCGGCTCTGCGGTTTTGTCGGTTCCGCGCAGCGCGGTATACAGACGCTCCAGCGCGGAGCGCGCCTGCTTTAAGTTCTCTTCGCTGTAGTTCAGCTGGCTGCGATAGTGGCCGGACATCAGGAAGTAGCGAATGGTTTCCGCGTCGTAGAACTTCAGCACGTCGCGCACGGTAAAGAAGTTGCCCAGCGATTTTGACATCTTCTCGCGGTCAACCATCACCATCCCGGAGTGCATCCAGTAATTGACGTACTCGCCGTCGTGGGCGCAGGTGGACTGGGCGATTTCGTTTTCATGGTGCGGGAACATCAGATCCGAACCGCCGCCGTGAATATCAAAATGGTTGCCCAGCTGTTTGCAGTTCATCGCTGAACACTCAATGTGCCAGCCTGGACGGCCCGCGCCCCACGGCGACGGCCAGCTTGGCTCGCCCTCTTTCGACATCTTCCACAGCACAAAGTCCATCGGGTTATGCTTGACGTCAACGACATCAACCCGCGCGCCGGCCTGCAGCTGATCGAGATCCTGACGCGACAGCTGACCGTAGTTCGGGTCGGTCGGCACATCGAACATCACGTCGCCGTTGTCGGCGACATACGCGTGGCCTTTGGCGATCAGCTGCTCGGTAATCTCAATGATTTCCGCGATATGGTGGGTGGCCCGCGGCTCCATATCCGGGCGCAGGATATTCAGCGCGTCGAAGTCTTTGTGCATCTCGGCAATCATGCGATCCACCAGCGCAACAAAGCTTTCGCCGTTTTCATTAGCACGCTTAATGATTTTGTCGTCGATATCGGTGATATTGCGCACGTACTTTAGCTTGTAGCCCAGGAAACGCAGGTAGCGCGCGACCACATCGAATGAGACGAAGGTACGGCCATGGCCGATGTGACAGAGGTCATAAACGGTAATACCACACACGTACATGCCAACTTCCCCGGCATGGATAGGTTTAAATTCTTCTTTTTGGCGCGTCAGTGTATTAAAAATTTTTAACATCGAAGATTCCGTGTAGACGTGTGTGGATATAAGTCGCGTATTCTAACCTTAATTCAACCCCGAAGCAGCACACATTGCAAGGTGATCCAACCCCGCGGTTATGCTATAACAGCCCCCTATATCTCACCCGACTCCGGGTGCAGGCACCACAATCATCGGAACAGGATGCAAAAATGGTTACTTTCCACACCAATCATGGCGATATCGTAATCAAGACGTTTGACGACAAAGCGCCGGAAACAGTTAAAAACTTCCTGGACTACTGTCGTGAAGGTTTCTACGACAACACTATTTTCCACCGTGTAATCAACGGTTTTATGATTCAGGGCGGCGGTTTTGAGCCGGGCATGAATCAGAAAACCACCAAATCTCCTATTCAGAACGAAGCGAACAACGGTCTGAAAAACACCCGCGGTACGCTGGCGATGGCCCGTACTCAGGCGCCCCACTCCGCCACCGCGCAGTTCTTCATCAACGTCGCCGATAACGACTTCCTAAACTTCTCCGGCGAAAGCCTGCAGGGTTGGGGCTACTGCGTATTCGCAGAAGTCGTTGAAGGGATGGACGTGGTCGACAAAATCAAAGCGGTCGCCACCGGCCGCAGCGGCATGCACCAGGATGTGCCGAAAGAAGATGTTGTGATCAAAAGCGTCACCGTTAGCGAATAATTCGTGGCGACACTTTTTATTGCGGATTTGCATCTGCAAACGGAAGAACCGGCGATTACCGCCGGTTTTCTGCGCTTTTTACAGGGGGAAGCCCGCAGGGCGGACGCCCTGTATATCCTCGGCGATCTCTTTGAAGCCTGGATCGGCGATGACGATCCTAACCCGCTGCATCGGCAAATCGCCGCAGCGCTCAAAGCGCTGGCCGATTCCGGCGTCCCCTGCTACTTCCTTCACGGCAACCGCGACTTTCTCGTCGGCAAGCGCTTTGCCCGCGAAAGCGCGATGACCCTGCTGCCGGAAGAGAAGCTTCTCGACCTCTACGGGCGCAAGGTGCTGATTATGCACGGCGACACCCTCTGCACCGACGATGCAGGCTATCTGGCGTTTCGCGCGAAAGTTCACAATCCCTGGATCCAGCGCCTGTTTCTGGCCCTGCCGCTGTTTATCCGCCGCCGTATCGCCGCCAGAATGCGCGCCGACAGCAAAGCGGCCAACAGCAGCAAGTCGATGGAAATTATGGATGTGAATCCCCTGGCGGTCGTTGACGTCATGGAGAAACATCGCGTTCAGTGGCTGATTCACGGGCATACGCACCGCCCCGCCGTCCACCCGCTAGAAGCCAACGGCCAAACCGCGTACCGCGTGGTGCTCGGCGCCTGGCATAGCCAGGGCTCTATGGTCAAAGTGACGCCAGAAGACGTTGAGCTGATTCATTTTCCTTTCTAGCCCCCCGGCAAGGGCTGATTCTTTATTTTCCGCGATTTATCCGGGCCGCACGATGAGCGCGTTGTGCAAATCTACCTGCTGGTGATGGGCATTCTTATGCTGACCCGGGGACGGGGGCTGGTTTTACTTTTTGCCCGCTCATAACCGGCGCGTTTCATCGAATACCGACAACACAAAGGCGGCTGGCCATGCGCACGCAACCGTTTTCCTTGCCGGGAGTTCATGCTATTCTCTGTGGCCTCTAAAGCAGTGTGAAACACACCCACAGGAGTTTTAAGACGCATGTCTTCCCGCAATAATTCGGCGCGTATCGCCATCGTGATGGGGTCCAAAAGCGACTGGGCTACCATGCAGTTTACCGCAGAAATCCTTGATGCCCTGAACGTTCCGTACCATGTCGAAGTGGTCTCCGCCCACCGCACGCCCGATAAACTGTTCAGCTTCGCCGAAGGCGCGGAAGAAAACGGTTTTCAGGTGATTATTGCCGGTGCCGGCGGCGCGGCGCACCTGCCGGGCATGATTGCGGCGAAAACGCTGGTGCCGGTGTTAGGCGTGCCGGTTCAGAGCGCGGCGCTGAGCGGCGTAGACAGCCTCTACTCCATCGTCCAGATGCCGCGCGGCATCCCGGTGGGTACGCTGGCCATCGGCAAAGCCGGGGCCGCCAACGCTGCCCTGCTGGCGGCGCAGAGCCCCCCCCCCCACGTTTCCGGCCA
>OATC01000132.1_pt1 | contig 30973 bp, 34 predicted proteins | sample 1475871 | NCBI WGS metagenome assembly OATC01 (sample SAMEA2579940, study PRJEB22360) | human gut metagenome | biome: human gut; feature: human-associated habitat; material: faeces | place: Denmark | collected 2008/2010
CTTGATTAATAGCTTCAATATATGCTTTCACGACATCATCTATATGACACATGTAAATGAATTGTTCTCCCTTTGTCATATCAATTTTTTGTCCATCTTTAAGATTATTTAATATATTTAATATTTTATTTCTTTTATCATTCTTTCCATATGTATCAAATAATCTCAATGTTATTGCTTTACACTCAAAGTTTTGTATATAATATTCAATTATTTTTTCAAAAGCCTCTTTAGTCGCTGCATATAAGTTTACTGGATTATACACTTCATTGTCATACATTTGCCAATAACTCCCTGTATTTATAATATTTTTACATCCACCATTACATACAGCATCTAATATAACAGCTGAATCTCTAATATTGCTATCAAACAGTTCATTTATATTTTCTTCTGAATGGTTGGATATAAATATCCCAGCTAAATGTATAAAAATATCCGGTCTAATATTTCTCATTTTTTCATATAATAATGTCCTATTATCTAATATATTCAATATTTTATGCGCCTCTAAATATTCTTCTATATTAGATAAATCTGATTTTTTTCTAACCAAAACATAGACATCATAATTTTCCTCAATCAATTTTACTAACAAGTTACTTCCAATGTATCCTGTTGCACCTGTAATCACTATTCTCATAATATTAACACCTTATAGTAATATAGATTTATTCAATTTCTATTTTAGGAATAAACGTAATAAATTTTATTTTTCTTTTAAATATACTCTCTAATTGTATCACTATCTCTTCTTTTAAATTCCAAGGTAATATTATTATATAATCTGGAATATTTTTTTTCATTTCATCTATTGATACTATAGGAATATGACTTCCTGGTAAAAACAATCCTTGCTTATGCGGGTTAGCATCTACTACATAATCTATAAAATCCTTACCTATTCCGCAATAGTTTAAAAATGTATTTCCTTTTGCTGCTGCACCATATGCAGCTATTGTTTTTCCATCTTCTTTTATTTTTATCAATGCATTTAGAGTCTCTCTTTTTATTCGTTTTACATTTTCATTAAATGAAGTGTATGTAGATATATTCTTAAGTCCATATTCTTTTTCTTCATTAATCAAATTTTTCACGCTAATTTCTTCTTTAATCTCACAATTTTCCACATGAGTTGCATATATTCTTAATGATCCCCCATGTGTAGATAGTTTTTCAACATTAAATATTTTTAATCCTTTTGATTCAAATATTCTTTTTACTGTTGTAAAAGATAAATATGAAAAATGTTCATGGTAAATAGTATCAAATTGATTTTTATTAATTAAATTTAATAAATGTGGAAACTCCATTGTTACAATCCCACTATAATTTAATATAGTTTTAATTCCTTCTACAAAGTCATTTATATCAGGAACATGGGCTAAAACATTATTACCAATTAACAAATCGGCCTTCTTATTTTCTTTAGCTAAACGTTCTGCTAGTTTTGTTCCAAAAAATTCTGATATAGTTTTTATGCCTTTCTTTTCAGCTTCTTTTGCAACATTTTCAGCAGGTTCAATTCCTAAAGGTTCTATATTATACTGTTTAAAATATTGTAGTAGATATCCATCATTGCTTGCAATTTCTATTACTTGTGAGTTTTCATTAAGATTTATCTTAGATACAATCATATCAACATATTTTTTTGCATGTTCTAGCCAGCTCTTTGAATATGAGCTAAAATATTTATAATCACTAAAAATATTTTCTGGTGTTTCATATTCAAGTGCTTGAACCAGAAAACATTCATCACATACCATAACATGAAGTGGATAATAATGTTGCCCTTTATTTAAATTTTCTTTACCAACATATTCATTTGAAAGTGGTGATAATCCCAAATCTACAAATGTATTTTTCAATTCTCTGCCACAAAATCTACATATATATTTAGTCATTTTTTCCTCCTTATGTAGTGATTATTTAATGTATTGCAATATTCACTCATAGTAATTAATTTTTCATCTTTCATGCTAATAATCGGTTTAATACTTCCCCAATCATACCCAAAACTATTCCATCTAATTCCTTTATCATTTTCTTTGCTATATTGATTACTTATAGCGTACATAACTATTGTATTGTCTGTTAGCGCTTTAAATCCATGTGCACATCCCTTAGGTACAAATATTGCCATATTTGCTTTACTATCTAAGAAAAACTCTTCATATTTTTGAAATGTTTTTGAATTTTTTCTTAAATCTAAAACAACATCAACTATTTCTCCACTCATTACCTGTATTAATTTTTCCTGTTCAAATGGCTTCGTTTGAAAATGCATTCCACGAATTACATCTTTATTAGAAACAGAATAAAATAAATCATTGATTTCAAAATCTATGTTATAATTAAGAAACAGTTCTTTACAAAAATATTTAGCTGCAACTCCCCTATTATCACTAAACTCGTCATATTTTATTTTCATTAATCCCTCTATAGAAGTTTTATAAATATCCATTAATTACTTATCTCCATTTATATTTAATTAATATTAAAATAATCATCTACCATATTTTCACTAACTTTAACAATATCTAATTTTTCAAAATATGCTTTAGACCACTTTACAGTTAATCTAATAGCCTCACATATATTCATCTTTGGTTCCCATAATAATTTTGATTTTATTTTAGAGCAGTCAAGTTTTAAATAATTTGCTTCATGCAACACATTTTCAATGCTTTCACATTTAAAACTCATACATCCCCATTCCTTACAAAACACTTGCGCAATTTCTTTAGTTCTAATGCAGTCTTTTTCATCTGGTCCAATATTGTAGCATCCTTCAATACTTTTATTGCCATATTGTTTTTCTGCTAAAATCAAATAAGCTCTTAATGCCTCAAATACATGTTGATAAGGTCTAATTGAATTTGGATTTCTTAGTACTACATCCTTATTATTGATTGCGGCTCTTATGCAATCGGGGATTATTCTATCAATAGAAAAATCCCCCCCTCCAATTACATTTCCAGCTCTTGCAGTTGATACTGATATTTCTTCATTGTTACTAAAGAATGAATTTTTGTAGGAACTAGTCACTAGCTCTGAACATGATTTTGAATTTGAATATGGATCAAAGCCATTAAGAGATTCATTTTCACGATATCCCCATTCCCATTCTTTATTTTCATATACTTTATCTGTTGTAATATTTACAACAGAACGAACACTTTCACAGCGTCTTATAGATTCTAATAAATTCACTGTACCAATTACATTAGTTTCAAAAGTATACACTGGATCTTTATATGATTCCCTAACAATTGGCTGTGCTGCAAGATGAAAAACTATTTCGGGTTGAAATTCCAATATACATCTTTCTAATTCTTCTCTATTTCTTATATCGCCAATCTTAGAAATCATTTTTTTATCTAAGTCTAATATATTAAATAAACTTGGATTTGTACTTGGCATCTTAGAATAACCATATACTTTTGCTCCAGCCATAATCAATATTTGACTAAGCCAACTCCCTTTAAATCCTGTATGACCAGTTATAAATACTCTTTTATCTTTATAAAAATCAAGCATTTTAATTCCATACCTTCCATTTAGCCTTATTTTCTTTCCATAACTTTTCAAGCATTTCTTTATCACGTTGCGTATCCATACATTGCCAGAATCCATCATGTTTATAAGCAGATAATTTATTTTCTCTTGCTAATCTTTCTAACGGCTCTCTTTCCAAAAAAGTATTATCTCCCTCTAAATATTCAAATATTTCTGGTTCTACTACCATGTATCCACCATTAATCCATCCGCCATCTTCTTTAGACTTTTCTGCAAATGTTTTAATACTATTAGTATTATCAATATCAATGACACCAAATCTTCCACCAGGCTGTATGGCTGTTAATGTGGCTACTCCTCCTTTTGACTCGTGAAACTTAACCAATTCCTTTATATTAACATCACACACTCCATCACCATATGTTAACATAAAAGATTCATTGCCTATATATTTCCGAACTCTTTTCAATCTCCCACCTGTCATTGTATCTAATCCAGTATCAATTAATGTCACTCTCCAAGGTTCTGCCAAATTATTATGTACTATCATTTCATTCTTATTAGTAAAATCAAATGTTACATCTGATCTATGTAAATAATAGTCTGCAAAGTATTCTTTTATCATATATCCTTTATATCCACAACATATAATAAATTCGTTAAATCCATAATAAGAATATATTTTCATTATATGCCAAAGTATTGGATACCCGCCAATCTCAATCATTGGCTTAGGTCTTAAATGAGACTCTTCCGATATCCTTGTTCCATATCCCCCTGCAAGTATTACAACTTTCATATCATTTATCCCTACCTTTTCCATTAGATAAAGTTTTAATCGTAATATATATTACTTAAGTAAATCATGTAAATTGTCCACACTAAGCCATTCTATATTGCTTCCCGAATTATACTCAAATCCTTCTTCAACAAGTTTCCCACCTGGTGTCATATAATTCTGAGAATTCCACCAATCAAAATGTGGATAAATTATGTAATGTTTATCATATTCATACGTCATACGTGAATCATCTTTTGTTATCATGATTTCATCTAATTTTTCACCTTCACGTATTCCAATTTCCTTTATATCTCCATCTGGATTCATAGCTTTTGCTAAATCAGTGATCTTAAATGAAGGAATCTTAGATATGTACGTTTCCCCTCCACGAGATTCTTTCAATGCCTTAAATACTAAATCTACTCCTTCATCTAATGTAATCCAAAATCTAGTCATTCTATAATCTGTTATTGGCAATACTTTTTCTCCACTTTCTAATAATTCTTTAAAAAATGGTATTACAGAGCCTCTACTGCCTGCAACATTTCCATATCTAACTACAGAAAATACAGTTCCATTTCCACCAGAGTATGCATTTCCTGCTATAAATAATTTATCTGAAACAAGCTTTGTTCCACCATATAAATTTATAGGATTTACAGCTTTATCTGTAGATAATGCCACAACTTTTTTAACACCACAATCTATTGATGCATCTACTACATTCTGTGCTCCATGTATATTAGTTTTTATAGCTTCAAATGGATTATATTCACAAGCTGGTACTTGTTTCATAGCTGCTGCATGAATAACATAATCTATATCATTAAATGCTCTATATAATCTATCTTTATCCCTAACATCCCCAATAAAAAATCTAAGTTTTTTAAATTTATCTGGAAATTTCATTCTAAACTCTTTAGCCATTACATCTTGCTTAAATTCATCTCTTGAATATATTACTATTCTTTTAGGATTAAATTCTTTTAATATTCTTTCAGTAAATTTTTTACCAAAAGAACCAGTTCCACCAGTTATTAAAATTGCTTTATCATTAAGCACCTTATCCCTCTCCTATCATTCATGATGTAGTCTTAACTAATTTTATTAATTAGATATTGTTTCTTTAATTCCTTCATGAATATCTTCTAATATAGGTAATATTTCATAGTTAAATAAATCACCAACTAAAATATAATCTTCATTTTCTAATGCTTCTATAATTTCTTGTAATTGGTCATTTAAAGCTTCCACTCCAATTTCATTCTTTTGAACTTCTTTTGTTAAAGTTATCACTTGAATAACCCACTCTATTCCATCCACTACTTGCGGAATAATAGTAATAGCTTCTTGTTCTTTACCTTCTTGAATCATATTTGCTAAATTTACTATACCATTTTCCAAATTATTCATATAATCATTAGCAGTTTGTAATACTTCTATTTTTTCTTTATTCATCCTTCCCTCTCCTATATCATCTTAATTTATTTAATGTACTTTCAATATTATCTTCAGCATACTTTAATTTTTCTATAAGTTCAGTATAAAATCTCTCATTTTCTTTATAAATATATAATTCATTTTTTTTATCACTCGTATCAATAGTTCTTTGAGACAAAATTTCATATATTATTGGATATATTAATGATTTAATCAATTCCATATTTTCATATTTCCTTTGTGCTTTATCATCTATCACATTAAGCTTATTCAATATCTCATTTACATAACTAGTATTCTTTAATTTTGAATATTTCTTTAATTTCTCTATTAAATATAATCCCTCTTTATATAATCTTATTATATCATTACAATCCTTTTTTGTTTTTTCCAATGCCTTTATAACATTTTTTTTAATATCAACATTATATTCTTTCTCTTCAAAAATATTAAAAGATTGTTCTTTATATTTTGCAATTGCTTCTTTAAGAGACATTTCAATTGTTCCTTTTATTCTTGAGCCACCTTCTGTAGCATTTATAAATTTCCTGTCACTATTATCAGCAATAATTTCCTCTATGGTTTCTCTATACTTATTCAACGTTAAGCTTGTTCTTACTTTTTTTCCATTAATATCATAAACATATATATCATCTTCTGCTTTTAATTTTTCAAACCAGTTAACATTGTCTCTATTATCTGCTATTTCAGCATGACTTTTTTCTCCTGTATATGCTAAATCTTGTCCTACAAATATTATTGGACTACATCCAAGCATAATCGCATAAGATAGTAGTATATGTGCTACTGATCCACCAGTTAATAGCGGCTTCATTTCAACTCCAGATATTTTTGCTATTGCATTATTATATGTAAAAAATATTTTCTCTCCCTTATGATTTTTAACAACTTTAGAATTAGTTTCTTCAAAAAACAGCAATGGTACATTTGAATTTTCAAGATATCCTTCACATAACTTATAGCTCACTTCATTTGGATCTACAACTCCTAATAGATGTGGTTTTATATTCTTATCTATCAATGTTCGCAATGTTCTTCCACCAGTAAGTATAATCATATCATTATTTATTTCTTTTAAACAATCTATATTTTTTTCCAAAGATGGTCCTGCTGAAACTATAACAGCTGGTTTATCCTTATATTCATTCTCGTATATATCAGCTGGAACTCCTTCCATCATATATTCAATATTTTCAAGAAGGCTTAAAAAACCACTCTCACTTGTATATATGGCTGTATTTAAATCTAATTTTAAATTATAAAATATTTTTTTTAATTCTAATAAAAATTCTTCCATTTCCAATTTATATATCTTATAATAATTTGAAAAATATATAAATTTTGAATGAAAAAGATTAAATTGATTTATTTTGCTTTTTACGATTTCTTTTACGTCTATACTCTCATCACAAAATATTTTTCATCTTTATTTAAACATTCAAATTCATTTATATATTCTTTTAAATTTATATTTGGCTCAAAAACAATAATCTCATTGTTTTTGTATTTTTCTCTTAATACTTTTATATGTTCTCCTGTTCCAAATCCAAATACAATTATAATGCTTTTCTTTTCATCCACTTCAAATTCATCTAAATCTTTTAGAAATTTTTCAATTTCTAATTTCATATTATATTCCAATATATATCCATTTATTATCTTTATTTATTCTTAATATTTTGAAACTATCTTTTGTATCTTCAATTTTATATTCTAATCTTGTTGAAATCATAAATTCACCTCTTATATTTTTCGAGCATTTTACAGCCTTCTTTAATAAAAATAAAAAAGATATTCTCATAACTGAGAATACCTTTTTTATTTTTATACTATTGTAATAAACTTAATACTGAATTTGGAGCACTATTAGCTTGCGCAAGCATTGATTGAGCTGCTTGAGTTAAGATATTGCTCTTAGTGTATTCCATCATTTCCTTAGCCATATCAGTATCTCTTATTCTAGATTCTGATGCTTGTAAGTTTTCAGATGTTGTATCAGTTGAAGCTATTGTATGTTCTAATCTGTTTTGAACTGCTCCAAGTGTAGCTCTATGTTCAGAAACTGTCTTAATAGCTGCTTCTATAGTAGTTAATTGTTTTGGAGCATTAACTGATGTCTTCATATCAAGCTTATCAATTCCTAGTGCCTTAGAATCCATAGCTTTCATTGTTACTGAAATAGTTTGTCCATCCTTATTTCCAACTTGGAATTTAACTGTTTGACCATCCTTAGATAATACGTTTAATCCATTGAATTCAGTTTGAGAAGCTATTCTTGTTATTTCAGTAGTTAATTGATCAACTTCTTTTTGGATTAAAGCTCTATCAGAATCTGTATAAGTTCCGTTAGAAGATTGAACTGCTAAAGTTTTAAGTCTTTGTAACATTGAGTGAGTTTCAGTTAATGCACCTTCAGTAGTTTGTACTAAAGAAATACCATCTTGAGCATTAGTTGAACCTTGGTTTAAGCCTCTAATTTGAGATCTCATTTTTTCAGATATTGCAAGACCTGCAGCATCATCACCAGCTCTGTTTATTCTTAAACCTGAGCTTAATTTTTCAATAGCCTTTCCTGTGCTAGTAGTATTTGTTTTCATTTGTCTATGAGCATTCATAGCATTAAGATTGTGTGAAATTACCATAATAAATTCCTCCTTGATTTTTAAAAATTATTTTTGACATCCATGTCTCTTTATATATTATCTCTTATTAAAGAGTTAATAACTTATAAGTTATTTACTTTACATTTCATTTTATCTTAAATATACTTTAGAGTTTTTTTATATTTTTTTATTTTTTCTACAATATTTTGTATTATCTCTTCGTACTGAATATCAATGCATTACCATTAAAATCAGCATATCTTTTATATGCTTCTCTAGACTGTTTTATTTTTTTTATTTCTTTTTTTACATTCAGCATGTTGTTTTTAATTAATTTCTCTAGTTCATCTTCTATCTCTATAATATTCAAAGCCTTTATTTCATCACATATAATTTGTTTATCAATATCCAGGCTATTTATTTCATTAATTATAGAATCTCTTTTTTTTAACAAGGAAGAAATATCTTCTTCCCCCTTAACTTTTTCAACCATACTCAATGATGTATCTTTATAATCCTTAAGTAGTTCATCAACTCTCATAGCTTATATCCTTTTCTATTTTATTGGAAATATGAAGATAAAGAACTTTGTTGTGATTGTAAAGAAGCTAAATTACTTTCAAGCGTAGAATATTTTGTATATAATGCATCTTCTTTTTCTTGAAGAGCTGTCTGCATCTGAGTTATTAGTTTTTTTCTTTCTTCAATATCTTTTGTCATTTCATTAGTATTAGCTGTAACTCCATCTGCAACACCAGCCTTCTTAGCTAATCTAGAAAATGTTCCTGTTGCATGATCTTTTAAATTATCACTTAATTTAGTTACAATACCATCCTTGCCTGCAAATAACTCTTTTATTCCATCTGGATTTTCTTCTATTGCTGACAATAACTTATCTTCGTCTATTGTAAATAACCCATTTTGTGTTGAATAATCTTCCACAGGTTTTATTCCTATTTTCTCTAAACTCAATCCTTTATTCTGACCACTAGTTAATACTGTAGACATTGTCATCTTCATATCATCAGCGAAATTTCGTAAATAGCTGTCATTTTTCAAAAGACCTGTTTGTGCTTTCTTTTCAAGCTTTTCAATTTCACTATCACTCAAACCTTCTTTGTCCTCATCAGTTAACGGTAAATATGATCTGTCATATTCCTCATATAATTTCCCATTAATGTGTCCTAAAAGTTCGTTATAGTCATTTATAAATTCTACTATTTTATCTTTTAATTCTGTTCCATCAGCTTTAACGCCTATAGTGACATCCCCATTTGTTTTATCTGTAAAATTAAATGTAACCTCATCAAGAGTTACTGAATTGCTGCTGCCTGTATGTGTATATATCATCCCAGTACTCATATCAGTAATTTTTGCTTCAGCATCTTTTCCAGAAGTTATTGCAAGATTATTAGAATTATTCCTTATTCCAGCTGTAAATGTTGTTATTCCGCCACCAGCTGTTGCTTGTAGTTTACCATCTGAATTAATTTGAACTCCAATCTTTGCATCAGTTAATGCTATATTTAGTTTATTTTTTATAGCCTCATTATCATCAGCTGAATCAACTGTTATATTTATTGATTTTCCATTTATAACCAAAGTTTGTCCGTCTTTTAACGCATCATAATCAATTACATCATTACTTATCGCCTCATCGCCACCAGTAACATTTGCAATTGCTCCACCATTATATGATACTTGTAATTCTGGTGAACTCCCCGCTTCTTTTGTACTAATCTTTAAACCTGAAGAAGTATCATATGATGCTTCGATTTTATCAAGTCCTTTGTCAGCTAATGATTTAGTTAAATTCATCATTATAACATCTTCATCTGTTAAAGCACCTATTTTATCTTGTGACATACCTGTTGTATCAATTGTACTTCTGTCATTACTTAAAGTTATTGCTTCTCCATTTATTGTCAATATGTCGCCATTTGCAATCGTATTAGTTAAAGAATCTGTTGTTTTGATTGTAGCAGGTGTAATACTTATACCATCTATAGTATTACCATTTCCAATTACTAATTCAGCATCTTTTCCTGTTGCTTCAGTTTGAATTATTAATCCGCCATTTCCATTATTAGCAAAATTACTATACTTAGCATTGACCCCTATCCCCGCTTTTTCTAATTGGCTGCTCAAATCACTTGCTCTAGATTTTGCATCAGTCCCATTCAATGTGAATGTTTGATTATTTATTGTTATTTTGTCCATTCCCATCAATGTATCTGAAGTTATTTCACATTGAGCTGATGTAGCCACTTGTGTAACATTAACTTTATAATTACCTGCTGATGCTTTTGTGCTAACTGTAGCTGTGACGCTTGAACTATCACTTGATGTTGCTTTCATAGCATTATAGCTACTTGAACTCAACAAGTTTCCACCACTTAAAATATCACAATATTTATTATAAAATTTCTTAGATTTTGTTATTACCTCTCTATACTGTTCCTGCTTGTATTGCTCTACCTTCATTTTTTGAGTCGCAGTATTTATTTTTGTTTTTTGTCTAAGTAAATTTGCTTCAACTAAAGAATCAATATCAATAAGCCCAGTAAGATTTGTTGCTCTTGTTCTTGATACACTTGACATATTTATCACTCCTTAATTTTAATCTTTATTGATGTTTTGCTCTTTTATCAGTTTCATACCATAAATCTCGTACTTCTTCTATTAAAGGCAGGATTTCATCCATTATTTTTATATCTTTCTTCATATTAACTTCTACTAGTTTATCCTTTATAAAAGCATAAATCTGCATAAGATCATTTGTCCACTCTGCTTTTTCCATATCAAGACTTACCATCAATTCAATAAATATTTCTTGCGTCTTCATTAAATTAGTATGAGCCTTTTTTATATCCTTATCTATTATTGCTTGTCTACTTATTTTAGCAAACTTTACTGCACCATCTACAAGCATTAATAATAATTGATCTTTTGACGCATAATTTACACTATTGTTTTTGTATACATTATAAGCATTTGGATACATCCATAAATCCTCCTATTTCTTTGCATCTAAAATTCTGCCTTTAGAATTTTCTTCATTTATTGTTCCTATTTTTTCTGCTTCTATATTTACTATTGCAGAATCATATTTAATACCATCAATTGTAATGTATTTCTTTTCACCATTTCTTCTTTTCTGCTTTTCATTACTCTTTTCTTTTTGTTCATCATAATCTTTAAGTTTAGCTATTCCACTTTCTTCCTTGGTACTATGGATTTTATCCGCCTTTGTACTCTCATAAATTTTATTTCTTATATCTGTATCAATTTTATTCAATTTAAACTCCAAAGCATCGCCTCCTTTATCTAATTGGCAATTAACTTGTAATATGTCAATCATTAAATGAATTGTTATGCCTTTTTATCCAACAAACCTACTTGCTTACATAAGCTTGCAATCATATCCAAGACTTTTTCAGGTGGCAGCTCTACAACTACTTGTTGAGTATCATCATCCACTATTTTCACCATTAAAGTTCCTAAATCCTCATGCCTTTCATATTCCGCATGTGTCTTTTCATCTTCTAAAAATTTATTTAATTTTCCCACAGCCTTATCTAAATCTTCTTTTTTAATCTGCTCTTTTTCATTTCTATTTTGTTTGTCAGGCACATCTTCTTTATTTAATAAGTTTTTTATCATTGAATTTTTATATACATTATCTTCATTAGAAGTATATCCAGTGTTTTGCGTTATTTCAGCATTTCTAGCATAAATCTTTAAGTAATCTTGATTCCTATTAATAGAACTAACATCCATGTTAAACATTCCTCCTTGAAAATTACTTACTCCTTATTTCTTTTTATATTTTTTAATAAGTCAAAATTCATATTGGCTGCGTTTTTATTTTCATTCTTTATTTCTTCTAAAAGTTCTTTTCTAAGTATACTTACTTCTTTAGGTGCTTGTATTCCTATTTTTACACTTCCATCTTCTATTTTACTTATAGTAATTTCTATATCATCACCAATCATGAGTGACTCACCTTTTTTTCTTGTTATAATAAGCATATAATCACTCCTTCATTAGTGGTTCTTTTACTTTGTAATTACAATTATCTATAATGATTTGTTCTCCTAAATTATTAAAAGAATTAATCACTATAGGTCCTTGCAGGTTAGCTGTGATTTTTTTAGGATCTGAATTAAGAGTTACTGTTGTTACTATTATTGCATCTTCTGGTTTTTTTATTCCTAAATGTTCAACAACATCATTACTTAGTTTAACTTTATATTCTTCAAAAAAATCATATGGCGAAGTCACTATAAGCCCTAGTTCATCATCCTCTAATGAATGGAATAATTTAAAAGGTTCATATTCTTCTAAGTCAATTAGGATAAATTTTCTTAGCTTTTCAAATCCTAAGATGCCCTTATTAAAAGTTAAAATATCCTTTTCTTCATATTCTATTGGTCCATGTACCTTTGAATTAAATATCATTTATTCCACTCCCACCTAAATATAATCCATTATAGTATTCATTAATACCTTTGAACTTGTTTGAAGTGATGCTGTATATACCGTCTGCATTACAGCATATTCCATTGTCTTTTCTGTAAAATCAATATCTTCAGAACTTGATAGAATATCAGTCATATTATAGTTTTGATCTTCATTTGTTTCCATTGCACTTTCCATCCTGTTTTGCATTGTTCCAACTTGAGCTCTGTTAGCTAATAGATTTTGGACTATTGAATCCATCTTGGATAATCCTTCACCATTAACATAATTTAATGCTGCTTCTTTTTCAGCATCCGTAGTAGCTCCTGTTTTATCTGACATTTTACCTAAGTTATTTATCAAGGTGCTTATTTCATTCATTACATTTATATCACCTAATTTAGTATCTGTAAATTCAAAAATATCAGTTGCAGTTTTATTATATTCTACAACTACACCTTGTGAAATTTCCGTTTTTAAACTAGTAGATAATTGTGATTCTGCATTAGTTTTATCATTTCCAGTTGACACATCTGGAATAGCAGGATTACCAAATCCATTTCCATTCTTATCTGCATAAGCCAAATTTCCATTACTATCTACAGTAACTGGTTTACTAGTTCCTTTAGTTCCACCAAATATATAAGCACCATCAAATGTAGTATTCATTATTTGTGCTAATTCTTTTGACTTTTCAACAACTTCATTTTTTATAGTTGCAATTTCATCTTCACTATATGCTCCATTTCCTGCCTTAACCATAAGTTCTTTAATTCTAGCCATTACGTTTCCAGCTTGTGCGAGTGCCGTATCTGTTGTGTCAAGCCAGTTAGACGTATCTTTAATGTTTGAATTATATTGCTCATTATCTGATATTTGATTTGCAAGCTGTTTATTTCTTGTAGCTGCAAAAGGATTTTGAGATGTTCTTAAAATTTCTTTTCCTGAAGCTAGCTGATTTTGTAATGTACTCATATTATTTAAATTTCTTTTCATATTGCTTAAGAACTTGCTTGTCATCATTGAATTAGTTATTCTTTGCATTTTTATCACCTCTTTTTATTAAGCTTTTAATCCGTTTATAACAACATCTAATAATTGATCAACTGTATTTATCATCTTTGCATTTGCTTGATATGCATGTTGGAAAGTTATCAAATCTGTCATTTCTTCATCTAATGAAACACCTGATACAGATAATCTTTGTTCTTCATAACTTTCAAGTTCTCCAGCTACTGAAGTAAGACTTTCCTTTGTTGTTTTTATCGAAGTTCCTAAGGTATTAGTTATAGATATATATTTATCCTTTGCTGTTGATCCGCTAGTAGATCCTTCAAGTTCTAAATTTGATCCTGTCTTAAAACCAACACCAGCAGCTGTTAAGAATGTATTTCTTTCCATATTATCATTTACAGTAACCTTTGAAAAATCCATCTTCATGTTAGATAAATTAGCAATTGCAAGCGCTCTTGTTCCTGCTTTATCTCCACTAACATCAGTTATGTTTTCTCCACATATAAGAAGACTTGAATCTTTCTTCATTTTTGCATTTATTGATATATTTTTTGCATTGATTCCTATATCAGAATTAGCATTACCATTAGCATCTTTAGCACCATCTTTATTTACAAAAATCAACTCAGTAGTTAATGCATTTTGCCCATTTATACTTCCTGTTTGAATAGCATTTACTGCATACGCAAAACCAGCTGCTAACTTATCAAGTTCATCCATAGCTGTTTGCATTTCTTTCTGAGCTTTCTGATTACCTGCTATTTCTCCTTCAGTTACTTTTAACATATTTAGCTTATCAAAGCCTACATTTCCACCATCTGCTACTACATTTCCTGCATCATCTCTTATATTTCCATCACTATCAGTAATGATTATTCTTGATTCTAATAATTCATTTTGTCTTGATTCTGCCTCTGCTTTAGACCCGCATGGTATAGTAAAAGTACCTTGATTTGTATCATCTCCAAGTTTATTATACTTTACAGTTAAACTATAATTACCATTACCATCATCTTTTACTTCAACACTATCTATTGCAGAAAAACGTATATATTCATCATTAGGGCTTGATGACACTAATTTATCTACATCTTTTCCACCAATATTTATACTATCCTGCTTTTCTGTTGTTTTTAAATTAATAGTTTCTCTGCTATCTCTATCAACATTAATTCCAAACTTTGCACTTAATTCATCTAATAAGTTATCCCTTTGATCCATCAAATCATTTGGAGTCATTCCAATTGCAGCTATACTTGAAATTTGTTTATTTAAACTATTAATAGAATCTAGTATTCCATTGATTTCAGCAACATTTTGTGTGAGAAGTGATTGAGCATCTGATTTTTTTTTCTCTAATTGTGTATATTTACTATTAATCATATCAGCTAAAGCTGCTGCTTGAGAAATAGCTACATCTCTATTACTTGTTTTTTCTGGTGCCTTTGAAATTTCTTGAAAAGCATCAAAAAATTCATTTAATGCATTTTGAATACCAGCATCCGATGAATCATTAAGGATATTTTCTGCCTGATATAAATACTGATACTTTATGTTTAAGCCACCAGATTCTGTAGTTTTACTGCGCACTTGATAATCTAAAAATTGATCTCTAACTCTTTGTATCGCAGTAACTTCTGCCCCTGTACCAACCTGCCCAACTGTACATGTATCAAATCTTGAAGCTCCACCAAAAGGTCTTGTTGTTTGAATAACGGATCTTTGTCTAGAATACCCTACTGTATTTGCATTTGCAATATTGTGCGATGATGTATTGATGTTAGATTGTTGTACATTTAATCCTCTCTTCGAAATATTAAACGTGTCAAATAAACCTGCCATTTTATCCTACCTTTCATTTTTTAACATCCCTGTATATATTCAACTTCCTATCTTTCAATAATTAATATATTTTTATATATGCCTAAGCATATATTGTAAGTGTATATATTTAAAATTACTTAGTACAAAGTAAAATCAGAAATTTAAAATTTCCTTGCGTTAACTTTCACAACATCCTTTCATCCTTAATTCTACTCTTGATATCTACGACTCCATACATTATCAATTGTACATTGCCTATGAATTATTTTTTTAAACTTCCATAAGAATTATAAGTTTTAATTTCTCTGCTTGGATTTAATATAGCAAGCATCCTAGAATTAAAACTTAGTCTTTGTTTTAGCAATATATCATTTGTTTCTTTTTTTACTTTAACCTCATCCAATGTCTTTTTTATATTTTCATAAGCTTCTTTCAGGTCTTCGTTATTTTGTTCTGAAACAAACTGTGTCAAACTATTATTTCCCATTAGATTTCTTCTTCGGAGCTCTACTTCTGCTACTCTTTTACTGCAATCATTGATTTGATCTACCAAGTCTTCCAATCCAAATAGATTTTTGTTAACAATAAACTCATATTGCATCTGAAGTAATTCCATCAATTCTTTTAACCTGTTGTCCTGCTCTTTTATTAATCCAATAAGTTCATTTAACATTTAGCTTATTTCTCCTTCATCGCATATAATAAACTCTTAGCTGTAAGCCTTGCATCTATATTATAAGTTCCGCTGTCTACCTTAGTTCTCAGTTCTGCTATTTTTTTAGAATTATCTATTTCACCATTTAATGAATACTCTTGAAGACTTTTACCTAATGATGAAATTTCTATTCTATCAGTAGACTTGGTATTTCTCATTTTATCCATTTGTGTTACTTTACCTGAAGTATACGAATTTATATATGATTGATTACTTATTCTACTAATACTCATAAACATTTCTCCATTCTAATTTTCTTATTTATTTATCGTACACATTAAAATTAAGTTTAGCATTATTAATATTAAGATTTTGGATAAAATAAAAAAACTCCTATAAAAGGAGTCTTTCTTATTATTTTAAATTTCTTATTCTCTCAACATTACTTACAATGCTAGTTATTCTTACACCAAAGTTTTCATCAACTACAACTACTTCCCCAAGTGCTATTTGCTTACCATTTACTAATATTTCAACTGGCTCTTCTGCAAGCTTTTCTAATTCTATCAAAGATCCAGTTCCAAGATTTAATATATCTTGAATACTTTTTCTTGTTCTACCTAGAACAACTGAAATATCTAGTGGCACATCCAATATTAAATCCATATTTTTCATTGGAGGTACACCTTGTTGTGGAACTAATGGTTCAAATGCAGCTTGGTGTACTTCAACCGGCTGCTGATATTGCGGTTGTGCATACTGTGGCTGCTGATACTGAGGTTGTTGATATTGTTGTTGTTGCGGTGCATATTGTGGTTGTGGAGCTTGAACTGGTTGTTCTATTTCTTTATTTTGAATAGGTTCACTTTGTTTCACTGCTTCCACTTCCTCTTGACCTTTATCTTCCCCAGTCATTATTGCAACTATATTTTTAGCAGTCTCAATTGGAAATATTTGCATTATATTACTATCTACTAAATCACCTATTGTTAATCTAAATGAAACCTTAACTATAGGTTGATCTTCTGATATATCGTCAGAAATTGCAATATCATCATTTTCTATAACCTTTGATGTTGGTGGTGAAATATCAACCTTTCTTCCAAACATTGTTGCCATTGATGTAGCTGCAGAACCTATCATTTGATTCATAGCTTCTGATACAGCACTAATTTCTATTTCTGATAGTGTTGTAAGATTAGCCTCTATTTTTCCATCTCCACCCATCATCAAGTTTGAAATGACAGCTCCATCTTGTATTTTAATAATTAATATATTTCTTCCCACTATTCCTTCTATATATTTAATATCTAAAATTATATTTGGAGTTTCAAATCCTTGTCTTATTTCTTTTAATGTTGTTACAGATACAACTGGTGTAGTAATATTCACTTGTTGATTTATTAATTGATATAATGCTGTTGATGCAGACCCCATTGAAATATTACCTATTTCCCCAAGAAGATCTTTATCTATTTCTGTTATTAATTCTTCATCCGCTTTATCTGTACTTGTATCACTAGTATCTTCACCTGATAATAATGCATTTATTTCTTCTTGAGATAAAAAATCATTGCTCATACCCATTCACTTCCTTATCTGTTATATCTAATATCATAACTCCCATATTTTTTCCTGTCACACCTGGCTTTGCATAATAGCATTCTTCATCTCCTACATATACTTTTATTGGGGACGAACTCTTATTATCAAGTTTAATTACATCACCTATATTTAATCTTAAGAAATCATCTACAGTTAAACTGCTAGTTTTTCCAAGTTCAGCTATTATTTCAACATCAACTTTATTAATACCTTCTTCTATCTTAACCCTAGATTCAGCTATTAAGTTTTCATCTATATTGGTAAAGGCATACTGCACTACCAATTTATCAAGTATCTTTTCAATGCTTAAATATGGAATACACATATTTATAAAAGTGCTTCTTTTGTTCATTTCTACTGAAAAAGTTATTAATGCAACTGGATCATTAGGTGCCATAGTTTGATTAATTGCTGGATTGGTTTCTATACCTTCAACTTCCGGCTCAACTTCTACAACTGATTCCCAAGCTAACTTCAAGTTACTAATCATACCACTTGTTATTTGTTTCATTATATTTTTATCTATATCTGAAAATTCCTTAGTTTCAGTTTTCCTAGTTCCATTTCCGCCAAGCAATATATCAATTACCTGCAAAGAAAATTGTGGATTTGTCTCAAACAATATTGTTCCAGATAATGGTGGCATTTTGAATATTGTCATAATAGTTGGATTTTGCACAGAATGAATAAATTCCTCGTATGTTATCTGCTCTACAGTTTCTATCTTTACCTTAACATTTTGTCTTGTCTGGCCTGTTAGATAATTAGAAATTATTCTTGCATAATTATCATGTATTAATTCTAACGTCCTTATATGTTCTTTTGAAAACTTCTGTGGGCTTTTAAAATCATATAATTTGACTTTGTGTTTATCATCATCTTTTCCCACTTCTTCAGCTTCCAATTCACCTGTAGATAAAGCTGATAACAGAGCATCTATCTCATTTTGTGATAAAACATCTGCCATATTCCACCCTCATTTCAATAATTAATTTAACAGTTTGTCTATATCTATTATTGTCAAAAGTTTATCTTCATAATTCAATATACCTTTTATATATGGTTGTGCTTTATTTGAATCTTTTTCAAGCTTTTGTATACTATTTTCTTCTATATCTAAAACTTCTTCTACTTCATCTACTGAAATACCTATTTCTTCATCTTCAACTGTTAGTATTATTATATTATTTTGCACTACACTTGAATTAACATCTAATAATAAATTTATGTCAACAAGAGATTTAATACTTCCACGTAAATTAATTAGTCCTTTAATATAACTTGGCGCCTTTGGAACTCTCGTAATACCCATCATATCATTTATTCCCTGAACACGTTCAGTTTCTACTGCGAAATGCTCATCTCCAAGTTTAAATACTACAATCTGCATATTCTCCCCTCCTTTTATTACTCAAAACACTTTAATTCGTAAATAATATTAACCAATTACTTTCTTTATAGCTTCTAAAACTCTATCCGCTTGGAATGGCTTTACTATAAAATCTTTTGCTCCAGCTCTTATAGCGTCCATAACCATTGATTGTTGCCCCATTGCTGAACACATTATTACTTTTGCATCTGGATCAAATGCCTTTATTTGTTTAACAGCTTCAATTCCATCCATATCAGGCATTGTGATATCCATTGTTACAACATCTGGCTTTTCTTTTTTATACATGTCTACTGCCATTACTCCATTGCTTGCTTCCCCAATTATTTCAAAATCATTCTTTTCCAATATATCCTTTATCATCATTCTCATAAATGCTGCGTCATCTACAATTAAAACTTTCGCCATTTTAAATTTCCCTCCATAAACTTAACTTATTCCTATTGATTTTAATATTTTTTCCAAAGACCCCGGCATCGGGATATAATAAAAGTGTCCTCCTATATTTTCCTCTGTATCGTCTAAAAATACTGTTTCTATATCTAATATATATTCATCGTATTGATTAGATTCTATAAATGTTGTTGTAAGAATTGCTCCTAACATATCATATGCAACAGCTGGAACAGATGGCGCCATAGCTAGTCCAGTTAATTGAGCAATGGAATTCATATAAGATGCCGATATAATATTTGCAATCTCACATAATACCGATCTTCCCATTTCGCTATCTGGTTCTTGATCACTTCCAACTAACTTTTTGGTTATATTTTTAGCTGTATCTTTTAAAAATACTAATAGGATGTTTCCTGAAATATCTCCAAGCACTCTTACTACAGTTCCTGCAACTGCACATTCTCCATCTTCTTCTACCACATCTTCTAATCTTACTACATTTACTGCCGGAACAGTCATATCTACTTTTTTTCCAAGTAACATAGAGAGAGCTGTTGCTGCATTACCAGCTCCTATATTAGACACTTCTTTAAGAGCATCTAGCTGTATACTATTTAAGTTAGAATAATCCAAGTTTATTTTCCCCCCTTAAAAAAGTTTCTATTTTTCATTTTATAGTAGCGCTCCTACATCCAATATTAAGGTCACTAGACCATTACCAAGTATAGTTGCACCTATGTATTGATCTAAATTCTTCAATGTCTTGCCTAAAGGCTTGATAACTATTTCTTGTTGTCCTAGTAGTGAATCTACTAATAAACCAATTGTTTTATCGCCTACATTAACTATTATAACAAATTTTTTATCAGTTTCGCTAGACTCTATATCCAAAGTTTCATTTAATCTTATTAAAGGAATCACATTTTCTCTATAAACTATTACTTCTTTTCCATTACTTCTCTTTATATTTTCTTCTTTATAATCAATTACCCTATCAATGAATCCTAAAGAAATTGCCAATGTATCTTCTCCAACTTTAACTAATAGAGCCTGTATAATTTGTAATGTAAGTGGTAATTTAATTACAAATGTTGAACCTTTTCCTTCTTCACTATATAGGTCTACAGTTCCACCAAGTGCTGCAATTTTTGTTTTAACAACATCCATCCCAACTCCTCTACCAGATATATCAGTTACAACTTCATTAGTACTAAATCCTTGAGCAAAAATCAAATTCTTGATATCATTTTCTGATAGACCTTCTGTATTAATTCCTCTTTCTTCTGCTTTAGCTTTTACTTTTTCAACATTAATTCCAGCACCATCGTCTATAACTTTAATTAATGCCTTAGTTCCTTCTTGGTAAGCAACAAGCTTTACTGTTCCAACTGGTGTTTTGCCTTTAGCAACTCTTTCTTCTTTTGATTCGATTCCATGGTCAGCTGCATTTCTTAATAAGTGAATTAACGGTTCTCCAATTTCATCTATTACAGTTCTATCTAATTCTGTTTCAGCACCTTCTATTACAAAATTAATTTCTTTGTCAAGCTCAACAGATATATCTCTTATCATTCTTGGGAATCTGTTAAATACAGTATCTAATGGCAACATTCTTATTTTCATGACTAAGTCTTGTAAATCAGATGTTGTTCTTCCTACTTGTTCTAATGTTTCATTTAATTCTGGTGATTTTTGTGAAACAACTATTTGTTCAAGTCTTGTTCTATATATTACAAGCTCTGAAACCATATTCATTAAATTATCGATTCTCTCCAAATCAACCCTTACTGATTGATGTGCTTTTTTCATTTCTTTCTTAGGAGAAGCTTTCTTAGCTGCCGTTTGGTTTTGTTCTGCCTTAGGAACTCCTTTAAGTTGTTTTGTATTAGATTCAGCTTTCTGTTCTTCTTTTTTCTCTTCAACTGGCTCTAACTCCACTAAATTTCCTTCGACCTTAACAACTTCTGATATACCATTTACCACTTGTAATATCTCATCAACATTATTTTTTGTTATTAGAATAAATTTTAATTCAAAATCAAATTCTTCATTTTCAATTTCTTCTGTTGATGGATCTGATTTTAATATTTCTCCATGTTCTTCTAAGTCTTTTACAATTAAAAATGCTCTAGCTAATTTTAAAAGAGTATTTTCACTTAAGGTTATATTTAATTCTATTGCATTATATCCTTTTTCATTAGCTTGCTTTATTACAGATGTATCATATTGGTTTAATTGCAAGCTTGTATTTGTCCCTGCTGGCGAATTATTTACTTCTACTTCTTTTGGGGCAATATCTCTACCTGAAACGCCTCTTTCTTTAATGTCTTCAAGTGCCTTCATAATTCCATCAATATCAACGCTTTCATCTGAGCCTTCTTGAACATTATCAACCATTCTTTCTAATGTATCCAGACAGTCAAACAAAACTGTTACTACATCTTGAGTAACTTTTAATTCTCCAGCTCTGAATTCTGCTAGCACGTCTTCCATTTTATGAGTTAATTCAGCAAGATCCGTAAATCCCATAGTTGCTGCCATACCTTTAATTGTATGAGCTACTCTGAAAATTTCATTTACTTTATCAGTATCTTCAGGATTTTGCTCTAAATCAAGAAGTGATTCATTTAGTGTCTGTAAATTATCTAATGACTCCTCTAAAAACATTGACATATATTGAGATGTATCCATCTTTATTCCTCCTTTTATACTTTTTTATAAATAAAAGTGGAAGCTTTTTCAAAGCCATAATCTCTATAGTTATATATACTTTCTGTAGCCCCTACAAATAAAAGCCCACCTTTTTTTAATGACCTACTAAATTTTTCATAGATTTCTTGTTTAATATCATTATTAAAATAGATGACGACATTTCTACAGACAATTAAATCAAAATTATTTTCATAACTATCGAGTATTAAATCATGTTTTTTAAAAGTTACCATCTTTTTGATTTTTTCATCGATATAATATTTATCGTCCACTATTTTAAAATATTTATTTAAATCTGCATTATTAACAGATTTCATTTCATTTTTTGTATATTCCCCTATTTTCGCCTTAGAAAGAATCGTATTATCAATATCTGTAGCTATTATATTATGATTTGATATTGGAGACAACTTATCCAATATAATTCCTAATGTATAAGGCTCGCATCCTATAGAGCAAGCTGCACTCCATATTTTCAAACTTGAATTATTAATTAATAAATTATTTTTTATTTGATTTTCTAACTCTTTAAAAAGTTCTGGATTTCTGAAAAATTCAGTTACATTTATAGTAATGAAATCTAAGAATTTTTGTCTTTGTTCACTATTATTTTTTATTAGTAAAGTATACTCATCTAAAGATTTAACGCCAACTCTTGTCATCAAACTATTAATTCTTCTATTAAGCTGTTCCGGCTTATATGCTGATAAATTTATTCCAAGTTCTCTATGAACCCATCTATGGAATTCATTAAAATCCATATGATTCCTCCTACCTTCCTTGTACAATTTCAATTATTTTTTCTGCAATTTTATTTAATGGCACCACTAAATCTACTTTTCCGGTTTCATATGCTGCTTTTGGCATACCATATATTGTACATGTGGATTTATCTTCTGATATTGTAATTCCTCCATTATTTTTTATATTTTTTGTACCATCAGCTCCATCTCTTCCCATTCCAGTAAGGATAACAGATAGAATATTAGGTCCATATAATTCAATTGCTGAATTAAATAATTTATCAACAGCAGGTCTTACTCCCCATATAGCAGGATCTTTATTTAAAATAATAGTTTTTCTATTGTCTACTATCATATGAGATCCGCCTTTTGCTATATATATTGTATTCTTATCTATATGCATTCCATCATCCGCTTCCACTACTTTAAGATTACATACTTTATCTAATCTTTCTGCAAATACCTTTGTAAAGCCTTCCGGCATATGTTGTACTACAAGAACAGGTACGCCCAAATTTTCAGGTAATTTAGTTAATACCTCCTGAAGCGCTTTAGGGCCTCCAGTTGATGCACCTATGAGTACCGCATCAATTTTTTTATTTTTAGGAATACTTATATTGCTCTTTTCAATATCTTTGTTAATAATTGTTTTTATATTATCTCTTGTCTTTAAATTAGCTTTTTTTTCTCTTTTACTAGCAGTAATGCTTTTAATTTCATCAATTAACCTTCGTTGTATTTTGGCTATATCTAATGATATGCTTCCTGATGGTTTATTTATAAAAGTAATTGCTCCATTATCTAAACATTCTAGTGTAATTTCAGATCCTTCTGTTGTCGCACTACTAAGCATTATTATAGGATAACTTTTTCCCATTCTTTTTAATTCCTTAAGTGTAGCCAACCCATCAAGATCTCTCATATGTACATCTAATGTGATAAGGTCTGGATTAATATCTTCTACTTTTTCTATTAACTCTCTACCATCTCTTAATTTTGCAACTACCTCAAAACTATCTTCTGACTCAATCATATCTGATATAGCTTTTCTCATAAATGCAGAATCATCAACTACTACTATTCTAATTTTATCCATCCATATCACCTCTTTTATAATTCAGTAACTCCTTGCCCTACAACTTTAAGAACAACCTGTCCATCGCTTGCTCTTAAAATCATAGTTCTTCCTTTATCTCCACCAATTTCTTCAGCAATTATTGGTATTCCCAATTTCTTAAGTGTTTTTTTCACAGCTTCACCGTTTCTTTTACCTATATCGCTTATCATACTCTTGTCACTAAAATTGAACATTGAAGCTCCGCCAGCTATTTTAGCCGTTATATTTCTCTTAGCGCACCCTTGTTTCTCCATTTTTTCAACTAGTAAAGGAATAGCTAAATCTGCGAATTTCATTGGGTTAGTAACATTTTTAAATTGTGTGCTATCTGGAAGCATTATATGAGATAAGCCAGCAACTTTATTCACTTTATCATACAAAGCTATTCCTATACATGATCCAAGTCCAATTGTCATTATTTCACCTGGATCTAGCACTAAATTTAAATCTGCTATTCCTACTTTTACCTCTGCATTAGTCATTTTTACCCCCTAAAAGATATTTTCTTCATCCTGAGTTGTTAATATCTTCTCTAAGTCTAATAAAATAACAATATTATTTTCTAATCTTATTAGTCCACTAATATACTTTCTCTCTTTTGAGCCTGTTATAGCTGGAGCTTCTTCTATTAAACTTTCATCAATATCTCTTACCTCATATACATTTTCTACTATTATGCCAAATTTCTTCTCTTGCCTTTTTACAACAATTATCTGCCTTGTTTCACTTTCTTTATCTAATCCAAGATTAAACTTTTCTGATAAGCTTATTATTGGCAAAATGCTATCTTCATAATTAATAACACCTTTAACAAAATTTGGAGCATCAGGTAATAAAGTAGGTTCTTCATATCCTAAAATTCTTTCTACTGCTTTTATATCAGTTGAATATTTTTCTCCATCCAATCCAAATATCAACATTTTCACTTCATCTGTCGTCATTTTTTTCCTCCTACAAAACAAATTTTTCAATTATTATATCATTCTTTTTATCGAGATATGCTACTAAATCTTTTGATGAAATCTCCAATAATAATTGTCTATCTCCAAAGCAGAAAAGCGTATTACTATATGCTACCTCTGCTGTTATCTTGCCATTCTTAGGTACCTTAAGAATGGTACTAACTCCAGCTGTACTTCCAACAGTTTTTAATTTTATTTCATTACCAGCTATTAACTCTCCACCTCTACATACAGAATTATTACCAGTAAATTCTATATTCCCAAGTGCTAATATATTTGATGTATATTGACCCTTTCCTGTTATATATACATTTCCTGAAGATTCAATTTTAGCACCTTGGGCATAATCTATATATATGTCAGCTGCTGTAACACTAATAGCTTCCATATCATCAATTTCATCTTGTAATACATAACAAAATTCTGTAAGCTCTCCTGAGTCATTTATTTTTAATGGTCCTAAACCTAACATCTTATTTATAATAAATGATGTTATTTCACTCTCTTTAATGCCATTAGAAACATTATAATTTAAAATCTTTTTAGATAGTTCTGGTATCACTTTAAATTTATTTTCTATAAGCAATTTTATTATTTCACCATATCTACTTTTTCCTAATAAATTACCATCCTTCAACTGACCTGCTGAATCAATTAATTTTTCAATATAGTTTTTATATTGAATTATATTATTTGTATATGTCTTTACTTCAACATTGTCAGCACCTGATTTTACCGTAGAACTTAATACATTACCATTTACAACAACTTGTCCACAAGATTGTATTTCTGCGCTCTCTACATTCTTTCCAATACGAAGTTCTCCACCAGCAATAACCTTCATACCTTCTTCAACATTCTTTGCAATTTCAACGTTTCCAACAAAATCTATATTTCCACTTTTTAAGTCAACTTGCTCAATCTTATACACTCTGTTAACAGATATGGTGTTACCCTTTATAGATGGGCGTCCCTCCACATCAGATATAACTTTATTATTTCGAAGAGTACAATTTTCTCCTGCTTTCAATACTAACTTTTTAGATGTCTTTCTTTTTATTGCAAGTCCCAAAACATCAATACCATCTTTTCCTTCAGATCCTGGTATAAATTCGGCTAATACGTCGCCTACTACCGCATTATATATTAAATATCTATTTCTATAATCTACCTTTGAATCTTTTGTATCATAGTCTATTAATTCATTATTAGAATTGAAATATAATTTAATTTGATCAGCAATATCATCTTCTGCTGGTGTTCCTTTTGCTACTAATCGTTCTTTTACACTATATTCATTGCAAATATCTTCTAATTCTTTTTCTAATATTCCGTTTCTTATGCCTTTATCCTTTAATAATTCTTTTAATTCTTTTACAGTATATTTAGATGGATACTTTTCTCCAATTTTTTTCACATTTAATTTCAAATTTTTTTCATATTGAGTATCTACTAATTTAAATTCATTTTGCGGTTTAATATTAATTGTTAAATAAGCCTCTAATTTATTTGTAGTTATACCTATGTTTGCATTTCTTTCAACTTCTTGTTCAACAAACCTATATTCAACTTCATCATTTGAAGTAACTTGTGTTTTAGCAGTACACTCATTTCCATTAATAATCAATATTACTTCTTTGCATGGTTCTATGGTTATTAATGTACTTTCATCTTCAAAGTCTTTAACAATTATTTTACCATTTTCTACTTTTGCCCCATTATTTAAAATTTTTTCAGAAATGTATATATTATTTGTCGATTCTCTACCTACTTTTTTAATTTTAACATCATTATCGGCTGCACCAGCATCATTATCTTTAGTTAATTCTTTATTTTCTTCCAAGATTTCAATTTCAACTTTTCTTTTAAAGAAACGTTTCTCATCTTTTGTAATATTGTATTTTAGTTTTTCACTTGCTACATTAAAAGCTTTACTTGCTTTTGCAATGCACTCTTCTACAGATGAACCTGAAAATAACGAACCCATAATCAAACCTCCAAGCAATAATATATAATTAAGTATACCACAGCACAAAATAAATTTATATCTAATATTTGTATAATATTATACCATTTAGATTAAAATGGAGTTTTTTCTTTATATTAATCAATTTAATCATTTAAATATTTGTTTATACTATCATCATACGCTTTCATTAGTTTTAAAATAATTGAATTCTTTTCATCCAGTTTAACATCATTTACTAAATATATTGGCAATATCTTAGGCGATGTACCAGATATAAACATTCCATCTAATTCATTAATTTTTTTATAATTGTATTCTTGCTCTTCTACTTTAAGATTTAATTGATTTGCCAATTCAAGAACCTTTTTTCGTGTTACTCCTGGTAATACTGCTTTTGTTGGTGATGTCAAAATAACATTATTTTTTATCATAAATATATTTGAACGACTTCCCTCAGTTATAAATCCATTTCTATCTATTAGTATTGCTTCATAAGCATTATTATTTTCAATTTCTTTATTAACCCCGCTTCTAAAATTATCATTTACAATCTTTGCATTTGGATTTTCTCTTTCTCCAAAATACAAAATTACTTTAACTCCATTATCGTACATTTCATCAGTAGGATATGAATGTTTTATAAAAAATATATCTAATTTTTTTTCAGTAATTGAATAAGTTATTTTTATATTTCCACATAATTTATTTTCTTTATTTATAAGATTTTTTATTTTCTCTTTTATTTCATCATTCTTTAATAAAAATTCTTCATTTATTAGATCAAAAGAGTTTTTCATTCTTTCTAAATGATCCTCTAAAAATAATGGTTTCCCATCTATTACACGTAATACTTCATATACAACTTTATCTTTCATTTTCAATACACCTTCTTGATAATTAATTATTTCCATTTTAATATCTTTATTTCATTATCTTTCTTATAATTTATAAGATATGGATTTCCTACTAAGTCCAATAACGGTTTGTCTGATAAAGAATCTGAAAACATATATGAATTTTTAAAATCTACCTGTATATTTTCTTTTTTTAATACTTCTTGTAATCTTCTAACCTTCTCTTCTCCTTTACAGTTTTCACCATCCATTTTTCTTATAAAAGCTTTATTTTCAAATTTAAATTTTGTTCCAATTACTCTATCAACTTCTTTAATTTTATAAAATTCTTTTACATAAAATTCAGGAGATGCTGAGATTAAATATATATCATATCCTTGTGTTTTTAATTCTCTCATCATTTTTATTGCATCATCATATAATATATTCTTTAATGTTGATTCAAAAAATTCACTTGTAAGTTCTAATAATTCCTCTTCATGCATTCCTTCAATAAATTTCAAGAATCCTTCTTTTACTCTTTTTTCATCGTATACCTTTATTAAATACATAAGCCCGCAATATAAAGCTCTTGGTAAATATCTAATATTTCTTTTATCTTTTTTAATCATATATTTAAAAAATTCCATTAGAGTTTCTCTTTTTGTAATTGTATAATCTATGTCAAATATGGCCAGTTTTTTCAAAATAAATTCCATCCTTTTTACTAAATATTCATGTTTAAATATTCATTCATACAGGAATTATCCTGATTTATTAATGATAAATACTTAAAAATAACTATTTGAATAGTACCTGAAAGTATATAGAAATTTTATTAATTTCCATATACTTTCATAAATAATTATATATTATTTTAACTTGTTTAAAAAGCTTGATATTCTCTCAATACCTTTTCCAATTATTTCTTTAGAGGTAGCATAAGATAGCCTTACATAGTTGTCTAATCCAAACCCTGATCCTGGAATTACTGCAACCTTTTCTTCTTCTAATAATACTTTTGCAAAATCTAAAGAATTACTGATATTTGTACCATTTAAACTAGTATTCAAATATTCTGATATATTCACCATTATATAAAATGCACCATTTGGCTTAATTATTGAAATGCCATCAATGCTATTTAGTTTTTCTATCATAAAATTTCTTCTGCTTTCAAATTCCTTAACCATGTTATTTAAATCTTCAACCGGTCCATTTAAGGCTTCTATAGCTGCATATTGTGTAATAGTATTTACATTTGATGTCATATGACTTTGAATGCTAGTCATATGCTTAACAATTTGTTCACTTGCAGCTGCATATCCAAGTCTCCAACCAGTCATGGCATAAGTCTTAGATACACCGTTTATAACTATTGTTCTTTCATATGCATCTTGTGACAAAGATGCAATACTTATATGTTCATTTCCATCATATATTAACTTTTCATATATTTCATCTGAGATAATAATTAAGTCATTTTCTTTAGCAAACTCAGCTATTTCTACAAGTTCTTCTTTATTATAAATTGTTCCTGTAGGATTATTAGGACTGTTTAATAATATTGCTTTAGTTTTACTTGTTAAAGCTGAATTAAGAGATTCTATTGTATATTTATAGTTATCTTTTTCATCAGTGTTAACAAATACAGGAACACCATCAGCTAGCTTAACTAATTCTGGATAGCTAACCCAGTACGGTACTGGAATAAGTACTTCATCTCCTGGATTTAAAATAGCCATAAAAGTATTAGCTAAACTTTGTTTTGCCCCTGTGGAAACTATTATTTGGCTTGGCTTGTATTCTAAGTTATTATCATTTTTGAATTTATTACATATAGTTTCTTTTAATTGTAATATTCCTCCTGCTGGAGTATACTTAGTTTTACCATCTTTCATTGCTTTTATTGCAGCTTCTATTATGTTTTCTGGTGTATTAAAATCTGGTTCTCCAGCCCCAAAACTTACTACATCAATTCCTTGACTTTTTAATTCGTTAGCTTTAGCTGTTATTTCAAGTGTAATTGATGGTGATATATTTCCTGCCTTTTTAGATAATTGCATTGCTTTATTCCCTCCACTATACTTATATATCTGATAAATTATTCCTATTAAAATATATCATTATTATAATTAAATATCAATTGACATTACCTATGTAAAAAAAATTAAATTTTTTTAATAAATATACGTAAATAATTACTAAGGCTACTATGATATGATCCTCTATAAAATGTAACTCTAATAGAATACAATAACTTTAATTAAAGAAATCATTTAGCCGTTGATTTTTTCAGCGCATTCTGGATTTTCTGAGCTTACCGAAGAAATGGCCAGGCGATATATTTTATTTTTTTATTCTTTAGACTCAATGACATTAGTTTATTACAATATTTTCAACTAAGTTTATCTACAAATTGTCCATGAGTATAATTTCCTAAAGAATAAAAAAACCTTAGCACATTATAATGCTAAGGTTCTAATTTTATTCTTCACTTTCAGCCGCTTCTTGATAGAATGCTGATACTCTTTCAAACTCATCTTCATCAGGAACTACAAGCTCTTCATTATCAACTCTGAAAAGGTATACTGAATCTTCTTCTGGATTTTGTGCTAAAAGATATTCGTTTTCTTCAAATTTAAATGCATCTATTACTGGACATGAAGTTAGATTTCCATTTTCATCTTCTAAATCAATTACGAAACTTTCTTCTTCATCACCGCAACCACATCCACATTCATTATCATGATCGTGTTCACCACATCCGCATCCACATTCATTATCGTGGTCCTCATGTTCATTGCATCCACATCCACATTTTTCTAAATCTTTATCCATTATTCAACCTCCTTTTGGTTTATAATTAATTTTACCCTTTATTCATAAAAATTAAAACCCCAAAATATAAAAATATATTTTTTATTA
>OATC01000135.1_pt1 | contig 30071 bp, 38 predicted proteins | sample 1475871 | NCBI WGS metagenome assembly OATC01 (sample SAMEA2579940, study PRJEB22360) | human gut metagenome | biome: human gut; feature: human-associated habitat; material: faeces | place: Denmark | collected 2008/2010
AAAAAATCACTTGGGAATGGTTTTAGTTTTTTGTGTAACATTTTATTTCCTCCTTGTTTTTACGGCTTTATTATACCTTAAAGTAATGTAAATGGAACCGTTTTCCAAAATATGAAAAAAGCACTAAAGAGGGATGGTAAAATCAAAGATTTACTAAGTGTAAGGGTAATACATATTAGCTAAATATAACCTTTAAAAATGAAAAATATGCATTTTATTCTAATAATTGCTTTATTTTATAAACTAGAGAAAAATTTTTTTATCTTGGACTAATGTGATGAATTTGTTATAATTGTAATCGTAAGAGATTTTTGTATATTTCTTTATCAAAAGTATATTATCATGGAGAGCAAGAAAGTTATTATTAATTTAAATTAATGTAGCTTAAATTGGACATTTTTTTAATTTATCATAGTCTGATATGGTCTGCAAAAATATGGCATGATAGAGTATAGTAAAATGGTAGAATAAAGAAAAAGGGAGAATTAACATGGAAAGTTTAGAAAACATAGCCGAGAGAATTAGTACGACTAAGAAGTCCTTAGAAGAGCACCCAAGACAAAATCTAGAAATTGCAATTAAGGAATTATTGGAAATTAGCAAAGAGCTGGATCTGGTAAAGAAATCGATTAAATAAAATTACTAAACGGTTAATAGAAAAGAGCAGGATATTTAATTATTTTGCTCTTTTTTTATTTAAATATTTGGATTGAAGAATTAAAGTATTTTTATTTCCACTAGATTAGACAAAAAAGTAATGCAATATATGGTTAAGTATAGTAGTAATGTTTTATTTAACTGACATAATAAATTATTTAGAGCATATATATGTGTTAGTTATTGTGATTTAGATAGTATCAAAGCATGAGTGAATGGCAATACTAGGAGGTATGGTTGAATGTTACTTAAACCATTAATATTAGGTGTATCAATAGATTTCGGATTGTTATCAATTGCTTTAACATTAAGATTTATAATTTATCCACTATATCAGTCTTGGATTAGTCAAAAAAATCTGGTTAATGAAAAAACAATTGTAGAGGATTTAGAAAAAACGATTGAGATACGAATTGAAGAAATTGATGGATCTAATCACTATAAACAATATTTAAAGATTTGAAAGGAGTTTTAGTATGTGTAGTTTACAGGTTGACAGCCAATATTTTGATAAAATCTGTAACGGTGTGATTAACCATTTAGTTGTTTGTAAAGAAGAGGGAATTGAGCAGGGGGATTGTGTTTCTTTACGAAAACTAGGAAAAACAAATATCAGTTGTGTAGTAAAAGTTGAGTATGTTGATTGTGAAGGCTCAGGTGTAGATGAAAATTATTGTATTCTTGGAGTTAAAAGAATATAAAAAGCCCTTATTGCAGGGCTTCCCATTCTTCCATTAAAGTATTTAACTGATTTTCTAATTCGGAAATTTCATCATTGATCTGATTATATTTCTGATAATCATTTAGAACTTCTTCACTATGAAGCTGTTCAGTTAAAGTGTTGATCTTGGTTTCTAGTATAGAAATATTAGTTTCTATCTTTTTTATTTTATTTTGCTGTTTACGATAAAGAGCATTTTGCTGTTTCATATCAAGATAATCAACATTTTCTTTTTTGAGCGGCTTAGCAACGCTTTTATGATTTAAATAAGTATCGTAATTACCATCGTAACTGATGGCTTTTGTGCTCGTTAATTCGATCACACGAGTTGCTACTTTATTAATGAAATAGCGGTCATGGCTAATAAAGAAGATTGTTCCTTCAAATTGGTTTAAGGCATCTTCAAGAACTTCTTTAGAAGCAATGTCTAAGTGGTTGGTTGGTTCGTCTAAAATTAAAAGATTTGCTTGTTTTAATAATATTTCAGTAAGTACAACACGTCCTTTTTCACCACCAGAAAGTAAAGAGATTTCTTTAAAAACATCATCGCCTTTGAAGTTAAATAAGGCAAGACTGTTGCGAATCTCAGTATTAGTCATCTTAGGAAAATTATCACTAATTTCATTAAAAATAGTTTTATCCATTGCTAGTGTGCTATGTTCTTGATCATAGTAAGCAAGGTCTACTTTACTACCAAATTTAATTTTACCTTGATAAGCATTTAGCTGATCGAGGATAGTTTTAAAAAGAGTTGTTTTACCCACACCGTTATCCCCGACAAGAGCAATACGCTCTTGTTTTTTTATATCGATATCAATGTTTTTAAATAAAATTTCATCAAATTTAACAGCTAGGTTCTCTATTTTTAAAACATCAAAACCGGACTCACGTTTTGGTTTAAAATTAATCGTGATTGTATCTGGCAAGTTCTCAGGCTTGTCAATACGTTCAATTTTAGCTAACTGCTTTTCTTTAGATTCGGCTCGTTTAACTTGTTTTTCACGGTTATATGATTTTAGTGTATCGATACTCTCTTGAATTCTTTTAATTTCTTTTTGTTGATTTAAATAATGTTTTAAATCAACAGCTCTTTGCTTTTTCTTTAAAATTGAATATTCGTTATATTTACATTTATAGCTTTTGGATTTTCCATTTTCGACTTCTACAATTTTATTAGAAACTTGATCAATAAAGTAACGATCATGGCTGACTGTGATGATTGCATGAGGATAATTTTTTAAATATCCTTCTAAGAAATTAATAGCACTATTATCTAAATGGTTAGTAGGTTCGTCAAGTAACAATAGCTTTGGTTCTTGAAGCAGCATTTTAGCAAGAGCTAAACGTGTTTTTTGACCACCAGATAGCATTGAAACTTTTAAATTGAATTCTTCTTCGCTAAAGCCCAGTCCCTTTAAAACGCCGGTTAATTTACTGGGATAACTATATCCATCTTTATCATGAAATGATTGAGTTAGACGATCATATTCATTTAAAATACGTTCACTATGATCAGTTGTCATTTCATTCTCTAATTGACGTAGTCGATTTTCAATTGTGATCAATGGTGCAAAAACATCAAGGCCAACATCGTAAACTGTTTTATCCATCGCTAAGTCATGCTGTTGTTTTAAATAACCTAGTGTTAATTCTTTATTACAAAAAAGGTCACCGCTATCATAGTTTTCTTCGCCCGCAATAATTTTTAGAATAGTAGTTTTACCAGCACCATTAACTCCGATAATTGCGACTTTATCATGATCATCAATTTTAAAGGTTATATCTTTTAATAAGGGAATCCCTTGAAATGATTTTGTTATATTTGAACATTCTATTAACATATTTTATCACCCAATGTATTCTAACATATTTTCATTGATATTTATAGTAAGGCTTTTGTTTTAAGAAGAAAAGTAGATATTTTATTTTAGGAATTCACAAATTTATTATTAAAAAAGTGTAATTAAAAATTACTCGATTAAATCAAGTAAATAATAGATTTTTATTAAAGTGTTTTATTTTTAGTACATCTTGTGGTAAAATTTGTTCCAAAGGGTTGTAATCAAGATTGTTTTTTTGTATAATTGTATGCAATATAAGAATAATGGGGGTATATCGTGATGGGTATGAATTTAGCATACAAAATTTTAAGTAGTAAACTTAAAGATGGAAATCTTGTTCCAGGAGAACAAATTGGAATTCAAATTGATCAAACACTAACACAAGATTCAACAGGTACAATGGCTTATCTTCAACTAGAAGCAATGAATATTAAACATGTTGCAGTAGAGAAAGCAGTGGCATATATTGATCACAACATGTTACAAACAGGATTTGAAAATATGGATGATCATGAATTTATCCGCAGTGTGGCTAAAAAGCATGGGATTGTTTTTTCAAAACCAGGTAATGGAGTTTGTCATCAATTACAATTAGAAAACTTCTCAAAACCAGGAAGGACTCTAGTTGGATCAGATTCACATACACCAACTTGTGGAGCAATGGGTATGATTGCTATTGGGGCAGGGGGATTAGATGTCGCAGTAGCGATGGCAACAGGTAAATATTACTTACAATGTCCTAGTGTTGTTAAAGTTAATTTGACTGGAAAAAAAGCACCATGGGTAAGTGCAAAAGACATTATTTTATATATTCTTCAGCAATTAACGGTTAAGGGTGGCGTTAATAAGATTATTGAATATACGGGAGATGGAGTTGCTTCATTATCATTGACTGATCGTGCTACGATTTGTAATATGGGGGCTGAATTGGGAGCCACTACATCAGTTTTCCCGACCGATGAAAGAACAAAAGAATATTTAGCACAACAAGGGCGAGTAGATGATTACATTGAAATGAAAGCTGATGAAGATGCTACATATGATCAAGAATTAGATGTTGATTTAAGTGCATTAGTGCCAATGACTGCTAAGCCTCATAGTCCAGATGCGGTAGTACCAGTAAAAGAACTTGAAGGAATGAAAGTAAATCAAGTTGTGATAGGAAGTTGTACTAACTCATCTTTTGCTGACATGATGAAGGCAGCTAAGATTTTAAAAGGACGCAAAGTTGCGGATCATGTTTCTTTAGTTATTGCGCCAGGATCAAGTTCAATTCTTGCGATGCTTTCACAAAATGGAGCATTAGCTGATATGGTTCAAGCTGGAGCAAGGATTCTTGAATGTGGTTGTGGACCATGTATTGGAATGGGTCAAGCACCGCTCTCAAAAGGGATTTCATTAAGAACGATTAATCGTAATTTCAAGGGACGTTCAGGAACAAATGATGCAAGCGTATACTTAGTATCACCGGAAATTGCGGCATTGAGCGCAATTAAAGGGTACATGTCAGAAGAATTTGAAGATGATATGTATTTAGAAGAAGTGCCAAATACCCCATTTATTAAAAATGGAAATTTCTTCATTGATGAATATGACGAAAATAATGAAGTATATATGGGACCTAATATTAAACCGGTTCCACGTGGAGAAAAAATTACAGATGAAATTAGTGGAAAAGTTGTTTTAAAAGTTGGTGATAATATTTCGACAGATCATATTGTTCCTTCAGATAGCAAATTATTGCCATATCGTTCAAATGTGCCACATTTAGCAAAATTTTCATTCAGTAAAGTAGATTCTGAATTCTATGATCGTGCAATTGCTAATAATGGGGGATTCATCGTTGGTGGTGATAATTATGGTCAAGGAAGTTCCCGTGAACATGCGGCTTTAGTACCAAACTATTTAAAGATTAAAGCAATCTTTGCAGTATCATTTGCGAGAATTCATCGTTCTAATTTAATTAATAATGGTATTTTACCTTTAGTTATTGAAGCTAAAGACCAAGATTTCTTCAATGACCAAGATAGTTATAAAATCGTTAATATCAAAGATGTTGTTGAACATAATGGTAAAGTAAAAGTAATTAATGAAACTACTAATGATTCAATCGAGGCTGAATTAACATTATCACCTCGTGAAAAAGTAATGATTAATTACGGTGGTTTATTAAATGCAATTAAAGAATTGGGAGGTGAATTTTAATGAAAGCTGTTTTAATCCCTGGTGATGGAATTGGAAAAGAAATATCAAAGAGTGTCGTTGATATCACTAAAGCGATGAAGCTTGACATTGAATGGGTGGAATATCAGGCTGGTGCTGAATATGCAGCTACAACGAAAGAAGTTTTTGAACCAGGACTTGTTGATGCTATTAAAGAATATAAATGGGCTTTAAAAGGTCCGACAGCAACGCCGATTGGAACGGGATTTAGAAGTGTCAATGTTGCCTTGCGACAACAGTTTGCAACTTATGCTAATGTTCGTCCAATCAAATCATTTAAAGGAATCAATTCTCGTTATGAAGACATTGATCTGGTTATGATTCGTGAAAATACCGAAGATTTATATAAAGGGATTGAGTATATGATCAATCCAAATATGGCAAATGGAATTAAATTAATTACTCGTGAAGCGAGTGAAAAGATTTGTCGTTATGCTTTTGAATATGCTAAGAACAATAGACGTAAAAAAGTGACAGCAGTTCATAAAGCGAATATTATGAAATATACAGATGGATTATTTTTAGAAGCGTTTAGAGATGTGGCTAAAGATTATCCAGATATTGAGCCACAAGAGGTTATTGTTGATAACATGTGTATGCAATTAGTAATTCGTCCAGAAACTTTTGATGTTTTAGTTGCACCAAATTTATATGGTGATATTGTTTCTGATTTATGTGCTGGATTAGTTGGCGGTCTAGGATTTGCACCAAGTGGGAATATTGGTGATGAATTTAGAATTTATGAAGCTGTTCATGGAAGTGCACCAGATATTGCTGGTAAGGGTATCGCTAATCCGAGTGCATTATTATTAGCATTTGCATTAATGTTAGAGGCATTAGGGAAATTAGATGATGCTAATAAATTGCGTGAGGCTTTAGCAGCTGTAGTTGAAGAAGGAACTACTGTAACACCTGATATTGGGGGTAGTGCTTCAACAGACGAGTTCATCGCAGCCATCATCAGAAAGTTAGGTTAAACAATGACAAAGAATTTATTAGAAAATACCGGACATGGGTCGCTTGGAAATAAAATTTTCACCGTTTTGCGTGATAAAATCTTAAATGAGGAATATACTCAAGGACAAAAATTAAATGAAGTTGCTTTGTCTAAAGAGTTGAATATTTCTAGAACTCCAATTCGTGAGGCTCTAAAACAGTTGGAATTAGAAGGTTTGGTTAAAAGTATTCCTAATAAAGGAGTTTATGTACTAGGGTTTTCTCATCGTGATATCGATGATATGTTGGAAATTCGTTATGCTTTAGAAGGGCTAGCAATCCAATTGGCAATTGAGCGAATTAATGATGAGGAACTTGAAAAGATAAAAGAAGTGTATGATTTAATGGAATTTTATGCTGAAAAAGGTGATCAAGAGAAGTTTAATGAAATTAATATTGCTTTTCATGAGGCTATTTATCGTTGTACCCAATCAAAGTATTTTGAGCAATTATTAACAGATATTAATTATTATATTCATGTAACTTCAAGGCATTCAATTCGTCAACCGGATCGTTTAATTTCAGCAGCACAGGAGCATCGAGAAATTTATGAGGCAATTTTAGCTCGTGATAAGGATTTAGCTAAAGAAAAAATTCAAAATCATATTCGTAAAACACAAGTGCTGGTAAGAAATTACTATGAAAAAAAGCAACAGGATAAGGCCTAAGGGCCTTTTTTAATTAGTCAAAAAAGGTTTTATCAAGTATAATAAATAAATGAGGTGTAAAGATGAAAATAGGTATACTAGATGATGAGCGGTCAATGCTACTTAGAATCAGAGGGTATGTAGAGGAGGCTAGAATTAAGGAACCATATACAGTTGAACTTTTTCAAGATGTTGAAGAGTTTTTTAATTGTGGTAAAAACTTTGATATTCTTTTATTAGATATCGATATGCCAACAATGAGTGGAATACAGGTAGCAAAAAAATTATTGAAACAAAATACGATCATAATATATATAACTAATTATGAAAATAAAATGCAGGAGGCGTTTGATATTAATATAGCAGGATATTTACTTAAATCAGAATTAGAAACAAAGTTAACGCCAACCTTGCTTAAAGCGATAAATCGTAGACAACAAAATGATGATATCTGGATCAAGAAAAAGGGAGAGATTTTTCATTTTCGAAGTAGAAATATTATTTATATCGAATCAGTAAAAAGATACTTACATTTTTATACTAATGATAATAATTTCTATATTCCTTATATGACGCTTGAAGAAGTTAATCAGTATTTACCAGATAATTTTGTCCAAATAAATAAAAGTCAGATAATCAATATTAATATGGTTGTTTCGATGAATGGATATATTTTAAAATTAAAAGGTATTGATGAATCGCTAGAAATTAGTAGAAGAAGAAAAAAAGATGTATTTAATCTTTTGATGCAGGAGATCAAAGAGTGATGATTAATTTTTTTATTGAGTATTTATATACATTGATATATGTTGTTGCTTTAAGTTATGTTATTTCATTAACCTATCCATATATTCGTAAAGAAAACATGCTTAGAAATATTATGGTTATATTAAGTTATACGTTTGTTTTGAATATTGTTACGTATACTTCACCACATAATGGCTGGTTATATGTAATTGGTAATTTAATGTGTATTAGTTTGGATTTTATTTATTGTGGGGTATTGGTTAAGAGATTTAGGCTTAATAATTTGTTTATCACTACAATTTATTATTCAATTCAAATTATTGTCGGCTCAGTTATGATTGCAGTGGCGCTAGAAATTTTTGACAATACATATTTGGATATCGTATGGGGGAGTATGCGAGTTGTTTTTCCTTTAGGAAACTATATATCATCAGCATTGATATGCAAATATGCGGTTCAAAAACGTGATTTTGTGGAACATCAGTTACCTAAAAAATTTTTATATTCGTTTTGTTTGATCAATATTGTTGAAGTGATTATTGTACTGATTTTAAACGTATTATCAGTTGAACAGGGGGATATTTATATCTTTTTTATATTGATCTTAGCAGGTGTTCAAATGATTTTGGTAAATAATTATATCATCAATTCTTCCCGTATGTATTTACGTAATAAGGAGTTAGAGTTAGCAAATTATTCATATGCTACAACTCGCCGTCATATTAGTGAATTAGAAAAAGAACAAGAACGTCTTTATAAGTTTAAGCATGACATTAATAATCATTTACAAGTCCTAGAAGAAGTAGTCGAAACAGAATCAGTCGCTAACCAATATTTAAAAGCAATTAAAGAAGATTTAAATGCTCCAGTTAAATTGATACGTACGGGAAATATTTTTGTAGATGCTTGTTTAAATGCGAAGATTCGCAATAACGATGAAGTTAATTATGTTGTAGATGCAGTGATTGATCGCAATGTTAATATTGCTCAAGACAAATTATGTTCTCTATTATTTAATCTGATAGATAATGCTACTGAAGCTGCTTTAAAAACAGCGGAGAAGATAGTTGAAATCAAAATTTTTAGTAAAGGCAATATGCTTTTGATCAGCATAATAAATTCGACTAATAGACCTCTTAATTATGAAAGTAAAAAAGGAAGAGATCATGGAAAAGGATTAATAATCATTAAAGAGGTTGTAGAAACCTATCATGGAACAATGGAATATTTCTATGAAAATAACAAGGTGCATTGCGATATTTTACTGAATGTTGATAATTAAAAAGCCGTTTATGTCATAATATTGACCGTTAGTGTAGAAAAAAAGGATAAAACCGCAAGCTGTTAAGTTGTGTAGTATAATAGATTATGGGAGAGATGTAATAATAATAAAATAAAAAGTATTGTCTTTCTATACATAATCTCCAAGTTATAATATTACTACATGGCCGCAAGTAATATTTATAGCTATTTCTCACAAACGTCTATTGGATAGAAGTTTGAATTAATAATCTAATCTCTTTTTTTAAAGCTTTGTGCTATTGTCCGGCACAAAGTTTTAATTTTTTTAGAAGTATTTAATAACAAAATAGGACCGGTTAGTACATTGAAAATATTTTTAGGAAGATTTAATAGTATAATGGACATGGAGGATAGATATGAAACGTTTTTGTGAAAAAATAAGCAGATTTTTATTAGATGTTGATAATGTGACTGAGGATGAAATTGATGAAGTAAGATTTGGTATTGAACTCATTTTGACTCAAATGATTTTATTTTTTTTTGTTGTTAGCAATCGGCATTTTTAGAAATATGGTACTAGAAACAATAATATTTATTATTGCATTAGTTGGATTACGGACATTTGTAGACGGTTATCATGCTGATAGTTTTTATCGCTGTATGTTTTTAACGACTTTGTTATATCTTGGTACGCTCTATTTTGCGGATTTTGAAAATAGCTATCTTCTAATTATGGCAATACTTATTGCTGCTAAAGCATTTATGTGGCAAGAAAATCATGAAGCACGGAATGTGAAAATAAGTAAATTAATTTTTTGGGGATGTCTGGCTGTGATTGGATTAATTTATCCTATAGAACCACGACTAAGCATGATAATTGGTTTTACTTTATTTTTTACAGGTGTAAGTATGGAGGTGAAAAAACATGGCTATAAAGAAAAAAGTAGTTTCATTAGTGAAAAAAGTATCTAAAAAATATGCAGATAATTATTCACCGGGTGGGATGTACAAACCAACAAGAAATAAGAAATAACAAAATAAAAGATGCTTTTCCATTTGGTAAAGCATCTTTTATTATACCATTGCGTAATTTAATGAATTATTGGTAGGATATTGTGCTGGATTTTCAGTACCATTTAGAGCTTCTAAACGTACTTTCATTGGTACCTTATTATTAAATCTTTCGTTATTGTAGAAGTCAATATAAGTTTCAATTGCTTTTTTTAATTCATTGAAAGAATTAAATTTGTTAAGATAATACATCTCACTTTTAATAATTCTCCAAAATCTTTTAGCAGAACCGTTATCGATACATTTTCCAACTCTTGACATACTTTGAGTAATATTAGCTTCCTTCAACTTTTTTAAGATAATATTTTTTTCTTTAAGTTCAGATTGGTGTTTTAAACGTTCATTTTCATATTGTAATTTTTCTAACTCATTTAATTGTGATTCATCTTTGCACTTACCTCTATTGTCTTTTAGACCTTCTTCACCTAATTCTAAATATTTCTTTACCCATTGATATACTTGTGAGTAAGAAACCTCAAAAAGTTCAGCTGCTGATTTATATTCTTTCTCATAATCTAAATAATATTATACAATTTTAATTATTTCTTCTAATGTTGCTTTTTTTGATTTGGTCATGTAGACATCTCCTTTAGGATCATAATCTGTTAATTTTTAGTGACTATTATAACTGATAGCCCAACTTCATAAAGATGAAGAAGAATGAGTATTGTATTTATTGCTTAAATCTCTCAAAGAATCTTTACTATTTAAATGCTCTTGAATTATTATTTGTTTTATTTCTTTAATTCTGTTCTTATACTCTAAAACTGCTTGTATCTTTTTTTATTGTGTATTACGTGCCATAAGAAAAGATCCCTCTTTTCATGGACAACTTTATTTAAGTTGTCTATTTTAGAGAGATCATATCAAATTCACGAATTTTTTATTTAGTCTAAATCTCTAGCGATTTCATCTTTTACTGTAACACCAGCTGCTTCTAATTCAGCAATCTTATCAGCAAATTGTGGTAAGTGTTTTTTATGAGCAATTAATAATTCATCTAAAACACGTTTAGCATTTTCACCAGAAGGAATTTGTGGATTTAAGATAAATGCTTGTAAAGCTAATCCATAATCACCAGTTACAGCAGCTTCTTCAACACATAATTCCATATTTTTCATGCATTGTAACCAACCACGTTGAGCAGGTTCTAATGGTCCAAAAGCGATAGCTAAAGCTCCAGCTGAACCGATATGAGCAGATACTTCTACAGCACAATCAGCAGGAAGATCAGGTACAGCACCATTGTTTTTAGTAGTTACAACAAGGTGAGTATTTTTATTAGCATAGATTGATGCGATAGTTTCACATGCAGCATCTGAATAGTGAGTACCACCACGTTTAGTTAATTGTTCAGGTTTGTAATTTAAATTTGGATCTTTATATAATTCAAATAATTCTGCTTCAGTTTGTTTTACTTGTTGTCCACGAGTTCCAATTCCATTATATTCTTCAAGCCCATGAGCTAACATTTCTTGTTGACGATAGTAATATCTATGATATCCACAAGGAATTAAATTCATTTGTTTTAATTGTTCTTTAAAGAATGGGATATCATGAATATTTGCAGGAATACCAGAATCTTTACCTTCATACATTGCATCAATGATTTTTCCAGTTACATCAGTACCGTCTAAATCAAAAACGCGGTGCCAGTGGAAATGGTTTAATCCAGCAAATTTATAAATTAATTTATCTAAAGTTGTTCCGATTGTTTCTGGTTCAGCCATCATAGCCCCAACTGGTACGTTACATAAACCGATTACACGATCCCATTTACCATATTTCATAACTGCCTCAGTAACCATACCACTAGGATTTGTGAAGTTTACTAACCATGCATTTGGACATAATTCTTTCATGTCTTCAACAATGCTAAGGATTACAGGAATTGTTCTAAATGCCTTGAAGATTCCTCCAGCTCCATTTGTTTCTTGTCCTAACATACCATAAGAGAATGGAATTCTTTCATCTTTAATACGAGCGTTTAATAAACCAACTCTGAATTGAGTAGTAACGAAATCAGCATCTTTTAAAGCTTCACGACGATCTAAAGTTAAATGTACTTTAACATCGTAAGGAGAAGCGTCCCACATACGTTGTGCCATAGCACCAACGATTTCTAGTTTTTCTTTACCAGCTTCAATATCTACTAACCAAATTTCTTTGATTGGAAGTTCATCATATCTTTTAATAAATCCTTCCATTAATTCAGGAGTATAACTACTACCTCCACCAATTGTTACAATTTTTACAGGTTTCTTTTCCATCTTATTTCCTCCGTATATTTATTTTACACATAAAGCATACACGTTTATTCAAATAAATGTTTTGTTTTTTCAAGACTTGAAAATATCTATCCATCTTATTGACGATAAATCAAGAGTTTCAAGCGATTAGAAGCAGTTAAATGTACCTCGTAAGTAACAAATAAGTAACAAAAAATCAAAGCTTAGGCACCTTGATTTTGTTGATTTCTTTATATAATGTTTCAATTACGGTAGATGTATAAGTATCAAAGGTTATATCTTTCATTTTGTGACCAAGAATACGTTTTCTTATAAACAGATCAACGTTGTTAGACTGACATAATGTTGCAAATGTATCCCTAGTATCATGTATTGTATGCTTCATCATATTATGATCAGTTAAAAAAGAGGAGAATATGGATGAAAACTGATAGTAGGTACAGTCAATTATTCTTTTCTTTCTCTTCATCAACAACTGTTTAACAAAAGGTTCGATAAAAGTATGAATGGGAATTACTCGATTTTTACCTGCATCAGTTTTTGATCCAGATACTAAATAGGGGAATTCTGTGTTTAAACAAATATTTTTACGCGGGATATTCAACAGTTCATTTGCTCTTAAACCAGTGAATATATAAATAAGTATTATTTTAGCCGTATCGCTGTTGTCGCTCATCAATGCTCTTATTTCGTCATTTGAGAAAGAATAATGTTTAGTGCTTTCTTTTGCTTTGCCACATTTTATATATTCAGTGTAATCATCGTCACGATTTATATGTTTGTGAATAACTGCATATTCAAATATTTTGCTAACTAAAACTTTCATATGTACTTTTGTACCGTAACCAGCTTTATCACGATCAAATATTTCCTGCAGATCGGCCAGACTTATTTGACTGATCTTGTGGTGGTATATACTATTAAAATGTTTAATCCACGATCTATAACCTGGAGCAGCACTTTTGGATAAGGTGCACAATTCTTCCTGGTATATAATATCAAAGATTTCTTTAAAGGTAGGCATATTCTTTTCACGCTGATCAACAAGCTTCTGGAATGTATCGGGTGCAAGTGCCTCAGCTTCCTGATCGGTAATCTTATTCTTTTGACCAAGTCTGTATAAAGTCAAAGCATCATCAGCCTCATCCCAGGTCTCAAAGGTTCCCAGTACTGTTTGTATCTGTCTACCGGTAATAATGTCTTTTCCAGTGGTTATTTTAGCGCACCAGGGACGACTTCGTTTACCTGATAGTTTTATAACTGTTCCTGCTTTGTTCGGCCTGCGCTTAAAAGTCTGCTTTCTAGCCATAATAAAAACACGTCCTTTCTTTGATTTGCCTTAGACATGTTTAAATGATATAATTAAGCACGTAAAAGGACTTTGGTAGGTCTTTTTGTTTATGAAGTATTGGTAGTACTTCATTCAAACTTCACTGTTGGTAGCGGTGGAGTTTTTGTTTTGATTAAACTAATATTTAAGTTTATAATAAAGATATGAGGTGGTATATATGACATCAGTAATTGGAATTGTAATAATAATTTTTATTTTATTGTTAATATTGGTTTTTTATAAGAGTAGGCAAATAGAAAAAATGGAATGTGATATTAAGAATTTAAAAAATGATTTAGTCGAATTAAGAAGTGTGATTTATAAATAAATCATTCTTCTTTTTTTTGGGGGTAATCCAATTCTATCTTCAATTTCATTCATTCTATCATCTAGATTATTTATATCAGTATCAAATCTAGTGTAAGATGTTAACCAACTAGGTTTAAAAATCTTCCTTATTATCATAGAAGCGACATAAATCATTAATAGACCAAAATATATATAGCATTCATGTACTAAATCATCTGGTGCAGTACCTTTTGATTGTATGATTTTCATGAAATCAATAAACAAAGGTATTGATATTGCCATCCCAAAACCATCTAAAATGGGACCTACATTAAATTTGCTGCACTCACTTTTTATATGTTTAACAGACTTATGAAGAGCATCCCATTCATGATCATATATGCCGATAGTTTGCAAATCATGTTGTATATGAAATTCATTAGTTATTTCTGAATCAATCTTATACGTTTGACTGGTATTCACATTATTGGTAGATATAACCCTTTTAGATCTTTTTGAATTTTGTGCTTTATGACGATTATTAGTGCCATTATTGTTAGAATTAATCGTTACCATTATTTTCTCCTGTTGTTTCTTTTTTTTCAGGTATATCGATTAAACCTGCTTTTAAAGCACTTATTGTAAAAGTGTTGCCACAATTATCGCATGATAATAAAACTAATGGATAGACTGTTCCACCTAATTTTAACCCCTCAAAATCAAATTCCATTAATTGATATACTGTATCACTAAATGACCAGTGATTATTTCCACATAGTGGACATTCAGTTGATTTTAATTGTGTGATATATTTTTGTAATTTTTGTTCATTTATTTTCATCTTTATTTACCCCTTTTTAATTAAATAAACCCATACAATTAATTTTCCGATTTTTTATATAAACACTATGAAGTGTGTTTATTGTGGTTGGTCAGGTAAATTAAAGCGGTTTTTATTTTTCTAAATCTAGACCCCTGATTTGCTCTAATTTAGATATAAAATCATTTGGCAATTCTAACATTTCTAATAGTGTCTTTCCAGATGAGAACACTGAATTATTAAATGCATTAAAAATGTTAATAATCTCTGATAAGAATAAATCTTTTGATCTTTTATCAACCATGGCACATATAATAATAATTACAGCAAATATATCATTTCGACCAATACCACGTCTATAATCTGCATCTGTTACAAGATTGTTAGAAATGGTTAAGACTTGTCTTTTAGGTAATTCTTCCACAATAGAATTAACAAATATTTTATGGCCATGAGCAATGTTATTGCGATATTTTCTAAGTATTGTTAAGCCTTTTTTTACAAATTCTTTTTTATCCATCATATTTAGTAAGGAAGTTGGTAATATTTGATTACATATTAATTCTTTTTTATCAGGTTTAAGTATATCGTACCATTTAATCGTTGATCCAAAGGTTATACCGTTGATTAATATCTAACAAGGAATATGATTATGGTTAGTTTTATAATGTTTAATACTTTCGTCTTTAGATTTGTTAACTATTTCCTTTATATCTTTTATGATGTTTTGCGTTTGGGTAGAATTTCTATAATTTTTTTTATATAAATAATCATTTGGTCGATTATTAGTAGGATCATACAAATCGGTATAGATTCCATAGTTTTCGGAAACAATATATGCTATTTTTGATTTTAGAGATTTTTCAATAGCGATTATATATTTAAATACGACGCTATTAAGCAAAGTATCGAATGTATATAGGTTATAAAATTCATAAAATGGAATAGGTATATTAAACTCATCATTTGAGTTTATTGGATATAGATTTTTATAGCCGTTTATTAAATTATAATACGAAATATCTGATAAGCATCTCTTTGCAAATTCTTTATCAGTTATAATAACGTTTCTTGATTCTAGTAATTCTATTAATTCATCATTAGTTTTGAACGGCTTATCATATGTTATAGTATTATTCATAACAAAGCAAAAACCCCCAATCAGTATTGATAGGGAGTTTCACTAGTTGCATCGAATGCAACCATTTCTGTTCCCCAATATTATATATTATCTTCATAAGATTATCAACCCTTTTTTACAAGGTCACCAAGCTGGATTACATCTTTATTTTTTATTTCTATTTTTTTCATCTGTTCCTTGTTGACATTTAATGTTTTATATCCTTCATAGGTTGAGCTGAAAATATCACTCGCCACTACTATGGCTGATTTTTTCATTATTACTTCACTTTTACAAATTGAATAATTTTCAGTCGTTGTTACAACTGTTAATGTAGCTTTGTCACATTCATATTTTCCTAATTCAGTTCCATCTAAATCTTTAATAGTATCGCCCAATGCATACACAACAATCTTATCACCAACTGTAATATCATATTCGCTAACATTAATAATTAATTCCGTTTCATCGACTATTCTTATTACTTGTCCAATGCAATTTGGACCATACTTTTCTTTATCTGTATAATTCATAATTTTATTCTCCCTTCATTTTTATATAAACACTATGAAGTGTGTTTACCGTATTTGATTATGACTAGATTCAATTTATATATTGTGTTAAAATTATTTTGTCAGCGATAGTAGCTTTACGAGGCCTATTTGCGAATGATCATCCTATTGGCGTAGGGTGGTTTTTTTATTTTAATTTTCTAGAACTTCTGCTAAATTGTCTCTTGCTTCTTGAACAGAGGATTCGCTAATATAAAGTGAAGATGTTATTTGTTTTGCTCTTTCTCTAACTTTGATATCCCCAACTCCATCTCCTTCAAACCCATCCATAGTAGAGCGAATAGAATCGGCTGCTTCATCTTTATCGATTTTATCATCAAGATATTTATCAGCGATTTCTAAAACCTCTTTAGCAGCATTGTATGATTCATCAGTCATATCATCTGGTTTAGAACTTCCTCCACATCCTGCTAGTCCAAAGCAAAGCCCTAAAACTAATAATAAACTTAATACTTTCTTCATAATTTTATTCTCCCTTCGTATTTTATTTATATAAACACTATGAAGTGTGTTTACCGTATTTGGTTATGTATAGATTTAATTAGAGATATTTTTTTAAAGAGTCTTTCAATTCATTAGATAAATTGTATAGATCGTCAAGGGTACCTAAATCATGTTTTATTCCTTTTTTATTTTCATCAGAAATAATTACGTATTTAGCTTTAGTGTTAATGTAAATACGGCAAATCCATTTACGTATATTATTGTCTAATAAAATACCAAAGTAACTTTCTGTATCTTTATATGTAATACGCTTAGCTTCTACTTCAGTACGTAAAATGGCTTTAACAATTGCAAAACCATTTAACTCGTCAATAGTGGTGTTGATTTTGCTTACTTCTTCGTCTGGTTCATTATTTTCCTCAATGACTTCATCATCATTACTGCTTAATGTCTCCTTGAATTTTGAAGACATTTTGTCATTAATATATTGATTAATTCCACGTTTTACAATAGGTTTAAATTTATCAATAACTTTTTGATTTTTCAATCCATCATACACGCCGCTGTTTAATAAAAGTTTTATAAATTCATCAGTTGGATTTTCGATAAGTTCTTTAAATGCTGTTTTTGTTAAACTGAGATATTTTAAATCAGATGCAGTATTCATTATACTGTCAATATCCAGATTACATTTATTAAAGTTAGCTAAATATTGAATTGCTTGATCGCTTAAATCCATCATGTCCAAAACATAGAATGGTTGTGAGTCCATAACATTTGGCTGATCTAAATCACTATAAAATTTGTATATAATTCCGTTTGTTAGAATTGCAAATTTAGATTCAGTTGTACCAAAATATCTAAATAATTGTGAATCATGTTTGTCTAATTTTTCGTTGCATGATTTTGCTTCGATTAAGATTAATGGCTTACCTTCTTGCAATATAGCATAGTCGACTTTTTCATGTTTTTTAATTCCAACATCAGCTGTAAATTCAGGTATGAATTCAAGCGGATTGAAAACGTCATAACCGAGAGCCTGAAAAAATGGTAAAATAAATGACTGTTTTGTTGCTTCTTCAGTTTGAATATTTTCTTTTAATTGTTTAATCCTTTCACTGAGATTGTACATTTTTTCTTGTAATTCCATATAATAAAATCCTCCCTTTTTTTATTTAAACATAATATGTTATTACTAAATTAAATTCATTACTGAATGCCATACTTTTAATGGAATTCCCTTTTCCATTGCAGTAAAGTCTATATTTTTTTGTTCTTTTATATTAATATCGCTCATTAGAAGCTTGCAGGCAAAACTGTTAGCTTCTTTTTCTATTTTAGTTTTGTATACCCTTGTGAGGTAATTAAAGCTTATATCACATTGATAATGTAACAAATAGTGCCCAAGCTCGTGAGCCTTTAAAAACTGTTCGTAATTCTCATCTAAATCTGGCTGAATAAAGATAGTTGCTTTCCCATAAAAGTCTATTACTAATCTTGATTCAACCGTTTTCCCTCTCAGTTCTTTGTGTATTATGTCTATGTCAAAATAATCTAATGTCTCGTTCAATCCGTTTTGATTATAATATTCAATTACTTCATGAACTTCCATCATTATTTTTTCCTGTGTTTTTTTGCCATGATTTGTAGCATTTCGGATAGATCCTCAGCCATTTCAATTATTTCTTCTTCAGACATAGTATCGAGGTCGTAACCACAGTTATTGGCTACTACAGGAACTCTTAGAATGAATTCCATCGCATCAGTTACTGATTCGAAGTGGTCGGGGATGTAAGTCGAGTTTTGTTTTTCCTCTAATAAATCCGATTTAAGTATTTTAAAGTATTCTGCTAATATCTCAATTATCCCCATTCTAGGCATCAATTTAGCATTTAACCAATTAGATACTGATTGTTGTGAAACACCTGTGATTTCAGAAATATCAGTTTGATTTAAGTTGTGGCGTTCCATATATTTTAAAAGATTCTTAGCAAATATCTTTTTTGTTTTTTCAGAATCACTCATTTTAATTACCTCCTGATAATAATATTTTATAGTAAAACTTGTATTAATGCAATAAAATATAATATTTTTACAATTTTCACTTGATATACAAGTTTAACTTGTGTATAATTAAGTTCGTAAGGGGGTGGTCATGTGACAAAAGATATTAATATTCCTAAAATATCATTAAAGGCAGCAAGAGTAAACGCTGAGTTAAATCAGCAAGAGGCAGCAGAATTACTCGGAATTGATGTTTCTACGCTGATTAGGTGGGAAAAAGACCCGCGAATTGTAAAAAGTGGGTATCACGAAATTATTTCGCAAGTTTATCACTATCCAACTGATTATATTTTTTTGGTCACAATACAAGTTAAACTTGTTAAAACTAATCAAGGAGAAAGTTTCTTAAACGTAATAAAGATAAGAAAGGACAATTAGAATGAAAATATTTTTATGTATGCTTTTTGTAATTGGATTTGCATTATCAAGCGGAGTAGGTGTGTTTTTGCTATTAGGCATAGCTATTATGGAAGACTATAAATCATTGATAAAACCAACTTTGTTTGCTTTTGGGTTAAGTGCAGTATTAGTGATTATATCTTTTATCTTAATACTGTCGACTAACTAAATCATAACAGTTTTCAAAATTATGTGATTTGATAAATCGTTGTTGAAAGTATTGAAAGTGGAGTTAAAAAGAAGTTAGGAGGAGTAAAGGATGGCAGTAAGAGCTGATACAAAAACCACGATTGTAGATTTCAGTGACAAAACTGAGGAAATGGAAGATACAACAATAGTTTATTTTTGCATCGAAGGTGATAATTTTTTGTGGGGTTATGAGCCGTTTGAAAATGCTGATTTCAGTATTGTCGAATTATCAAATGTTAAAGAATTACAAAAATTGATTGAAGAAAAAAGATTAAGCGTTGATGACTTAACCTTAATTCTAAAGACTATTAAATTGCCTTTCTAGTAATGTATGGAGCTAATTTAGATATTTCGATTTTACCGTCATCTTCAATAAGTGATTTAGTGATAGCGTTAATTGTTTTGTCGGTTATTAAATTACGAGAAGAAAGTGGTGTAAAATCAGTTCCTAACAGTGCATTAAAATCATTTAAGTTGGACATGATTTCAGTCCAATGAAATTCTAATTCGCTTTCCATACTAACATGGTCGTGTTCAATCTGCATATAATATCTCCTTTCATTAGATTTCAACGTGGCAGTGTTGATGCATATATTATATCAAATTTAATAATTATAATCTAAAAAAGGGAGTTAAACAAAAAGGAGTAAGTTATGGAAAAGAATCAAATTAGTTCTGTAAAAGTAGAAGAAGTTATTGCTATAAGAACTGTGACAGGTGATGGAGCAGAAAAAAGTCCATATACTGCAGTAATACAGTATTGGACTAAATCGGGAAAAATGATAGGTCAACTTAGGGATTTTTCTGAATCGTTTTCAAATAATGTTCACGTTTCAAATAGAAAACGATAGTCGCCACAGTTATATCTATGCATTCTTTTAAATCATTAATATCATGATCCTTATATCGTGTTTCGTAATGTGTTGAATCACAACCAAGCCACCATGCTCTCTTAGCGATATCTTTAATTTCTTTAAAGCAATCCTTGTCCGGAATTTGATTAGCGATAACATTTGCTACACTTGTATCGCTTTTAATTTCTTGTGCTTTGTCTGGACGCAAGAATGATGCAAAGTCCTTTATTAATAATTCTAGAGATAGTCGGTATCCAGAACCACATATTTTATTTAATCCGATATTTTCTGCAACAGCTTATTGACCGTAAGTTTCTACAAACTTTGGAGAAATCTCATAAATAAATTTATCAAAATAATCATCTGGAAAAGAATAGGGGTAGATATCTACATCTTGAAGGGTAAGGTCGTATTCTATACCATATAACCCATTGCGTGGATTATATTCGCCTTTATATTTTACAAAGAAAATTTCATTACATGAAATTTTTTCATGGTTTATTAAAAATAATGAGCTTTACGATTAGTCCGTTAATCGGTTAAATGACTAGTATTTATTAGGATTTGTATTATTTTTATAGATTTTGTAAATATCATTAGAACTTAGATAATATAAAGATTATTTAAAATAAAAAAATATTTTTATGATATAATAGCTTGTGGAGGAGAGGATAATGCAACAATTAAAGAAATTTATTTGTTTATTACTATTTCTTTTTATAATGACAGCCTGTCAAGAAAAAATAGCATATGATAAGGAATGGGCGGCAAATTTTGCACAGCAGCAAGTTAAGGCTATGGATGGATATCGTCTGGAGGGAGTATATTTTTATCAAGGAAATCATATTAGGGTAAATGATCAAAAGGTTGGTAAGGCAGTTGTCGTGAAAGCAGTAGTTAGATACTATGATGTTTTTAAGGATCCAAACAAATATGAGCTTGTTTCTGTTTTTGATGAATCAAACATTGATTTAGCAGGACAAGGATATATTTACGGTGAAGATGGAGATAGGTTATTAGGGGTCGATCAAATAGATGTTTATGATTCCAATCAACCAATTAAGTATCTTCGGGCTATGGATGATAAAGACATTAGTGAAGTTAATCGAAAATTAAATACTGTGCAAATAAAATAAAAAAGCATCTTTAAATTGTTCCCTATAGAGTAAACACGATAAATGTGTTTTCTATAGGGTCAGTTTAGTATGATGCTTTTAGTTTACCAATTTTTTATAATGCCTTTTACTAAAGTAACTAGGTCTTTTTCTGCTTTATTAGCCGCTTCTACAACTTCTTGGTGATTTAATTCTTGGTTTGAAAGTCCTGCGGCTTTATTAGTGATCAACGAAATTCCCAGAGTTTTCATATCACAGTGACGAGCAACAATGGCTTCTGGTACAGTGGACATTCCCACTGCATCAGCACCTAAGGCTCTATATGCTAATATTTCTGCTGGTGTTTCATACATTGGGCCTTTAAAAAAAGCATAGACACCATCTTTTAAACTAATATTATTGTCATCGGCAACTTGATGAGCAAGTTTTCCTAATTTTCGATTATAGACTTCACTCATATCTTTAAAACGAGGGCCGAATTCATCGAGATTAGGACCACGTAGTGGGCTTGGGGCAAATAAACCAATATGATCTTTAATCAGCATAATTTGTCCAGGATTTAAATCTTCACGGATTCCTCCGCAAGCATTAGTTAAAATTAAATTATCAATTCCCAGTCTTTTAAATACACGAATTGGCAGTGTAACAATATCCATGTCATTGCCTTCATAATAATGAAAACGTCCTTTCATGGCAATTACTGTTTTATTTTCTAATGTACCGATAATTAACTTGCCGGCATGTCCAATGAGATTAGAAATCGGGAAATGGGGGATATCGCGATAATCTAATTCGATAGGATTTTCAATTTCATCTGCAAGTGGGCCTAGACCTGAACCGAGAATGATTGCTAAATCAATTTTTCCATGATATTGGGTCTTAATATAGTTTGTTGCTTCATTGATTTTAATGTACATATGTCATACCTCCTAGACTCAATTATAGCATAAACTTTTAAGATGTATTATAATGAAAATAGAAAAAGTGGTGAGAACGTGGAACGAAAATTAAAGACTCGACATTTATATCGACATTTCAAAGGCAAACTATATTATGTTATGAATATTGGGTTAGATAGTGAAACATTGGAGGAAGTTGTTATTTATCAAGCTATGTATGATGATAAAAAATATTTATTCGTTCTTTAGAAATGTTTTTATCAAAAGTTGATATAAAGAAGTACCCAAATGTAGAATAAACATATCGTTTTGAGGAGTACGAGGAGGAAGACTGATGAATCAAGCGGCATATCGATTAGAACAGACGAAATTAACAGATAGTAAGGTTTTTCGTGATGCAGTACATAATTATATTCATGTAGATCAACCATTGATATTAGATTTAATCAATAGTCATGAAATGCAGCGACTTCGGAGAATCAAGCAATTAGGCGGGACGCATCAGGTCTATCAAAGTGCGGAACATTCGCGTTTTTGTCATTCTTTAGGGGTTTACTTTATTGCTCGAAAAATGATTTTTAATAGTGCAATTGGAGCCTATTTAAATGATTATGATAAGTTAACAGTAATGTGTGCAGCTTTACTCCATGATATTGGTCATGGTCCATTTTCGCATTGTTTTGAAGATGCCTTTGATTTAAACCACGAAGCATATACAATTAAAATTATTAACGGAAAGACCGAAGTACATGATCTTTTAGAAAAATTTGATCATGGTTTTTCACATAGAGTAAGTAGTGTTATTGAAAAAACACATCCTAATAAAATTTTAGTACAGATGGTTTCGAGTCAACTTGATGCTGATCGGATGGATTATTTACTTAGAGATTCTTATTTTAGTGGTACTACTTATGGGCAATTCGATTTATCCCGAATTTTACGAGTGATGGCTGTTTGTGATGGAAAGATCGTTTTTAAGAATTCTGGTGTACAAGCAATCGAGAATTATATTTTAGCCAGATATCATATGTATTGGCAAGTTTATTATCACCCCACAGCCCGGAGTTATGAACAGGTATTAATTAGTATTTTTAGGAGAATGAAAGATCTTTATGCAGCTGGTTATGATTTTGGAGATATTCGTTATTTAAAGCCGTTTCTTGATGGACATGTCGATGAAAATGATTATACTAAATTAGATGAGGGGATCGTTTTTTATTATTTTACAGTCTTAAAAGAAGGCAATGACGAGATTTTGAAAGATTTATGTACACGCTTTTTAGATCGACGATTGTTTATTTATCATGATCTGCTCGATCAACATGAAAAACAATTAGCTGAATCATTTTATGAAAAAAAAGGCTATGATCCTCGTTATTATGTTGTAAGTGATGATCAAAGCCAAGTTCCCTATCGTTATTATGGAAATACTGAAGAACTCAGTGAAATTGAAATATTAATTGATGAAGAACTCCGGTTTTTACCAGAAGTATCAGAAATTGTTGGGGCAATTGTAAATTCTAAGAAAAATAAAAATGATCATAAGATTTTCTATCCCGAAGTGTAAACTTCGGGATTAGTCTTTTTTAAACCAATAGACTGTACCATTTTCATCAAAATCACCGGTTAGTGGATTGATTGCAATCTGCTGTAGGTCTTCGGTTGGCTGATACCATGTAACATCTTTGTTTTCATTGGTATAGTTTAAAACATCGATAACGGTTTTTTTAGCAACAGTTTTGTCATCAGCTGTTTCCATTTTACGATTGTCATCGTAGCCGACCCAGCTGGCAACCAGGACTTGTGGATTATAAGCTACAGCCAGGTTATCAACATCGGTACTACCAGTTTTACAGGCGTTGATATTATCAAGTTGATAAGAAGCCATTGTTGCTTGAAGATAGGTACTAAATGTACTATTAAATGTAGATGTTAATAGCTGTGATAATTCTAAACAACTATCTTGCTCCAGCAATTGTTTATCTTCTTGTTCGTGCTGGTAAAGGACTTTACCAGCATCATTAGTAATTTTTTCAATTGTATAGAGATGATTGTATTTTCCTTCACTAGCGAGACAATTATACATATTGGCAAGATTATATATGTTTGTATTTAAAGTCCCAAGTGCCAGTGAGGCATTTGCTTTGACGTCCTTGATTCCAAATTTTTTGATTAATGAAGCTAAGTTATCAGTTCCTAAAAATAGATGTGTTTTAACGGCGAAAATATTATCAGATACAGCAATAGCTTGAGCTAACGTAACATCTTTATATGCATATTTATCGTTAAAATTACTAGGACTGTAAGTGCTGTTATCGTCAAGTTTAAAGGTAGTAGGTTCACATAAAAATGTGGTTGCCGGAGTGAAACCGTTTTCTAGCGCCAGGTAGTATAACAAAGGTTTGATTGTACTGCCGATTTGTCGATTAGCTTGAGTGGCACGATTGAATTGTGAGCTGGCATAGTCTTTACCGCCGATAATAGCAAGGATTTTACTGGTATATGGTTCAACAACGATACTCGAGGTTTCGACTTTACTATCCTTAGTATATTCACTAGCACTTTTTTCCACTACTTTTTGGTAATCTTGATTAAAACTTGTATACACATTTAAACCTTGATTCAAATATGTATTGTTGTAGTAACCAAGTTCTTCGAGTTCATCAATAACGGTATCTTTATAGTAATTATTAGCCATATTATCATCTACTTTATGCGTTTCAGCAAGATTAAGATCACTATCAAGAACCTGCTGTTTTTGAGTTACGGTAATTTCCTTACAGTCGATTAGAGCGTTTAAAACGATTGACTGTCGTTTTCGAGCTGCTTTAGCATCATTTAAGGGTGAGTAATAGGTTGGGCCATTAACTACTCCAGCCAACATACTGCTTTCATTTAAATCTAGTTCTTTAGCACTTTTACCATAAAAATATTGTGCAGCATTTTCAATACCATAAATTCCATGACCAAAATAAACGTTATTAATATATCCCTCGAGAATTTCATCTTTTGATAAACGTGTTTCTAACTGCATTGTCAAAAAAGCTTCTTTAATTTTTCGCGACCAGGATTTTTCGTTAGTTAAGTACAATAAGCGTGCATATTGCTGAGTTATCGTACTCGCTCCTTGAGATTTTTTTTGATTTGTGAAGTTTACTTTGAGGGCTCTCATGATTCCAATTGGATCAAAACCCCGATGGTCATAAAAGCGTTGATCTTCAATAGCTACAATACTTTCTTTAAAATAATTACTAACATTATTTAAAGTTACATAATGACCGGTATAGTCGTTGATCGACTGATAATAAATTTCTTGATTATCATCGTATAATTTTAAATAACGATTCTTGTTTAGATCCGGTTCCCCCATGCAATATGCAATAACATATAGTGATAGAAGTATGCCGGCTAAACTTGCTAAAATAGTTACAAATATTTTTACTAATTTTTTCATCATATCACCAAAAGTATTCTTGACGGATTTGTGTTATAATATGCACGGTGATAGAATGAAAAAAATAATTAAAGTAAATTATCGAAGTATTTTTAAATATGAAGAACATCAAGAAACTGTTAAATATGATGGTTCTGGTCATCTGGAGATAGGTGATGATAAAATTGTAGTCAGTTATCAAGATGAAAATAAAATAAAAATTGAATTAAGTGAAAATGAAGTTAAACTTCATAATGGGGCTAGTGTTTTGCATTTAGTAAGAGATCGTGATATTTTAAATCAATATGAAACTCCATATGGAGCAATTGCTTTAAAAACTAGATTAATTAGTTATGATAACGGGGATAATGTGAAAATAAAGTATGAATTATATGATGGAACTAATTTGATTAGTCAAGTATATGTCATGCTCAATTATTTAATATTGGAGAACTAAGATGAAAATACTAAAGTTTTTATCAAACCGGATCGTTGTATCGATTATTTTAATATGTGTTCAGATATTATGGCTAGCTTTATTTATGCGCTATATTTTTACTGATGCGACCTTATTAAAAGGAGTTTTTATTTTTTTAAGTGTGATCGTAACTTTATATATTATCAACAATGACGATGATGACCCCAGTTATAAGATTATTTGGTTAATTCCCATCTTATCTTTTCCGGTTTTTGGTGGTTTGTTGTATGTTGTTTTTGGTAATAAAAAGCCAGCTAAAAAGCTTCAAGAAGCCTTTGCTAATCAAGAAGAAGCTATTAGACCATTTATTTATCCAAATAAGATGGTTGAACAAATTGAGGATTTGATTGCAAAAGGACAAGCTAATTATTTAGTTCAAGAAAATTTTCCTATTTATAATAATAGTGAGATTAAATATTACCCTTTAGGTGATGATACATATCCAGATTTGTTGAAAGAATTAGCTAAAGCAAAACATTTTATTTTTATGGAATATTTTATTGTTGAAGAAGGTGAGATGTTTAATACAGTCTTAACGATATTAAAGCAAAAAGTTAAAGAGGGTGTGGAAGTACGGTTTATGTATGATGATATGGGCTCTTTGACAATGCTGCCATTTCGTTATTATCAAAAATTGGAAAGTTATGGAATCAAGTGTATAGCATTTAATCATTTTGTTCCATTTATTTCGGCAGTAATGAATACCCGTGATCATCGTAAAATTACGGTGATTGATGGAAATGTTGGTTTTAGTGGTGGTTTTAATCTGGCTGATGAGTATATTAATGCTAAAGTGAAATATGGACATTGGAAAGATACGGGGGTAATGATCAAGGGTGAGGCTGTATGGAATTTAACACTGATGTTTCTAACAACGTGGAATGCATCATTAAATACATTTGAAGATTATGATAAATATCATCCTCGTCATTATATATGTCCCGAAATAAGTCCAAATGGGTATATTTTACCATACGGCGATTCACCATTGGATAATAAGCCGGTGGGGAAAAACGTTTATTTAAATATGATTAATCAAGCACAAAAATATATTTATATTGATACGCCCTATTTAATCATTAATGATGAAATTAAAAATGCTTTGTGTTTAGCTGTTTGCCGGGGAGTAGATGTAAGGATCATCACACCTGGAATTCCAGACAAAAAAATGGTCTTTAAAGTAACACGCTCTTACTATGAACCACTTGTAAATGGCGGAGTACGAATTTACGAGTATACTCCTGGGTTTATTCATGCTAAGAACTTTGTTTGTGATGATAAAATTGCTACTGTTGGAACAATTAATTTGGATTATCGCAGTCTTTATCTGCACTTTGAATGTGGAGTCTATATGTATGATGTTCCAGCAATTAAAGATATTAAAAAGGACTTCTTGAAAACGATCGCTGTGAGTAAGGAAATGACCCCTGAAGATGTCGTTAAAGGGCGCTTTAGAGGGTGGCTAGAAGCAATCTTAAGATTATTTGCACCATTGTTATAAAAACATTGACTTCATGAGGGTTTAATGGTAATTTAATTAAGATATAGTGATTAGAAGATAGGAGGGCAATGATGGCAATTAATAAAATTGAAGCGACTTTAAAAGGGGCGCTTAAACAAGCAATAATAGCGTGTGGATTTGTTGAAGAATATGATCAAGAAAGTATTACAATTGAAATTCCTAAAGATAAATCACATGGGGATTATTCAACTAATCTAGCAATGCAGCTAACAAAATTATTAAAGAGAAATCCTCGCCAAATTGCTGAGGCAATTATTGAGGCTTTAGATAAAGAAAATGCCAATATTGAAAAAGTAGAGATTGCGGGACCGGGATTTATTAACCTATTCTTGGCAAAAGATGCAATGACATCAATCATTAAAGAAGTTTTAGAAGAAAAAGAAGCATATGGTACCACAACATATGGTCAAGGAACTAAATATAATGTTGAATTTGTTTCAGCTAATCCAACTGGCGATTTACATCTAGGACATGCTAAAGGGGCAGCAGTGGGTGATAGTATCTGCCGAATTATGAGTGCTGCTGGCTATGATGTGACTCGTGAATATTATATTAATGATGCAGGGAATCAAATTCATAATTTAGCGTTATCTCTATACGCTCGTTATAAACAAGCATTTGGACAAGATGTTACAATGCCTGAAGATGGTTATCATGGTAAAGATATTATTGATATTGCAACAAAGATCAAAGAGATCGATGGTGATAAATATCTTGAAATGGATGAAGGTAAAGCAATTGCTTTCTTTAGAAATAAAGGAACAGAATATGAATTACAAAAGATTAAAGATATTTTAAATGAATTTAGAGTGTCGTTTGATGTTTGGTTTTCTGAAACATCATTATATGAAAATGATCGGGTCGTACCAACAATTGAAAAATTAAAAGCTGCTGGTTATACATATGAAGAAGAAGGGGCTTTATGGTTCAAATCAACTGAATTTGGTGATGATAAAGACCGGGTCTTAATTAAAAGTGATGGATCGTATACATATTTGACGCCTGATATTGCTTATCATCTAAATAAATTAGATCGTGGATACGAATATTTAGTTGATTTATTAGGGGCTGATCATCATGGTTATATTAATCGAATGAAAGCAGCTATTCAAGCTTTAGGTTATAATGCTGACCAGTTAAATATTGATATTATTCAAATGGTTAGAATGATGAATAATGGTGAACCAGTAAAAATGTCAAAACGAACTGGAAATGCTGTTACTATTAAAGACTTAATCGAAGAAATTGGTGTTGATGCTACACGTTATTTCTTTGTTTCTAAAGCTGCTAATACACCATTTGATTTTGATATTGGACTTGCTAAATCAAAGTCTAATGAAAATCCAGTTTATTATGCTCAATACGCTCATGCTAGAATGTGTTCGATTAAAGCACAGGCTGCTAAAGCAAACATTGATTATAGTGATAAGTATGATTTATTAGTTAATCCTAAAGAAATTGAATTAGTAAAGCATATTAATGAGTTTAGAAACGTAATTATTGATAGTGCGATCAATCGTACGCCTCACAAAATTACAAATTATGTTCAAAGACTTGCACAATTATTCCATAGTTTTTATAATGAATGTTATGTAATCGATGAAGATAATCTTGAATTAAGTGGACAAAGATTAGCTTTAGTTGAAGCTACAAGAATTACAATGGCTAACGCTTTAAATTTAATCGGTGTTAGTGCCCCAGAAAAGATGTAGGAGGATAATCAAGAATGGATAGTATGGATAAATATTATAATATGTCTATGGTTGATGTAGCATATGAATTAATGTCTAAAAAGAAATCAGCAGTTAATTTTTTCAAATTATGGGAAGAAGTATGTCAAATGAAGAAATTTGATGACGAACAAAAAGAAGATAAAGAATCTTTGTTTTATACTAATATTACCTTAGACGGACGTTTTATCACGGTTGGTGAAAATGCCTGGGATTTAAGAAGTCGTCATAAATTTAGTGATGTTCATATTGATATGAATGATATTTATGCTGATGAAGAAGAAACAGAAGAATTAGAAGAGGATGTCGATTCTACGATTGAAGATGATTATAATTAAGCAAAACGAAAGTTTTGCTTTTTGTTTTTACCTGTTCAAATTGAAAATTTGAACATATAGACTTAAGTCAGTTGAGCATACG
>OATC01000151.1_pt1 | contig 26844 bp, 18 predicted proteins | sample 1475871 | NCBI WGS metagenome assembly OATC01 (sample SAMEA2579940, study PRJEB22360) | human gut metagenome | biome: human gut; feature: human-associated habitat; material: faeces | place: Denmark | collected 2008/2010
ATCACCGCCACAGGGACGGGCGAAGACCAAAGTGCGCAAGAGTTCGGGCACTACCACCATGATGGCAAGGAATATGAACAGAGTCTCGACCCAGATGAGTTCGGCGGAATACCACATCCAGAACGGTTCGACCCGCTTGCTGGCGCATTGACGGGCAATCGCCACTTCGCTTGGCAGCACCGCCCAAGCCATAAACAGGGCGACCAACAACAGCACAAAAGAAATGGGCACCCAACCGCATTCCACCAGCACTATGCCGAACAAGCCGATGCTTGCCGCGATTCCAATGCCAATCATGGGCTTTGCCGCACCCTGCCTTTGTCTGCGAGGAATCACGGCGAACACGAAAGCAATCACGGCAAACACAATGCCCCCTACCACTGCGGGCCACATCCCAACTACCGTGTCCGATTCCTTCAACGGGCCAGGCACGCCGCTTCCCGCGAAATGATCGATCACGCCGTCACGTACGCCACGCATATAGAGGATCGTTCGGCCCAAACCGGCACCCAGCATGCGCGAAGTGCCTTCCCAGAAGCACAGCATCATGATGTGAAACAACGTGCGTTCACGTGGCCAGATGAACGCGGGCAAGACCAACAGTATGCCAACCACCGGCAATACGGCACACACGCCGGCCATGAATCCCAGGAAATCGAACGAGCTACCATCGATGCCCAGCACGCCCAGCCACCACGGACCAAACCCGATGCTCAGGCTCATGTTCACCCACCATGCCTGTGCCAACATATCCGCCACAGACAAAGCGGCAAGCACGCCGATCCGCCAATACACGCCGCCCATCGCATACACTGGACCGACACCGTCCGGCACCACACGCATGTCGTCATCGACATACCGCAGCACACCAAGGCCCTCAAGCTTCACCCTCGGCTGCCGTTTCGCACGTTTCGCCATAGCAGTTCCTCCATGAAATAAATCGGGCCAGTTCGCCTTAGCATTAGTGATCACGCATTAGCCAATCATCCGAACAATAAATCTTCCAATGCCGTAAATGATTATGTCTAAAGACTATACTTACAAAAAATAATCATCAATCCGAACTGCACAACATGGCAAAACAACATCAAATAGCAGGTATCGACAACTCAGAATCAGGATAAGGCATTCCACGGATCTGCCGCACTAAAAGTACGGGCTGCCTGTTCCTTGCGAGCAGCCTCATACAGAGCCAGTCCGCCTCCCAACGAATGACCAGAAAATTCTACATGATCATAACCATGTTCTTTCGCAATACGCATGGCATAATCAGCCATGGTGTTAGCATCCTGCACTTGACCGGACTGAGATCCCATACCAAACGTCTGCACATCTTGATTAATGTCCTTGATATCTTTGGAATTGGTACCTGCATACACCACTGTTACATGTGAATAATCAATCTGATGATCTGAGACCACTGGAGCAACAATCATCCCTTGAAAACCTGTTTCTGATCGACTAATCGCCTGAATTACTTTGAATTTCGTATCGCCAATGTAAATACTTTTGTTAGTCTGAGGACGACGGGAATCTTGCTTCATCGGATCGATGGCATAACTTTTATCACATAGTTCTTTCAACTCTTCATCAGAAATCATAGTCTCTACTCATCCTTCTGCAAACAATATTTCACTTCCACATCGTTCAATGTCACGGAATCCGCGTCCAGCTTGGCGTCACGCTTCCTGACGCCGGAACCGCGGTCTCCCGCGAACCATCCCTCGTCGAACGCCACGTCATCATTGATGGTCCCACTCTCGACCGGGTTTTCTATGCTGCCCGGCTCCCCATCCACCATCCAAGAACTTTCCACCCCATTGACGCGCATACGATACGTAGTACCGGCCCAACGATGATACCAATACGGCTCAAATTCGATGCTCTTTACCCCTGAATACTTCGCCACCGTCAAACGGGCCAAATACTCTTCCGCATCACGCACCCGATCGGCAACTTGCGACTGCTCACGTTCACGCGCATTATGCCAAACATTCACACACACCACCATGCCTCCAATCACAACGATTAACACAATCAACACGGGTATCACCCAATTTGCGACCGTTCCCCGTCCGCGAAACTGTGCCCGGTTCACCCGCGATGGTCGTGCAGGTATCGGACTTCCATTCGGTAATGGAACACGCTCCATATGACCTCGCTTCAGAAACGAATCGAATCTACTTTACTTCTATTAATTTCGCTCTCATACTACCAAAACACAATACGTCACCTAAAGACATGCCGGTACGCAAAAACTTGGTTAGCTGTATTCTGGTTCCGTGTGCCTCTAGCCACGTACCATTTGCGGAATCACAATCCACAACCCAAACTTGACCAAGTGGAGTGACACCGAATTCGAAATGTCGCCGCGAAACCTGCTGACTCGAATCATGCAGCACCGCAAATGCATCATACCCGTCCGAGGGACTCGCCGGCATACGGCCCGCTCCGCAACGATTCCGCACGGGAACACGTTGGCCATCAGAAAACTCCAGCATATATCGCCGATTCACCGGTAAAGGCATCGGCACTGCTGATATCCGCGACGCTCCTTGTGATACTACAGGGACGGATACCGGCATTCTCTGGATTACCGTTGGATTACGATCACGCTCTTCACTCACAATCGGCTGGATTTCTTTAGGTAATACGGGTAATTCGCTATACACTTGAGCCGTATTGGAAGCAGTACGTATCACTGATTTCTTTTTTCTTATGTTCACTCAGTATCAGTTCCTCGCTAATGACGATACAGAAGGAAATTCCGATGATATGGATATAATGTGTCGCCTAATATCGTCTACATCCGAAGGCTCGCTAAGAGCTCCCTGTAGGGAAGCCGATATTACGCCAAGGTGTGCGAATCCACGTCCAACGGGCATATCGCTCTTCAATTGTGATCGGCGAATCTTAATATTGATCAAATCTTGATCCATCAGATTCTCGGGCTTCAACAACACACCTTGCCGAATCGTTTTCACTTTAGAAGCCCAATTACCGAAGCCCGATGGAAACTCTCCAGTGTCGCCAGCAAACACGAAGCTAGCGTTGTCGGGCTCCAACATTCCTATTTTTGCCATAATCCAATTAGATGCTGGAATATCCTTAAGCAATTGACAATCATCGAAAATAAACAACGCCCGAGAATCATTCACATAAGTGTTTAAAAGATCCTCAGTAATTTCAACGGGAGTGGTGGCAACACACTCCACACCGTCCATACCGACAAACGAACGCATAGCATTATTCTTTGGTGCCGCAATGATTACATGATAGCCACTCAGCAATGCACCATTGACAATAGTCACCAGCATAGTGGTCTTGCCACTTTGCGGTGTGCCGTAAATTGGCAGCACAGGAATTTGCTTCGGATCAAACAGAATTGGCTCATTGTCTTCGCCACCGACTCCGAGAGGTATGATGCACTCTTCCCTATCAGAAAGATCTGCATCCCGAGATCCGGTCATTTGCGAATACACCTGCGACAATGTAATCTCATCAGGCAATTGTTCAACGGTAAACGGCCTCAAGATTTTGGGCAAGTCATGATCCCTTGTTGCCCGTAGTCGAACACCAGTAGCACGTATCAGCTCTGATTCCTCTTGGCCGGACGAGTCTTTGCGAATTTTCGCAATCTGTATTTCTCCGCTATCTTCCGATCGATATCCACGCCCGTCTGGAATTTCATCCGGCACATCACGAGCCGACATACCCACTTCTGTATAGTCAGTGGAGTCTATCAAACGCAATAGTACTTTGCTACCAGCCAACACGGACATACGACCGAGCAATAATGAATGATCACCAGTAACAATGAAGTGTATACCTGAGGACGCCCCCTCACGCATCAGTATTTGTATACGATCAATCAAAGAGCCACCATCGTAATTTTGAAACACGGAATTAAAACCGTCCCATGAATCCAACATGATAATAATATGCGGCAATCGACCGTTCGAAGACTTGCTCGACAGATTGTATTCATCAATACTGCTATAACCATCGCGAGACAGCAGAGACGATCGTCTTTTACACTCCGCTTCCAACTTGCTCATAAGACGTTCAATCTTTTGCGTCTCACTGCGCAATGCCACCACACCCACATTGGGCAAAGCCTGTAGCGGTGCAATTGCACCATTGCCTCCATCGATGCAATAAATATGCACGTATTCGGGCGAGTACGTAACGCTCGCAGAGTAAGCGATGGTACGTAGCGCCGTAGATTTGCCAGATCGAGAGGTGCCAACAATGAACATGTTTCCCAAAGAACTCAATTCAACAGACACCACACTCTGCCTTTGTTCTTGCGGATAATCTCCAATCGCGAATGGGATTGAGACTTCAGCTTCAGCACTAGCTTTTATCGTATCCCGAACAATCATCGTTTGCAGGTCAGAAAGCTCCACGCGCTCCGATAATGCCGGCAACCAAGGCTGACGCTGCTGCGGAATATGCTCACGACGAGCTGCCTCATTAATCGCATCCACTAACTTTTTAAGATCTGTTACGTTGACGTCACCACTACTCTTCTTGGATTTAGGACGTTGCGGAGCAGCTACGCCAAGACGAGGGAAAGGCAAAGACCGTATGAAAGGAGGTCGAGTCTGTTCAGCAGTTTTGTCAGTCAGCGGATCAATGTATCGACCTCCTACACGGGCTGATTGAAACGGAATCAAAGAGCTAGAGCCCAACCTTACTACCGCACGACCTGGTGTGGATTTAGAAATCAATGCTGCATCCTTGGCATCGATAACATCCTGGCTCTCAGCCACATCAGTCATGCGTAAAGCAATACGCAGATTGGTGTTGGCACGAATTTCAGGAGACACCACACCACCAGGACGTTGCGTAGCAAGAATCAAGTGAATGCCCAATGAACGACCGCGCTGCGCAATATTCACCAGACCGGTCACGAAGTCAGGAAGTTCACGAGCTAGTGAGGCAAACTCATCGATGACAATCAGCAACCGAGGAATTTCTGGAATGCTCGGCTTGGATTCACGCATGTCGATGTAGTCTTCCAAATCCTTAGCACCGACCTGCGCAAGCAAATGCTCTCGATAGTTAAGTTCTGCCCCAAGCGAGACCAATGCACGCGATACCAGATGATTGTCGAGATCAGTAACCATGCCTACAGTGTGTGGTAACTGCACGCAGTCCTTGAATGCAGCACCACCCTTGTAATCTACCAGCACGAAGTTCATGGCTTGCGGGGTATTCGCCACAGCTAGGGAAGCGACTAAAGACTGTAATAACTCTGATTTACCGGAACCAGTGGTACCACCAATCAACCCATGAGGACCATCTTTAGAAATATCCAAATCAAACGAACCATCCACAGATTCGCCAATCACACATGCAGTGGAATGCGGGTACATTTCCCAGCGTGCTTCAATCTGCTCCGGCGTAGGCACCAAATCCAATAAATCCAATAGACGACTGTGATCTGGAATAGCAGACTGTCCTTCAGCGGGACTGCCATCTTCGATAGGAGCCAACGCGTTAGCCACAGCACCAAGCCAATCTTGTGATACCAAATCAGGCATGATGTCAAACACATCGTCGGCCTTGTTGCTTTCCACACGAAGGTCTTTCGTGGTGGCAGTAATTACGGTCTGACATTCCTCGGGTAGCAGTCGCTCATCCGTGTCGATGCACAGTGCGTATATACCAAGCGCAGGCCCTTCCTGCAATAGCCGTATAATGCCTGGCATGGAGCGCAGCACATGCGCATGTTCCATAATGATGACCACGGCAGATCCCACCCAATGTTTGATAGATTGCCGCTTTTGCTCATTGCTACGTTCATCCAGCATTGCTGTCAGCTCAGAAATGCGAAGTGCCAAATCATCCGCCCTGACTGCCATGGTACGCACCGCATTTTGACCGGAATGAGGCACAAAATGAGGAAACCATTGAGCAAATGACCAATCCATTCCTGCCACGGGTTCTTTGATATCTTTCAACTTCGGTGACAACCTGAGTTCTAAATAGAAGCGCAACACCTGTCTATGGTTGGAAGTGTTCAAGTCCACAACCGAAGAGAAAGTGCTGCGCTCGATATGAAAGCTTATTCCCACCTGTCGGCAGAGGAACGGATCCGAATCGACGAATTGCGCAACAGGGACGGGCTCGGCGTGCGCCAGATAGCGCTGAGGATCGGCCGCGACAAGGCCACGGTCAGCCGAGAACTGAAACGCGGATTGTGGTTCGCGTCCAATGAGAACGACTCGTATCGGCCGAAACGCTTGAAGACGGGGCCGTGGACGTGCCGTCCGTTCTATTCGGCCATGACCGCGCAGAGGAAGGCCGAGACCCGCGCCCGCAGATCGCGCAGACCGAGGCGCATGGCGTACGACCCGCTGCTCGCATGGGTCCTGGACGCGCTCAGGAAGGGATGGACGCCCGAACGCATCGAAGGCAGGCTCAAAGCCGAATACCCGTCCGACCCGCGCATGCGCGTCAGCCACGAATGCCTCTACCAGTGGATCTACGCGAAACCGCAGAGGAAGCTGGACCTCAGGCAGTACCTGCCGAGAGGCAAACGGCATCGCACCCGCATGAGGGGACGCCGGTCGAAGGGGCCGCGCATCCCGATGCGCGTGCCGATCACGGACCGGCCGAAGAAGGTGGACTCGCGCCATGAGTTCGGCCACTTCGAATCCGACACCGTGGTCGGCGCGTCCCCGTCCAAGCGGTGCATCGACACGCAGGTCGAACGCAAGAGCCGCCGCCTGTTCGCCCGCCTCATCCCCGACAAGGGCGCGCTGGCGACCGCGCGCGCCGAATACGACATCTACAGCCGCATCCCCGCGCCCGCGCGCATCGACCGCACCTGGGACAACGGCACGGAATCCTCCTGCCACCTGCTCGTGGACGAGGCCCTCGGCATGCTCACCTACTATGCGGACCCCTACTCCTCATACCAGCGCGGCACGAACGAGAACCGCAACGGGCGCATCCGCCGCTACCTGCCCAAGAGAACCAGTCTCGACGACCTCACGGACGCGGACCTGCAGGCCATCGTCCAGGAGATCAACGACACCCCCATGAAAGTCCTGAACCGGGAAACGCCCAACGAGGTTTGGTACCGCGAACTCGGCAAGGTAATGTCAAAGACAAGCCACCCAAAGACGAACGTTGCACTTACAAAGTGAATTCGGGTCATGCTTCAAAGTATCCAACACGTGCTCCCGCGTTTGCATTATCCACTCGCTTCCGTCACTTAGTAGCTTATGGAATCCACCCTCGGAATCCGCGATTTTCAGAAGCTTCTTACCCCACTTAGTCGGCTGCCACAGTCTTGCGCGTAAAGCTTTTTTGTAAATTGCGTTAATCACCACCGTGTCTCTTCCACCAACTCCGCGTTGGAAGGCATCTTTCGCAATGAGCCCAGCAGCGCTCTTGGCATTTGCAATCTTGCTTACAGCTTTCAAGCCGGCCCCAACATCCAATAATGCCCAGAAACCGGATACCACAACTTCCCACCACGACGCATCACCGTTCGCCTTGGCCAACAGCTTGTCCACGAACAGCAGCGCGGCCACCGCCGCGGAAGCAACAGCAATCCAACCGCCGAAGAACAACCCAATAACACCAAGGACAATGGAGGCGACCTCAAGAATCTTCACGGTAATCTGCCAAGCATCGGAATACTGCCATTGCTCCGCAAAACCATGCAACTTCGGCGATTCACGCGTGGCAGCGGCAATAGCCTTGGCCTGCTCATCGCCAGCCTTCTTATAGTTGTCGACGATCCTATGCACCGCTGCTTTGGCCGCTTCCAAATCTCTATTGGCCGTGGACAGTCCTTGCTCATACTGGTCGACCATGCTCTGCGCCTGTCTGCGTCGATCCCGTGCACGCTCATAATCCTCGTCACTGGCATCAGGGCTGAGATTGGAATACGCACTTTGCACACGATCGAATTCACGCTGGCTTGACGCTACATTCTGTTGAGCATTCGCCTGCGCTCTCTTGGCATTCTCCACCTCCACGAAGGCATTGGAAGCCTGACGCTGATAGCTATCGATGTCTGAACTCCACGTGTCCAGTGCTTTCGCGACATCCCCAAACCCTGTGGCAAAGTTGCGGAAATCCTTCGGCATGGTACCAATTTTGTCAACGAACTTGGTCACCCATTCGCCGCTCATGCCTTCCTTGGTCTGCAAATGATCCAAATCATCTGCCATCTTATTGAAAGTGCCTTGCAGGTTCGAGTATCGCCCCGCCAAGTCGGCAGTGAATCCACCATTCCCAGGAACCTGATTCCCCGAATACCCGACAAAACCCCAATCCTCACCATCGAGATTCACGATATTTCCTCCCCACTCGTCGACGCATACGCGCTGGAATTCACAAACTCAATACTCACCGTATCCGCCATCGAAGCAAACAAATTAAACAAAACATCAGCAATATCAATTTGCGGAGTGGCACCAGTTACCACAAACACATGCTCCCCACACGGGATGAAAGTTCGAAGCGACGCCACATGACGATTGGTTTTATCACCCTTGTCATCAACCAACGACGTTATTGATTGCGCCTGAACCGCAGTCCCCATTTTCGGCAAATTCACTTTCTGCAACGACATGAATTCACCATCACCAAGTTCAGCCTGTTCATTAATGGAATCGAACGCGAATACCACAGAAACGGTTTGGTAATCAAGCAAGTTCCCGCTTGGAAGCAGAAGACGCAACCGAAAAGCCCACCCAATAAGCCACACCTGCCACTTGCTCTTAGCCCTCCATTGACCTGACGCCCATCTCCGCGGAACCATTCAAGAACTGGTCGGCGAGACGCACGTATCCGGGCATATCACCACTGAGCAACGCCAATCCCATGTTGCGAGCCGCCTTCACGTCCGCGATCCATGTCAACGCCACCACCGCAGCCGCCGCACTCATATCCAGCGCCTCCGGCGACGAACCATCGTCACGCCGGCCACCACGACGAGCCGTCATATCCTGCCCCATGCCGGCCAGCATGATGGGCAACGCCGGAACCCCGTACCCACGCACGCAATCCCGACAATCCGACAACACCCCCAACACCTCATGCAGCGCCTCCCCATCACGCTCGTCCACCGCACGCATCAACAACGACGCCAAACGCGCGCCAACAAGCCCACGCGCCTTGGAATCCACGAAATTCCTATCCAGCCAAGGACCGGCCACAACGTTAGAACACGCATCCCCGGATTCCACACCAGCCAGAACCCCGCACGCCGCTTCCACATGCTCGCTATCGAACACATACTGGCGGGACGCACGCACCACTCCGGCATCTAATCCGATCGCCGCATCCGACAGAGCGGCATCCCATGCAGCATCAGCAACATCCGCATCCACAGAATCCGTGGAAACACCAACAGCATCGGCAACCGAAACAGAAGAACCCGATGACGAGCCAAGACCAGCACCGGATTCACGGAAGGCCAGCACCTCCTTCATCCGCTCCACACCCCGCGAATCGAACGACACCGACACATACGGCATCATGCCATCCAACACCTCCAGATACCGCCCCTGCAACAACAAATCCGCCCACACCCGCGTCACATCATCATCAAGAGACCAACGCAACAACACCCACGCACCCATACGGCACACCGCATCAACATACCCCTCCAACTCGCCAGCACTCTCCTCACCCGGCAACGGCATCCGCCCCTCGGCAACACGACCATACGCATCCAACAACGAACCATCCGCCCGCCACAACACACGAAACAGCCAACCGACCATTCCGCTTTTCCCCACGACGGATATCACCCCATCAAGAAAACGCATCGCCTCCGCACGCGCTGCGCCCGCCCCTGGCGAGACCGTACAGGATAACGCGACCATATCCCCGAACGCCCCCTGCCCGAACACGTCATAGCCACGCGCCACAACCCCATGAGCCGCACGACTCGACGGCAACAAGCCAACCACAACAGGCAAACCAGCCAACGCATCCCTCAAACCACGGACACACCCGACAAAACCCTCACCGTCAACAACCACAGCAACACCCTCCATACCAACATCCGAACAGCAAACACGCCGCACCCACATCACACACCCGTGGCGGCCGCGTAGGCAAGCAGCATCAACATGACGAAATCAAGCACCAGGAAACCAGCAGCCACAGGCTGCCACGAGGCATCACGCCCCTCCAAGACACAACGCCGGATCGCACGAAGCTCACCGGGAATCCAGAACAACACCATGCCGACCGCCATCACGGAATTCACCCAGAACAACTGATTCGCATCGGCCGGGCCGACCCACAACATGCCCATTAATCCCAAACCGGCAACCACATTGCCACCCACACGCACACGCGGGGAAACACCCACCCCACGCAACACCACAAGCACCACGGCAACCACCACGGCAACCCCAGCCACAACCAAACCAGGCACCACCACAGCAGGAGAACTGTCGTAATACAGTCTGTCCGGACGTCCAGTCGTGGAGTCAATCAAGCTTTCGACATGGGGACCATACATCGCATACATAACGGTCTTTCCAATCTCCGCGCCCGCGGCACCGGCGACACACTGAACAATCAGAACGTCCCCGGCAACAGCAATCCACGGCTTGCGCATAACATGAGCAGCCAGCCACAGCAATAGTCCCGGAACAACACCCACGTCGAAAAAGACCGCCACAGGCCACCAATCGCTCGACAACGAGATACCGGCCATCTGCAGGAACCACACACCACCTCTAGCGGAATCACGTTCGAAGAACGCATACCGGGCTTGCAAACCTACCTGCGCAAGGAACAGCACAAACCACACGATAGTCCACAAGGCAACCCCCAAACGAGTGAACACACGCCTGCCACCCACAGGAATGCACATGTCGATGAACTCGCCCAACGCGCCATTCGCCAGAACACGATTCTCACCGCTGACATCAGAACCGCCAGCCTCGGCATCACCGCCCACACCAGCGGCTCCACGCTCCCACGGTGGCCGACCACCACTTCTCACCATATCAATCACCTCTCCACCATAAAGGAACGAATCGCGGAACCCGCATAAACAAATCCTTCACCGGCATTGTTCACCGCATCCGCCGCATCATTCAACTGGACAAGCCCCGGAATGAACATTTTCGCCACATCCCATGGACCCAATGTCCGCCGCCCGTACTTGACCTGATCAAGTACGAAATCATGCGCATGGCCAGCCAGATTGGCCCCCTTCTGCAACAAATGCTCACGACCGGCGTAATACAATACCGTTCTCAGTGTCCGACCGCTGCCTCCCCATCGTCCCACCTGAGAAGCGATAACACGCACACTATCCGAAACCCTCTTCACATCACCAAGAAACGTCATCCCTTCCGACACCTTCGTGTAAGTAGGGAGAACCTTGGAATACTGGGTGAGTATACCGAAACTCGCCACGCTGTGACACTCCCCGAGATTAGTTGCGATATTCCCCGACGCCAGTTTGAAGGATCTCAAATCATCTGCCAAACCGGTCGACTTCGCCACACTAGCCGTTTTGAATCCTTGCAATCCGGCGGAAAGACAACGTACCGATCCAATAATCGAAAGAATCAGGAAAGCACCTTCTGCAATCACTTCGTTAAAAGATGCATCCCCATAAAGATAATCTACATACTTGTCTGCTAACAGTAAGGCTCCCAGCGCCACGACTGCCAGCGCGATTCCCCATCCAGAAACAAACAGGCTCACTATGGCGAGCACGGCGGAAGCGGCCTTCGCGAACGATACGATGCACTGCCATCCATCCGAATAATGGAACTTCTCGAAACCGTTCACGGCAGGTGCATGCTCCTGTGCCTTGGCAATCTCACCCGCACGTTTATGCGCTTCACTCTCATAGTCCAAGCGGATATCACATACACGACGTTTCGCATCTGCCCACTCATCGCCCGCGGTCTCGACATGGTCGCTGTACCCGTCCAGCATCTGCTGTGCGGCTTCCTTCGCCTCACGCGCATTCCTGCGCTGCACATCCGTGGCGGCATCGGGCAACTCGTCAAACACCGCCCCCGCCTGCGTCAATGCCGAGCGCGCCCCACAAGACAGCCGCTCATACCGCTCCTTCTCGTCGCGTGCGGCGATGGCACGTTCCAACTGGGTTTTGGCATCCGACTGGAACCCGTCCAAAGACTGCATCCAGCCACGCAGCTGACAGGACACCTCACCAAAGCTGTCAGCAAATCGGCCGAAATCCCTAGGAAGATCCTGCAGCTTCTCCTCGAACTTGACAACCCACTCGCCCTGCATGCCGGCCTTTGTGTCCAGATTCTTCAATGCGGACGCCATTTCGGAGAAATCCCGCGACAAACACTTGTACTTCCATGCCATACGCGCGATTCCCTCGGTATCACCCGACACCGGATTGTCCGGCTGGTCCACTACGGCCCAGTCCAAATAATCGAGATTCTTCATAATTCCCCAACTCCCCTATTGATCCGATTCGTCCGATTCGGTTTCCACCGAGACTCGCAATGTCGCCGTAATTCTGGTAAACAGCTCGAACAACGTGTCAGACAATTCCACCTGAGGCGTAATGCCGGTAGCAAGAATTACCTTTCCCGCACAGGGGATGAACGTACGCAACATCGCCAACCTACCTACGGGCTTACCTTGTTGGCCATGAACGGTTTCTACAGAAGATGCCTGTACCGCAGGACTGAGTTTATTGAATGACGTTTTGCTCATGTGCAGTTCATCACCTTCGGGCAGGCCTTCCCGCTCCGTGAGCAGCGACTCCACGATGGCATCCAATTCCTCATCCGCTGTACCATACGGCACAGCGGATGGAAGCACTGAGACCATGAATGTAGCCATTACCAATACGGGGCTGGCATCATCAAGTTCCGTGGTTATGGCGTATCGTACACCAGCTTTCCATGATTGCTCGTAAGAGTTCGCCAGATATTTGCGTAATGCCGGATAAACTTCTCGCCAGTCGGCGATGACGTGTTTCATCGGTTCAAGAGCCTGCCGAATCTGCCGTTCCCGGTCAGCAGGATCCAACAGGATTTCTCTCCATCCCTGTGGAGGTATCAATGAAATATGTAAGAATTCAGCCAACGGATTCTCCCCATCGCCGGTCGATAATGCTCATAGCAGGCAGTCAAGATTGGTGCACGGCATCGGAAATGGCCTTGGCAATCGCCTCATCGGCCTCATCGGACCCGGTTTTCACGTTTTCCAAGAAGTCACGAAGATTCTCCGTCTTCTTCTTGTACTTGTTCTTCGTATCGCTGACCTGATGGTTGAATGCGAAAACCGCATCGACCAGCTCGGAACAGCCGACATTGTCAGAACTCGGCTCGGTAATCTGCTCATCCAGATTTAGCCGATCACGAATACTGTTGAACCCCTGCATCAGCGTGCTTACTGATTCTTCCACAATCGTCAGGTTTTCGGCCACCCAGCAACCTCCTTGTTGTTCGTGCAATCCTTCATACAGTTTTCTCGGCAACACCAATCAAACCGATTCTATTGGCATCCAACCCGATACTGCAAGACCTTCCGAAGCGAATGCTCACGACTCGGCTAGCTGGCGAACGTGCCGCGCATACGACTCCATATCGGCGTTCAACAAATCCACCGCCAACTTGCGGCTCCAGGAAGGATCAGGGATGCGCGCGAGCAGCATGGCCGCCATGCTCGAGCGCAGGTCACGCGAGGACTCCAGGTACCGCATACGTTGGTCGAGATCCGCATCGGGCCGCAGCCCGTCCGAATCCTGCAACGTGCGCGCGGCGATGATGGGCAACGCCAGTATGCCGTCATCACAAACGATGTCCCGGTATATGGCGAGCAGATTCAACGCAGCCTCGAGCCGGTCTCTATCCCTCTGCTCCAACGCGGTGGAGACCAACGGCTCCACGATTCCCGCTCCCGCCAAGGTCAGCAGCTTGTCCTGCACGAAATCCGGCTTGTGCCAGGGATTGCCATCATCAAGCTCGCCATCACCATCCGCATCGCCATCGGCATCAGCCTCGGCACGGTCAAGGAAATAGCGATACGCCTCGATGGTGTGGTCCGCATCGAACAGGTACAGCACATCGGATTGCGGGAACGGACGGCCATCATCCGCGACGTCAAGCCCCTCCCCGTCGTCAGACGCGGTAGAATCCTCGCCTGACGAATAATGAGGACCGCCTTCCGCCTCATGCAGCTTCATCTCCATCGCGGCGGTCTCGCCACGCCGCATCGCCGCGGCTATGGCGCGATCGCGCAAATCCGATGCCACCAATTCGGTTTCGTTCGTGTTCAACGACACATTGGAGTACGGAAGAATGCAATTGAGCGCCTCATCGTACTGTTCAATGAGGAACAACCTCGCGATATACGCGCTGGAGACGTCCCCTTCGCCCCAGCCAAGAAGGACATGGGCCGCCAACCGGCATGCCGAAGTCAGGAAATCAAAAGTGGCGTCCAGATTCTCCACATCCGCATCGGCTATCTGCTGGCGAAGCTGCAACTCCTTGCCCCAAATCATGCGGAACAGCCAGCCGAACACATCCTCATCATCAATCATGGAGACTGAATCAGATATAAATCCCTCGCCCTGGGCAACCAAATCCTCATCACGGGTGCGAACTGCCAAAGCGATGATATCGGCGGGACTCGTCTGCCCGAACACATAATAGGACCGCTGCACCAAGGCATCATCGAAGCCATCCGGCAACGGAACCAGCGGATCCTGCCACATCCGGAAATCCGCAACCAGACACTTCAACTCCTCGACATACCGCCGCTCATCCAACCGAATGGACATCCCCACTCGCCCTCCTTTGCACTACCATCCCAGCACACAACCGACCGTCACGCCATGGGCAGCGCCGTACACACGCCAATGACGAACAACGCCTCGGCAGTGAGCCAGAACGCGGCCGACCACTCACCACACGACTCACGACGATTATCCACACAAAAATACACGGCAGCCAAATCCAACGGGAACCACAGAAGCCCGACGAACAAGGCGATGAACGGGGCAGCCACCAACGCGAAACCGCTCACATGACGGGTCAACGCGATGCCGATGGCCGCGACCAAGCCAACCACGCCGCCACCATACGATATATAGCGAGGAAGAATATTCGACCCACGATGCCGATCCTCCCGGTACAGGAACAGGGAACCCGACACCAGCAGTACACCGGCCACCAAGCCAATCACCCACCAACCACCCGACGCGGGCTGTGCCAAAGGCGCAGGCAGACGATCAGACGACCAATCCACGAAATCCCCCGGCTTCAACAAGCCCGTCGCCACATACCGGTCCCACAACCACCTACGACCAACCTCCTGACCCACAAACGAACCAACCGCAAGCATCGCCAAGGAGGCGAACATCACGAAAGGCACGGTCAGACGAGGCCACAAACTGCCAATCGCGTAAACGATGAACGGAGACAACGCTATCGACGTAAACACAATGACGAACACCCCAACATTGGGGACGGCCATCAACGGCCACCAATCACCCGACCCATTCGCCTTCGCCACATCCATGAACACTACCTGCACCACCACGGACACCGCAAAAACAAACAGGAACCACAAAGACTTCAACACCACGCCACGTACCATAAACGCACGCTGCCCCGGACGCGGACCATGCAGATGAGGAACCGTCAACGCCAACAAGCCATGACTCTCATACTCCAGAGTCGGACCACCATTCGCCGAGGAACGACCCCGGATATCCTTCTCGACAGTCTTCAACATATCCCTGACCACGGGATTATTCTGATCGGAGGCGAGAAGACGCCGACGAAGATCCTCATTCTTCTCATCCTCCGAAAGCTCCTTCCACCGCGCGTAAGCCTCCCGCCCACGCTCAGCAGCATCTGATTTCCTGCTCATCGTCAATCATCCATCCTTTATAGATCACTGATACCAACTCGAATGGCATTAGATGCCTCAGCCGCCCCATCAGACAACTTTCCCGGTGCCTGATATATGGTCTTGAAATTCCATAACTGATCTGGATCCGGAACGAGCGTCTTGAAATAATCCTGTGGCGAATGCTTCCACTGCAGACCACCATCCGCAGTCGGATTCACAAACGGCTCCACCACTTTCGCCGTATTCAACGTGTCATACGTCGCGTTGACATACGCCAAAAAATGCTGGCCAAAATTCATGGTGTCCCACACCGTCCGATGGGTGTCGACAGCCGCGATATTCTTCATGTCGTGGATACCCCGAAAATCGGTATACCCGGTTCGAGCATTCATGACTGTGTCGCCGATGGACCACCCATGGCCTTTGCTCCAATCTCCGAATCTCTTGAACTGACCATCCCAGAAATCCCTCATCACCGTGTTGTTTGGGTTAGAATGAGCGGCATTCGCGGCCTGTTTCGCATCCTGCCAACCGGAAACGAAACGATTCCATGCCCTGCCACTGTTCTTCAACGAATGCCCAACATTATGCATTCCCTTGCCTAAAGCATCCCAACCCTGACGAGCCAAATTAGCGGCAGATAGACGGTGGACATACCACCCTTGCCGATCTGGGCAAGGATCTTGTACCGCTTGCCGACCAATGTGTTTAACCCCACCATAGGTGGCCCTCCAACACTTGTCTCTTCTCTTACGACTTCCGTGCACGTACCGAGCCACAAACCACTGGGGGCGGTACCCACACCCCTGGGTTGCCACACTACCCCCGTAAATCGACAAGAACAATACTGCTGTCTGAAAATGCGAGATGGCCCGGAACCACACGAGTTCCGGGCCATCTTATCGGGGGTGAGGAGGGTTACTCCTCGATGTCAGGCTGACCGCCCTGATCGGAGTAGAAATCATCCGGGTTGAAGTCGTCACCGAGCTTCAGATCGCCGAACTCGAGGTTCGAGAAGTTCAGGTCAGACAGGTCGGCGTCGGAGAAGCTCGCGTCGCCGAGATCGCCATCGCCGCCCAGACCGAAGTTCGGGTAGATGGTGTCGCGGATGGCCTTGTCGGGCTCGACCACGGCGTTGCGGTAGCGGGCGAGGCCCGTACCGGCCGAGATGAGCTTACCGATGATGACGTTCTCCTTGAGGCCCTTGAGGTCGTCGACCTTCTCGGAGAGGGCGGCTTCGGTGAGCACGCGGGTGGTCTCCTGGAAGGATGCGGCGGACAGCCAGGAGTCGGTGGCCAGCGATGCCTTGGTGATGCCCATAAGCGCCGGACGACCGACGGCCGGACGGCCACCGTTCTTGACGATGTTGCGGTTGATCTCACGGAAGCGGGCGTTGTCCACCAGCTCACCCGGCAGCAGGTCGGTGTCGCCGGAGTCGATGATGGTCACGCGACGGGTCATCTGGTGCACGATGACCTCGATGTGCTTGTCGTGGATATCCACACCCTGGGAGCGGTACACGGTGTGCACTTCCTCCACGATGTTGACCTGGGCGGCGCGCTTGCCGAGGATGGTGAGGATCTTCTTGGGGTCCACAGAACCTTCGACCAGCTGGGTGCCGACCTTGATGTGGTCGCCGTCTGCAACCTTGAGCGGCACGCGCTTGGAGACCTGGTAGGTGATTGGCTTGATCACGCCGTCTTCCTTCGGCGCGCCGGAATCGGCGTCCGGGGTCAGGATGATCTGGCGACCGCGATCGTTCTCCACGATCTTGATGCTGCCGGCGAACTCGGTGATCGGGGCCTCACCCTTCGGGGTGCGGGCCTCGAAAAGCTCGGTGACACGGGGAAGACCCTGGGTGATATCGGAGGCTGCGGCCACACCACCGGAGTGGAAGGAACGCAGCGTCAGCTGGGTACCAGGCTCACCGATGGACTGGGCGGCGACGATACCGACGGTCTCGCCAACATCGACCAGCTTGTTGGTGGCCAGGGACCAGCCATAGCACTTGGCGCACACACCGCGCTTGGACTCGCAGGTCAGCACGGAACGGCACTTGACTTCCTCAACACCGTGGGTCACGAGGTCGTTGAGCACGTCCATGGACAGGGCGTCGTCGCGCTTGTACAGCACGGTCTGTCCGTCGGCCGGGTCGATGACGTCGGCGGCGAGCAGACGGGAGTACGGGCCACCGTCGGCGGCCTTGACGAGCACCAGGTTGCCGTCGTTGTCGCGCTCGGCGACGCGGATGGGCAGACCGGCCTTGGTGCCGCAGTCCTCTTCGCGCACGATGACGTCCTGCGAGACGTCGACCAGACGACGGGTCAGGTAACCGGATTCTGCGGTACGCAGTGCGGTATCGGCCAGACCCTTACGTGCACCGTGCTGGGAGATGAAGTACTCCAGCACGGACAGGCCGTCGCGGTAGTTGGACTTCACAGGACGAGGAATAATCTCACCCTTCGGGTTAGCCACGAGGCCTCGCATACCTGCGATCTGGTTGATCTGCATCATGTTGCCTCGTGCACCAGACTGCACGATGATGGCCAGGTTGGAGGTCGGGTCGAACTTCTCCTCGACTTCCTTGGACACCTCGGCGGTGCACTCGGTCCACAGGTCGATGAGTTCCTGACGACGAGCTTCCTCGGTCAACAGACCCATCTCGTAGTTGGCGTTGACCTTGTCGGCCTTGGCCTCGTACTCGGCGATCTTCTCGTCGCGCTCGGGCGGCTCGTTCACGTCGGAGAACGCGAAGGACACACCGGACCACGGTGCACGGGTGAAACCGAGATCCTTCAGGGCGTCCAGCGTGGCGGCCACCTGCTGGGTGGAGTAGCGCATGGCGATGTCGTCGACGATCTTGGACAGACGGCCCTTGGCCACCTGCTCGTTGACGAACGGGTAGTCGGTCGGCAGGGTCTCGTTGAACAGGATGCGGCCGTAGGAGGTGGCGAACAGCACGGTGCCATCGTGGAAACGCTCTTCCTTGGTGATCTCGTCCTCGCCTTCACGCGGGTCGAGCACCTTGACTTCGCCGGGCTCCCAGTTCTTCGGCAGCACGAAGCTCTCGGGCAGGCGGATGAGCACCTTGGCCTGCATGTCGATCTCGTGGCGGTCGAGGGCCATTTCGGCCTCTTCCAGCGAGGAGAACACGCGGCCCTGGCCCTTGGCGCCTTCCAGCACGGTGGACAGGTAGTACAGACCGAGGATCATGTCCTGGGACGGCATGGTCACGGTGTGACCGTCAGCCGGCTTCAGGATGTTGTCGGAAGCCATCATCAGCGAGCGGGCCTCGGCCTGGGCTTCGGCGGAGAGCGGCAGGTGGACTGCCATCTGGTCACCATCGAAGTCGGCGTTGAAGGCGGCACAGGCCAGCGGCGGCAGGTGGATGGCCTTGCCTTCCACCAGGATCGGCTCGAACGCCTGAATACCCAGACGGTGCAGCGTAGGTGCACGGTTGAGCAGCACGGGGTGCTCGGAGATGACCTCCTCGAGCACACCCCACACTTCGGCGTCGCCGCGGTCCACGAGACGCTTGGCGGACTTCATGTTCTGCGCGTAGTTCAGGTCCACGAGGCGCTTGATGACGAACGGCTTGAACAGCTCGAGGGCCATCGGCTTCGGCAGACCGCACTGGTGCATGCGCAGGGACGGGCCGACCACGATAACGGAACGGCCGGAGTAGTCGACTCGCTTACCGAGCAGGTTCTGACGGAAACGACCCTGCTTACCCTTGAGCATGTCGGACAGGGACTTCAGCGGACGGTTGGAGGCACCGGTGACCGGGCGACCACGACGGCCGTTGTCGAACAGGGAGTCGACGGCTTCCTGGAGCATGCGCTTCTCGTTGTTGAGCATGATTTCAGGAGCGCCGAGCTCGATCAGTCGCTTCAGACGGTTGTTACGGTTGATCACACGGCGGTACAGGTCGTTGAGGTCGGAGGTGGCGAAACGGCCACCGTCGAGCTGGACCATCGGGCGCAGGTCCGGCGGGATGACCGGGATCACGTCAAGCACCATGGCCTCCGGCTTGTTGCCGGTGGTCAGGAAGGCGTTGACGACCTTGAGGCGCTTCAGAGCCTTGGTCTTACGCTGCTCGGAAGCGCCCTTGATCTCCTCGCGCAGTTCCTTGGAGATGGTCTCCAGGTCGAGGGACTGCAGGCGCTTCTTGATGGCTTCGGCGCCCATGCAGCCGTCGAAGTAATCGCCGTAACGGTCCTGCATCTCGCGCCACAGGTCCACGTCGTCGATCATGTCGCCGGGCTTGAGCTTCTTGAACTTGTCGAAGACGGCGTCCACACGGGCGATCTGGTCGTTGTAGCGGGTGCGGATGGCGGCCATATCACGCTCGGCACCGTTACGCAGCTTGGTGCGGGCCGGGCCCTTGGCCTCGCCGGCCTCCTCAAGGGCGGCGAGATCCTCTTCGACCTTCTTAGCGCGAGCTTCGATGTCGGAGTCACGGCGCTGCTCAAGGCGCTTGATCTCGGAATCGAACTCGTCCTGCAGGCCGGGCAGATCGTTGTGGCGCTCGTCCTCGTTCACCTCGGTGACCATGTAGGAGGCGAAGTAGATCACGCGCTCCAGATCCTTCGGGGTGACGTTCAGCAGGTAGCCGAGGCGGGAAGGCACACCCTTGAAGAACCAGATGTGCGTCACCGGGGCGGCGAGCTCGATGTGGCCCATGCGCTCACGACGCACGCGGCTGCGGGTCACTTCGACGCCGCATCGCTCGCAGACGATGCCCTTGAAGCGCACGCGCTTGTACTTGCCGCAGGCGCACTCCCAGTCACGGGTCGGGCCGAAGATCTGTTCGCCGAACAGACCGTCCTTCTCAGGCTTCAGCGTACGGTAGTTGATGGTTTCAGGCTTCTTGACCTCACCGTGGCTCCAACCACGGATGTCATCGGCGGTGGCAAGGCCGATGCAAATCTTGTCAAATGCGTTGACGTCCAGCACTTGTTAATCCGTTTCTGTTCTTGAGACCTTCCCAAGCTCCCCTTGTCAGGGGAGCTGTCAGCCAAGGCTGACTGAGGGGTAGTGCAAACCGGAAAGGTCTCTGTACGTTATTTATTTCACGTTGGCGGAGCTACACGCGGCGTATTGACCGCATGCAGCCCGAGGGATCACTGGTATTCGGGTTCTTCGGCCTTCTGGTCTTCCTTGGCGGCCGCGTCGGGGCGGGCGCCAATGTTGAAGCCGAGGTCGTCAGCGGAGCTGGCCGGATCGTCGTCCTCATCCTTCATGTCGATGGCCACGCCTTCGGCGTTGAGCACTTCGACGTTCAGGGACAGGGACTGCATTTCCTTCAGGAGCACCTTGAACGACTCGGGGATGCCTGCCGGCGGCAGGTTATCGCCCTTGACGATGGCACCGTAGACGCGCACGCGGCCGTCGACGTCATCGGACTTGGTGGTCATCATCTCGTGCAGCGTGTAGGCGGCGCCGTAGGCCTCAAGGGCCCACACCTCCATCTCGCCGAAGCGCTGGCCACCGAACTGGGCCTTACCACCGAGCGGCTGCTGGGTGATCATGGAGTACGGGCCGGTGGAACGAGCGTGAATCTTGTCGTCGACCAGGTGGTGCAGCTTCAGCATGTACATGTAGCCAACGGAAATCGGCTTGGTGTACGGCTCACCGGTACGGCCATCGAACAGGGTGGCCTTGCCGTCGGGGCCGACCAGACGGTCGCCGTCGCGGTTCGGCAGCGTGGTGGACAGCAGGCCCTTCAGGACCTCAGGCTTGACACCGTCGAACACCGGGGTGGCAACCGGGGTGCCCGGCTCGGCCTTCTCGGCACCGGAGGGGACCAGCTTCTTCCACTCGGCTTCCATGTTCGGGTCAAGGGAGATGTCCCAGCCGGCGCGGGCGATCCAGCCGAGGTGCAGTTCGAGCACCTGGCCGAGGTTCATTCGGGAAGGCACACCCAGCGGGTTCAGCATGATGTCGACCGGGGTACCGTCCGCGAGGAACGGCATGTCTTCCTCAGGCAGGATGCGGGAGATGCAACCCTTGTTGCCGTGGCGGCCGGAGAGCTTGTCGCCCACCGTGATCTTACGGTGCTGGGCGATGTAGACGCGGATCATCTGGTTGACGCCGTTGGGCAGCTCGTCGCCGTCCTCCTCGGCATCCTCACGGGTGATCTCCTTGACACCGATAACGGTACCGGTCTCGCCGTGAGGCACGCGCAGGGAGGTGTCGCGCACCTCGCGGGACTTCTCGCCGAAGATGGCGCGCAGCAGGCGCTCCTCCGGGGTCAGCTCGGTCTCACCCTTCGGGGTGACCTTACCGACCAGGATGTCACCGGCCTCGACCTCGGCGCCGATGCGGATGATGCCGCGCTCGTCGAGGTTGGCCACGGCGTCCTCGCCGACGTTCGGCAGGTCGCGGGTGATCTCTTCGGCACCCAGCTTGGTTTCGCGGGCGTCGATCTCGTACTCCTCGATGTGGATGGAGGAGAGGGTGTCGTCCTGCACGAGGCGCTGGGAGATGATCACAGCATCCTCGTAGTTGTAGCCGTTCCAAGGCATGAAGGCGATGAGCAGGTTCTTGCCCAGGGCCAGGTCGCCGTTCTGGATGGCGGGACCGTCAGCCATAACCGAGCCGGCTTCCACACGCTCGCCGTCGTGGACAATCGGGCGCTGGTTGTAGCAGGTGGTCTGGTTGGAGCGCTGGAACTTGGCCAGCTTGTAGGAACTGGTGGTGCCGTCGTCGTTCATCACGCGGATCAGGTCGGCGGACACGTAGGTGACCACACCGTCCTTCTCGGACTTGATGACGTCGCCGGAGTCGTTGGCAGCGCGCCATTCGGAGCCGGTGCCCACCAACGGGCGCTCGGATTCGATCAGCGGCACGGCCTGACGCTGCATGTTGGTACCCATCAGCGCACGGTGGCCCTCATCATGCTCCAGGAACGGAATCAGGGAGGCGCCGAGGGAGACCATCTGGCGCGGGGAGACGTCCATGTAGTCCACGGAGCTCACCGGCACATCGACCGCCTCTTCTTCGCCGACTCGGGCAAGGGCGGACTTCTGCACGAAGTTGCCGTTCTCGTTGAGCTCCTGGTTGGCCTGGGCGATGACGTGATCAAGATCGCGGTCAGCGGTCATGTATTCGACCTCGTCGGTCACGTGGCCGTTGACGACCTTGCGGTACGGGGTCTCGATGAAGCCGAACGGGTTGACGCGGCCGAAGGTTGCCAGGGAGCCGATCAGACCGATGTTCGGGCCTTCAGGAGACTCGATCGGGCACATACGGCCGAAGTGGGACGGGTGCACGTCGCGCACCTCCATGGAGGCGCGGTCGCGGGACAGACCGCCGGGGCCCAGTGCGGAAAGACGACGCTTGTTCGTCACACCGGACAGCGGGTTGTTCTGATCCATGAACTGGGAGAGCTGGGAAGTGCCGAAGAACTCCTTGATGGTGGCGTTCACCGGGCGGATGTTGATCAGGGACTGCGGGGTGATGGCCTCGGCGTCCTGAGTGGTCATACGCTCGCGCACCACGCGCTCCATACGGCTCAGACCGGTACGCAGCTGGTTCTGAATCAGCTCGCCGACCTGACGGATACGACGGTTGCCGAAGTGATCGATATCGTCGACGTCCACGCGCAGGTCAACGTCTTCGCCGTTGCGCTTGCCCGGGAAGGTCGCCGCACCGTCGTGCAGGGCCACCAGGTACTTGATCGTGGCGATGATGTCTTCCTGGTGGAGGGAACGATCGTTGAAATCGGCCTCGACACCCAGCTTGCGGTTGATCTTGTAGCGGCCAACGCGGGCCAGATCGTAGCGCTTGGTGTTGAAGTAGAAGGAGTCCAGCAGGTTCTTGCCGGCCTCGGGGGTCGGGGTGTCGGCCGGACGAATCTTGCGGTAGAGGTCAACGAGGGCCTCGTCCTGAGTCTCGAGGGTTTCCTTCTCCAGTGCGTCGAGCACCAGCGGGTAGTCCTTGAATGCCTGGGCGATCTCGGACTTGGTCATGCCGATGGCCATGAGGAACACGATGGCGGACTGCTTGCGCTTGCGGTCCACGCGCACCTGCGGCTGGTCCTTCTTGTCGATCTCGAACTCGAGCCATGCACCACGGCTCGGGATGATCTTCGCGCCGAAGACTTCCTTATCGGAGGTGCGATCCTGCCGGCGGTCGAAGTAGACGCCCGGGGAACGCACGAGCTGGGAGACGATGACTCGCTCGGTGCCGCCGATGATGAAGGTGCCGTGCGGGGTCTGCAGCGGGAAGTCGCCCATGAACACGGTCTGGGACTTGATCTCGCCGGTGTCGCCGTTCTCGAATTCGGCGTTCACGTACAGCGGAGCGGAGTAGGTGTAATCCTTCTCCTTGCACTCCTGCACGGTGTGGCGCGGCTCCTCGAAGTACGGGTCCGAGAAGGTCAGGGACATGGTCTGTGCAAAGTTCTCGATCGGGGAGATCTCGTTGAAGACCTCGTCGAGACCGGAGGTGTGGGCCACGGTGTTGGTGCCGTTAGCCTCATCCTCTTCGACGCGCTTCTTCCAGCGGTCGGAGCCGATCAGCCAATCGAAGCTGTCGGTCTGCACGCCCAGCAGGTAGGGCACATCGATGGGTTCCTTGATGGAACCGAAGTTCACGCGATCCGACGCCTTGTGCAGGTCAATGTCATGCTGGTCGGCGCGTGCGATGATGGTGGTGGTGTTCGTCGTAGACTCAGTAGCCAATGGACGTTCCTTATCGCTCGCTAATATGTGGTAATTCCCCTGGGAGCGCCGGCATGGCCACCATATGCCTATGCGGACGCTTCATTGTCGGCGGCATGCCCGCAATATGACACACCTCATGCGAAGTCAAAAGGATAGCGGTATGGCGCGACAAATCCACCTTTTGCCATTACTGACGTCGCGTTAATGTAACGGAATCCATGTTCTATCGCAAACAAATAGACGAATGCATTCCACGAAGAAAAACTCAATATCGCAGCGTAAATGATGACCCCCACAAAATCCTGTATATTGTCAATATATGTGATTTCGGCACACGATTGGCAATAGAGCTTGCGAAGGGGTGAGTATGCGTATTACCTTTCAACACATCACCCAGTTTCTGCTTGCGATTCCCCTATTGCCATATACCACTGCTGTAATCAAATATTTTTATTTGACTCAACCCGCTTTTTCCTCGTAAAATCAGACTGTTGGCCCCGCACGAGCGGGGATGATCCTCACCACGGATAACCGCACGCGCCAAAGCATCAGTTGGCCCCGCACGAGCGGGGATGATCCGGCCTCTCCCAGACTGCTAGCCCCAAGTTCCGCGTTGGCCCCGCACGAGCGGGGATGATCCGCATTAGGTGTAACCGACGTAAACACCGCCACCGTTGGCCCCGCACGAGCGGGGATGATCCGGATTACGAGAGCTACCCGAAGACGTATGATGAGTTGGCCCCGCACGAGCGGGGATGATCCGCACCATGATATTGATTTTATTGAAAAGCCGCAGTTGGCCCCGCACGAGCGGGGATGATCCTTGCTGGACGCGCTCAAACCGCTGCATAACGCAGTTGGCCCCGCACGAGCGGGGATGATCCGTCTCCGATACGGTGAGCGCGTCGCTTGACGTGGTTGGCCCCGCACGAGCGGGGATGATCCGGACGAAGACTAATGGCAACTCCAAACGTGACCGTTGGCCCCGCACGAGCGGGGATGATCCGTCGGCGATGAGCTGTTTGATCTCGTTGACGTCGTTGGCCCCGCACGAGCGGGGATGATCCAAGGGGCAGATACATAAAACCTCGTGGGAGGAAGTTGGCCCCGCACGAGCGGGGATGATCCGCACGTCGCACGCGGCGCGACGCTCCTCAAGCTGTTGGCCCCGCACGAGCGGGGATGATCCGACAACGTCAGCAAGAACTACGATTACATGACGGTTGGCCCCGCACGAGCGGGGATGATCCGAAGAGCACTTATGTTAATGTACGGAACATTTGGTTGGCCCCGCACGAGCGGGGATGATCCGCGGAGGAAAACCGGTAACCCACGTTGATAACTGTTGGCCCCGCACGAGCGGGGATGATCCGGTACATCTTGATAAGATTCCATCTGATGAAACGTTGGCCCCGCACGAGCGGGGATGATCCGAAATGGGATAGCTACGGTATCAACGGTTGGCGGTTGGCCCCGCACGAGCGGGGATGATCCGTCTAAGCGGCTTTTCTCCGTAGGGTTCGAGTCGTTGGCCCCGCACGAGCGGGGATGATCCGTGCAGAGATCAATCAGCAACATCTTGGGCATGGTTGGCCCCGCACGAGCGGGGATGATCCGTTGCCGAAGCACGACGTACCGGGGATAAGGAAGTTGGCCCCGCACGAGCGGGGATGATCCCCTATTATGGGCTTGGATATCTGCGATACGATAGTTGGCCCCGCACGAGCGGGGATGATCCGGTAGAACGTATCCCAAAAGCGGCACACCACGTGTTGGCCCCGCACGAGCGGGGATGATCCGTGGGTGAAACCGGAATGGGGCAACACCCCGGTGTTGGCCCCGCACGAGCGGGGATGATCCGATGACAGTATTCACCGACCAGGTAATTCAAGCGTTGGCCCCGCACGAGCGGGGATGATCCTTATAGTGACCCGTTTCGCACGGGGTTGCATGTGTTGGCCCCGCACGAGCGGGGATGATCCGTGTGTAATCCCAATCGCCCACCGCCTTGGGCAGTTGGCCCCGCACGAGCGGGGATGATCCGATGCACCTTGTAGAAGCCGAGGGTCTGTTCGTGTTGGCCCCGCACGAGCGGGGATGATCCGCCTCCGATAACGACGATTCGGCCCCGTCCGGCGTTGGCCCCGCACGAGCGGGGATGATCCGCACGGCGACATCGAAGCCGAACAGGAGCGCGAGTTGGCCCCGCACGAGCGGGGATGATCCGCATCCTGTCGAACTTGAAGTGGTGGGCGCTCTGTTGGCCCCTGTGTTTTGTCAAGTTGGAGTAGGCCGTTTCGGCGTTTCTTTTAGTCCATGTGAG